>Ga0316604_10000014_pt1 | contig 368020 bp, 291 predicted proteins | sample OWC_soil_day20_C_FD_207650 | JGI IMG/M metagenome (GOLD analysis project Ga0316604, IMG submission 207650) | Wetland soil microbial communities from Old Woman Creek delta, Ohio, United States - OWC_soil_day20_CT | ecosystem: Environmental > Terrestrial > Soil > Wetlands | place: USA: Ohio... | reverse complement strand
CTGGTTGCGGGAAACAACTGATTGATTGAGAAACTGAATTATGAGCTCCGGTTAAGTGATCGGTGACTGAGCAATTTATTGTAAAGGTCCCGGTCTCAGTGCAGTTAAAGCTAAAGGATTGCGCCGAACCGGTGGCCAGTGAAGTGCCGTTGCTATTGGTCAGGCTCCATGCATAGCTATAATCACCCGAACCATCACTTACCGTGGCTGTGGCTGTACCTACTGTGCCCTGCAGGTAAACCGTGTTATAGTCATTAATTTTTACACTAATTTGTGAGTAACCACCCATTCCATCATCCGGATTGTTTTGATAGCCGTAGCTATATTTGGCAACAATATTTTTATCATCGTTGCGTGCTAAAAAGAGTCGGTTGAAAGAATCATAGGTATAATTGGTGGTGATCCCCCGTGGGTCGGTAGCTGTTGCCATTCCGATAAGTGGAATATAAGTGTAGGTAGACACCATGCCCATTTTTCCACTTGCGGTAATAGACGAACGTATCTGTTCAATCTCACTTTTTGTAGGATTGGAATTGGCCGCCAATGTGTTGATCGTATTTTCACCTATAGCCGACTCTACCTCATCATACGTCAGGCCCTCTATTTTGGCTACAGGATATTGGTAGTTGTAGCTCCAGAGATAACTGATCTTTGCGGCTCCGTCTTTAGTTATATGGAGCGGATTACCCTTAGCGTCGTAATTATAATACGTCAAGCGGGTTTCTGGATTTATTTGCTGGCTTGTTTGCAGTTGAACCGTCTCTGGGGCAAAGATATTGTTACCCCAATTTTTATAGTTGGTGATGGTCTTTTGCAAGAGTACATTGTTCTTGAAACTTGCATTTTCAACAGCCGGAGATAACATATTATTATTGACCATAGAGATATAAGGGTCGGTAGTATAATCATGCGGATATTTTATTGTGTGAGATAAAGTGTCATTTGTACTATTGATTGTTTTTTCATTGTTTATCAGCCAGTTGTTGCTATCATATTGGTATTCGGCAGTTTGAGAAAGCCACTTGTCGCCATACAACCACGATTCGTTTTTTTTATTCAAGACCCATCGTTCCGAATATAAATCATAGTATTTAAGATTGATGCCATCTCCACTTATTCCTCCAAATATTGCCGGTTTATAACACATTAACCCTTTAATGCTGTCAGAATCTAGTTTACAATACTCAAACTCTTCTTTTTTGATAATATGATCCTGATTGTCGTAGTAGGTAGTACTCAAGAGACTTCCATTATTCAGATTCGGTAGAGACGGATATCCTTTGATGAGTCGATCATGAACGTCAATGACCCGATCCTCTTGATTGGTAAAACCATAGACTGTTTTCCCGTTATTTCCTGTTGAATTGACAACTGCCTCTTCTACATATGAATAACCGACAGATTGCCCAGATGCCGAATTACTAAAAGGAGTCCACGGACTTGACGATGCAATTATGCCAAGAATGCCAACCGAACATATCCGCCCATTCGATAACGTTTGCAAGTTGTCTTTAATACAAATTATATTATCTAGTTGATTCATAAGCAATCCAGTGCTTATTCCATCTCTTTGATAGTTGAAAGTGCGTTTAGTATAATTAGTTGCATTTGTATAGTCGCTAATGGATTTTATTCTGAGTCCGCCTCCTTTGTTAATTTTTTTAGTAAAAGGGCACTGGATTGAAACGTTGATATTGGGATATAGTAAAGAATCAGTACTTATTCTTATCCGGTAGGTTCCTGCGCTGGGAAAAATGATAGGAAGCTTTTCTGTTTTTCTGTTACTTTCTCCTTCTAAGCACTCAATATCACATCGTTGTATGTTTTCAAAACCTGTACTACTTGTTTTTCTTTGCACAGTAATGATTGCAGGTACTGTTCTGCTGTCATTGCTGGTATATCGGTAGTAGTCAATTTTGAGGGTTCCTTTTGGCGTTTCATCTGTTACTTCAAATTCATCGCTGTATTCTTTAAAATTAGATTCGTTAGGGTTCATTTCATCATAAAAATAGGAATAACTACCAACCGTTTTTTCGTCTACAGAGCCACTAATTGAATTTGAAAAATCGTGTGTTTCATAATCAAATACACTTTTACCTCCTGTTGGGTATTGGATGGCGGTTAATGTCCCTATTTTCATGTATTCTTCATTGGGTTGGTTATCTTTCCCTGTTAAATAGTAATAATCATTCCCATCCTGAATAACAGTTGAAGGTGCCAAACGAAAATCAGTTGAATAGCTTACATTAGAATGGTTATAATATCCCCAATAATCGGCATGTGCATTGTCTTTTTCCGGCAATCCAATCCTTCTATTATAATAAGAAAAAGCGTAGGTCTTGTTGTTTATATTTAGAGAATCAAGCATTAATCGTTTCTGTGTGTCACTTAAAGATAAGCTGCCAATATAAGACTGATTCAATTTTATTCGCTCTATAGTAGTACCTGTATTATTCTGGACTACAATGTTGTCAATTTTCCGGGCTTTATTTTTTGTATCAACAGATTCTATATCGTTCCGATCAGAATAATTAACAATAACCGTCCCATTGGGTAAGGTTATCTCCTTCAGCAAAACCTGTTCATTTTTTGAATATGTATAGGGGTATGAATACTCATTGGCTGTCAATAATCCGTCTTCGTTATGATAACAATCCGATTGCATATTGATTAATCTATAGACATACTCGGAATATGATACATGTGTATAAATATTGTCTTTACTATACGAAAAACTGATTCGCTTGTGAGTAGGAGATACGATAGAATCAAGATACCATGATGTTGTGGCATAAGGCTGATTGGGCTTGTACTTAAAATATGTCCGGTCTACATTTGCATCGCTAATATAAGTAGTCGTTTTTTCATTCGTGTGGAAATGATACTTGAACCCATCAGCATCCGTTACTATCCAATAATCTTCTTCATTGCAAATTCCACCAACAATAAAATACTGGATTTTCAGATTTTCCTTTCCATTCCGTATTATAGCTTTTGCAGAGTTTTCTGTGTTCCCATTGGCATTCATTTTTTTGAAAAAACAAGATCCGGAAAAAGATGCAAAATTAAAATGGAATAAATCGGGTTCTGCATCATAAGACCCTCCAGCATATCCTTTAAATCTTGCTAATATATCAGGTGAAAGAGTTGTGTCCCAATCATTATTACTTGTTGGCGCTGGTAATTCTGTGTCAAAATAGTAGCCTGTTGGCGATTTCTGAAAATCATCCCAACTCCGGATTTCTTTAGTGATACATCCTCCTGCATTGAGTACCCAACCCAATCCTACTGTGCTTGCTTCTTGCATAACTTTGACACCTGAAGCATGATAACTAAAAGAAATGGGAATTTTTTTTCCATCCAATTCTACTTCATACATAGGAAGCGTAATATTTGGAACACCTGTATAGTAGCTAACGGGAATAGTGCCGTATATGCCTAATGCCGCTGCGTTCGGAGAAACAGGTACAATTTTTGGAAAAGTGGGTGTAGTTTCTCCCATAGCTTGGGTTATAGCACAAAACAAAGATGTTACAACAAATATTGATATTTTTGATTTCATGGACTAGGAAGTTGATTAATAATCTTTCATTAGATAAAAAGCCGTACCGTTATGGTTTTTGCAAAGAACGATGTTTTTCACAGTAACCCGGTAACTCTCTACCGGATTACTGTTTCAAGGTTTTAGCCCAGTGTCTTTTCCTGCCCGGAGATGTTTCCCGGCAGATCGAACGCGCGAATCACAATTTTGTCGCCGCTCAAGCTGGCATTGGTAATAGTGGCGGTGTAGAGCCACTTGGCTTCATTCACCTGCTGCACGGCATTGCCATGTTCTACCTCGCTACCATCGGCATTATAGATAGTAACACTTACTGTCATTACTTTGAAATCGTCAGTCACCTCTACCTCAATCGTATCTCCGGTTTTGCCAGTGTACTTACTCACATTCACTTCTTTGATGTTCGGAGCATGCATGAAGTCGCTCACAGCCACATTGTAGGCCGTTACCCCTTCGGGAGCAGCGGCTTTGTACTCCTCTTTCAATGTCGGATCGGCCAGCACGCTTTTCCCGTAAAGGGTAGCTTCCTGAAAACGACTCTGGTGTTTTATCTGAGCTTCCGAAGGCTCACCGGTTCTCTCCTTCGGCTTGGCCGATACAATGGTTTTACCTGCACGATTGCGGAATACTAACATGTCGCCTACTGTCCCACTCAACCCGTGGGTCACGATGTTGTTTTTTGATTCTGCCATAAATTCAGCATTTTTAATAATTAATATTTCTTACTTGTCTCTCGCTTATCCTATAGCGATCGTATATCGATCCTATACCGAAGCCATAGGGTAAATCTTTATTGAAATGTTATTTTATTTAAGCATTAGGTTCTTCTTAACCATCACTTTGTGTTAATAATTTTACACTCTTTTTTATCACTAAGATTCCGTTGTGCTCTTTTGTAGTCAGGCATTCTTTTGCACATTTTTTTCATTTTTTGACCACATGTAATGTTTTTACCAAGCCATCTACCTTTACGTAGAGAGGGTAAACGCCACGGGAAAACCCTCCCATAGAGATAGTCTCAGTGTAGTGTCCTGCCTGCTGCTGTTTTGGTGAAGTGATGACTTTAGGAATACCCACAGCATCATGCACCGAAAAACCGATCGCCGCACTCTGTGTCAGGTCATATTCTATCCTTAATTGTGATTCCACAGGATTGGGGAACAACTTGCAATTGGTAAATATCCGGTCTATTTCAGGTTGGCTTTCCGGATCGGTCTCTTTCTCGGCCAGTCCGGTGGTGTCGGTCTGTTGTTGCTGATTCATAGGTGGGTAAAAGAACGAAGCAACCTTGTGTTCGGTCTCTTCTTTACCGGCTTTATGCGTGGCTGTTTTCACCGTTTCGAATACCGGATAACGGTTACCCTTCACATACCAGGCATAGGTCTCCAACCGCATAGTTACGCTGTCGACACCGGTTTCGGTATATTCGCGAATGCTTGTCACGCGCAACACGTTTTTATATTCGAACCCTTGCGGAGCATACAGCATCCCTGTCCCGTCGGCGGTTGTCGTGGTGGTTCCGGCCACATGCAGCGGAATGCGATGGCAATATTCGCCCTTGCCCTCGAACTGGCAACTAACGGTATCGCCGTAATGAAACGGAAACCTCATTTTAAGTTCAGGGTGCGTGTACTCCATCAGCGTAGTAGTATTTTCATATCCCGTATGCCATAGCGTGTCGCCTTGCACCCGAAAGCGGTAGATGGTGCGGTGCTCGATACCGGCCAGCCGGGATGTATCGGCAGTAAGAGCTTTGTACCGAAGGTTGTACGCATCGTTCACAGGATGCACGTTGTGAAAATCCCAGGTGATGTTGCGTCCGGCTGCTCCCGGATCCACAAATTCTACTTGTTGTTTGATAATGGAGTCACCGGCATGAGGCAGGTTGCGGTGTTTTGTCAGAACGGCAGTAGTACGGCTTTGAGCCAACAGACTGGTACCGATCATGACAGTAAGAGATAAAGACAAGATGTGTTTCATACTATAATAATTTTTTTCGTCTAAGAAAGAATGGAACTCCATGGTGCTGAAATCATTATAGTACCCTTAGATGTTGTGAAGCAACATGTTCGTTTCATAATATCGATTTGTTTTAACGGTTATGTATTGTGCCAATTATGCCAACTTAGCCCGTAAACGGTCTATGGCGAAGCAAAATGTCGTTATTCGGCGCCCGAAGGTGAGCCGGAATAATGGCAAACACAGGCATCTATTCATAGTTGCTTGTAGCGCAATAGCCATAAGCTTCGCTGTCAAGACACATCTATGCCTTTCAATAAATAAAATTGTTTTCTCTTGCTCAGGCGAGAGCAGGTTCGATTTTGGTTGTTTTCGGATCGGCCATAGATTAACTTCAGTGGTCTTAATGAAACAAAATAGCTCCGATCCTGTGGGCAATTCCCTTTTCCGATTAATAGCATCCGATAACGATCATCAGTTTATCGTTATTAGCAGAATATGCATACAAAGAAAAATAAAAAATACAATTAAAACAAGTGGTAATATAAATAATTATTTTTGTTGTATATTTTTACTGTAGATTAACTCGCATTTTTTGTGATTGATTTACGAAGGCAAATTTCATATTATATTCATCTGAAAATTAAAGTTTTATATATTTATTATCCAGCTTCTATGATGACCCCTTAATGTGCATTTTGGTTCTGTTTGTTCGCAAGTGGTATATGTTGAAAAACATAAAATATGTGCGTATTATTCAATAGAAAATTGCCTATTATAAGAATAAACAGATAAAATTAGTGTCTGTAAAGTGTGGCACAATGCTATATCACTACTTCTGCGGAGGAGTTTTCTATACCGAACCAGGCATCTGCCATCCAGGTTTTAGCGCCGAAAGGAGCTGTGAGGCGACGATTCGTATTTTCATATAACGCTGTCGACCACTCTTCGAATTGCAAAGAAGATTTGATTGTATTAATCTCAATATTAATTGTTTTGCAATAATTTCTGTTGAACGAGAAGGTACTTTCCAGTGCAGATACGGTTCCGTTACCTATCCATTGGACTTCTATGTCGATCGATTCGGAGTAAGAATCGGCCTTATTGAAAATGGTTGCCAGATCGCCTTTCAGCGGCTTGAAAAGCCTTATGGAATTACAGGTAGTGGTCGGTGGAGAAATTGAAATGGTATCGTCGCCCATGTAAATATTAAGCTTTCCATAGGTTAATCCATCGATGTTGAATGTCACGCCAAATCCCATCCGGAGCATATTGAAGTCGATATTTGATATGCCTTTTTCTGCGGATATTGTTTTTTCGCAGTAAAAGGCATCAATTTCAGGATAATCTTTTGCCAAGAGTTTCTTTAATTTGATAGACGATATCAAGTTTATATCTTTCAGCGAATTGCCTTTTACAAATTTGTTTCCTAAAAGAATTTTATTGGGAAGATAGAAATATTGTCCGTCAGCCATTTCTTCCTGCCTAAGCCCGCTTCCGGTTCCGATTCTGAACGCTGCAATCCGAAAATTATACGATTTGTTTGTCGAGAGTGCAATTTTCATGCTGTCGGGATTATCGAAAAGACCATAATAATATTTGGCGTTATTTTCATAGATCTGCACGGCATAGATCACTTTGGTGTCATTGCTCGATCCGGTTACATTTCTTTTTACATTCATCGGGATGTTGGTTCCTTCCGTTAGCTGGATGAGCGATGGATTTAACTTGACGGCAATTAAATCACCGGGTAATTCGTTTCCCGTTTTACACGACAAAAAGAAGATTGATAATAATCCCAAACATAGATTGCATCGATTCATGGTAAAAGTGTGTTTTGTTAATAAAATGGCATTAATTGTGTGTAAATATAAGCATGCATTTGTTGTTTTACAAGAAAATAGAGCATAAATATTTGTATAAATAAGAAACATAAATAATATTGCAAATTACATTATATGAACAGAAATGGTTGAAACCTCCTGTTTTTACAGCTTTTTCGGCATATTTGCAATCCTGTATTCCGTCTGTTGATAGACTGAATTTTTAACAAAAATAGTTGGCTTGTGACTCTTCGGGAATTTGGGAAAAACAAGGTTATGGAAAAGTAATCAGGTAGAACATGTCATATATCATCCTAATTGAGGTTATAAATCAGAAGGAAATAGATGTGTAGAATAATCTCGCTCAAAAAAACAGAAATTTAATTCAGAAAGGAATAAGAATATTCGAGAAAATAAGTGAGTTTGTAAATGGTTCCGATTGGAAATATGGTTTGATTTACAAAAAATCATACAATCAAAAAGTGAAAATTTGAAATAGGCAAAAGAATTGATGATAGAAACTGAAAGAGAGAGAAATTTACTTATAAACAATTATAAAACAATACGATAAGATGTAATTTGTCCGTTAGCGCAAGTCTCCTGACTCGTACACATGACAAGTGAAAAAGCAATCCTAAGACAACCTGCAAATCTTTACCAATGTCGGATCAGACAATCAACGGGGACCCAATCTTATTCACTTTCCGTTCTTTTTCCCAATCGGATGGATACGAGGAAAAACGCCTTTCCCCTACTTTTTTGTTATCTTTGTGTCCGCTTAAAGCTGATGTTTTGCCGAAAATTATGAACAAGAATCTCACTATAGATCAGTGCAATGAGTTGTGCAAAGGCACGCTGATGGAACACCTTGGAATGAAAATTACCGTGGTGGAAGAGGGTCGCGTGGAGGCTACCATGCCCATCGACAAGCGTACCGTTCAACCGGTAGGAATCCTGCACGGCGGTGCTACCATCGCTTTGGCCGAATCGGTGGCCGGGATCGGCTCCTATTATCTCTGCTCTTCCGAAGAACATGCCGTGGGGATGCAACTGAGTGTCAACCACATTTCGTCGCCCCGCAAAGGCGAAGTGAAAGCGGTAGCCGTTATCCTGCATCAGGGCAAAAAAAGCCACATCTGGCAGGTGGAGGTTTTCGCGGCCGACAACAAACTGGTTTCGGTAATTACCGTCACCAATATGATTATCAAAAAGAAAGTTTCTTGACAGATCAATTGTTACATATCGAACGGATAAACAAACTCACGCAGACCGATTCCTGTTTTGCTCTCTACCGGCTCCCGGGCGAAGAGAGCGTCTGCTTGGTTTATCAGGCATCGGGGCAACCCTCGCTTATCCGGTCGATTTCCGAACTGAACAACCGCGAAGGGTTTGTCTTCGCCCCGTTTCAAATCACAGACAAGCATCCGCTGCTGCTCATTAACCCTGAAAAGCGTCTTGCCGGATGGGAAGTCATCGAAGCATTCCTTTCAACGTTGACTATCAACAATAAAAAGAACGCTTCCAGAGAAATTTTTGCCCATTCCCCACAAAAAAATACAAAGTCGGCCTACCTTGCCGCTTTTGGAAAATTTATCGAAGCGTTGCAATCGGGCAAGTTCAATAAATTAGTGCTCTCGCGCTGCGCGACCATTGCCTGCCAACCGGAATTTTCGCCTGCCGAAGCATTTCTCCGTGCCTGTGGAAAATACTCCGGTGCCTTTGTCTATCTCTGCCACACGCCCGTTTCAGGCACCTGGATGGGGAGCACCCCGGAAGTGTTGCTGAAAGGAGGCCATGCTGCCTATCAAACGGTTGCGCTGGCCGGAACCCGCAAGGCCAAAACCGACTGCACCACCGCCACCCGCTGGGATCACAAAAACAAAAACGAACAGTCGCTGGTAGCGTTGTATTTACGGGAAGTACTCTCGCGCAATGCCGAAAGCTGGAGCGAAGAAAAGACCGAAACACTGACTGCAGGCAATGTGGTTCACCTCAAAACCGGTTTTTCGTTTTCCTATCCAACCACCGGTAAACTGGGCGATCTGTTGCAACAACTTCACCCCACACCGGCTGTTTGCGGCTTGCCGAAAGAGGAGGCTTACCGGTTTATTCTGGCCGAAGAGGGCTACGACCGTGAATACTACTCCGGATTTACCGGCTACCTGTCGGCTGACAATCAAACGGATTTATACGTAAATTTGCGCTGCATGAAGATCGAAGCCGGAGAACTGAAACTCTTTGCCGGCGGAGGCCTGCTCCCCTCTTCCAATCGAGAAACCGAATGGAAAGAGACGGAAGAGAAACTGCAAACCATGCGGGGAATCTTATAGAAGGATTTGTTGTCTTATTTCAGATATACCTTAAACCATAGTTGGTATGCAAAACAAAATCCAGTTGTTTGAAGAGAAAAAAGTTCGTACCGCCTGGGACGAAGCATCCGAAGAGTGGTATTTTTCGGTGGTGGACGTTATTGAGGTGTTGACGGGAACCGACCGTCCCCGAAAGTATTGGAACGACCTGAAAAAGAAGCTGAAAATTGAAGGAAGTGAGTTGTCCGAAAAAATCGGACAACTGAAAATGGTTGCTGCCGATGGGAAAAAGTACTTAACAGATGTGGTTAGTACACAGCAGCTTTTCCGCCTGATTCAGTCTATTCCCTCTCCTAAAGCCGAGCCGTTTAAGCTATGGATTGCTCAGGTGGCAAAAGAACGATTGGATCAATTGCAAGATCCCGAACTGTCTATCGAACAGGCAATGGCCGATTACAAGCGATTAGGTTATTCCGACAGTTGGATCAATCAACGTCTGAAAAGTATCGAAATACGCAAAGACCTCACGGACGAATGGAAGTCAAGAGGCCTGCAGGAAGGGATTCATTTTGCAACACTTACCGACATCATTTATAAAACATGGGCGGATAAAACAGCTAAAGAATACAAACATTTCAAGGGATTGAAGAAAGAAAACCTGCGCGACAACATGACCAATGCCGAACTGGTATTGAATATGTTGGCCGAACTATCGACCAAACAAATTTCGGAGGTTACCGATCCCGACACGATGGACGAACATGCAGATGTTGCCCGAAAAGGAGGTGAAGTTGCCCGCAACGCCCGCCTTGAACTGGAAAATAAAACCGGTAAACCGGTAGTTTCTCCTCTCAATGCCAAAAAGGGCATTATAAACCGAAAACAGGACGAAATAGACGACTAATTAGGATATCACCTGTAAACTTGTACACTCGTCAACTTGTAAACTAAAAACAGTGTTTTCCAACAAAACCAACATATTACAACTTGCCTCGCTGATGCTGCAATACGGCATCCGTCACGTGGTACTCTCGCCCGGATCGCGGAATGCTCCGCTGATTCATACCTTTACGCAGCATCCCGGTTTTACCTGTTACACGGCAGTCGACGAGCGCTCTGCCGCCTTTTTTGCACTGGGTTTGAGCCAGAGGTTGCACCAACCGGTGGCAACCTGCTGCACTTCGGGAACGGCACTGCTCAACTACGGTCCGGCCATTGCCGAGGCATTTTATCAGGAGATTCCGTTGCTGGTGATTTCTGCCGACCGCCCTGAATCGTGGATCGGTCAGGGTGACGGGCAAACCATTCCGCAAAACAGAGCATTTACCGCCATCACCAAAAAGAGCGTTCAATTGCCGGAACCGGCCAACGATACCGACGAATGGTACTGCAACCGTCTGGTCAACGAGGCGTTGATTCAACTGACAGCCAACGGAAACGGTCCGGTGCATATCAACGTACCGCTATCCGAACCGCTCTACCAGTTTACAACTTCCGCGTTGCCGGAAGCAAGAAAAATCAGTTTCCACACCACAAAACAACAAGTTAAACCAGAACCATTCCAATCGATTTGGAACACCTCATCCAAACGAATGATCGTAGTGGGTCAACTGCCGCCGAATAATGGATTGGATGCCATCCTCAGCTCCCTACTGAACAAGGGTGATGCGGTCGTACTGGCAGAACAGATAGGCAATGTACACCTCCCGCAACAGATCGCCAATTTCGATTTGGTGCTGGCTTCGTTACCGGAGGAAGAGTTGAACAACTATGCTCCCGATTTGCTGATTACACTTGGCGGCCATCTCACCTCCAAACGGTTGAAACAGTTGCTGCGCAAGTACCACCCGCAACATCACTGGGATATTCGCCCCGACGGCAAAGTGAAAGATACGTTCCAGACTATCACCGACCTGATTCCGGCTGACGCCGCCTATTTTTTGCAACAACTCGCGGAAAACATCATCCCGAAAGAAGACAAAGCAAAAGAATTCAACAACTTGTGGATAGATAAATCGACCGTGGCAGAACAGAAAGTTGCCCGTTTTATGAAAGAGGCTCCCTTCTCCGATCTGACTGTAGTCAATGCGTTTATCCAGCGTTTACCACAGCAATCCACGCTCCATTTGAGCAGTAGCGCTCCCATCCGTTATGCCCAGATCAGCAAGCTGAATCCGACGGTTTCGGTTCTCTCCAACCGGGGCACTAACGGCATCGACGGATCCATGTCGACAGCGGTAGGATATGCGGCAGCCAACGAAGGATTGACCTTCCTGCTGATCGGTGACCTGAGTTTCTTTTACGATATCAATGCTTTGTGGAACAAACAGATCAGTAAAAACCTGCGGATATTATTGGTAAACAACGGAGGCGGCAACATGTTTCACCTGATTAACGGGCCGCAACAATCGGAGGCTATGGCGAGTTACATCGCTTGCCACCACAACGAATCGGCCAAAGATCGGGTACTGGCTTTCGGATTGCACTACCTGTCGGCCACCAACTTCGATGAACTCGACCGTTGCCTTCCTTATTTCTGCAACCGGGATGAAGATTACCCGATGGTGCTGGAGGTTTTTACCCATACCGAAACCAATGCCTACGTTTTCAACCGTTTGCTTGAAGCCCTGAAAGAGAATTGATATGTGCATTAATAACCCATAAATTAATTAATGGATATGATTAAAAATCTACTCGTCCTATTCCTTGCTATAGTAATCATAGTTTCCTGTTCTAAAAATGAGGAGCAGATGGGAGCTTTGCAAATTGATAAATCATCCGTTGTTCTTTCACCCGAGAATCCTTATGCTGCTATTCATATCACAAAAGGATCTGGCACTTACTCCGTTTCCTCATCCAATAAATCCGTTGCCCAAACTTTGTTACAAACAGAAACATTGTATATAGCTGGCAATGAAATGGGGAATGCAGTCGTTACTCTATCCGATGAAGCTGGGAATAGCGTCAACATAAAAGTCGAAGTAAAAAATTATATTTCACGACCAGTACCATTATTAATACCGGTGTTATTAAAAAAAGGAGATAAAAAATCAATAGAGATTGCAAACATTAGCGCCGGTTTTGCTATTCAATCCAGCAACAATGCCATTCAGGTACAAGAAAATGGGAATAACGTATTATTAACAGCTCTATCACTTGGTACCAGCACTGTATACCAGTTTGCAAATTATTGGTTAAAAGAAGTATATGCCATTCAAATCGTAGAACACTATCCTTTTTCAATAAGTCCAAGTTCAACAAATATTTCAGTTACTAAAGGTTATGACGGAGAGCTATATATCGTCTCCGGAAGTGGATCGTATAGCCTTAGTACATCTGTTTCTGGCGTGATTTCCACTGAACTTCGACCATATCCAATAGCGGTAAGCTTATCTCAAAATAACCCAGCTTTCGTCTATTATAAAGCTATTGCAAACGGAGTTTCTGTTTTAACTGTTACAGACAATGAGACCGGTGAAAGCAAATCTTTTTCTATTCGGGTAAATTAGTCTGAAACAGAAATTTATCTCCCGATTCAACTTATAAATAATAAAATTGTAAATCAAATAATTATGTCAACAACACGTCAATGGGAAACCATTAAAGAATACGAAGAAATTTTGTTCGAATATTTTGAAGGAATTGCCAAAATTACCATCAACCGTCCCCGTTACCGCAACGCGTTCACCCCAACCACCACCATGGAAATAAGCGATGCGTTACATATTTGCCACGAAAATCAGGATATCTACGTGGTAGTGCTGACCGGCGCGGGCGATAAGGCATTTTGCGCTGGCGGCGACCAAAACGTGAAAGGCAAAGGCGGTTACATCGGTAAAGACGGCGTCCCACGCTTGCAGGTATTGGAGGTGCAGAAACAGATTCGCTCGCTCCCGAAACCAGTCATTGCCATGGTAAACGGCTACGCTATCGGCGGCGGACACGTACTGCAGGTGGTTTGCGACCTCTCTATCGCTTCCGACAACGCCATCTTCGGACAGACCGGCCCGCGCGTGGGAAGCTTCGATGCCGGCTTCGGCTCGTCCTATCTGGCCCGCATCGTCGGCCAAAAGAAAGCACGTGAAATCTGGTTCCTTTGTCGGCAGTACAACGCGCAACAGGCGCTCGAAATGGGTCTCGTGAACACCGTTGTTCCATTCAACCAACTGGAAGACGAAACGGTGAAATGGGCGCACGAAATGATGCAACACAGTCCGATGGCCATGCGCATGATTAAGATGGGTCTTAATGCCGAACTCGACGGACAGACCGGTATTCAGGAACTTGCAGGTAACGCTACCCTGCTCTATTACCTGACAGACGAAGCGCAGGAAGGCAAAAACGCATTCCTCGAAAAGCGCAAACCTGATTTCAAAAAATTCCCGAAATTTCCCTGATAATAACGGAATAACAACACCGAAGGCGAAACGACAATCAACCGTTTCGCCTTTTGTTTTGAAATAAAACCGACCCACTCCGGATAAACGCAAAATCAGTAACTTTGCACAATTGCTTTCAAAACCGAACACTATGGCTCTTGCTTACCGCATACTTCCTTATACCCTCCATTTCAAACAACCGGCGGGCACTTCACGGGGCGTTTACCGCACCCGGCAGTCGTGGTACGTGCAGTTGTGGCACACCGAACAACCGCTTCGCGTCGGCATTGGCGAGTGCGCCCCCCTACCCGATCTGAGTTGCGATGCATTACCTGATTACGAAGAAATTCTGGATCGATTTTGCCAGCAACTCATTGCCAACGGACAGTTGGATTATTCCGCTTTACGCGCCTACCCCTCCATGTTGTTCGGACTGGAGACGGCACTTCGACACCTCAACACCGGTTCATTCCGCCTCTGGGACACTTCGTTTTCGCGGGTTGAGAGCGGAATCACCATCAACGGCCTTATCTGGATGGGCGATAAAGATAAAATGTTCAGCCAGATAGAACAGAAAATGGCAAAAGGATTCCGTTGTATCAAACTGAAAATCGGCGCCATTGATTTTGAAGAGGAGCTGGCACTGATCCGGCATATCCGCAGCCACTTTTCGCCCGAACAGATTGAAATACGGGTGGATGCCAACGGGGCCTTTTCGCCCGACAATGCGCTGGAAAAACTGCACCGGTTAGCCGAATTGCAGCTTCACTCCATCGAACAACCGATCCGGCAGGGACAATGGGAAACGATGGCAAAACTGGTTCGCGATACCCCTCTGCCCATCGCGCTGGACGAAGAGTTGATCGGTATCAACGATCCAGCAGAAAAACAACGTTTGCTGGACACCATTCATCCGCAATATATTATTCTGAAACCATCGCTTCACGGCGGCATTCAGGGTTGTACCGAATGGATTACCGAAGCCGAAAAACGTTCCATCGGTTGGTGGATCACCTCCGCGCTGGAGTCGAATATCGGTCTGAATGCCATTGCGCAATGGTGTGCCACGCTCAACCCCTCTCTGCCGCAGGGCCTGGGCACCGGAGCTCTTTTTACCGACAACATCGACATGCCGCTGGTGGTTGAGGGAGACCAACTCTGGAACAAAATGCCTGAAAATGAAGAAAACACGCCATTTTGTCTCGATAGAACCCGTCAATCGATTACCCTCAACGGCATCCCCTATTCCAAAGAGCTGGCACTGATTTTGGCAAATGCAAAGCTGACCGACCCGGAAACACCCGAGTGGGAACGCGAACTGTTCTCCTTTTTGCAAGCATGGTGGGACGACTCTTCCACCCTTACAGTTCACACCTCCGGATCGACCGGAACACCCAAAAATATTGTGGTGGAAAAAGAGCGTATGATGCAGAGTGCAATCACCACTTGCTCGGCTTTAGGTCTGGAACAAGGCAACAAAGCTCTGCTCTGCCTGCCGGTTCGCTACATCGCGGGCAAAATGATGGTGGTACGCTCACTCGTTGCCGGACTCGATCTCTACACCGTTGCGCCGGATGGCCGACCGTTGGCAAACATTCCCAGCGGTTTGACCTTTGACTTTGCCGCCATGATTCCGCTACAAGTATTCAACTCCTTGTCGAACGATAAAAAGGCTCTGGAAACCATTAAAAACGGCATTATCGGGGGTGCTGCCATCGATCCGGAACTTGAAAAGGAAGTTGCCGCTTTGCCCAATGGCTGGTACTCCACCTACGGCATGACCGAAACGCTGTCGCACATCGCACTGCGCCGCCTCAACGGCCCGGCACGATCCGAAACCTACTGTCCGGTCAACAATGTCAACATCTCTCTTTCCGAAGAAGGAACTCTTGTGATCGAGGCCCCCCTGATCTGCCCTGAAACGATCGTTACCAACGATATTGCCCGCATTTTGCCCGATGGCAGTTTCAAAATTCTGGGCCGCAAAGACAACGTAATCAACAGCGGCGGTATCAAGTTGCAAACCGAGCAGATCGAACAAAAACTCTCTCCGGTTCTTGATGTTCCGTTTTGCATCACCTCTGCTCCCGATCCGAAGTTAGGCGAAAAAGTGATTTTACTAATCGAATCGAACGATATTCCGGAACAGGATTTACTGACCAAAATTTCGGGCCTTTTAGGTGTTTATGAAACTCCGAAACAAATTATTCCGGTAGATAAAATCCCGATGACCCCCAACGGAAAAATTGACCGCAAAGCAGCAAAAGATATGATTTTGGTGATTTAAATAGAAAAACATCATGATATTTGGTGATTACGATGACCAAAATCATACTTTTTTAAAATGCACTCTGACTTTGCCAACATTCGACAAATTTGTACATTTGTATCAACTTAAACTATAATTACCTTATGAACATAAAATTCCGCCTGACGCTGATGAGTTTCCTCCAGTTTTTTATCTGGGGGTCGTGGTTGATTTCTCTCGGTGGATACCTGGGTCGTAACCTCAACTTTGAAGGAGGCCAAATCGGATCGATTTTCGCAACCTTAGGCATAGCTTCGTTGGTGATGCCCGGAATCATTGGCATCATCGCCGACAAATGGGTCAATGCCGAACGTTTGCTGGGCATTTGCCACCTGTTCGGTGCCGGAGCGCTGTTTTACGCCTCCACCCTTACCGATTACGATCACATGTACTGGGCGATGCTGATAAACCTGTTCTTTTACATGCCTACCATTGCGTTGAATAACACGGTAGCTTACAACGCCCTGGAGCAATATAAATACGATATTGTCAAGGCTTTCCCGCCGATTCGAACGTTCGGAACCATCGGTTTTATCGTTGCCATGTGGGTAGTCGACCTGTCGGGATTCAAAAACTCAAACGCGCAACTTTATGTAGGCTCCATTGCCTCGTTGTTCATGGCCCTGTACTCGTTTACCCTGCCGGCTTGTCCTCCAGCCAAAACCGAACATAAATCGTTGCTTTCGGCTCTTGGCCTGGATGCGTTGGTTTTGTTCAAGACCAAAAAGATGGCTGTTTTCTTTTTCTTTGCCATGCTGTTGGGAGCTGCGTTGCAAATCACCAATTCGTATGGTGACCTGTTTATCGGCAGTTTCAAATCGATTCCCGAATATGCCGAATCGTTCGGCGTCAAACATTCGGTGATCCTGCTTTCGCTGTCGCAAATGTCTGAGACATTGTTCATTCTGACTATCCCTTTCTTCCTGAAACGTTTCGGAATCAAACAGGTGATGCTGATGAGCATGATTGCCTGGGTACTTCGTTTCGGATTTTTCGGTATCGGCAACCCCGGATCGGGACTGACACTGCTCATCCTCTCCATGATTGTTTACGGCATGGCTTTCGATTTCTTCAATATCTCCGGTTCGCTGTTTGTTGAGACCGAAGCAAAACCCGAAATCAGAGCCAGTGCACAGGGGTTGTTCATGATGATGACCAACGGTTTGGGCGCCATTATGGGAGGTTATGCCAGCGGAGCAATCGTCGATTTGTATTCCAAATATGGCGAAGGCGGTGTGCTGATTAGCCGCGACTGGCCTACCATCTGGTTTATATTTGCAGGTTACGCAATGGTCATTGCGGTTTTGTTTGCCCTGTTCTTCAAATACAAACACAAAGCACAGTCCATTTAATAAATTACACGTGAAACGTTTAGGAATAATTATTCTGCTCTGGGCGGAAATCGTTTGTTCGGTTTCCGCCTTTGCGCAAAATATAAGTCAAACATTCCGGTTTGCTCTGGTTACCGATACCCATCTAAAGCAAATCGATCCGCGAAACGAAGCCACTTTGCGTCAAACGGTAAAGGATCTCAATAGCCAGAACAATCTGGATTTTGTGATCGTGGCGGGCGACGTAGCCGATAAAGGCGACCGACCGTCGCTGCTAAAGGCCAAACAGTTGCTCGACAGCCTGAAGATGCCCTATTATGCCATTCCCGGCAATCACGATACCCGTTACTGCCGAACGACAACTTCCACCTTCGACTCGGTGTTTGTTCAGCACCATTTTTCGTTCACGCATAAAGGATATTTCTTTATCGGGTTCAATACCGGGCAAGGCAATAGCAATAACAGGGGATCCGTAAACTCGCAAGAACTCAACTGGATCGATAAGCAATTATCGAAAATCCCGTCGCAGCAACCCGTAGTTGCCATTACGCACTTTCCTATCGTAACGATTCAGGTCGACGATTCGGCGCAAATTGTGAATCATTTGTTGAAATACAACACCAAAGCGATTCTTGGGGGTCACTATCACCGCAATGCCGTGTTTGACTATAACGGCGTTCCGGGCATTCTTACCCGCACACTGCAACCTTCTCTGGCCGGCAAAAGCGGTTATTCTGTATTCGAATTTTCGGATCAAATAAAGGTGTACGAACGCAATCCCGCTACCTCTTCTGCCGTTTTATGGCTCACACTTCCCATTAGCAAAGAAACAAAAGCAACGATTGAATCAAATCCGTAACTTTTTTCCTAATTATTTTCCACGTCCTAACTTCTTCTGAGTTAAATTGAATTGGAAATCAACACAATTTAAATAGCGTTATTCTCTTTCTTGACGCGCTTTTTTATTGTCATACCAATAAATTTCCCGAACTTTGCGCCGCAAAATATAACGCTATTTTAACCCTACATTTTTATGGCAATCTACAAACGCATTTTGCTAAAAATCAGCGGTGAATCGCTGATGGGAGAAAAACAGTACGGCATCGACGAAACCCGCCTCGGCGAGTACGCAGCCCAGATTAAAGAAATTGCCGATATGGACGTTCAAATCGGAATCGTTATCGGAGGTGGCAACATCTTCCGCGGTTTGAGTGGCGCATCCAAAGGTTTCGACCGTGTAAAAGGCGACCAAATGGGCATGTTGGCTACCGTTATCAACAGCTTAGCTCTCAGCTCCGCACTCGAATCACTGGGCGTAAAAACCCGCGTACTGACCGCTATCCGCATGGAGCCGATCGGCGAATTCTACAGCAAGGCGAAAGCCATCGAAAGCCTCGAACGGGGCGAAGTAGCCATCTTCTCGGCCGGCACCGGCAATCCGTTCTTCACTACCGACACCGGTTCTTCACTTCGTGCCATCGAAATCGAAGCCGACGTGATGCTCAAAGGCACCCGCGTGGACGGCATTTATACCGCCGACCCTGAAAAAGATCCTACCGCAACCAAATTCGACGAAATTACCTACGACGAAATCTACACGCGTGGTCTCAAAGTGATGGATCTGACCGCAACCACCATGTGCAAAGAGAACAAAATGCCGATCTACGTCTTTGATATGGACACCGTTGGCAACCTCAAAAAGGTGATGAGCGGCGAAAAAATCGGAACTTTAGTAAAACTATAATCAAAATGTGGAAAGTTGAAGATGTAAAGATTTGAGGATGAACAAATATTCCCAAATTTTCAAATCCTCAAATTAAAACAATGAAAGTCTTTTCAACCATTGCCGACCTGAAAGCTGAAGTTGCAGCTCAAAAAGCAGCCGGCAAAACCATCGGACTGGTTCCCACCATGGGAGCTCTTCATGCCGGACACGCATCGCTTGTAAAAAAGTGTGCCTCCGAAAACGACATAACCGTAGTGAGTGTTTTTGTAAACCCTACTCAGTTCAACGACAAAAACGACCTGAAAAATTATCCCCGTACGCTCGAAAAAGATGCCGAATTGTTACAAAGCGTCGGATGTAACCTTATCTTTGCACCAAGCGAAGATGAAATTTACCCCGAACCCGATACCCGCGTATTCGATTTCACACCGCTCGACAAGGTGATGGAAGGCAAGTATCGCCCGGGACATTTCAACGGAGTAGCTCAGATTGTGAGCAAGTTATTTGACATTGTGACACCCGACAGGGCCTATTTTGGAGAAAAAGACTTTCAGCAACTGGCCATTATCCGCGAAATGGTAAAACAGCTCGGTCTGTCGCTCGAAATCATTGCCTGCCCCATCGTGCGCGAAGCCGACGGTCTGGCATTGAGCAGCAGAAATGCCCGTTTAACTGATAGTCAGCGAAAAAAAGCGGTAACTATATCGAAAGTTCTATTTGAAAGTCGTAATTTTGCACCCTCAAAACCGATTGCCGAACTCACCGACTGGGTGATTGACAACGTCAACAAAGAGAGTGAGTTGCGCGTCGAATATTTTGAGATTGTCGATGGCAATACCCTTCAGGCGGTTTCGGATTGGAATCAAACCGATTATATCGTAGGATGTATCACCGTATTCTGCGGCGAAGTGCGCCTCATCGACAATATTCGTTATAAGTAGTTTTATTTTATTGAATTAAGGCAAATTAATCTGTTGTTGAAAGTTGTCGGTCGACAATAATCAGCACCCAACTAACCAATCATTTTCATGCAAATTGAAGTTTTAAAATCCAAGATCCACCGTGTCACTGTTACCGACGCGAATTTGAACTATATCGGCAGCATCACTCTTGACGAAGATTTAATGGATGCCGCCAATCTCATAGAGCACGAAAAAGTCAGCATTCTGAACAACAATAACGGCGCACGCTTCGAAACTTATATTATTAAGGGAGAACGCGGTTCGGGAACCGTATGCCTGAATGGTGCCGCTGCACGTCTGGTTCAACCGGGTGATATTGTGTTGGTTGTCTCTTTTGCAACGATGGATTTCGAGGAGGCAAAAACATGGAAACCGACCATCATTTTTCCCGACACGGCAACCAATAAGTTGAAATAAATTCCGGCATTTAGTTGCCGCTTGCTGACAGAGTTCTCTGAGTCGCTTCGTCTGTTTATAATTGTTTATATTCAATTGATTATGAAGAAAAAACTCATCATTTTCGGCTCTGCTTTCGGAGGATTGTTCTTGATCCTCCTTTTTTTGCCTATGGCTTTCAATGGCAAAGTAGACACTATTGTCAAGTCAGAAGCCAATAAAAAGCTCAATGCTACATTTAATTACAGCAAATTAAGCATCAGCTTATTGCGTAATTTTCCGAAGGCAACCATCGAACTCGAGGATCTTTCCATCGTGGGAGCCGGTGAATTTGCCAAAGATACTCTTGTCTCTACCAAATCGTTTCAGGTGGTGGTCAACCTCCTGAGCCTTTTCGGAAACAGCGGTTACGAGGTTTCCAAGGTGGTGCTCGATCGCCCGGTGGTAAATGCCATTGTGGCCAAAGACGGCAAAGTGAACTGGGACATCATGAAACCCGATTCCACGGTTGCCAAAGCCGATACCACCCCATCAAAATTTCATCTCAAACTTAAGAAACTGGCCATCGACGAAGGCCGTATTACCTACAACGACCGCAAAGCCGGGCAATTGCTTACGCTCAATAAATTTTCCGGCACACTCTCGGGCGATATGACGGCCGACGTTACCGACATCGAAACGCAGATGAAAGCAGAAAAAGTGAGCTTCACCATGGGAAATATCCCCTATCTGCACGATGCCAACATCGAACTGGAAGCCAAACTGAATGCAGACCTCAAGCACAGCAAATACACACTCAAGAAAAACAAAATAAAGGTCAACGACCTCGAAGCCAGTCTCGACGGATGGGTGACTATGCTCCCGAAAGGCTATGGCATGGATCTCAAGCTGTCAACTCCGGCACTTGCATTCAAAAACATTCTTTCGCTGGTTCCGGCCATCTATGCCAACGATTTTCAATCCGTTCAGGCCGATGGCAAAGTTTCGTTGGAAGGCTATGCAAAAGGCCAGTACAGCGACTCGGTAATGCCTTCATTCAAAGTCGCTTTGAATGTGATTAACGCCTGGTTCAAATACCCGAACCTTCCGAAATCGGTCACCCATATCAATCTGCAAGTCATTGCCGAAAATCCGGGCAACCGACTCGATCAGGTGCAACTTCACGTACCGAAATTCCATTTCGAAATGGGCGGAAATCCTTTCGATTTGAGTGGCAATTTCAGCAATCTGCTCGGCAATACGGCATTTGCCATGAAAGCTGCCGGAAGACTCGATTTGGGAGGTATTAAGGATTTCTATCCACTCGAAGCCGGAACGGGCCTCACGGGGCTTATTACAGCCAATTTGGCGGCCTCAGGCACCATGGGGCAGGTGCAAAGCGGGCAATACGAAAACATCAATGCCAACGGATTGTTGCAGATCAACAACATGAACTACAAGGGTAAAGATATGCCGGCAGTTCGTATTCCGCAGGCAAAATTGCAGTTCTCACCGAAATATGCCGAACTGACCAATATGCAGGTTATTATCGGCAAAAGCGATATTTCGGCCAACGGAAAACTGGAAAATGTCATTCCTTACGTGATGAAAAATCAGACTATTAAAGGAACCCTGAATGTCTCTTCCAATAATCTGAATCTGAATGAACTGATGGCATCGTCAACCACAACAAGCAATAAATCGGTTCAGACAACCGCATTTATCGTACCGAAAAATATCGATTTCGTACTCAATGCCAAAGCAAAGAAGGTGGTCTACAATAAATTCGATATCAACAATTTGTCCGGTCAAATAATTTTGAAAGATGGTATTGCCTCGATGAAAAATGTTCAATTGGGTATGTTCGACGGAACGATCAATACCAACGGAAGTTACAGCACTGTCGACCCTAAAAAACCGGCCGTCGATTTTGATCTGAATATTCAGACCGCTTCGTTTGCCAAAACATTTGCATCCCTCGACATGGTGCAAAAGCTGGTTCCCATTTTTGAAAATGTAAAAGGAACCTATTCGGTGAAGATGTCACTCAAATCATTGCTTGACGATAAAATGAATATTGATTATAATTCACTTTTTGCCAACGGATTACTTCAATCTAACAACGTTCAGGTAGGTGGTGTATCGGCACTAAACTCATTAGCATCAGCACTGAAAAACGATAAACTCAAAAGCTTCTCTACAAAAGATTTGAAGATTCCGTTTACCATCGCCGAAAAATGGGTTACAGTAAAGCCGTTCGATGTGAAAGTAGCCAATTATACCCTCAATTTGGGAGGGAAAACCGGTTTGGACAAAAGCATTCTCTACGACGGAAAACTGACCCTTCCCCCAGGAACGCCATCACCTTTCGGATTGAATATAAACACTATTCCTTTCCATATTCTGGGAACATTCAGCAATCCTAAAATAAAACTCGGCACGGCCGAATTGGGCAAATCAATTGCCAATACAGCTTTGAGTGCAGCAAAAAGTGCCGTTGCTCCCAAACTGGATGCAGCAAAAGCAGATGCGCAAAAGAAAATGGATCAGATCAGAGCCGATGCCAAGGCAAAAGCAGATGCACTTTTACAGGCTGCACAAACCCAGGCCGACAACATCGTCAATCAGGCAAAAAACCCGTTTGCTAAAATTGCTGCTAAAAAACTTGCCGACGAAACCATGAAAAAGGCGCGACAAAAAGCAGCCGACATCATTGCGAAAGGTGATGAAGAAGCACAAAAAGTTCAGATAGCAAAATAATATTCTGCTGAAATTCAGCATTGTGATTAAAAAACGCGAAAAGAATTCCAATTATAGAAATAAATTGCGAATAATTTTTTGGTTGTTGATAAAATTTCTGTACCTTTGCGCTCCCATTCTGTGAAAGAATAAACAATAAAAAATAGAATAAGATATGGCAAAGACTTGTCAAATTACCGGAAAAAAAGCAATGACAGGAAACAACGTTTCTCACTCGAAACGTCGCACCAAACGCGTTTTTGATGTAAACCTGTTTACACGTAAGTTCTATTGGGTAGAACAAGATTGCTGGATTAGCCTGAAAGTATCGGCTGCCGGACTTCGCACGATCAATAAGGTCGGCTTAAATGCTGCCATTAAGAAAGCAGCTGTAAAAGGGTATTTATACGTATAACCAAGAGGAGGCAGACAAATGGCAAAGAAATCAAAAGAAAACAGAATCCAAGTGATTTTGGAATGTACCGAACACAAAGAGAGCGGTATGCCCGGTACATCTCGCTATATCACAACCAAAAACCGTAAGAACACAACCGGTCGTTTGGAATTGAAGAAATACAACCCCATTCTTAAAAGGGTTACAGTTCATAAAGAAATTAAATAATTACTCTATACTATGGCAAAGAAAGCGGTTGCATCATTGCAAACAGGTGAAGGTCGTGCTTATGCTAAGGTGATTAAAATGGTTAAATCGCCCAAGACAGGTGCCTATATCTTCAAAGAAGAAATCGTTCACAACGACGAAGTAAAAGCATTTTTCGCTAAATAATTTAGCGCTACATTATAACTGAAAAGAGATTGTTTCGTACGAAGCAATCTCTTTTTGTTTGTTATTTATTGTTGATATACAGCTCAATAAATCAACCAGGCTCTCACAAACCGTACAGCCGACAACAGTAACGGAATACTCATAAACAGATAGAAAAGCGACAAATAAGGCAATGTTATCAAGTGATTTGCCCTTAACCCCACTCCACCGCTTATCATCACCACCATTATACCGTACGACCGTAAATTGAAAAATGAGAACAGGCAGGGACGTTCGATTTTCATTTCCCGAATGCGGTTGATGTGTTTGGTTGAAATGCGGAGAAACATTCCCCGAAAAAATAATAAACCTCCTATAAAAGAGACAATTAATAACCACGGCCATCCTGATACAGGACTGAAATAGGCCCAACTTCGCCACAACAACATGCCTCCGGCCACCAGCCACATGCAGGCTGCCGCCAATAGTAAATTGTGTCGCGATACACGGGGAGTTATTTTATAAATGTAATGTTTCATCGTTTGCTGAATTAGGATGCAAAAATACATCACGATTCGATTATTTCCTCTTTTTGTACCAACATTCGTAAAAAAACGTACCTTTGTGATGTCAAATAAAAAGTAACTATTTTTTCGTAATTTATTATCATTCAATATAATGTCAGCAAATAAAACTATTGCAATCGTTGCGGGTGGAGAACAATCGGAAGTTGTTGTTTCCATCAAAAGTGCCAAAGGTATTTTCTCTTTTTTACAGGATTCGGGTTATAACCGCTACATTGCCGTAATTGAAAAAGACAATTGGCACGTACTGCTCGAAGACGATACCACCTTGCCAATCGATAAAAACGACTTTAGTTTTACGTTGAACGGACAAAAAATCACGTTCGACTGCGCTTACATCACCATTCATGGCATCCCCGGCGAAGATGGCCGTCTGCAGGGCTATTTTGAGATGATCGGTATGCCCTACACCTCTTGCAACGTTCTGGCCTCTGCCATCACCTACAATAAATACGTTTGCAACACGTATCTGAAGAGTTTCGGAGTAAATGTGGCACCATCCATCCGCTTACGAAAAAACGATGCGATTACCGCCGCTGAGGTAGTTGAAAAGGTGAGTTTACCCTGCTTTGTGAAGCCTAATCTCGGCGGATCCAGCTTCGGGGTTACCAAAGTAAAAGCCGTCGAAGAAGTAGAACCAGCCATTGCAAAAGCTTTTGCCGAAGCCCAGGAGGTTATCATCGAAAGTTTTATGCAGGGGACGGAAATCACCAATGGCATTTTCAAAACGGCGAAACATCAGGTAGTTCTTCCTATCACAGAGGTAGTTCCTGCCAACGAATTTTTCGATTTTGCCGCCAAATACAAAGGCGAATCGCAGGAAATTACACCGGCCCGTCTTTCCGCAAAACTTACCTCCAAAGTCCAGAAAACAACGGCATTTATCTATAACACGCTGGGATGCAACGGAATTGTGCGCATCGATTACATTATCACCAAGGGCGATAAAATTAATTTGCTGGAAGTAAATACCACTCCGGGAATGACTCCTACCAGCTTTATCCCGCAACAAATTCCTCATGCAGGACTGGTTATCGGTGAGGTTATTTCGGAAATTATTGAAGATGCTATTGCCCGCAAAAAGGCTTAAAAACGGCTTTATGACTTTCAAAATAAAATCACTCGATACGATTCGTGACACCGCCCGCGAATTTATCAACAACATGGGCGAACGGACGGTTTTTGCCTTCTACGGAACCATGGGAGCCGGCAAAACTACATTCGTAAAAGCAGTGTGTGAAGAGCTGGGCGTGAAAGATGTGGTAAACAGCCCCACATTTGCCATTATAAACGAATATGAGGTGAACGGTAAGGCTCCTATCTTTCACTTCGATTTTTACCGCATAAACAAGCCTGAAGAGGCTTTCGACTTCGGGTACGAAGATTATTTCTACAGCGGAAGCATCTGTTTCATCGAATGGCCTGAAAAAATAGAGGCGCTTTTGCCCGAAAATTGTGTGAAAGTAACGATAGAAGAACTGGCCGACGGAAGCCGCGAAATTGAAGTGGAATAAATCAGCTCTGCTTCAATTCATACGTTTTACGGTACAAAAACCTGCCAAAATCTTCCGGTTTGGGGTACAACTTTTGCTCCTCCACGCTGATGGGTTCTCCAATGCGTAAACGAATCTTTTTCCCCCGTTTGTTTTTCACCTCCGCAGGAATCAGCGCTGTGCGAAGAATGGGATGTATCAGCCCAACCAATAAAAATTTCCAGCTGTTGTGTCCTTCAAAATAGACAGGAATAATAGGTACTTGCGACTTTTGAATCAGCTTTACAGTCGGTAGCTGCCACTCCCTGTCCGCGATTCTGAACCATTTTACAATCTTGGAAACCTGACCGGAAGGAAAAAAGAAGAGAGGATGCCCCTCTTTCAAATGATTTTTGGCGATACGCAATCCCGGAAGACTGGAACGCTTGCTGGTCGACTTTTCAAAAGGATTTACAGGAATAAAATGATGAGCGATGGGTTCTATTTTACTCAGAAGAAAGTTGGTAATACCCCGAATATCCGGACGAACAGTTGCTATGGTTCGTACCAAAGACATGCCATCGAAGGTTCCGTAAGGGTGATTGGATACTGTTACAAATGTTTTATTTTCAGAAAAATAGCGTATAGTTTCCGGATTATCAACAACCGTTTCGACTCCGAAAAATTTATAAATTTCATCTATAAATTCCAGACTGTTCGAAGAATTGGCTTTTGCAACGATATACGATTCGTGAATCTTGTCCAAACCCAGCATACGATATACTGCGCGACCAACATGTTTTCCCAATTTCGACCGAAAAAAGGAATTCAAATTACAAAATTCTTCTAAACTAATCACCTTTTTTCCTACTTAAAAAGTATACGACTATTCACTATCTTCTCCGAAAATTGACAATTGACGGCGGAAAATTTCGTCAAGTGAAAGCTGAAAAGTTTCGGTGTTGGCTACACCCGGAATGGTTGCCAGTTTATCCAAAAGCAATTTTAAAAGATGCCTATTATCTTTGGCATATATTTTAATAAACATGGCATATTTGCCGGTAGTATAGTGGCATTCCACCACTTCTGGTATCTGCTTTATATGATCGACAACCGATTGAAATTCGACATTATTCTTCAACACAATTCCAATATAAGCACACGTTTGATATCCTACTTTGTATTGATCTATAACAAATTCCGAATTCCGTATCACTCCTTGGTTAACAAGTTTTTGTACACGTTGATGAATGGCAGCACCGGACACATTGCACTCTCTTGCAATTTCCAAAAAAGGTGTCCTTGCGTTTTGAGAAATGTAGTGTAGTATTTTACGATCCAGTTTATCTAATGTATGTGCCATGTTACTATATTTATTTGGGGTGCAAATATAATGTTAATATTGAAAATTAGCAAATTATGTAATCTAATAAGTTTCAAAATGAAGTTATCGACAATTGTTTTACATCAGGTTGTTAGTAAAATTGTGGATAACTTGTGATTTATTTTTGACAACAAATCGTATTTATCTCTTGCTTTTCACATAAAAAGATTCTGTTATTCAAACCCTCCAAAATATCAAATTCCTTTCTGCTTTTTTATACAACCGGCATCAACTACTTTTTACACACTAAAAAGATAAGACGCATCAAAAACTTGCTAACTTTGCACTTTATGAACAATATGTTGATAACTCATCTATCTTCGGTTAAAATAAGCAATTTAGAATAATAATAAATTGTTCATTTCTCTCCCGGTTTATTTAAAAATGAGAAATCAAAGATGCTAATCAAAAAGTTATCCGTATTATCAACATTCAATAATCATCATCTTTCTAAGTTTTTAAATTGAAAAAAAAATATGAATATAAAAGAATCTTGGTTGAAAAGTGGATTTGCCAATGAAAAGGTTCCGGACAATATAGATCTTATAGCCGAAATTAAACGGCTGAAAAAAGAAAAAAATGCCGTGATAATGGCTCACTACTACCAAACAGGTGATATACAGGATATTGCTGATGTAGTAGGCGATAGTTTGGCTTTAGCTCAATGGGCTACCAAAGTGGAAGCTGACGTGATTGTGATGTGTGGTGTCCATTTCATGGGTGAAACTGTAAAAATTTTAAGCCCCGATAAAAAGGTTTTGATCCCTGATTTGAATGCCGGTTGTTCGTTGGCCGAAAGCTGTCCGGCGGATAAATTTGAAGCATTTGTAAAGGCTCACCCCGATCATACGGTTATTTCGTATGTAAATACTACTGCAGCTGTAAAAACGTTGACGGATGTAGTGGTAACGTCGAGTAATGCCCGAAAAATAGTAGACAGTTTTCCAAAAGATGCCAAATTAATATTCGGACCGGACAGAAATCTTGGAAATTACATAAACAGTGTAACCGGTCGTTCGATGCTTTTGTGGGATGGTGCTTGCCATGTACACGAACAATTTTCGTTGGAAAAAATATTGGCCATAAAAAAAGAACATCCGAACGCTTTGATTTTAGCACATCCTGAATGTCAAAGTGTTATATTAAAAGTGGCCGATGAAATTGGATCTACTTTAGCTTTACTGAACTTTACCAAAACATCGGATGCTAACGAATTTATTGTGGCTACAGAGAGTGGCATTATTCATGAAATGAAAAAATGCAATTCGGATAAAACATTTATTCCGGCTCCTCCCATTGATAGTACCTGTGGGTGTAACGATTGTAATTTTATGAAGCTCAATACCATGCAAAAAGTATATAATTGCCTGAATTTTGAATTTCCTGAAATTACCATTGAAGAGTCAGTACGCGTGAAGGCTGAAAAACCAATCAGAAGAATGTTAGAATTAAGCTGATTAATAGTTATTTATAAATGAAATACTATTTCATACTTTTTATTTTTTTTGCATCGTATGGTGTTAATGCCTCAGCTCAAACTCTCGAAACAAAGTGGTTACATTCCATCAATAGTCAATCGTCAATAAAAGGATCGAGTAAATTTATATCGAATAGTGCTGCATTTGTGGTGGTAGGAGTACCTTTTGCTTTATTGGCAGAAGCGTATATTGACAAGAATGAGTCAGGAGCCGAAAAAGGGTGGTATATAGCATCTTCTGTGGCTTTGTCGGGAATAACTGCTCTTGTTATGAAAAGTTGCACCAAAAGAGAAAGACCATATGTGACTTATTCCGGATACATTGTACCGGAAACAATGGAATCTAATTCTTCTTTTCCCTCTTTTCATACATCGGTAGCTTTTTCATTAGCTACCTCTTTGAGTATCAGTTATCCGAAATGGTATGTGATTGCTCCTTCCATGTTGTGGGCTACCTCTGTCGCCTATTCACGAATGAATCTGGGGGTTCATTATCCTTCGGATGTAGCGGCAGGAGCTGTTTTGGGAGCCGGTAGCTCTTGGTTGACGTATAAGATGAATCAGTGGTTACATCAACCGATAAAACGCGTTACAAAGCGTTCTATGGAGTGGCTGCATTAAAATTGAACCTGATTTACTTTCAAATTGAGATTGCCGGATAACTGTCCGCTGATGACAATGGCTGTAGGTGTGATTGTTATTGCATCGAAACTGTTTTTTTCCAGCTGTCCGTTCAGCGATATTCCCTTTATCAGTTCATAGTTGGCAAGCATGGCATTGCTTGAGTTGACTATATCACCAATCTGATCTTTCATGGAGATGGTCAGATTGGGTTCTACCATTTTCAAAAATTTATTGTGCATCAACCAGTTGGCACTTTTTACCAAAACATTTTTTGTTTTCATGTCAAAATCGAAATTGGTGATGCTCAGAGTCTGGTTTGCATTGTTGAAAACAGGCTTTCCGACGCAATAAATAGTTCCGTTTGCACTTCCCGACAGCTTTGTTTCTACAACCAACAGTCCATTATGTCCGTAAAATTTGATTTTATCGATGGTGATGTGCTTGTTTCCTTGTCGAAAGGTTTTTCCTATGATCTGTTTCGATGAAATTTCCGTTAGTTTTTTATAGTCCAGATTGACACTAAACAGGATATTAAAATCGGGCTTTATTTCAGAAACATATTGATAATCAGGTAAAATAATTTGATTGTTACCATTAATCGGATTACCTACCGAAGTTTCTATCAAAGCATTAATACCCAGATTGAAATTGATATGGTTACCGGCAGAAACCATGGGAGTGGAAAGAATACTTTTCGGGGTTACTTTCAGCCAAACATTGTATTCTTTGTTTATTTGAATCGGTTTTTGAGCAATCGACCATGTTTTGGTCATGGCTTGCCGAATGTTCATGTTTTTTTCAATGGCCTCGTCTATCGATTTATCTATTTTTTTCTGTAACGATTTAAGAATGATATTCGATATGAAAGTGATAGGCATTTCGGTACCTGCAACTTTGACGGTGGGTTTTTGAGTCCAGGTATAGTCATTAATTTTGGTAGAGGTAATGACGCTCCAGTCTTTTTGAATGTGATAATCGATGCTTACATCCAACGTAATGGCTCCATTGGCTTCGTAGTTTTGCTGGAAAGTAGCACCTAATATTTTTTTTCTGAAACCAGTTTCAAGCCATATTTTGAGTGGCATTATGCAATCGATATGGCTTCCGTTGAGTGAAAAGCGCAAATCCTGTTGTTTCCACACTTTCAGTTTCAGATTGTCATCTACTAATGAAGTGTCGTTGTAAATAATGTCTTTGAAGCGATTGTTGATACTTTTTTCAATATCTTCTACGTTGATATCCAATGCAATATCAATAGTAGATATTTTTTTTTCAATGGAGGGAGCAATATAACTCTCAGCGGGTTTTTCGACTGAAATTTTAGAACCTGCACATGCTGTCAGTACTATGGCAGCTACCAGAAAAAAATACTTGTAGCGCTTCATTTATCGGATAATTATTCTTTCTTGTTGTCTTCCCATTTGAAAAGTTTGTCGTTACGTCGTACCTTGTCGTTAACGGCAATAGAGAAAAATTCTCCCTTTTTTGCTTCGTTTACCGGTTTTAAATCGACCCTGATTTCGGACAATGTATCTTCGTAGCAACCTGTTGTAGGTCCGGTTATGAAGATTTCATCTCCTATTTTTACCGATTGTGTCTCTATCAGGCATTCGGCAACACCGATGTTGGCAAAATAGTTGGTCACCTTGCCTACGTAAATTTTCTTTTTGGTTGCTTCCGAACCGTAGTTTTTGCTCCACTCACCCAGACGTTGTCCCAGATAGTATCCGTCCCAGAAACCACGGTTAAATACCTTTTTCAACCGTTCGTCCCAGGCCGCAATCTTTTCATCGGTGAAACTAGTGTCCAGATAAGCCTGAATAGCCTGTTTGTAACATTCCACCACCGTTCTCACATATTCGGCGCTGCGGGCACGTCCTTCTATTTTGAAAACGCGTACACCCGAATCGATCATTTTATTCAGGAAATGGATGGTTTTCAAATCTTTTGGAGACATAATGTACTGGTTTTCAATGTCCAGTTCAATGTCCGATTCTTTGTCTTTTACCGTATATCCACGACGACAAACCTGCATGCACGCGCCCCGGTTGGCCGACGCGTTCATTTCGTGCAGACTGAGGTAACATTTACCCGAAACAGCCATGCAAAGTGCTCCGTGACAGAACATTTCGATGCGTACCGGTTCACCTTTCGTACCGCAAATATTTTCATTCACTATTTTTTCGTGGATAGCTTTCACCTGATCCATATTCAGTTCGCGGGCCAGTACCACCACATCGGCAAACTGAGCGTAAAAACGCAAAGATTCCGCGTTGGAAATGTTCAACTGTGTGGAAAGATGCACCTCCACCCCTACCCGATTGGCATAAGTCATGGCAGCCACATCTGATGCAATAATGGCCGATACGCCTGCTTCTTTGGCAGTGTCCACTATTTCACGCATCAGTTGAAGATCTTCATCGTACAGTATTGTATTGAGAGTCAGGTAACTTTTTACGTTGTTCTTTTGGCAGGTAGCTACAATCTTTTTGAGATCTTCGGTCGTAAAATTGTTGGATGAACGCGAACGCATGTTGAGCTTTTCAATGCCAAAATAGACGGAATCGGCTCCTCCCTGAATGGCTGCCGTGAGCGATTCCCACGAACCGGCGGGTGCCATTACTTCAAAGTCCGAAAGCCCCACCTGGCCTCCCCCAAGGGGAGTGTTTAATCTGATATTGTTTGTTTTATATCTACTATTCACTTTGTTTTATCGTATAAAATTATAACGATCTAAAAATAAAATTTTCAGATTCAAAAGTTCCCTTGTGGGTAATTTAAGGGGCTGGTTTTTAGATAATCATACCGCTTCCCAGACAGAGTTGCGCGTCGTTGTCGTAAATAACGCCAAATTGTCCCGAAGCTATGCCCTGAATTTTGTTTTCAGAGTAAATGCGGTAGATATCGTTTATTTTAACCAGTTTACCTTTTGTAAATTCGGGAGTGTGACGAATTTTGAAATTGATCTCTTTTTCGCCTTCAAAATCACCCCACCAGTCTTCGGTAATAAACTGGAACCCCTGCAAATTGATTACTTTACCATATTGTGTTTCAGGATCATATCCATTTGAAACGTAAACTATATTTTCTTCCACATTCTTTTTTACCACAAACCAGGGTCCCCCGCCCAATCGCAAACCACGGCGTTGGCCGATGGTGTGAAACCAGTAACCTTTGTGCGTGCCCAGAATTTTTCCGGTTTCCAGTTCAACGATTTTTCCCTCTTTTTCGCCAAGGTAACGGCGAATAAAATCGTTGTAATTGATTTTTCCCAGAAAGCAGATCCCCTGGCTATCTTTACGATCGGCACTCGGAAGTTTGGCATCTGCGGCAATTTGGCGTACTTCGCTTTTTTGCAGATGTCCAATGGGAAACATCAGTTTACTAACTTGCAGGTAATCAATTTGTCCTAAAAAATAGGTCTGATCTTTCACATGATCGGCAGCGGTCGCAAGATAGGTTTTCCCATCGATTTCGGCCGTACGGGCATAATGTCCGGTGGCCGTTTTGTCGAACTCTTTTCCCCATTTTTGCTCAAAGCAACCGAATTTAATCAGCTTGTTGCACATCATGTCGGGATTGGGAGTCAAACCGCGTTTTACGGCTTCGATGGTATAACTCACCACGTTTTCCCAATACTCTTCGTGAAGCGAAACTTCTTCGAATTTGCAGCCATATTTTTTGGCAATGTATGTAGTAATTTCAATATCTTCTTCCGATGGGCAATCGATGAATCCATCTTCTTCTTCCATCCCGATGCGGATGTAAAAAATGGTGGGATCATAGCCCGATTCTTTGAGCAGATGTACCATCACGGAACTATCCACTCCTCCTGAAACTAACGCGGCAATGTTCATTCTTTAATTCTAAAAATATTATAATGTATTGAATACTAATTGTTTGTTTTCTTTATTGCTTCAAAGAAAAGACGTTGCAAAAATACTCAAAAAATGCGGTATGTCAGCTATTTTTTACTGGTATACAATTTGTTGTATTAGATTTGTTTTGATGTATCTTTGTAGCAAATAGGAAGTCAAAATTAATTCGGACAAAAATAAATTTTTATCGTATGAAAAAAAGTTTGATTATTTTGGTGGCAGTTGTAGGCGTAATTGCCATATTCATTTTTTGGGGTATAGGAAAATACAATGGTTTTGTATCTCAGGAAGAAGGTGTTAAAGCTCAGTGGTCGAATGTGGAAAACGTGTATCAGCGTCGTGCCGACCTGATTCCGAACCTGGTAGCAACTGTGAAGGGTTATGCCACTCACGAAGAAAAAACCCTGACCGAAGTGATAGAAGCGCGTGCAAAAGCAACTTCGGTAACTATTGATCCTACAAAACTGAATGCAAGCAATATTGCTGCTTTTCAGAAGGCTCAGGACGGTCTTTCAGGTGCTTTATCACGCTTGATGGTAAGTGTGGAACAATATCCTAACCTGAAAGCGAACGAAAACTTCCTGGCTTTGCAGTCGCAACTGGAAGGAACAGAAAACCGTATTGCGGTAGAGCGTCGTAAATATAACGAAACTGCTCAGGCATTTAATGCTTCTATTCGTAAGTTTCCTGCCAACATAATTGCCGGAATGGGTAGTTTTGAACAAAAAGGTTACTTCAAAGCTTCTGAAGGTGCAGAGAAAGCCCCTCAGGTTAAATTCTAAATACGTTTCCGGACACATAAATTCCTGTTTTTGGTATTTGTGTGTCCTTGTTTTTACTTATAAATTAATTATTTATGGATGTAACCGATTTTTTTTCTCTTCAACAAAAGGGAGAGATAATGGATGCAATTGCCGAAGCGGAGAAAAATACATCCGGCGAAATACGTGTTCATCTCGAAAATTATTGCTTTGGGAATACGTTGAAACGTGCTACTAAAGTTTTCAAAAAACTTGGAATGGCTAACACGGCACAGCATAATGGTGTGTTGTTTTATCTGGCTGTAAAAAGTAAAAAACTGGCTATTGTGGGCGATAGCGCTATTCATGAACATGTGAAGCAGCAATTTTGGGATGAACTGAGATCGGGTATGTTGGATATGTTTGCAGAAGATCACTTCAAAGAGGGATTAGTGTCTGGAATTCTTTCTGCCGGTCAGAAGCTAAAAGAACATTTTCCATACCAAAGTGATGATGTGAACGAATTACCGGACGAAATTTCATTTGGAAAATATTGATAATGAAAAACATAAAATATACATTGATTTTATTGTTATTGGTTGTTTCCGGTAACATTTTTTCCCAGGATTTTCCGAAACGTCCCGATCCTCCCCGTTTGTTAAATGATTTGGCTAATCTTCTTTCGCCCGAACAAGCCGATGCTCTTGAGCGAAAACTGGTTGCATACAATGATTCTACTTCCACACAAATTGCTGTTGTAACTATCAGTGATATAAAAGGATATGATATAACCGATTTTACCGATCGGTTGGCTATGGACTGGAAGGTAGGACAAAAAGGTATCAACAACGGTTTGATGATTCTGATTGTTCCGAAACAGGCTAATGGTGAACGCGGACATGTGCGGATTTCTGTAGGCTATGGTTTGGAAGAACACATTACCGATGCTGTTTCGAGTAAAATCATCAACGATGTGATGATTCCGGAATTCAGAAATAATAATATTTACGGTGGTATAAATAAAGGAGTTGATGTTGTTATTGGAATTTGTTCCGGTACATTCAAAGCCGATCAGATTAAGAAAAAGGAGAAAAACAACTCTTGGATATTCTTTCTGATTCCACTCTTCATTTTGTTTATCATCGGTTTTATTCGTCGTAATCGCTACAGCAGTTATGGAACCAGTAGCTCTGGAAGCGGAGCGCCGTTTATCTTTTTCCCCGGATTTGGTGGGGGAGGAGGCGGTTTTGGGAGTAGCGGAGGCTCCGATTTTGGAGGCTTCGGTGGTTTCGGCGGCGGTGACTTTGGCGGCGGCGGAGCCAGCGGTAGCTGGTAATATAAACAGATTATAGAAGAAAGAGCCAAGAATCAAGACGATGTTGTCTTTGTTCTTGGCTCTTTTATATTCTGATTGTCAGATCAATATCCGGCTATTTTCAAAAAATTGCGGAACAGTTGTTTGCCCGTAAACATATATTCTTCGAAGAAAGAGCAAAAATCTTCCACACATTTCTCCTGATCGATAGCTTTCAGATCTTCCACTTCATCCATCCACTGTACAAACATTTCGCGGGTCAGTTCAAAATGGCACTGAATGCCGTAGGCTTTATCGGCAACTTTCACAATTTGATTGCGGCAAAGTTTTCCGATTCCTAAAACTGTCATTGAATCAGCAGGTTCCACCGTTTCTCCATGGAGTTGAAATACCGGGAAATTATCTCCAAGATTTTCAAAAAGAGGATCATTTTTGCCGGCTTCGGTCAGTTCTATGCAGAATAGTTCGCCATCGGGTCCGCGAAAACCGGTCTCTTTTACGGGGCTTTTTACCACCTTTCCACCGGCCGATTTTACCAAAATTTGCAGTCCGAGGCATATTCCCAGGTATGGGATTCCGGCTTTCAGTGCCTCCTGAATGCGGGCTATTTCGGCGATCATCTTTTCTGTGGTGTCGTTGGCGCTGTCCGGACCACCAAGGACGATCAGAGCACCGTAATCGAGTGGGGAAGGGAAGGGTATCCCGGCGGCAAGATCGATTTCATCGGCAGAAATGTTCATTTCACGGAGTACCTCGTAAAGCAATCCGCCACCTTCGCTGCTTTCGTTTCTGATAATTAATATTTTCTTCATATGGTTTATTTTCAATTATTTGTATTGTAAAAATTTTCTACTTCAGCTATTTTTTCCTGCTTTTCGGCTTCGGACAGAAAGCTGGCTGCAAACGAGTTTTTGGCTAACAGGGCAATATCTGCTTTGGAAAGACCCAGAGCATCGGTCATTACGATGAAATTTGCGTTGAGATAACCGCCGAAGTAGGCTGGATCGTCCGAATTGACAGTGGCCATCATGCCGAGCTCAAGCATCTTTTTAAGCGGATGTAAATCAGCTGATTTTACTACCTGCAATTTGAGATTGGAGAGGGGGCAAACCGTCAGTGCCAATCTTCGGTCAATAATCTCTTTTACCAGACTGGGATCGTCAAGCGATCGGTTTCCGTGGTCGATACGGTCAATTTTCAAGACATCTAAGGCTTCTTTCACATATTCGGCATTTCCCTCTTCACCGGCATGGGCAACGGTAAGAAAGCCCTTTTCAGCGGCTTTTTCGAACACTTTCTGGAATTTTGAAGGCGGATTTCCCACTTCTGACGAGTCTAAACCGACTGCCGTGATCCACTCTTGGTAGGGAATAGCCTCTTCGAGTGTTTTTAAGGCCGATTTTTCGCTTAAATGGCGCAGAAAGCATAAGATGAGCCTCGAGGTGATTCCAAGCCTATTTTCGCCGTCTAAAAGCGCTTTATGGATGCCTGTGATTACCGTTTTGAAAGCAATTCCACGCTCTGTGTGTGTTTGCGGGTCGAAAAAGATTTCGGTATGAACTATATTTTCCTCTTTTGCTTTTAGAAGATACGCCATTGTCAGGTCATAAAAATCCTGCTCTTTTTGCAAAACGGCAGCTCCGGCATAGTAGATATCCAGAAAATCCTGCAAATTGCCGAACTGATAGGCTTTGCGCACCTCTTCTACGGATGAATAGGGAATAGCAACTTTATTTCGTTGGGCTATTTCAAACATCAGTTCCGGTTCGAATGTCCCCTCGATGTGAAGGTGAAGCTCGGCTTTCGGGATTTGACGGATGAAATCGTGTATGGACAGATTACTCATAATCAGCAATTATTTAGGAGTTATTTATTTTGAGGATTTATTGAGTGCAAAAGTACGACAATTTGACAAGTGATTGCAAGTGCGATTTCTTGTTAAATCTAAATTATGGATTCTCTGTTTTCTGTTTTTTAGCGACAGAGAAATTAGCCGTATCTTTGCATCTCTTTTATTTTTCAACTGAAATCGATTGTAATATGCAGATAGGCAACATTATATTTCCAGAATATCCCTTGTTTTTAGCTCCGATGGAGGACGTAACCGATCCGGCTTTCCGCTTGCTTTGTAAACAGTTTGGTGCCGATTTGGTCTATACCGAATTTATTTCGGCTGACGCGTTGATCCGGAATGTGAAGCGGACGGAACAGAAGTTGACGATTTTTGAAGGTGAACGTCCGGTTGCCATTCAGCTCTATGGGCGTGAACCCGAAGCCATGGCCGAGGCTGCCAAAATTGCTGAAACTGCCAATCCTGAGATCATCGATCTGAACTTCGGTTGCCCAGTGAAGAAGGTGGCCGGCAAAGGTGCCGGATCCGGTCTTTTGCGCGATATTCCGAAGTTAATTGCTATTACAAAGGAGGTTGTGAAATCAGTGAATGTGCCCGTTACGGCAAAAACCCGTTTGGGTTGGGACGATAATTCAAAAGTAATCGTCGATTTGGCCGAGCAATTGCAGGATTGTGGTATTCAGGCATTGGCTATTCACGGTCGTACACGCGCTCAGATGTACACCGGCGATGCCGACTGGACATTGATTGGCGAAGTAAAAAATAATTCCCGGATGAAAATTCCCATTATTGGTAACGGAGACGTTGTTTCCCCTCAAAGGGCAAAGGAGTGTTTCGACAAGTATGGCGTGGATGCCGTGATGATAGGGCGTGGATCAATCGGCAAACCCTGGATATTCAAAGAAATAAAGCACTATTTGCAAACAGGCGAACTGCTTCCGTCAATGCCTGTATCCGAACAATTTGACATAGTTAAGAAGCAAATATTGAGCAGTATAGAATGGCTGGATGAACGAAGAGGAATTGTTCACACGCGTCGTCATTTGGCAAATACGCCTCTTTTCAAAGGCATTCCGCACTTTAGAGACACTCGTATTGCCATGTTGCGTACCGACAATCTGACAGACCTTTTTGCAATATTAGACAATGTACAAACTACTTATTTCGGCGATGCTGAATGATTATTTCATCAGCATTCCCTGAGCATACATCCACAACACGTAGCGCGAAAATTTACCAATGGTCATGGCAATTGCCGTGCCCAGAAAGTTGCACCGGAAATATCCACATGCTACCACAATTACGTCGCCGATTCCGGGAACGAAAGAGAAAAACCCCAACCAATCACCCCGGTTGTACATTCGCTTCTCAAATTTTTCTATCTTTTCTTTCTTGATTTTCAGGTATTTTTCGATCCATTCAATTTTCCCCATTCGTCCTATCCAGTACGATGTGATGCCGCCCAGCGTATTGCCAACAGTAGCCACGGCTACGCACGTCCACATATCCAGTCCGGCATAGATTAGCGTGGCAAAAACCACTTCCGATCCGAGCGGAAGTACGGTGGCTGCCAGAAAAGCTGCCAGGAATAGGCCTATGTAGCCAAATTCAGTGAAGTGTTCCACTGTAGCCAAGAATTAAAGTGACAACCTGGAAAATCACTAAAAGAGCAAAAAGAATCGTATTTTTTCGGGAACTACGAGTTGAAAAGAAAATGGAGAAAATAAGGGCACAAATCATTAAAAATGACGGCAACAATTCACTGATATGGCCCATTTTTACCCATAGGATAACAAGCATGGCAGCATATAACCAAACCAATACCTGAAAATTCCTGCGTTCGGTGATGCTTGAGTTGAAGCGGTTTTGGGAACAACCCATGATAGCGATTAATGAGAGGATAGTAAATATTCCCTCAACGACGATTAGGGCAATATTGGATGTCCAATTGCTAAAATTGAAAACAATATTGCTCATGAAATAGTGAAGCTGATTGTCGAGTTGACCGAGCCAGAAACTGATTCCGAAAACTAATATTGCCGGAGTAAAGATGCCCAGTAGTGTGGCTAAAAACAGACGGACATTCAGGTTGTTTACAATATTTAATATGATGAATAAGAACGGGATAAGAAAGATAAAGTCGAAACAAAAAAAGTATCCAAGTGACAAAAAGAGTCCGGCATTGTACGATGCTTGCAGTGGCAGATTTTGATGATAAGTAGAGAATACCTGCCACAGGCACATCATCAGCAGGGATGCTGCGATGAGGCCATTAGTAAGATAATGAAAGTGAGGATAAGATCCTGACAATAAGATAAAAAACAGAAATGGAAGAAATGTTCGCTGCTGGAGAAACGTATATTTTTCCAGAAATTTGAATGAAAAATAGGCAATGCCGAGATTCAGTAAAAGGCCAAGCCATGCCGAATATGCAGGAATGATTGTGGTATTGAAAAGGTAGAGTAGGGGAGTGCTTTCTGCCGGGAGAATAAACTCCTTCATCCATAACAATCCCGCCACGACAAGCGACAGGGAAAAATTTACGACATTGGGGTGTATCAGTTCTTTAATGCGAACGTTCATATTCAAAGCATTAATATTCAGGGCAAAGTATTTCTTTGCCCTGAATAGTTTTTATTTCAATCCTTTGCTTTTTAGGAGGGCATCGGAAGTTGGTTCGTGTCCGCGGAATTTCACATAAAATTTCATAGGATCGTCGCTGTTCCCTCTTTCGAGAATGTTTTTGCGGAAAGAGGTGGATGTTGCGGGATCAAAGATACCTTTTTCTTTGAACAATTCGAATGCATCTTTTTCAAATACGGAGGCCCATTGGTAGCTGTAGTAACCGGCCGAATATCCGTCGTTGAAGATGTGTTTGAAGTATGTAGAACGATAGCGGGGCAGGATTTCGGGGATCAGGCCTATTTTGTCCATCTGTTCTTTCTCGAATTTATCCACATCGATACCATCGACGCTGGTTAATTCGTGCCATTTCATATCTAAGATCGAGGCGGCCACTAATTCTGTCATTTCAAATCCCTGGTTGAAATAGGTGGAATTTTGGATCTTTTTCATCAATGGTTGAGGCATTAATTCGCCTGTTTTATAATGGAATGCGTATAATTTCATTACCTCAGGCTGAAAAGCAAAGTTTTCCATAAACTGAGAGGGGCATTCAACAAAATCGCGGGGAACATTGGTGCCGCTGACACTCGGGTAGGTGCATTGCGACAGCAACCCGTGAAGTGCGTGTCCGAATTCGTGGAAAAGCGTGCCTACATCGTCCATACTCAGAAGCGAGGGAGTGGTGGCGGTAGGCTTGGCCAAATTACCCACATTGACGATAACCGGGCGAACCATCACCCCTTTTTCGATGTATTGATCGCGGATATTATTCATCCAGGCTCCAACCGTTTTGCTTGCCCGCGGGAAATAGTCGGTGTAGAGAATTCCAATCAGTTTGCCATCGGCATCAGAAACTTTAAAAGCTTCAACATCAGGATGATATATTGGTAAATTGTTGAGTTTCTCAAAGTTGAGTCCGTACAATTTATTTGCAACCTCAAACACACCTTTACGTACGTTTTCAAGTTTGAAGTAGGGCTTTAATTCGTCTTCGTTCAAATCGTATTTAGCTTTACGTACTTTTTCGGCGTAGTACCACCAGTCCCACATGGCCAGTTTGAAACCTCCGTTTTCGGCATCGATTATGGCCTGCATCTCTTTCACCTCTTCTTTGGCTTTAGCGACTGCCGGTCTCCATATTGATTGGAGTAATGTATCGACTCTTGCCGGGGTTTTAGCCATAGTGTTATCAAGTATGTAGTCGGCCGGAGTTTTAAATCCAAGCAAATTGGCCAGGGCAATACGGTTTTTCATGATATCGAGGATAACCTGTTTGTTATCTGTGGCATTCCCGTAATCGCCTCTCATCCAATATCCTTTGTATAATTTTTCGCGCAAATCACGCCTTGTGCTGTAGGTCAGAAAAGGAATCCAACTTGTTTTTGAAGGTGTGAAAATCCATTTCCCGGGCATGTTGGCCGCTTTGGCTTCATCTGCCGCTGCCGTTTTTACGCTTTCGGGCAGGCCGGCAAGGTCTTCGGCTTTATCAATAATCAGCTTGAAGTTATTAGTTTCGGTAAGTAGGTTATTTCCGAATTTTAGCTCCAACATTGCCAGGTTTTTATTGATCTCTCTCAGCTGTTGTTTTTGTGCTTCATTCAGCGAAGCTCCTTTGTGAACAAATTTTTTATACTGTTCTTCGATTACCCTGCGTTGCTCTGCGGTAAGTTTAATTTTAGCACGGTTATTGTACAGCGTTGCGATGCGTTTGAATAATTTTTCATTCAGCAAAATATTGTCCGAATGTTCTGTCAGCATCGGTGTTACTTTCTCTGCAATTGATTGCATTTCAGCGCTGTGCATCGATTCTTCGAGATTGAAGAATACCATTGATACCCGGGTCAAAAGTTTACCCGAGTATTCCATAGCAGCCATGGTGTTGGCAAAGGTTGCCGGAGCCGGATTATTGGCAATGGCATCTATCTCTTTTTGGTGTTGTTTGATGCCTTCGGTAAAGGCCGGAAGATAATGTTCGGTTCTTATTTTATCGAATGGAGGAACGCCATAGGGGGTTCGGTAGGGGGTGAAAAAAGGATTGTTTTCTCCTTTTGATACGCCAGTGGTGAGCATAATTAGAGAAATTAGTGTTAGAAATATTGTCTTCATCTTGGATTATTTATTACTGATGCAGAGGTGTCAGGTAAATGGTGTGTAATTATCTAAAATTCTTATTATATGCATTTTATCTATTTCTATTTGTTCTTTTAAGGTTTGCATGTTCGGAAATTTTCTTTCGTCTCTTATTTTCTTTACAATTTCCAACGCGATATGTTCGCCATAGATTTCCTGATTGAAGTCGATGATATTTACTTCAATCGTTGCTCTTTGATTCTTAGGGACTAAGGTGGGGCGTAATCCGATATTGAGCATCCCCTTATAACGGTCGTCGTCAATCAGAACCCAGCAGGCGTAGACCCCTAGCTGAGGTAATTTTTTTTCGGTGTTTGAAACATAAATATTTGCCGTGGGAAATCCGATAGTTCGGCCTATTTGTTGTCCAGCAACTACTTTACCCTCAATTTTATAGGTTGATCCAAGTAGTTGATTTGCAATAGAGATGTCGCCTTCATCCATTAAGCGCCTTATTTCGGACGAACTAACCTGCTTCCCTTTGTAGAGGAACTCTTCGGCTTCCTGAACGAGCAAACCCACCTCATGTCCATACATTACATATTGTTCAAAACCATCCACTCTTCCTTTGCCAATTCTGTTGTCATAGCCGGTGAGCAGCACTTTTGAATGTAATTTATTGGATAAAAGATCTTTAATAAATTCTTCGGCAGTCAGATTCTGAATTTCGGGAGTAAAATCAAGTAGTATGCAGTAGTCAAGACCCGTTTGTGACAGCAATGCCATTTTTTCTTCACAGGTTGTCAGCAGTTCGGGCACAAACTCGCTGTGAAGAATTTTGCGCGGATGTTCGCGAAAGGTAAGCACCGCCGTTTTGAGCCCTTTTTCCGATGCAATCTGTTTCAGGTTCTCGATCAGAAAACGGTGACCCCGATGCACTCCGTCAAAAAATCCAATCGTTATGGCCAGCTGCTCTTTCGGAGCATTTTGTATATCTGTTATTATTTGCACAAGGTAAAATTTAGTTTGATAAACAGGGCAAAGTTACGAAATGGATGTCGAATCACAAATGACATTCCGTTTGTATTTATTTGTAATATTTAACTCAAAATATAATTTGTCAAATTCGGGCCTTTTTCATGTGCAGAATCTATTGATTCTCTATTTTCAATAGCGTCAGAATGGAAAATTTGCCTGGCAAATACCCGATTCGAATCAAATACTCGACTCTCATGAGCTTAAATCTGGGTGAAAATGGGCATAAATTATTGAGGCTCTTTTATTTCCTACTATTTCTGCAATTTCATCATTCGACGCTAATCTGAGTCGTTTGACGCTTTTAAAATGGGTCAGGAGCTCTTTTTTGCTTTTTTCTCCGATTCCGGTTATCGAATCGAGTTCCGATGTCACCTGTGCTTTGCTTCTTTGGTTTCGGTGATGTGTAATTCCGAAGCGGTGGGCTTCGTCGCGTAGTTGCTGAATCAGTTTCAGGCTTTCGGAGTTTTTGTCGAGATAAAGCGGAATAGGATCTTCCGGGAAATAGATTTCTTCGAGTCGTTTGGCGATACCAATCACAGTAACTTTAGCGGAGATTCCCAATTGTTGGAGAGCGCCCATTGCCATCCCGAGTTGTCCCTTCCCTCCATCCACCACAATCAGCTGGGGTAGGGGAGTCTCTTCGTCGAGCATCCGGCGGTAGCGGCGGTATACCACCTCTTCCATGGAGGCAAAGTCGTTTGGCCCTTCAACCGTTTTGATATTGAAGTGACGATAATCTCTTTTGGATGGTTTCGCCTTTTTGAAAACCACGCAGGCTGCTACCGGATGGGTTCCCTGAATGTTGGAGTTATCGAAGCATTCGATATGCATCGGAAGGCTTCCCATTTTAAGATCTTTTTGCAATGTGCTGAGAATTCGCACCATCCGATGATCCGGATTGAGCTTTTCTGCCTGCTTCAGCTTATCCAGCTTGTATTCGCGTACATTTTGCATCGACAGGTCCAATAATTTTCGTTTATCTCCTCGCGATGGGATAGAGAAATTTACACTATTCAATTCGAGATCGGGCAGGAATGGCACCAGCAACTGCTTGGTTTGGCTTCTCAATTTTGTGCGCAATTCTACGATGGCCATTGCCAGAATCTCTTCTTTCGGTTCATCTAACCGTTTCGTATACTCGATGGTGTAGCCTTGAACAATGGAACCTTTTGATATTCGTAAAATATTGATATAGGCGGATTTATCATCGTCATCGTATGCAAACACATCGTAATCGTCTTGTGTAGCGGTGGTTACGATTGATTTCGATTTATACCGTTCCAGAGCTTCATATTTTTCTTTTATGCTTTGCGCCTCTTCAAATTTGAGTTCTGCTGCCAGCGATTGCATTTGTTGCTCCAGATAGTGCAAAATAGAATTGATATTCCCGTTGGCAATCTCCTCTACTTCGGTTATCATTTGCAGGTAGTCCGCTTCCGTTTGCAAATTCTCACACGGTCCTTTGCATTTATGGATGTGGTACTGGAGGCATACCTTAAATTTTCCGGCATTTATATTTTCGGGAGACAAATTAAGCTTGCAGGTTCTTAGCGGATAAATTTCGCCGATAAGGGATAGGAGCACATGAAGTGTGGTGATTGAGCTGAAGGGACCAAAATATTTCGCGCCGTTTTTATATACTTTGCGGGTTTTGAAAACCCGGGGAAAGGGTTCCTTCGTGATGCAAAGCCAGGGATAGGTTTTGTCATCCTTAAGCAAAATATTATACCGGGGCTGATGCTCTTTGATAAGATTGTTTTCCAGAAGCAGAGCATCCTCTTCGGTGTCGACAACAATGTATTTCAGATTGACAATCTGTTTTACAAGAACCGTAACTTTCGAGCTATCGTGTTTTTTTGTAAAGTAGGACGAGACTCTTTTTTTTAGATTCTTTGCCTTTCCCACATAGATAATCTTTCCATCCTTGTCGAAATATTGGTATACTCCCGGTTTTTCGGGAAGTGTACTAAGGATGAGCTGAATATTTTCTTTTGTGTTCAGTTGCTTGTCCATTGGTGGAGTAGGGATCGAATTTTAAAAATGAATCAACGAGTATACTTCATCTGCCTCTTGCAAAGTGTCTCTTCCTTTCAGAAAATCGAGTTCGACCAGGCAATTGACGTATATCTTTTTTACTCCGAATTTTTTCACCAGATTGTAGGCTGCTTTCATCGTTCCGCCTGTTGCCAGCAAATCGTCGTGGAGCAGAACTACATCGTCGGGTTTTAGTGCATCTTTATGAATTTGAATGACGTCAACTCCATATTCTTTTGCATAACTTTCTTCAATCGTATCGGCAGGTAATTTTCCTTTTTTGCGTACAGGAATAAATCCGATTCCCAATTTTTCGGCAAGAATGGGACCTGTGATAAATCCTCTGGATTCTATACCTACAACTTTTGTCAGTCCAGTATCTTTGTATTTATTATACAACATGGCGGCTATTTCTTGCAGTTCTGTGCCATTTTTGAAAACTGTTGTGAGGTCCTTAAACATGATCCCGGGATGTGGAAAGTCCGGAACATCTCTGATATTTGCTTTTATTTTTTCAATGCTCATATAAATTATATTGCGTTCCACGTGGAACATTTTTTGTTTTGCTGATTTTTATTTTTGTTTTTGTTTTTCCGCGCGGTGTTCCACGTGGAACAAATTGCTATCTGCCCAACAGAACCAACAGAATATTGATATCACTTGGCGAAATTCCGGAGATTCGGCTTGCCTGGCCAATTGTTTCCGGGTTTATTTTGCTCAATTTTTGGCGTGCTTCCGTCGAGAGGGATAGAATAGAGGAATAATCGAACTTGTCTTTTATTTTCATGCTTTCGAGTCGTTGTAATTTTTCGGCAATAATTTTTTCGCGTTCAATATAACCCTGGTATTTCAGCGTTATTTCGGCAGCTTCTACTGTTTCGTCTTGTTGAGTTTTTATTTCCGAAATTGCGGTTTTTAGCGATGAAACCTGATCGGATAATTGCGAAATGGTTAGCTGAGGCCTTAGAACAAGGTCAAGTAGTTTTGCCGATTGTTTGATGGGAGAAGTGCCTATTGTTTCGAGAAAATTGTTGATTTCATCAGGCTTAACCGAAGTTTCACGGATAAAGGTGATAAGGCGGTCTCTGTTCTCTTTTTTTCCGGTGAATTCGTTGTACCGTTCGCGTGAGGCAAGTCCCAATTGATATGATTTTTCGGTCAGGCGCATATCGGCATCATCCTGACGGAGCAGAATGCGGTATTCGGCGCGTGAGGTAAACATACGGTAGGGCTCATCTACCCCTTTTGTCACCAAGTCATCGATAAGAACGCCAATATAAGCTTCTTCTCTTCCCAATACAAAGGGGTCTCCTCCATGACAGGAAATGTGCGCGTTAATTCCGGCAATCAACCCCTGGCCGGCGGCTTCTTCGTATCCGGTAGTTCCATTGATTTGACCGGCGAAAAAGAGGTTTTTTATCCGTTTCGTCTCCAGCGAATGGGTTAATTGGGTAGGGGGGAAGAAGTCGTACTCGATGGCATAACCCGGCCGATAAATACGTACATTTTCGAATCCCTGGATGGTATGAAGCGCATTTACCTGAACATCGATGGGAAGTGACGAAGAAAATCCGTTCAGATAATACTCCTGCGTGTTGGCCCCTTCGGGTTCCAAAAAGAGTTGATGGCGTTCTTTGTCGGCAAAGGTGACGATTTTTGTCTCGATGCTCGGACAATAGCGAGGGCCGATGCTTTTTATTTGTCCGTTGAAAAGAGGTGAAAATTCCAATCCACTGCGTAGAATGTCATGGGTCTGCCCGTTGGTATAGGTGATCCAGCAGCTTCGTTGCGGAAGTACCCTTTTTGACGATGAAAGGTAGGAAAATGTATGAAAATCATCGTCTCCTCCCTGTTCTGCCATTTTGGAAAAATCGACCGATCGACCGTCGATTCTGACGGGTGTTCCCGTTTTCATTCTTCCGGCCGTAAAACCCAATTCGACCAATTGTTCGGTCAAACCTTTGGCGGCAGGTTCTGCTATTCGTCCACCGGAGATTTGTTTCGATCCGAAATGGAGTAGTCCGTTCAAAAATGTTCCATTGGTAAGAACGACACTTTTTGCATAAATATCAACCCCCAGACTTGTCCTGACTCCGCAAATCTGGTTTTGTTTTACCATCACCTCCAAAACCTGATCTTGCCAAATATCGAGGTTGTTGGTATTTTCAATTATGTGTCGCCATTCAATGATAAACTGCTGCCGGTCGTTTTGCGTACGGGGACTCCACATGGCAGGGCCTTTCGATCGGTTCAATAATCGGAATTGAATTGCTGTTTTATCGGCCACAATGCCGGTAAAACCTCCCAACGCGTCTATCTCTCTCACAATTTGCCCTTTGGCAATTCCTCCTATTGCAGGATTGCAGCTCATTTGAGCTATCTTGTTCATATCCATTGTGATAAGCAATGTTTTTGATCCAAGATTTGCTGCAGCGCACGCAGCTTCGCAGCCGGCATGTCCGGCGCCAACTACTATTACGTCGTATTGTAAAGTCATTTGATTTAGATTCAGTTATAACCTGCAAAATTACAAAAAATCTGGTGTGTAGCCGTAGTTAAAATTAGGAGTAATCGTGTGAGGTACGTAAGCCTTATTTGCAAATAAATACCAATTGCATTACTTGTGAACTTAAAACTTCCTGAGATGAAATAAAAATAAGAAAAAATCATGTACTTTTGTTTTTCTAATTTGAATTCCAATTATATGCGAACTCTCAGAATAAAAGCGGTATTGTTTTTTGTGCTGTTTTCGCTTGCTTCAATTTTTTCTCAGGAACCTAAAAATACGATTACAAGTAGGGGTTGGTCGTTTGGTTTGGGAGGTGTTAGCGTTTACGACGAATATTTATCTCCTTTGGTTTATACCGGAACCGTATTCAGAGCCGATTATGAGTCGATGCATTTTATATCCGATTCTAATAACAAACTTTCGTTGCAGCAAACATTAATGGTTTCAGGGGGCATGACGGATAATGTTGCCAAGACGAATTCGATTTTTTATCTTGCTTTGCGTCCTGGAATAGGGATGCATTACCATTTTCGTCCGATGGCTAATCTGAAAATTCTGGTTGGAGGAATTTGGGATCTCGCGTTTGTCAGTAAATATAGTTTCAATAACGGGAATAATCCATACTCGGCTGATTTTTCTACGCAGATAAATGCTTCTTTTATTGCTCAATATCTTTTGAATGTCAAGAAATTTCCAATTATGATTCGATATTCGTTACGTTCTCCTTTGGCCGGAGTGATGTTTGTTCCAGAATATGGAGCATCTTATTATGAAATGTTTACGCTGGGAAAACTGGGAAATGCCATTCATTTTTCATCGTTGCATAATTCATTGGCATGGAATAATAGCCTTACGGCTGATTTGATGTTAAAAAAAATGATTATAAGACTATCATATATTCACGATTATGAAAAACATCATGCAAATTCACTTCATTTCGAATCGATGCAAAATGTGTTTTCGATAGGCTCGGTCATCAATTTCTCCATATTTGACAGAGGTAAGCGGAAAGCTCCTGCCTCTTATAACGATATTAACAAGTAAGCCTGTTTGTATGCGTCAATTTTTGTTATTCCTAATTGCTGTTAGTTTTGCTTCTTGTAAGATGTCGGTCGAAGAGCCGTCGAATATTAACGATTACAAGACCAATTTTGAGTCTCTCTGGAAAATAATGGACGAACATTATTGCTATTTTACCTACAAGAAAATAAACTGGGACTCGATTGGAAATGTATACCGAGCGAAGTTGCAACGTCCGGATACGTTGAATTATGTACAATTCTTCAGAATCTGCGGCAATATGTTGTCGGAGCTTAAGGACGGACATGTAAACCTTGCCTCTTCATTCGATGTAGCTCGTTATTGGAAATGGTATACCGATTATCCGGATAATTTTAGTTCAACGATTTTATACAGCGATCGTTATTTGGGAAAAAATTATTACATTGCCGGTGGATTTCAATATAATGTGTTACCCAAGTCGGCCATCGGCTATATCTATTACGGCGATTTTTCATCCAGTTTTTCCGGTGCCAATCTTTCGTATGCCATCGGAATGTTGGGAAATTGTCAGGGGTTGATACTCGATGTACGGAATAATGGCGGTGGCCTATTAACTTATGCCGAGGATATTGCAGCGCGTTTTACAACGCAATCGTTGACGTATGGATATATTCGGCATAAAACCGGCACCGGACATGATGATTTTTCAGATCCGATTGCTCAAACATTGACTCCTTATGCAACCGGCTCTATTGCTACTAATTGGGTGGAGAAACCGGTGGTTGTGTTGACTAATCGAACCTGCTACAGCGCAACGAATGATTTTGTCTGTATTATGAAACAATTGCCTAATGTTGTTATAATTGGCGATCAAACCGGAGGTGGCGGGGGACTTCCGATGAACAGCGAACTACCGAATGGGTGGATGATTCGTTATTCGGCATGTCCGATGTATGATGTCAACATGCAGGATATTGAATTTGGAATTTCGCCCGACATTAAGGTTGATATGAGTACAACTGATATTGCCAAAGGGGTTGATACTATTATTGAAACTGCGATCACGTATCTAAATCAACATAAAGTAAATTAGGAATTTACAATAACAATTTATTCAAACAATATGGAAAAGAACCGGGCCATCGAACAGCTTCAACCTACGGCTGTATGGCAAAATTTCAAAGCATTGACACAAATCCCGCGTCCTTCGGGCAAGCGCGATCTGATAGCAAAGTATTTGGTCGATTTTGGTAAAAATCGCGGACTTGAATCTTTTGAAGATGAGGCCGGCAATGTGATTATCCGTAAGCCGGCCACTCCCGGTCTTGAAAATTTGAAGGGAGTGATTCTTCAGGGTCACATGGACATGGTTCCTCAGAAAAATGCTTCGGTTAACCACGATTTTGAAAAGGATCCTATCGATGCCTACATTGACGGGGAGTGGGTGGCTGCCAACCAGACAACGTTGGGTGCCGATAATGGGATCGGTGTGGCTGCAGCTTTGTCGGTATTGCAATCGAAAGAGATACCGCATGGTCCTTTGGAAGTGTTGATTACTGCCGATGAAGAGACAGGAATGTATGGCGCTGTCGGTTTGAAGAATGGCACCTTGAAAGGCGAAGTTTTGCTCAATATGGATTCGGAAGATGAAGGAGAACTCTATGTAGGGTGTGCCGGAGGAATTAATGGTAAAATTTCGTTTGCTTACAAGGAAGAACCCGTTTATCATGGTGATGTTGCCTACAAAATCAGCCTTACGGGGCTCAAAGGCGGACACTCGGGCATGGATATCAATTTGGGTCGTGCAAATGCCAACAAACTGCTTTTCCGTTTGCTGAAATATGTGGTTTCATCCTTCGAGGCGCGACTGGCTTCGGTAGAAGGAGGTAACCTGCGCAATGCAATTCCCCGCGAAGCTTTTGCCGTTGTAACGGTACCCGAAGAGGGTCAGGACGATTTGCTGACTGCTTTGTCGGAGATGGAAGCCACTTTCAAGTCGGAATACGGAGTGATAGAGCCTGGATTGAAAATCACCGCCGAACCGGTTGATCTACCCGAAGGATTGATGCCCGAATTTGTACAGGACGACCTGATTAACAGCATCACGGCTTGCCCGAATGGCGTACTGCGATTCACTCCCGGAATGGGCGATGTGGTTGAAACATCTTCCAATCTGGCTATTGTCAAATCGGACGGATCGTCCATTCAGGTTGCCTTTTTGATTCGCAGCTCTGTGGAATCGATGAAAGAAGAACTCTGTTCGATGATCGAGAGTGTATTTTCGCTTGCCGGAGCAAAAGTCGAATTTTCGGGTGGTTATCCGGGATGGCAGCCTAATTTCGATTCTCCTATTTTGAAAGTGATGTCGGCGGTTTACAACGAAAAATTCGGTAAAAAGCCTGAAATAAAAGTGATTCATGCCGGGTTGGAGTGCGGAATTATCGGTTCGGCCATTCCCGGGCTGGATATGATCTCTTTCGGACCCACTATTCGCCATCCACATTCGCCGGATGAGAAGGTGAATATTGCCACTGTTGCCAAATTCTGGGATTATCTGACCGCCGCGTTGAAATCGATCCCTGTAAAATAAACGTTGAAGAGTCATTGATGGAAGGAGGAATGAATGTCTGGATGTCGGTAGCTTATCTGGCTCCGTTGCATTATTATGCCCGCATGTTGGCCGCGCAAAAAGTGTATATCGAGCAACACGACAACTATTTGAAGCAGACCTACCGTAACCGTTGCCAAATCGTAACGGGAAACGGAGTCATTCCTCTTTCCATTCCTGTGGATAAAGGCGAGAATCTGAAATGCCTTTCGCGCGATATTCGCCTTTCCGACCATACCAACTGGCAAACGCTTCATTGGCGATCGCTGGTTGCAGCCTACAATTCATCCCCGTTTTTTGAATATTATGCCGACGATCTTCTTCCGTTTTACGAACGGACGTGGCACTTTTTATTCGATTTTAACCGCGAAATTCAGGCGAAAATTCTGGAGTTGATTGATGTGGAGGTGGATATTGAACTGACGGCAGATTTTAAAACGGTCTTCTCCGACTGGGAACTCGATTTGCGCGAAAGCATCCATCCGAAAAAAAAGCCGGAATCCGAAGATCCGGCTTATAAAACTGTTTCGTACTATCAGGTATTCGATTCGAAATTCGGTTTTGTGCCCAACATGAGTATCGTCGATTTGTTGTTCAATATGGGACCCGAATCAAAAACGATTCTGAGAAAAATGATAGTCGGTTAATTTCCCTTACTTCAAGGCTAAGGAATCTTTTGGTTCCGAAGGTGTTTCCTCTACCTTGGAAATCTCTACCGGGGCAATTCCATCTCGAATAATGTCAATCTCTTTCGCAGCAGCATAAGATAGATCGATTATGAGATTTCTGCGGTGTGGTCCCCGATCGGTTACTTTAACTATTACTTCCTTGTTGTTTTTTGGGTTACGTACTTTCAAAATTGTTCCCAATGGATAGGTACGGTGTGCACAAGTCAGACTATCTTTGTTGTATTTCCCTCCGTCGGAAGTTTTACGACCATGCATGTTGTGGTTGTAAAAAGTTGCATTTCCATGCTCTTTCGCAAAGGTAAATCCGGTACTGAACAGCGTAAAAAGAAGCAGCAGTCGTATGGTTAGTTTCATTGTCTTCGTGGTGAATGGCAGCGCGCGATATTGCGATCGATTGCTGCCTGATTACCTCTTTTTTTCGGGCAAAAGAGAATAGCCAGACGAGTTTCACCTACAAATTAAGCAATTTTATTCGGATTTACCGCAAAAAAAGGCGGAATATTTCTCGATGGAAAGGATTTATTAGTGTTTATTTTTCGAATATGTTAAAATAGGTACAGACAAATTGCCCTTTTCTTAAATAAAGATACCGTTTTTGAAAGAGGCTCTAACCTTCAAAATGCAGGATACGTCAGATCAATTTATTGCAAAAAACGGAGCCTCATTTTCTGTTCAATAATCACTGAAATCGACTTAATTCCTCTTTGCGGTCGCCTTCTTTTTCAACAGGTATTCGAGCGGGCAAAATCCCGTAATGGAGGATTGCAGCAGGTTGAAACCGACGAAGCCGCCGAGCCATAACCAGTTCAGCGAAACGGTAAGCGACAAAACGATGCTTACCAAAACAAGCGTACCGGCTACGGCACGAATAATTCGTTCAATCATAATTTTTTTGTTGTTAGTTGGCCTTGATGGCCAGATTATTCAAAATATTGTTCAGCACCGAATTGAAAATCAGCAACTGGTTGCGGTCAATATTGTTCATAGCACTTTGTATCAGATCATCCGTAATGCGACTTACCTTCTTGTACTCGCGGATTCCCAACCCGGTAATCGAAATGTTTTTAATCCGTTTGTCGGTAGCATCGGCTTCCCTTTTCACCAACGCTTTTGCTTCCAGCTTATCGAGCAAACGGGTTACCGAAGGCTTATCCTTTCCGGTGATTTCCGACAATCGGGTTTGTGAAATTGCGCCTCGTTCTTTCAGGAAACTCAGAATCTGATATTGTTCCGATGAAATCTGTAATTTTGCCCGGGATACCGTTTTGTTGAACGGCATTTTCAGACTACTGCACAGATTGGTTGAAAACAAATTCTTTATTCGGATTAATTCTTCTTGTGGTATCATACCTTTTCCTATCAACTGGTTATACACTTGCGGCCGTATGCGATTCTACATTCATCACAAAGGCATGGATGGGCAACCGATCCGGAGAATCGCTGTTTCTTCGATCGATAACGGCTACGGCATCCTGCGCTTTTTTATCATCGGTGAAACTGAAGAAAAAAGCGGATTCAAACTCGGTGTTATGGTTGCCAAACCAGTTATCGAGCAGGTTGGGCTGCCCGTTATTCCGTTTGTAGCCCGTTGTCTCGCTTACACTGAAAATATTGACTCCCACACTCTGCAATAGTTTGGAAACGGTATGGCGGTCTGCCTCGAGGCAGGTTACGATAAGTAACTTCATAAGACTAAGTATTTATGGGTTAAGCTTGCGATTCGGGGTATTTTTTTCTCATCATTTTGAAATAGAGCAACGGAACAACGATAAGAGTCAGCAAGGTCGAGGTGATGGTTCCGCCCATCAGGGAGATGGCCAGACCCTGAAAAATAGGGTCGAACAGAATTACCACGGCACCCAGCGCCACGGCACCGGCCGTCAGCAAGATGGGCGTGGTACGCACAGCACCGGCTTCGATAATCGATTGCTTGAGCGGAATGCCATCCTTCAGCCGGATATTGATAAAGTCGATCAGCAGCACCGAGTTCCTCACCATCACTCCGGCCAGAGCAATGAACCCGATCATGGAGGTTGCACTGAAAAACGTTCCCATTATCCAGTGGCCGATAACGATTCCAATTAGCGAGAGCGGAATGGCGGCCAGCATCACTAAGGGGACGGTAAAATTCTGAAACCACCCCACAATCAGGATGTAGATAATGACCAGCACCACCATAAAGGCAATCCCCAGATCGCGGAACACTTCGTACGTAATTTGCCACTCGCCGTCCCATTTCAGGGAGTAGTTGTCTTCCAGTTCGGGTTGCTTGCTGTACTCTTCGTTGAGCGAATAACCGGCCGGTAGTTTGACCTCTTTCAACCGATCCGATATTTTGTTCATGGCATAGAACGGACTCTCCAGCTTACCAGCCATATCACCGGTGACGTAGACCACCCGTTTCTGGTTTTTGCGGAAAATACTTTTGGGAGCAATCTCCTTTTTTACCTGAATCAGGTCGCTTACAGGAACCTCCATACCTTGCTGATTAACCACTTTCAAATTGCTCAGATCGGCCACGCTGGCCTTATCGGCATCGTTCAACTGAAGCATAATGTTGACCGGTTGGTAACTGTTGGGCCGATGCAGTACGCCGGCCGGCATTCCCGACAAAGCCGCTCTGACCGTGGCCACCACCTGAGCGGGAGCAACACCCATTTTCATCGCCTTTTCTTTGTCGACATCAAAGTTGAGTTGCGGCTGATCGTCTTCTACCATCCAGTCGACATCTACCACATCGGGTGTCGACTTCATCAGTTGCTTCACCTGACGGGCAATGGCCATCTGTTGATCGTAGTCGGGGCCGTAAATTTCGGCTACCATGGTCGACATCACCGGCGGACCGGGAGGTACTTCCACCACTTTCACGTTTGCATTGTATTTTTTGGCAATTGCCTGAATTGCCGGACGCATTCCTTTGGCAATCGCGTGACTCTGTTCGCTACGTTCGCCTTTATCCACCAGGTTTACCTGAATATCGGCCACATTTTCGCCGCGACGCATGTCGTAATGGCGCACCAAGCCGTTGAAACTGATGGGGGCCGAAGTTCCCACATAACCCTGATAGTTGGTAACCAGCGGTTGCTTTGCAATGTATTGCGAAATCTCCTGCGTGACAGCAGCCGTTCGTTCCAGCGTCGTACCCTCGGGCATGTCGATCACCACCTGAAATTCGTTTTTATTATCGAATGGCAACATCTTGACCGGCACCGCCTTGGTGTAGAACAACAGCATCGAGAGAAGCAAGATGACAACCGTTGTCAGCATAAACGCCCATCGTCTTTTGCGGTTTTCGAGCAACGGAACAATCGTTGATCGGTAGATCCGGTAGATTTTACTCTCCTCCATTTGGTGTTCTTTGCGCTCCTTTCCTCCGTCGTTTTTACCACGCAGAAAGAGATAGCCGAGATAAGGAGTGAGTGTCAGGGCGATAATCAACGAAATAAGCATGGCAATGGAGGCTCCGATCGGCATCGGACTCATATACGGACCCATCAATCCCGATACGAAAGCCATGGGCAAAACAGCGGCGATTACCGTAAAAGTTGCCAGAATAGTCGGATTACCCACTTCGTTGATGGCAAAGATAGCTGCCTGATGGAAGGGCAATCGTTTCATCTTGAAATGGCGGTGCATGTTTTCGGCAATAATGATGGAGTCGTCCACCACAATTCCCGTAACAAACACCAATGCAAAGAGCGTGATGCGGTTCAGCGTATAATCGAGGAAATAATAGGCAAACAGTGTCATGGCAAAGGTCACCGGCACCGACAAGAACACCACTAATCCGCCGCGCCATCCCATCGCCAGCATCACAAACAGCGTAACCACAATAATAGCGATAAAGAGGTGCAGCAGTAGCTCCGACACCTTGTGCGAGGCCGATTCTCCGTAGTTACGGGTAGTCGTCACCTGAACATCGGCCGGGATCAGATCTTTTTTAAGATGATCTACCTTGCTGAGGATCTGTTCGGAAAGATGCATGGCATCGGCACCCTTCTTTTTAGCAATGGCTAAGGTAACAGCAGGGAAATTTCCCTTGTGGTTGCCCTGATCCGCCTTGGCAGCAGCCCCGTAACCGAAGGTCACATACTGACGGGGAGTTTCGGCGCCATCTTCCACTTTGGCAATCTGGCGGAGGTAGACAGGTTGATTACCGTTAGACCCCACAATCAGGTTGGCTACATCGTCGGCACTACTCAAGAAATTACCGGTTTCTACCGTGAAAGCAGTGTCAGCCTGCAGCAGATTGCCCGAATTCATCTGGGCATTATTCCCCTGAATCTGTTTGGCTACCGACAGAAAATCGACATGACTCTCGGCCATTTTATCTTTATCGAGCACTACTTTCACTTCGCGGCTCCGGCCTCCCAACACCGTTACATTGGCTACATTGGGAATTTTCTTGATTTCGGAGGTCACCACTTCGGACAACTGCGTCAGGGCATAATCGCTGCTTTTGTCGCTCCACAGGGTAAGGCTCAGTGCCGGCACATCGTCGATGGCGCGGGTTTTTACCAAAGGCATGGTAACTCCCTGGGGCAGTTTATCCATGTTCTTCATAATCTCGTTGTAAAGCTTCACCAACGAGCGTTCCACATCCTGTCCCACATAAAACTGCACCGATACCATCGCTTGCCCCTTCATGGAGGTGGAATAGACATACTCGACTCCCTTTATGTTCGAGACCACTTTTTCGAGTGGTGCCGACACGGTCGACTCCACCTCTTTCGGCGATGCTCCGGGATAACCGATCAAAATATCGGCCATCGGCACGTCGATTTGAGGTTCCTCCTCGCGGGGAATCAGAAAGGTGCTGTATGCGCCCAGCAACAGGAAGGCGATCATCAGCAGTATGGTGAGTTTCGACTTCAAAAACAGATTGGCAATTCTGCCCGATAATCCTTCTTTCATCTATTATTAATTTGAGGATTTGAAAATTTGGAGATTTGAAAATGAACCCTCTTACGGTTCAGTTGATTATGATTTTAGCATATTACCTTTTTTCCATCACCACCGCGCCATTATACAATTTGCCTTCGGCCCTTAGCACATAACGTTCGGTGTCATTAAGACCCGAGAGGACTTCCACTTCATTACCTGCTGTTTTACCGATCCGCAGCCAGCGCAACGATACCGTATTGTTCCCGTTCAACACATAGACTCCGATCAATTGATCGCGGGTAACTAATGCCGATGCCGGGATGCGGAGATTTCCCGTGACCGGTTGGTCGCTGACTTGTTTGCCTGAAAGCGTTGCATTGACATACATCCCGGACAACAACCCTTTTTGTTCTGAGGCAGGAACCGATATTTTTACCAGATACTGGCCTCCCGAAGCCGTCGATGACGGACTCAGTTCGACCACTTTGCCGTGCAACTGTTTGCCGGTCGATTTTACGTCGACAGTAACCGCATCGCCCACTTTGATTTGTGACACCTCACTTTCGGGCACGGTAGCCGTCACGCGCAGGTTACCTCCCTGTTCCAGAATCAGTAAAGGCATTCCGGGCGAAGCCATACTTCCTGCATCGGCCAGCTTTTGGGTAATAACTCCCGAAAAAGGAGCCCTGATCTGAGTATATGCCAGCATGGCATTCACTTCGTTACGCATCTGGCGTGCAGCTTCGAGGCGCGATTGTGCCGAGGTGTTTTGCAACGAAACGTTTTCCAGCTCCTTGGCCGATACACTCTGTTGTTTGTAGAGGGTTTGGTAACGGGCATAATCTTTTCCCGCATTGCGGGCAGCCGCTTCCGCCTCGGCAATCATAGCCGAAGCCTGCGCTTTTTTTGCCAGCATATCCTGACTGCTGATGGTTGCCAGGAGTGCTCCTTTGGCAACCCGATCGCCCGGTTTTACGTGGATGGAGGTGATATATCCCATCACACGGGTACTCAGGTTAGCGGTATTTTCCGACTCTAATTTTCCACTCAGAAGGATTTCACCTCCAATACTCTTTGCCGGTGTGGAGACCACCACAGCAACCGGTTTGTCACTGTTTCCGGACGGTTTTTCGTGTGACGAACAGGCCGCCAACAGAGTGGCAACCGAAATAATTGCGTAGATTTTCAACGATTTGAAAGTAGAAGTTATCATAGTGTTTGTTTTTATTTTGCGGTGAGAAATTGCAGATAAGCCAGCGTAAGGTTGTTACCGTAAACCGCCTGAGCAAGCGCCATTTTTTGTTGCAATAGTTGGGTTTGCGCTGTCAACAGATCGGTAGTGGAAACCAGCCCTTCGCGGTAACGGTCCTGCAGGATGCGCAACGACTCTTCGGCCTGCGCTACCGATACGTTCTGACGGTTGATTTCGGACAGTAGGTCGAGACGGTCGCGTTGTGCTTTGTCGAGTTCCAGCTGACTTTGATCCTGTTGTTGCTTCAACTCCAGCTCCATTTTGGTGCGCTCGGCCTTACGGGAGCGGATGGCGTTGTAATTTTTAGTCCCGTTAAAAAGAGTCCAGGAGAGTTTCACGCCCACTAAGTAGGAGTTGGCATCGAATTGCCCCAACTGCGAATCGTTGTACTGAAAACTACCGAAAGCGTTGATGCGGGGCAGCAGGCTCATCTGTTCCGAGCGAACCATCATGGACGTGGCATCCACCGCCTTTTGCATCGCCATCAGGTCGGCACGTGTAGGGAGAACCTGCCGGGAGGCGGTTGCGTCGGTAGCCTCTTCGAGCAAAAGAGAATCGGGTTGATACACCGTAGCGATATTGGTCCCCATCGTGACGGCAAGGGCTTCCGATGCATTCAGCACCATGCTATTGGCTTTTGCCAGTTGGCTCTCTACCGTAGCCACCTGCACCTGTGCGTTCAGCACATCCGATTTTTTGAGCAAGCCCTGATCGAAAAAGCGTTGGGTAGAGGCCGCAATTTGGCGCATGTTGCGCAGCGACTCTTCCAGCACCGCCACCGAACGATAGGCCAGTTGCAAATTCAGATAAGCCTTGCGGGTATCGAACTCCACAAATTCGCGTGTACGTTGGTATTTATACTCGTAAAGTTCCTTTTGTTTGGCTGCCGCGCTGCGCTGATAGAGCATGTCGAGGTTGAGCAACGGCTGCTGTACCTCTACTTTGGCGCTGTAATCCTGCGTATGTCCCGGATGATTGAGCAGATCGGGCATAAAGTCGCTGGCGGCGACCCGTTGTTGTTGCAACTTGAATCCGAAAACATTGAGTGGATTATCGGTCGTCATGGCTGTATAACCCAGCTCTACCGACGGCAGGAAAACGGCATTCGTCTGCCGGAAATTGGCGGCTGCTACCTGCGACTCCGCTCCGGAGATTTTGAGTGTTGTGTTTTTGGCTAATGCGGCAATGACCGCATCGTTGAGTTGGATTTTTCGTGTTGAGGAGGATTGCGCTGTTACCGGCGGTGAAACCGTCAGGAGAAGAGACAACCCGAAAGCAAGGAATAGGGAAGAGTTTGCGCGTGTAGGAACCATGTTTTAACTGATTTAATTTGATTGTGCAAAATTAAATCCGATAAAATTGCTGGTCAGCTACTTTTGTTACATAAGAAAAATAATTAGGGAAGTTTACGCTTATTTCCCTTCGAGAAGTGTTATTTTGTTCCGACCCAGTGTTACCAGTCCGGCATCTTCCATTTGTTTCAACAAACGCGATACCACCACCCGGGCAGTCCCGAGTTCGGAAGCCAGTTGGGCATGTGTAACCGAGATGGTCGATTTGCCCTCCGTTTCGCATTTGATCTTCAGCAACGAGAGCAGACGGTCGTCCACTTTTTTGAAAGCCAGTGCATTCACCACCTCCAAAAGCTCTTCAAACCGTTTGTGGTAGAGGCGGAAAATATATTCGAGCCACTCGGGAAACTCCTTGATAAGCGGAACGATATGGTTGACCGGGATGAAATAGATTTCAGTCTCCTCTTCGGCAATAGCTTTCACTTTGGCCGTTTCGTTGTACATGCCTCCCAGAAACGACATGATGCAGCTTTCGCCGGCTTTGATGTAGTAGAGGAAAATTTCGCGACCCTCGTCGTCGGTTCGTACCACCTTGATGCGGCCGTACGAGACGATGGGGATGGCTTTGATATAGGCATTCTCCCGTTGAATCACCTCTCCAGCCTGAAAAATCTTCACAATGCTGTACGACACCAGCTTTTTGCGGATGGCCAGCGAAGTCTTAAATTCAACTATTTCATTCAGTGTATCCATAGATTCTATCCTTGTTGATTGAACAATCCCGATAAAAGTACTCATTTCTTTTGAAATTGGGATCGTTGTCAATAGAGATAGGAAAAATAGAAGAGGGAAACATCCGGCCAACAGATGTTTCCCTCTTGCAGATAAGGTGAATTGCCTGATTTATTTTTTACCGAAGAGATGATCAAGTATTGTCACAATCTGTTGTTGCGTTTGCATTCCCGACGTGATGTGTACTGCTTCTCCGTTTTTGTAGTAAATAACATAGGGCAATTCGTCCGGTTCGTTACAATCCTGTGTTTCCGGCACCACTTTCGATTCCGGATTGTCAAACTCCATGTCGTAAAACTTCACATGCCTGTACCTTTTTTGCGCTTTTTCCATAATGTCATAAACAGAGATGCTCTTCAACCCCATCCGACCGTAACAAATCATCACGTTTTTTTGTTTGCTGATGATTTCTCGGTAGTCGGCGGCAGTCTCGATATGCTTCAGGTTCGTGTACAACATTTTTTTCTCTCGATTTTGGCTGGTGGTGCTATTTGTATAATACCTATTAGCAAACTCTTTATTTTTCTCAATTATCCACAATCTTTATTTCGTAGCTTATCTTCATTGCTTGACGGAGCATGGCCGAAACTCCGCAATATTTTTCTTGTGACATATCAACGGCTTTCTGTACTTTTGCCGTATCGATATTTTTCCCTGTCAGGTTGTAAATGATGTGCATGTGTGTGTACACTTTCGGATGAGTGTCGGAGACGTCGGCACTCACTTCCATATCGAATTTTTGTATCTCAACCCTCATTTTTCTCAATAGCTCCACTACATCCATTCCGCTACATCCGGCAATAGCCGCCAGCAATAGTTCTTTCGGTCGCGAACCGGCATCTTCTCCTCCGAATTCGGGAGAGGCATCCATTGCTACGCTGTGTCCGCTGACTTGTGCGCTAAACTGCATGTTGCCCTTCCATGACGTATGTACTGTATGTGTCATGATTTGTGTTATTTTTATAATGTAAAGTTACGTTTGCGGAACGCCTCTGTCAAGCTTTTCATCGTCGGGTGAGACGACTTCCGTATTGAAATAAATCAATTTTTTTATTGATCTGTATCATCCGGAATTGTGATTTTACAATTTATAGTTACCTTTACGGCTTGTAAATCATTTGCTTCCACCATTATGAAAACAATTGTCGATACCGATCATGATTTTGTATGTGAGATAAATGCTCCCTGTTTTCAGTTATTGAATGAAGAGGAAGTTGCATTGATGCGCGGTAGCCGAACCCAGGTGTTTTTCCGTAAAGGAGAGAACCTTACGAAACAGGGAACGTTTGCTTCCTACGTTCTCTTTGTGATAGAAGGGTTGGTGAAAGTGTATGTGGAAGATGGCGGTTCACGGAACTTTAATTTGCAAGCAGTTCGAAAAGGCGAATTTGTCGGGCTGCTGGCTATTTTCGGCGAAAGCATCTACACTTATTCGGCAACCGCTCTCACCGATACCCGGGTTTTTCTGGTGGAAAAAGCGGCCATTATTAAAATAATTCAGAACAATGGAATGTTTGCTTATCATATCGTTGAGCACTATTGCAAGCAAACTTCCTCTATGTTTACCACCCTCCGGGGAATGATGTTCAAGCAAATGAACGGCCATTTGGCCGACACGCTGCTTTACCTCAGCTCCGGCCATTTCGAGGGAGAAGATGTAATTTCGTTACTCAGCCGGAAAGAGATTGCCGAGTTTGCCGGCATTTCGACCGAGAGTGCCGTGAAATTGCTCAAGACTTTCGAGAAGGAAGGAATCATTCGGCTGGAAGAAAAAAAGGTCTCTATTCTGAACAGAGACCTTTTGGTAGAAATCAGCAAACGGGGCTGAAAAAACTATTTTTGCCGGGCTTCGATTGCTTTGAGCAGGAAATCGGGTGGCGCACATGGTTTCCAATTGTTGAGCTTCACAAAGGCCAACTCCGTCTCCGCTTCGTTAATCAGTTCGTTCTGTTCATTATACAATTGGTAGGTAAACCAGATGCGAACTCCCTTCATGGCTTTCAGGGTGGTTTTTACCGTCAGCAATTCGTCGTAACGGGTCGTTTGGACGACTTGAAATTCATACTGATAACCGGACACATCACTCCGGCATCTTCTACCGATTTGTACGGAACTCCGATGCTGCGAAACAATTCCCAACGTGCCTGTTCGTAATATTTGGCATAATTGGCATGGTGCATGGTGCCCATGCGATCAGTGTCGGGATAGGCTACCCGAAACTGATAATCGTGTTCAATCATCAGCTTTGTCCGTTTCAATGGTTGCAAACATGTCCGTCTTCGTGATGTGAGTGAGAGGCGCAACTTGCTCCTCCGTCTTTCAATTTTCCGGCAAGATACGCTTCCACTAACGAGTGCACTTCGCCTTTGCAATTACGGATTACCCGAATGTTTTGCTGAGCCAGTTTGTTGATCGCTCCGTCTCCGATACCTCCGGCAAGCATGATTTTGACATCCATTTTTGTCAGATCGGATGCAATATTTGATTTACACCCGCATCCTTGCGGCGATTTGAGAATGGTTTCGGCCATCACCTTATTCTCTTCCGAAATACTGAAGATGGTATAAAACGAACAATGACCGAAATGATCGTCGATTTGATTGTTTTGCTTGGTTGGAACTGCAATTTTCATTATTCTATTGATTTTTATTGATTTATACTGACTAATTCGTCGTCGTTGTAGCATGTACATCCGTTACAGCGTGTATGGTTTTCGATTCCTTCCACCAGCTTGTGGCATTTGCGGCAACGATACCACTGTTTCTCAAACCGGGCGTCTCCGCCGGTAATTGTAATGGATTTTCCTTCCACGAATGCTTTAGCAATGGTTTTTCGTGCTTGTTCGTAGATTCGGGTAAATGTAGGACGGGATACCTGCATTTGTGTAGCCGACTGCTCTTGATTCATTCCCTCGTAATCGGTAAGCCGGATAGCTTCGTATTCTTCAAACAGAAGTGTTACTTTCTCCGGTTTGTTGCAAGAGATACCGAATGGTTTGAACCCTTCCATTGCCGGAGGAGCTCCTATTTTGCGCTGGCATTTAGGGCGTGACATTATTTTTGTGCAATAAGGAGAAAAACAGGGAATGGGCTCATTGCTCCGCTTTCTATCTGTTTGTTTATTACGAAACATTGCTTGTATTGCGGATCTTTGAATCCTGCAGCAACAAGCATATTGGCTATTTCTTGCGGATCGAACCCTTTGTGTACTGTAAAATCTTTTCCATGGAACGAACCGTCTTCTGTGTACAAGTCGGCAATGGCAATGTAGCCGTTATCGTTCAGTATGGTGTAAAAACGGTCGATTATTGTCGGAATATCCATGATGTGGTGCAGTGCCATCTGTGTGGCCAGCAAATCGAACGTGGCTCCCGAATAGGGTTGCTTTTCCAAATCGAAAAGAGTGGGAGAAAGGTTATGGTCTCCGCTGTCGGCAACTTTTTGTTGCATCACCTTTACCATCTCTTCCGAGCTGTCCATCATGCAAATCTCCTTCACGGCATCTTTCAGCATAAAACTGAGGATACCGGTTCCGGCGCCATATTCGAGTACGCGCCACTCTTTGGAAAGCGGTAAGAGCATTTGAATATCGGTGGCGATTGCTTTTGACCGCTCCCAGTGGACGGAATTGGCGTCCCACACTGCGGCTACCTTGTTGAAATGGTTCATTTGCATTTATTTTTAATGCTGCAAATATACATCTTATTTTGAACGTATGTTCAAAAGTATTGCTAAAAAAGTAGTAGTGATACGATTTTTATTGAAAGAGACTCTTTTGATTGACGTCGGGATCTTTGGATGTAAGCAGAATCATAAGCTCTTCTAAAGCAGGTAGTAATGCTATAATAAACAAGGCTTTGATAATAATTGCGGGCAACGAAAACACCATAAGCGGAATGACGCAAAAGAGGAGTAACCCGAAGATTTTATTGGCAAGCGTATGGATGAATATGAATTTGTGGAAACGGATGAGTGCGGTAATAACAGACAGTGCCTTAATAACAAGTATCAGCCCCAGCCATTGCCAGTTGTCGGTGATTACAAAAGGATAGTGCAATCCGATAACCGCTAAAATGATAAGATAGAAAACCGTATCGGCCAGCGAGTCGAGTAGGGCGCCGGTGCGGCTCGTCCATCCGTATTTCCGGGCAAGGTATCCATCGGCCACATCGGTGATACCGGTTAGCAGATAAATTGACAAAAAGAGAATTGGGTTCTCCGGGAGAAGCAGGAGCATTCCCGAGAACCCAATACGACAAAAAGACAATATATTCGGAATCTGTTTGGGTTGCATTGCGATTGCCTGTTATATCCACTTCACCTGAGCCTCTTTGCGCTGAGGCGTTTTGAAATAGCGATATTTCGGATATCCCACCATCAAGGCCGAATGTACGGTGTACGAATCGTCGAGTCCGATCACTTTCTTTAAGTCGGGAGAAAACTGAAGGGCAATCATCAGGTAGCCTGCCCAGCATCCGCCGAGTCCGAAAGCGGGAAGCAACAGTTCGAGATGAGAGGCCGCAATGGCATTGTCTTTCGATCCGGCAGAATAAGAAGCTTCCGTGTACCCGATTACCAAATGCGGCGCATGGCGGCAAATCACATCATTCCCACGCTCGAAAGCGGTAACCAGTCCCACAAAGTTGAGGCGTTTAGCCAACTCCGGATTGACCGGAATCATTGCTTTCATCCAGGCAATAACACCCTCGCCCAATTGACGGATCGTTTGTGCATTGCTCACCACCACCCAACGGTTCATCTGGCGATTGACGCCGGTGGGAGCATAACGAACCACATCCATCACCTCTTCCAATACGCTATTCTCTATCTTTTTAGGCAGGAAAGTACGAATAGAGCGTCGGCTGCGAAAATATTCACCGATGTTTTCCGGGTTTATCTCTTTCAGTTTATTCTCCTTTAGGGGCTGCATCCCGGTCAATAGCGTATGCTTTAGCGCCGATTCGGGACAGATCGATTCGCAATGTCCGCACAATACGCATCGCTTCTCTTTTTCATCCGATACAAAGGGAATCTTCGCGTCTCCCATAATAGTTATAATAGAGACAGGACATGCCTGTACACAAATGCCGCAACCTTTACATGCGGTGCTGTCGATAATCAGTAAGCTCATACTACGGTTATTCGATTAATAAATGGTTTCTATTACCTGAAACGGTAAGATAAAGGTAGGCAGAGATTCTTAAAGTGCAAGGGGAGAAGCGTATTTTGATGTGGGAACTGGGTATAAAATAAAGGGGCGCGATAAATTTAGCCTGTAGGACTTGAATCTCAATAGAAAATACACCCACATAAACCGAACGCCATAAGTGTGCAACCTCTACGAGGTTATTCCGTTTGGTTGGTATTTTTTGCTATTGATATGTATGCCCTATGGGCAATCCTATTTTGGTTTTATTTGCTCTGTGGTTAACCGAATGTGATGCAAAATCGTTCTTTATTTCTACCGGATAAAATTTAAATATTGAGGAGATTAGAAGTTTCGCTGAGGTGAGGTGATGTGAAATTGTTTGTGAAATACTTGCAATGAAGAAATTTATTGAGGGGGTATATAGCATAAAAGCATATTAGCTGAATTATTCTTGTTGATAGATGTTGTTTATGAGATTCTTTTCGTAAAAAAAGATTATTTTTGGGGTGTGAACCACAATATAATTTTATAATGATAAAAGCGATAGATATTTATGTGCTTTTAGACATGTTATGAGCCGTCTTTGTGCAAATAAAATTTACAATAAATAAATTCATCATCTAATATAAATGACATGAAGAGCATTGCAATTTGGTATAAGACCCAAGAAGGAAAAACAACAAAGCAACAAATCTCTCTACATTTTAATTTGTGGAAACTCCCAAAATCAAAAAATAAATTTGAAAGATTCTTCGATATTGGAATGCAACTTGAGAAAGCTTCTGAAATTGAAGAAATAAAAGTCTATTTCCCATGTAAAATTGTAAATAAAGTCGAAGATCTGGGAAAAATTATATCTGAAGATAATAAATTGCTGAGCGCTATATTTAATGAGGATCTATCAACAAAAACAGAATCAAATTCTAACTATATTGATGTGTCTTGGGAAAATGTTGACAAATTCAGCATCTACACATTAGGTCAATGTAATATCTCTTCAAAAAAGATTGATAATGACGACGGAACAATTATTGTTTTGAAAAATTTTAATACGGGACAGCGAGACAAAATCTATATTCGCATAAGAATTAAAGATAAAGCTATTGCACAATTTTTTCACGAAGAGGAATTGTCAAATGCGTTTATTCAAAACGCATTTTCTAAATCTGAAACTATTGATTTCAGAATGAACGAAATTCGTGAAATAGATCCTAAAATTTTAGAAGAACATATTGATACAAGTTGTTTTTTTAGAATTAAAAAAGCGCATTTCTTTTATATGTGTAGTTCAAAAGAAGAAAATATTTTTTCAAATAAAGAGCTAAACAATTGCAGACATTTAGAAAAAGAACGTTGGAACAATTATATTAATTCGGTTGATATTGATTCAAACTCAATTGTATTAGCTTATCATTGGAAATTTGTTCCAAAAAGTGATAATGACATTCTTACTGGGTTTGGCCTGTTAATCAAATCTAAGTTTGAAAGTATTAGTTGGAAACCGATGCTGAAATATTTTATGTGGTTGATTTTGATTACCGTCTTTCTAAATTTCTTAAGTAATTTTTTATATAGTTTGACTCAAAAGGCGAATAATAAGAATTCAATTGAAATCCCTATCTCTTTTATACCGAGGAACCCTAATACAAAGAAATAAGATCTATGAAAGCTTTATTAGACACGAATATTATTATCCACAGAGAAGCAGGAAAAATTGTTCAACAAGATATTGGAATTTTATTCCGGTGGCTTGATAGAGCAAAATATATTAAGTGTATTCACCCAGTAACGATTCAGGAAATTCAAAAGAATCCCAATAAAGGAACAGTCCAAGTTTTTATGACTAAACTTGATAGTTATGAACAGATTCAAATACCGACACCTTTGCATAGAAAAGTAAAAGAAGTATCTTCTATTATGGATTTGAATGAAAATGATAGAAATGATTCGATTTTATTAAATGAAGTCTATGCTGGAAGAGTAGATATTTTAATTACAGAAGACAAAAAGATTCATCAAAAAGCAGAAAGCCTTGGAATATCAAACAAGGTCTACAAGATTGATGGTTTTTTGGAAAAAATATTTTCAGAACATCCTGATCTTATTGATTATAAAGTTTTGAATGTTCAAAAAAAACATTTTGGTCATATAAATCTTGATGATGATTTTTTCTTGTCTTTGAAAGAAGACTATCCGGGTTTTGAAAAGTGGTTTGTCAAAAAAACGGATGAAGTTGCCTATATAACTCAGAATAAAACAAATGGCCTTATCCTTTCGTTTCTTTATCTAAAAGTAGAGAAGGAGGATGAAAGTTACAGCGATATAATTCCTATTTTTGCACCGAAGAAAAGATTAAAAGTTGGGACATTCAAAGTCATAAATAATGGATTTCGATTGGGAGAACGCTTTTTGAAGATTATTTTTGACAATGCGCTTGTAAATAAGGTTGATGAAATCTATGTTACTATTTTTAATCACAGAGATGAACAAAAGCGGTTGATTGATTTAATGGAACAGTGGGGATTTAAATTTTGGGGAATGAAAGGAGAAGAACGTGTTTATGTGCGTAATTTTAGCCCTACATTTGATCTCAATAAATTGAAATGTAATTATCCCTTTATTAGTCGGAGCAGTGGCATTTTTATTGTTCCAATTTATGATTCATATCACACAGAACTGTTACCAGATTCGATTTTGAATAATGAATCTCCATTGGAATATATTGAGGATTTCCCACACCGGAATGGTATTAGTAAAGTGTATGTATCAAGAGCAATGAAACCACATCCTCAAAAGGGGGATATATTGATCTTTTACAGAACAGGAGGACTCTATAAAAGTGTTGTCTCAACGATTGGGGTAGTTGAAGAGGTCGTATATAATATTCATACGGAAGAAGAATTTATTCGACATTGTAGAAAAGGAAGTGTTTTCCCTGAGAGTGAACTAAAAACCATGTGGAATTACAATAAGTTTAACAAACCATTTGTTGTCAGATTTATGTACAGCTACTCATTTCCACATAGAATAAATATGAAGCGGTTAATAGAGTTAGGCATATTGGCGAATGTCGAAGATGCTCCTAGAGGCTTTAGACCTATAAATATCGAACAGTTTAATTTAATATTGAAAGAAACAAGAAGTGATGAAAGTTTTATTGTCAATTAAACCTCAATTTGCCATCAAGATATTTGATGGGACGAAAAAATTTGAATTCAGGAAAAGTATATTCAAGAATTCAAATATAAATACCGTTGTTGTATATGCCTCTTCTCCCATGCAAAAGGTTATAGGCGAATTTACGATTGATGAAATAATGGAAGCGAGCCCAAATGTGCTATGGGAAAAAACTCAGAAACATTCTGGAATTTCTAAAGAGTTTTTTGACGAATATTTTTTTAATAGAGATCGTGCTTTCGCAATAAAAGTGAAAGATATTATGCGCTATGAAGAACCAAAAGACCTAGTTGATTTTGATTTGAATTTTGCCCCTCAATCATTTGTCTATTTATAAATAAAATATTAGAATCCTCTATCAATACACTATACATTAGGGCCAATGAGCAACAACAAACATGGAAATAGGAAACATTTCGTATGCCATGAAAGACAAAGCGATGGAAAAATCTATCGCTTTGCCTGTATATCATAAGCAGGATCAAAAAACCGTCAATAATTTGCTTATTTCATGTGGATGTATTCAGGGTTTAGAAAATAGCATCCGGTGGATTGATGAATATAAAGAATCTCCGTTTAGTCAGAGCGGACAAAATTTGGTTTATTTTGATGATATTGAAGCATTACCCTATTTTATGCAGTTGGTTGAGCGGGGTTATGATAAAGAAATACAAACGGAACACTCATTAGACAGAATGCTTTCTTTAGTGCTGGATGGCATTCAATATTTAGCTCTTGCTTCGAAAGAAAATTTTGATGCCGTTTGCCAGAGTCTACAAGCGTTTATTCAAGCAAAGAGTGGTGTGTTGGAAGAGGTGGAATTTCTGAATGCCACCATCGAGCGAATCAAAGAAAGATTTTTTCAAAACGATACACCGCCCTATAAGATCAAAGATGTAAAACGAATGATCAAAGAATTTGCCGAATATCAATAGTCGGTCGGCTTATCTAACCCATCCCCCTTTGTGTACTTCCCTATGTCAAAAGGGAAGGCTGAATATGCATTAGCAAGTTTTGTTTAGAATAGAGGCTTTTAGAATCTTACTTTTTTTGCATTCGTTCCTAAATGATCTGCATCTGGCACCGAGCAGTGTCCCCTTTTGTCAACGGGGACGAGCGCAACGGCGGGGTTTAGCCGTGTAGCTCTTCGGGCGAATGTTCAGGAATATACGGTATAGTGTGTCGCCACATACCATATCCCGGGAGGGGTTACGGGTCGATGGTATCCGGCTTTACTTCCTATTTTTCCCTCTCCGCTACGTCTTCAAACTTCTACAAGCCGTGTTGTTGCTTTAACAACATCTGTTTTTAAATCATTAAGGCGTGGCTAAGGTTTTCGGCCACGTGGCGTAGCTCTTCGGCCGCATGGCGTAGCTCTTCGGCCGCATGGCCGCAACATTCCTCTGCATGGCGTAACTTCATAAGGTTGTAGTGTAGCTATTTAGCTATGTGTCGTTATCTTTTTCTTTCACATCATTCCTTCGGTATCCTCTTTTGGAGGCTAAAAAGTTAATCTATTTAAACAAAAATAGCTACACATAAAATATGTACTATATTTGTATAATAAAATGCAACTGTGCGAATGTGCCTGAATCGGTATTCGGTGGTGCGGCATTTTAGTATATAGCGAAAAATAGGGATGCCTTATCTTCCACCTACCAAAGAGACACATTTGCGCCTATGTGAATTTCTGGGCGACGTCAATCCTGCACATCTGCGCGGGGTCGATTATTATATGAGCGAAGATGTCGTCATGCTGATGTCGCTGGGAGCTCCCTGTCCGGTGGCAGCGCAACCGTTTCACAGCCATCCGGCACATCTCTTTGTATTCTGTTTTACCGGCACCAACACGGTGGTGATGCCCCACTATCATTACCGGGCATCGGCCGGACAGTTACTTCATCTGCCGCCCGGCAGTTTGCACCATGCTCTTCACGAATCACCTGCACCTCAGGATGTGGCGGTGTTTATCCGTCCTTCGTTTCTGCAACGGTTGACCGAAACCTATGCCAGCCATTCACCCGATCTGCAAAACTGGTCGTGTTTCGAACCGACATGCGATTTGCTTTTTGCTGTCAAACGGTTTATTGCCGAGGGGAAACAGTGGCAATGCAGTAACTGCAACATGTTGCATGCACTGGGTTTGGAGGTGGCACACCTGCTGCTGCGGTCGATGCTTTGTCTGAAAGGCTGTTTTTCGGATCACTACGGCAGGAACGAAATCAACTGTGCGGTGGCATATATGTGGCACCATCTTGCAGAGAAGCTCCCGATGAATCTACTGGCGAGCTGTGCCGGAATGTCGACTCCCAATTTCAACCGCGTATTTCGGAAGGAGACGGGATTTTCGCCCAACGATTACCTTATAGAGATTCGTCTGGAGACGGCTTGCCGCCTCTTGCTGGCGGGTAGTTTGTCGCTACAGGAGATAGCGATGGATTGCGGTTTTTCAAGTCTTGCTCACTTCTCTTCTTCGTTTCAAAAAAAGTACCGTCTCTCTCCTTCCTCCTATTTAGTCGCTTCGTTGCCAAAATAATAGAATCCTGCAAATCATTGATCGGATTTTGCAACCCTTCCCTTTATTTATCCTTTTATATTTGCATTGTAGGTTTTATATGCGTGCCGGTTGCAGCCGGTGCCGACAGTGCATCGTTTCGGATAGCTGTTCTGCCGTTTTCGATAGGGGGCAATAGCCTTTTTCAACGGAGGGGAAAGAGCGAAGAGAGGTTTGTAGCATGCCGTGTCGGATGGAATAAGAAGACAACTTCGTCGCAAAGTAATAGAGAATCAGTATGTTTAATCCTTAAAAAATAGAATTGCCTATGGGAACAGGATCAAGAATGCCGCGTGGAATTGAAGCTTTCAATTCGTACATTGTGAACACGGCAGCCTATTTAACGGCAGGTACTCCAACCACCAATGCCGATCGGTTGGGAGTATTGCCTGCCGAAACCACACAGTGGGTGAACCTGCATACGGAATGGGTGCCGTTGTATGTAAAGTACGACGATAAGCGAAACAGTCGTACTACTGCCGTCAAAGATCAGTTGTTGAATATTATCGATCGCTGTGTGGATCTGGATCAGACCAGCCATATTCTCGATCGTATTGCCGCATCGCCCAACGTGACGATTGCCGATTTGGGTGTTTTCAACATCAAAAAGGGACTGTTGCAAAAAAGTACGCATACCACTCCGCAAACAGTTATCAGCGAACCGGTGATTGCAAGCCTTCAACCGCAGGGAGGCGGTTCGGTGCTGGTGAAATGCTATAGCACTACCGGCGAACGGGCCTCCATTTTCGATGATGCCGACAGCGTGCAGTTTCTGTCTATAGTGGGCGACACTCCTCCCGCATCGGCCGAAGTAGAGGGTTTGAACCGTGATCTCTCCACCAAAGCTACTTTCACCTTGTCGTTGGGAGCCGGCAAGGCGGGCAAACACCTTTATATCTATTTCCGCTGGTACAATACCAAATATCCTGCTCTGGCCGGCCCGTGGAGCGTTTTACAAACCACGCTGATATTGTAAGCGTAACGAAAGGCAGTCTGTAAGAAGAAGCGATATCCGATAGGATACCGCTTTTTTGCATCTTCCGTCACAATGTCTCTTTTTTCCAATCGGGGTACATTTTCGCTTTCTATCTTTGTCGTATTAAATTATTAAAAAACAAATCGATATGGACAATTTGATTGCATGGGTCGAGATTCCTTCGACCGACTTCGAACGGGCTGTAAATTTCTACAGCGGGTTATTGGAGACCAAACTGGAGACGATAGTGTGTGAAACGGAAAAGATGGCCTGCTTGCCGGGCAATGTTGGATATGTGTTTGCCGCACCGGATTACCGACCGTCGGATCAGGGCGTGATCGTTAGTCTGAACGTGGGCAAACAACTGGATAGCCGGATCCTGTTCGTCGAAGCAAACGGAGGTAAGATCGTCGTTCCGAAAACAAAGATTCAATGCGAAGGACGGGGATGGTTTGCTCTCTTTACCGACACGGAGGGAAACCGGCTGGGTCTTTACGGAGAGGAATGATTGGGTATTTGCTCCCTTGCCGTATAATGCGGTAGGGGAGCTTCTCTTCCATGCGGATAGGAGGTAAAATTTCCTACCTTTGCGTTACTTTATCTCTTTATAAACCCCATGCAGTTCCGTTTAATACAACCCACCCCCTTATTGTCTCCTTATATCAAGCAATATTGGTATCTGGAGATAGCTGCAAACGAAGGAATGCCGCAACTGCAAAGGGTAGTCCCCAACGGGTTTGTGGAGATGTCTTTTCACTTTTCGGAGCATCTGCTGAGGATCAAAGAGAGGCGGGAAATGCAACCCGGCCTTATTATCAGCGGACAGAAAACCGGATTTTTCGATGTGCTGCCGACCGGCAGTACGAAGATGCTGAATGTGCAATTTTATCCGCATAGCGCCGGACTCTTCTTCCCGTTTCCGGTCAGCGAACTGGCCGATCTCTCGTTATCGCTCGCTGATATTATGGGTATGGCGGCACGTGAGCTGGAAGAACAGTTGCAGGAAATGTCCACACTCATGGAACGTATCGCTCATATTGAGCGGTTTCTATTGCAGTTGCTCGCCGGCAACACCTCCTACCGGTGGAACCGTATTCAGCACAATATCGGTCTGATAAATATCTCCAACGGATTGATAAACGCGGCAGAGCTGGCCGATGCCTCTTGCCTGAGTCGCAAACAACACGAGCGTGAATTCAAAAAGATGGTAGGTTTGTCGCCCAAACAATACCTGAAAGTGATTCGCTTTCAGTATACTCTTTATGCCCATCAACAGTTTCCCGGCGATTCGCTGACCGAACTGGCGTATCGTTGCGGTTATTTCGACCAATCGCACATGATAAACGATTTTCGTCAGTTGTCGGGCATTACTCCCGGTCAGTACTTCTCGGAGTGTGACGCTCCTTATTCCGATTATTTTTAATATTCGGACTGTAGCCAGTGCGAGAAAAAGAGAATCATATCTACTTTGGATTACTTATTATAGATAGTCTGAAGTAGATATTGTTGTATATTGATGATATACAAAAGCATAACATCCTTTTTGATGCTAATGCGTTACCTTTGGAGCCCTTCTCCTCTTCGGAGTCATACCGTTGAAAATTAGTATTTTTGTGCCGTATTTCCGATTCGATTGAAAAAACTTTTTGCGGTGATGTTATAAATGAGTGATAGCTTCGTCATATTGTAAAATGAATCCCGAACGATTTAAAGCGGAGGTTGTGCCGTTGCGTGAAAAATTGTTCTGCATAGCATGCAAAATGCTGGAAGAAGAACAGGATGCTGAGGATGCCGTGCAAGAGGTGTTTCTCAAGCTTTGGCACATTCGCGATTCGCTCGATAAGTATGACAGCATTCCCGCTTTTGCCACCACAGTAACCAAAAACATCTGTGTTGATAAGATCCGGATTCGGGGAAGGGAGAGCTCGCTCGACGATGAGATATACCGGCAGGCCGGGACCGACAATCCCTATCTGCAACTGGAACGCAAGAACAGCGATGAAATTATCCGGTTTATAATTGACAGACTACCGCCGTTACAACAGGCAATTATACGGATGAAAGATATTGATGAATACGAAGTAGAACAGATTGCCGGCATAACCGGCACACAGGTTGAAGCCGTACGGATGAACCTGTCGCGGGCTCGAAAAAAGGTGAGAGAGGAGTATCTAAAATGGACAAGATAATGCAATTATTCAGCAACCATAAAATAATCAGTACAAAAGAGGCCGATGCGCTTCTGGAGAAATACTACGAAGGGTTTACTTCGGCTGAGGAAGAGCGGCAGTTGTATCTGGTTTTGTTGCAACCGGATTTGCCCGAGCGGTATCAGGCCGATCGTGCGATGATGGGCTATTTTGCCGGCGAAAAACAAGCGGGCAAACCGAAGAAAAATAGGACGATTATTCCAATGATCCGCTGGGCAAGCGTAGCAGCAGCCTTAATCGGGGGAATCTTTCTGGTAAGGTCGCTGATAGAGGAAAAGCCTCAGTGCTATGCTTATGTGGATGGGGTGAAAGTAACCGATGTGGCCACCGTAAAGGCAGAGGCCATGCAATCGATCAGTGAAATTGCTTCCGATCCCGACGAAGTAGCTCAGGCTGCAAAACAATTCAAAGCCGAAGAAATTGTAAAAGATCAGCTATCTGTATTTTCAGGAAACTAATAAAACCAAAATAAAATGAGACGCTCAACAAAACTTTGTTTTCTTCTGCTCATGCTGATGGCCATGGCTTTGCCACACCATTTGTCGGCGCAGAAAGATTTGCAAATCAGTAAAGTGTTCGACCTTTACGGGAAAAAGAAGGGTGTGACCATGGTAGAACTTTCGGGAGAGATGCTGGGTGACTATAATCTTTCACTGTTCAAGAGCATTGTTATCAACAATGATCCTACTGCCGGAGATTTTATCCGAAAATGCCTGGACAAAGATCAGGAGGGAGCTAAAAAGGTAAAGCAGGTAATTTCAAGCGGAAATCTCTCTACCATCATTCTGCAACTGCCTCACAAGGGTCGGCTCAACCGTTTGATCCTTTACAATGCTACCTCGTCGGGTTATAAACTCACGCTGGTTTATCTGGAAAGTCACGACGATGTAGACGATATTCTGAATCTATTATTGAAAAAGAAATAACACTAAAGAAATGATCCTATGAAAAAACTAATTGCACTTGTAATGCTGCTTCCTTTTACCGGAACGCTTTTGGTTGCTGCAAATCTGCCGACCGATACTACTGTGTATTTTAACCGCAAAATGGTTAAAATTGAAGATGGCAACGAACAATTAAAGGTAAAGGTGTATGACCAGAGTAGCGACTCTGTGCCCTATAAACAGTTGTATGAAGGAATATTCAGCGATGGAAAGAGCTATGAGAAATGGACGGTGATGCAGGAAGTGGGTTTGCAGTTGCCGTTTCTGAACAACAAGAGGGCACGGAAGTATGACGGTAGAAACTATCGTATGAAACCACATTATGCCGGTTTCGGACTCGGGTATGCCAATATAACCAATGCAGCACACGATAAATTATCGAATGTCAACGGACTGGCAATCAAGCCCGATCAATCGACCGAATGGTTTATCAATCTGATTGAACATATTCTACCTATCTATCGTAACAATCTGGGAATCACCACCGGACTTGGAATGAGCTGGCAAACTTTCCGTCTCGACTACAATACCCATCTGGTGGATGTAAATGGTGTGACCGGTGTTTATGACGCTCCGGACGGAATAAAGTATCAGTATAGCCGCTTGAAAGTAGTACATCTTACGTTGCCGGTACTTCTCGAATGGCAACCGGCTTTCGGTCGCGATCACAAATCGTTTATTTCGGCCGGTGTGGAAGCGGGTATCAAAACGTTTGCTTCCTTTAAGGTAAGATACACAGATGCAGATCGAAATTCTATCAAGCGGGTAGAAGACTTTGGGTTGAATACCAACCCTATTGCAATCAATCTGATGGCACAGGCAGGTTATGGAGATATCAGCGTATTTGCTAAATATGGACTGGTCAAGATTTTTCAGAATGGGAAAGGGCCTGATGTCAGAGCGGTGTCTCTGGGCTTGATGCTTCATTTTTAAGATAAAAAAGATCGGATCGAAGGCCGGAATCGTCGCATGTTCGAATGATTCCGGCCTTTGTTGTGTTAAAAATTACACAGATTCGATTTTTATGGGCAGTTTTTTGGTTGTTTACTGAGGATGTAAATTGCTGTTCTTTATATGAATAGAGAAAAAGATGTTTTACAACATAAAATTGGTCAACCAAAATCGGTACAATTATTGAGATAAAGAATTAATTTTGTCGCCGTTTGCAAACTACAGATTGCAAATTACATCATTTTGTGAAAAGTAGAGTTGCCATTTTGATGAAAAAATCACACGAATTGCACACAATGTTTGAAATTGTGCACCGAAAAATGGCATAATGATTGAAAAATCAATATGATAAACAACCAAAAATCAATACACGAGTTGCAACTGCATACCGGCGTGAATGTAAACAGGTGCTATCAATGCGGTAAATGTACTGCCGGTTGCCAGTTAGCCGACGAAATGGATTTTCCTCCCAGTATGGTAATGCACATGCTGCAAACTAAAGACGAGGAATTGTTGCAACAGTTGTTGAACTCCAAAACAATATGGCTCTGTATATCGTGTCAGAACTGTATCGAACGTTGTCCGATGTCCATTGATATTCCTCATATAATGGATTACCTGCGCGAAAAATCAGCAGGCGAACACAAAATCAATCGCCAGTCGCGCGACATCGTCGCCTTCCACCGCGCCTTTCTCGATTCCATCAAATATACCGGACGTCTTTACGAAATCGGCTTGGTTGCCGGTTACAAGGCACGCACCTTCCACCTCACGCAGGATGTAGTTTTGGCTCCGAAAATGTATGCCAAAGGAAAATTGCCGTTGGTACCCGAGATGATTAAAGGAACCCGAAATATCAAAGGAATCTTTAGAAAAACAGCCCCCTAAATCCCCCACAAGGGGACTTTGAGGCAACAAAAATAATTGAATAAATTATGTCTGAGCAGATTATTAATTCCCCCTGTGGGGTTAAGGGGACTATCGGATTTTATCCTGGCTGTTCGTTGAAGGGCTCTTCTTCGGAATATGCGCAATCGGTGCTGGCGGTGGCAAAAGCCTTCGATATCGAACTGCAAGAGATTCAAGACTGGAATTGTTGCGGATCAACGGCGGCTCATAACCTGAACAAGGAGCTGGCGCTCTCGCTCTCGGCTCGCATTTTGGCATTGTCCGAAAAACAGGGATTGACCGAAGTCGTCGTTCCTTGTGCCGCCTGCTACAACCGCCTGACCGTTACCCAGCACGAACTGAACAACGACGCAGCGCTCAAACAACGGGTTTGCGATATTATTGACATGCCGATAAAAGGCAACCTGCAAATCCTGAATGTGATGCAGATGATCGATAAATACGTGGCTGACCGTCTGGAAGAGAAGGTGACGACTCCGTTCGGACACAAGGTTGCCTGCTATTACGGTTGCCTGCTGGTTCGCCCGCACAACATTCTTCAATTCGATCGGCTGGAAGATCCGCAATCGATGGATATTCTGATGAAACGTTCGGGTGCCGAACCCATCGAATGGGGTTTCAAAACCGAATGTTGCGGCGCCGGATTTTCCGTGTCGCGCACCGACGTGGTGGCTAAGTTGTCCGGCAATATTGTAAAAGATGCTGCCGATCGTGGAGCCGAAGCTATCATTGTGGCATGCCCCATGTGCCAATCGAACCTCGATATGCGCCGTCCGCAAATCAACGAATACCTGAAACAAAAAATCGATATCCCGGTTATTTATATTACTCAGGCCATTGGGCTTGCTGTGGGACTGAGCCCGAAAGAGGTCGGGTTGCAGAAACATTTCGTCCCGGCACAGTTTGCCTGATAGAGGGGAGATCCTCAAATTCCCAAATCTTCAAATTCTCAAATTAGCACCATGTCGAAAATAGGAGTTTTTATTTGCCATTGCGGAGAGAACATCAGCGCTACCGTTGATTGCGAGCGGGTAGCTGCCGAAGCCGGAAAAATGGATGGGGTGGAATTTGCCACCGACTACAAATACATGTGTTCCGATCCGGGGCAAACACTCATCAAAAATGCCATTAAGGAAAAAGGGCTGACCGGTGTGGTGGTGGGCGCCTGTTCGCCGCGTATGCACGAACCGACGTTCCGCAAAGCGTGTGCTGAAGCCGGGCTGAACCCTTATCTCTGCGAAATGTCGAACCTGCGCGAGCACTGCTCGTGGGTGCACGAGAAGAACGAGCAGACTACCGAAAAGGCGATCGACTTAGTGAAGATGCTGGTAGAGAAGGTGAAGAAAAACAAACCGCTGAATGCCATCAAAGTGCCCATTACCAAAAAGGCACTGGTAATCGGTGGCGGTATTGCCGGAATCCAGGCCGCGCTCGATATTGCCAATGCAGGCCAGCAGGTTATTATGGTGGAAAAAGAACCCTCCATCGGCGGCCACATGTCGCAGCTCTCCGAAACTTTCCCTACGCTCGACTGTTCGCAATGTATCCTTACTCCCCGTATGGTGGAGGTAGCGCAACATCCGAACATTACCCTGTATACCTACGCCGAACTGGAACATCTCGACGGTTTTATCGGTAACTTCAAAGCGACCATCCGCCTGAAAGCAAAAAGCGTGGATTACAAGCTCTGTACGGGCTGCGGGGCCTGTACCACCAAATGTCCGAATAAAAAAATTCCCAGCGAATTCAACGAAGGACTGGGCATGCGTACGGCGATTTACACCCCGTTTCCGCAGGCTGTGCCCAACAAACCGGTGATCGATCGGGCTAATTGTACCTATTACCAAAAAGGCAAATGCAAGGTGTGCGAAAAAGTATGTCCCACAGGCGCCATCCAATACGACCTTCCCGACCAGTTTATTACCGAGGATATCGGAGCTGTGGTGATTGCCACCGGTTTCAACGTGCTGAAAACCGACTTCTTCCCTGAATATGGTTACGGCAAATATGCCGATGTACTTACCGGATTGCAGTTCGAGCGTCTGGCTTCGGCTTCAGGCCCGACACTGGGTGAAATCCGCCGTCCGTCGGACGGAAAAGTGCCCAAGAAGATTGTTTTCATCGCCTGTTCCGGTTCGCGCGATCCGGCCAAAGGTATTCCTTACTGCTCGAAAATATGCTGTATGTACACCGCCAAACATGCCATGCTTTACCAACACAAAGTGCACGATGGCGAATCGTATGTCTTCTACATGGACATCCGTGCAGGCGGTAAAAATTATGAAGAGTTTGTACGCCGTGCTATCGAAGACGACGGTGTGAACTATATCCGTGGACGGGTTGCCCGCATCTACGAAAAGGATGGTAAATACATCGTGAAAGGTGCCGATACGCTGCTCGGGAGCAAACCGGTGGAGATTGAAGCCGACATGGTGGTGCTTGCCACGGCAGGTGTTTCCAATCCCGGCGCGGAAGAGTTGGCGCAAAAAATGCATGTGTCGTACGATGCCTACAAGTTCTTTGCCGAAGCGCATCCGAAACTGAAACCGGTAGAAACCAACACGGCAGGTATTTTCTTGTGTGGCGCTTGTCAGGCTCCGAAAGATATTCCCGAAACGGTGGGTATGGCCTCGGGTGCCGCTGCCAAGGTGATCGGTCTATTTTCGAATAACGAACTGACCCGCGAACCGTTGATTGCCGTAGTAAACCGTTCGGCTCCTCCGGTATTCTCCACCTGCGTGGGCTGCTTTATGTGTCAGACGGCTTGTCCGTACAACGCCATTGAACGCGAAGAGATCAAAGGGCGCGACGGCAGCGTCATCAAAACCGTAGCGAAAGTGAACCCTGGATTGTGCCAGGGATGCGGTACCTGTGTGGCCTTCTGTCGGTCGAAAGCCATCGACATTCAGGGTTTCTCGAACGAACAGATGTTTGCCGAGGTGATGGCGCTGATGAATGAGTAAAGCCTTACCCCAACCCCTCTCCACAGACGATAAATGTCTGTGTTGTGAACCCAAGAGAGGGGCAATCTGAGGTATTTATAAATTGAACATTCCTTTTGACAAAGCTGATAGAATACTTTATGAAGCTGACAAAAAAATTAATGACTCTGAAAAAATAAAGTATTAGAATATTTATGCCTTCGTGCCTTTGTGTTGAAAAGATCAAATTATAAAAATGAATACTGTTAAACCAATAAATTTACTCCTCCTTTGTGGGGAGGCTGGGAGGGGCTCTTATGTCAGAATTTGAACCGAAGATCGTTGCGTTTGTCTGCAACTGGTGTACCTACGCGGGTGCCGACCTGACGGGAACGAGCCGTATCAAATACGCTTCCAACGTGAAGATCGTCCGCTTCCCGTGTACCGGTCGCATCGACTTCATGCTGTTGCTCAAAGCCTTTGCCGAAGGTGCTGACGGTATTATCGTGTCGGGTTGTCACCCCAACGATTGCCACTACACTTCGGGTAATTTCCATGCGCGTCGCCGCTGGGTGATCTTCCGTGGATTGCTCAACTTTATGGGTATCGACGTGAACCGCATTCAGTTCTCGTGGGTGTCGGCAGCCGAAGGTGCCAAATGGGCCGACGTGGTGAACGGTACGGTTACAACCATCCGCGAACTGGGTCCTTACACCGAGTACCGCAAGGCAGCCGACTATCTGGTACAACAAGATAAAAGTATTATTGACGGTCAGGAAGCGCTTATTAAAAGCGTCAGCTCTTTGTGAGCATAAAAGAACTATTCAATGGAAGATGTATTGATAGAAAAGAAGCCTGCAATTGCTGGAAATAGTTTCTCCGGCGAATTGCAAAAAACGGCTAACGAGCTCCTGCAATCTGGCGAAGTGGAGTTGTTTATCGGGTACGAAGAGGGAACCCGTTTTCCTCGTCCCTGTTTTATTGCTTCGACTGATGAGGTTGGCAAACTGATTTTCGACGACCGTTGCACTGGCAATCTGGCGGTTTACCTTACCCGCAAGGATTTGATCGGTGACAAAAAAGTGGGCATTACAGCCTCCTATTTTGCCCTGCGCAGCATCCTCCGTTTGTTGACCGAACATCAGATTCAACTCGACAAGCTGGTTGTCCTCACTGTTTCGGCAGAAAAGGAGGTGATTCGGTTTGCGACCACCGACGATATAACGGCTTATCTGCAAACTGCACCTATTCCTGTCCGCGAAGACGACAAAGCGTTGATCGAAAAACTCAATGCCATGAGTCGCGAAGAGCGTTGGGAATTCTGGTCGGCCGAACTTTCGAAATGTTTCAAGTGCTACGCTTGCCGGGCAGCTTGTCCGATGTGCTACTGCACCAAATGTATTGTGGAAGAGAACCGTCCGCAGTGGATTCAGCCGTGGGCAAGTACGCTGGCCAATATCGAATGGCACATCAATCGCGCCATGCACATGACCGGCCGTTGTGCCGACTGTGGAGCTTGCGGAGCGGCGTGTCCGTTGGGATTGCCGATCCATTTGCTCAGTCACCAGATTGTACAGGAGGTAACCGATAACTTCGCGCTGGATGTCAATCAGGCCGTGTCGGGCGACAATGCGCTCTCGACCTTCAAACCGGAGGATAAGGAGAATTTTATTAAATAACGTTCCAGCCCCCTAGATCCCCCACAAGGGGACTTTAGAATCTGAAATTAGAAAATTATCATGACTAATAAATCTTCTATCCTATTGCCCCCTCTCTTGGGGAGAGGGGTTGGGGAGAGGTCTTAAGATTAAATAAGAATGAAAAAATGCTTTATTAGTTTAGCGGGACTTCAACGGTGGCTAAATGTCCTTATTGATACTCAAAAGCATCTCTACGCTCCGGTGAACAAGGGTGCCAAGGTTGATTTCGGGCGTGTGGCTTCGGCCGACGAAATCGTATTCGATCATATCCAGACCACGCAATCAGCAAAATCGGTCGCATTTCCGCGCACCGATGTGCTCTTTTCGTACGAAAAAGAGAAAGGAAAGGTTCAGCTCGAAAATGCCGACCTGACCGCTTATCCCGAAACGGTGGTGTTCGGTTTGCATCCCTGCGATGCTGCCGGATTCAATCCGCTGGGAGCGATCTTCAACTGGGATTACAAAGACGAACTCTACAATGCCCGAATGGAGCGCACTGTGGTGATAACGCTGGCCTGTACCAAAGCCGATGAGTATTGCTTCTGTACTTCCGTCAATGGAGGCCCGGGCAATACCGTCGGGAGCGATATCCAGCTTACACCGGTTAAGGACGGTTTTCTTGCCGAGATCCTGACCGAAAAGGGCGAAGCCCTGGTGAAAGCCGATGAGGCCGCTTTTGAAGCCGATCGTGGCGATGTAAAGGAGAAATATCTAGTGAAGTTACCGGAGAAATTCGACATAAAAACTGTTCAGGAGAAGTTGCAGACAGCCTTCGAGAGTCCGATCTGGAAAGCGCAATCGCAACGCTGTATCGGTTGCGGAGCGTGTGCTTACGTTTGCCCCACTTGCGCCTGCTTCGACATTCAGGAAGATGCGCACGGCACCAAAGGAAAACGCCTCCGTTGCTGGGACTCTTGCGGATTCGCGCTGTTTACCCTGCACACCTCGGGGCATAATCCCCGTCAAACACAGGCACAACGGTGGCGCCAACGCCTTTTGCACAAATTCTCCTACATGCCCGATCGCCTTTCGGTGCGGGGCTGTACCGGTTGCGGCCGCTGTTCACGTGCTTGCCCCGTGGATATGAACATTGCAGAACATCTACGCTCGATTTGAGGATTTGGGGATGTGGAAATTTGAAGATGGGAACAGTCTTCGATTTTATTGATTATGAAACGAACATGTTGCTCCACAACACCTAAGAGGTTCCGATAGCTATCGGAAAATAATTTCAGCAACATGGAGTTCCATACTTCCTTGAACCAAAAAATATTATAGTATGAAAAATGACAAGGATAATTTGATTGTCAACCTTTCGGTAGAATTTGCGTTGGCTATTATCGAATATTGCGAATTGCTGGAGGAAAATCGGAAATTTGTTATTGCCAATCAATTGCTTAAATCAGGAACTTCCATTGGAGCGAATGTTCGGGAAGCGCAAAACGCAGAGAGCAAGGTAGATTTTATTCACAAACTGAAAATAGCTGCAAAAGAGGCAGACGAAACAGAATATTGGTTGATTCTTTGTGAAAGGTCAAAGAATTATCCGGATCCTTCGGCTCTGAAAGAAAAATTGAACTCTATACACAATGTGATTTCAAAAATCATCATCACATCAAAAAAGAACTGATTAAGACGTACGCTTATGGATAATTTACAACATATTGAGGAGAACGGTATTTCCACATCCCCAAATCCTCACATCCCCAAATCTCCAAATCTCTATCTTCCTTATTTAATGACCGTCGAAAAGGTGACGCAGGAAGCTCCCGGCGTGAAGACTTTCCGTTTGAAGTTTCAGGATGAGGAGGCTGCAGAACAGTTCTCGTTCAGGGCCGGTCAGTTCGGCGAATACTCTGCTTTCGGCGATGGTGAAAGTACCTTTTGTATCGCTTCGTCGCCTACCCGCAAAGGCTATATCGAATGTACCTTTCGCGAAGCCGGTAAGGTGACTTCATCACTTGCCCGCCTCGAAGAGGGCGATACGATGGGCTTCCGTGGCCCGTTTGGCAACACCTTCCCTATCGATCAGTGGAAGGGCAAGAACCTGCTCTTTATTGCCGGTGGTATTGCGCTTCCTCCCATGCGTTGCGTCATCTGGAATGCGCTCGATACCCGCGAGAATTTTAAGGACGTGAGCATTCTCTATGGCGCCAAATCGGTGGCCGATCTGGTGTACAAACACGAACTGAAAGAGTGGGAAGACAGGCCCGACGTTAAACTGGTAACTACTGTAGATCCGGGCGGAGAGACTCCCGACTGGAAGGGCGAGGTAGGTTTTGTACCTTCCGTACTGGAAAAGATGAATCCATCGAGCGAAAATACCGTGGCGATTGTGTGCGGGCCTCCGGTGATGATTAAGTTTACTTTTCCGGTGTTGGAGAAACTCGGTTTCAAACCCGAAAACATCTACACCACGCTCGAAAACCGGATGAAATGCGGAGTAGGGAAGTGCGGCCGCTGCAACGTGGGCAAACTGTATGTCTGCAAAGACGGGCCTGTATTTACCGGAGCCGAATTGCAGGCTTTACCTCCCGAATATTAACAACACGCTGTTTAAAAGAAGCTTTATTTATTATTTATTGTGTTTGTGCGGAGGCTGCTGTCGTTTGATGGTGGCCTCGGCTTTTTAAAATGCAGCTTATCTTTTGGATTCACAGATCTCTATACTTCGTTGCGGGACGGACAAATCCGCCACAGCAGAAAGACTAAAATGAGGGTTTCACCTCCTGTCCCGTCGGATTTGCAATCCGATAATGGCTTTCTAATCAAATATGTCTGATTATTATTGTAGCTTATCTTTTCGGGATCACAGATCCCTATCCTCGGTTGCGGCGACGGATTGCAAATCCGCCGCGACGGCAGCTACAGACTGTAGCAACCTTTGGCGCAAGTTTAGCGATAGCGTAACTTGTGCCCAAAACCCAAGTGGTTTGTAACCACAATCAACAATTAACGAAGCTAATCAGTTACAAACTGCTTTTATTTTGCGTCCAAGCTACACTTCGTTAAGCTTGAACGAGGATCTGCTATTTTTGTATTCTTGCGCCAAAAGGGGCCGCACTCATCCTCTCGTGTAGCTATACGATCTTTTGCTGATTACATCAACTATTTAATAGGGTAACTCCCCTCATCTTCAGCCGATCATAAACATCTCTGCAAACATACAATAAATAATTAACATACAGCAAGAATTTATTTTGCAAAAAATCAGCGATAGCTAAATCAGCTGCGACGGAATCTTTCGGGGTCACGGCTCTTTATATCCTATTGTGGTGAACAGCAAATTTCTCTGGACGGGAGGAGCTATCAAAGGGGGTTGTATCAGTTCCATATATTTTACTACCTTTTCCCAATTGCCGGTTAAACCAAGATTCCCGATCAGGAGATTCTTTACCTCTTCTGTGATCGGTTGCCTGATTGTCGAAATGTCATCGTCTGTTATGACTATTTCTCGCATCGTCAGTGACTCCAGATATGACCCGGTATCGCGCTCTTTTAAGAATGAAAGATAGCTATCATCCAGATGTATAATTCGTTTAAGAATGGTCTTCTTTTGTTTTGGAGATGGGAAAGTATCGCTCCAGTATTCTTCAACCAGACTGCATAATAGTTCCGGTTCCAGCGATTCTATTAATGGCGCCAGGCTATATTCATCCGGCTGACGATGATAGTTTGTTATGAGTAATGCTTTCACGTCATCGCACCATATAAGATCGGCAACTTTGCTCGCCATATATCTGTCAATCGTCAGATCGGATGCAGATAGAATATCGAAATAATCTTTTATGATATCAGGGGAGGTAGTCCTGATAAACTGGCACAGGAATGTTCGTATGGCAATTTTTTTCCTGAAATTTACCTCGACGTATATATCCAATAATTTTCTTGCCAAATAATTAAATGCCTTGGGAGGCTCGTAAGTAGACCTTTGTACTATATATTTTTCCAGTATATTCTTGAATGTGGGGTTGTCTTTGCTAGAGTCAACATATAAAGCAGTTATTTCTTTTTCCGAAATACAGTTCAGCAGAGCATAAACTGTAAGTTCAGAACCTTTTGATTTGTAATGATCAAAATAATATTGTTCGATATAATCAAATTTGCTCCGGTCTATTTCCTGATTCATAAGGCATCGATTGTTTCGGTTTTTGTTTGAAGCCATCTTGGCTTTTGGTATGTATACTCTATTTTTCAATAAACCCGATATAAGGTACCGTATCTACGGCACTTATTGTATGCGAAAAAAGTTGGGAGTTCTGAGGAAACGGCAAATGCTTCGGGTTTTGTTTGCCAACACAAAAGTGACGAAAAAATCCGTCGCTTTTGTGTGTTGAGGGATGGCAGGCTTAGCCTACGATCATGGCGCTGAAAGGTGCGCTCCACGGACCGTGTTCGCCCCGGTTATTGATCCAGCGTATCCAGTAGTAGGCAATTTTGCCGGTATCGTCGCCGTCGAAGCTTACGGTGTAGGGCGATGCGGTGCATGTGCCTTTATAACTCAGCTCCGAAGCCGATTTGGGAGCTTCGCCGCCTACTTTTACCCAGATTTCGCAACCGTGTACTCCGGTAGGTTTGGCTTTGCTACGGCCATTGGCTTCGTCGACATACGCCACGGTGTGTTGCTGCCTGATAGAGAAATCGACCGTAGCTATCGGGCGCGTAGCGGGTACGGGCACCGGTGTGCGGGTTTCTTTTCTTACGGTAAGACCCATCCGTTCGCGATCGGCATCGGTTACATGGCTGTTGAAGGTAATCCATTCGCCTAAAAAGCTCCGAATAGCTTTTTCGTAATTGTAACGGGCATCATTTTTGTCCTGCACATCGGCAGAGGTACGGTTCTGCTTGTTAGAGGCCTTCAAATAAGCGCTAGACCACTTTGTTTGCAGAGTTTGCAAGTCTTGAAAATTTTTGTCGGCAATAAACCAGGCAATAAGATTGGATGAGATTTGATTCATTGTGTTGCCTTGCCACACATTGAAAGCAGAATCTCCGGGAGGAATGTAATCCGGCATGCGTTCAGGATTTTAAGGGTTAAACAATTAATGAATTAAGTAAAAGGATATATAGATTGCTGATTATATGACAATTACTATTCTTTCCGAAGGATTTGCCTAAAGGGTCTGAAATGTTCTCTCCTTTTAGCCGAACTTTCCGGCCTTTTAGTAAAACTTTCCGGCCTCTTGGTAAAATATTCTCTCCTTATCGTAAGACTCTCTCTCCTTGTCGTTATTCTTTTCCGCTCAGGCAGAAAAGTCTGCGGCTTATACTGAAAGCTTTGTCGCTACTAACGGAAACTTTGCCACCCGGGCAAAAATGGTTCTCTCCGGGGAGAGAGTGTTTCTATCTCGGGCGGCGAACTCTCCGGCCAAAGCGGGAATGTTTGCCGCTTTAGCGATAAACTCTCCTTAAAAGGCGATAAACTCTGTTGCCAAAGAAAGAAACATTGCTGCTTTATCAAAAACGATTCTCTATTCAACGGGAATGGCTCCTGAGTCTTTGCCATTATTTGCCGCCCCGTAATGTGTAAAATATATTATGTAATCCGGAATGCATTTAAAAATAGATAAGTTTGTCTTGAATTAAATTGCTGCGAAACATTATAATCTATTCTTTTGATTACAGCGATACTTATCAAACCCTACCTCTTATCGGGGACTCTCCTTCAGATGAAGGAGAGATGAATCTGTTATTTTGGCAATAAATTGTATAATAGAGCCGAAACTCCGCAGTTAGTGGCATCCCATTTTTCAACAGGGGACGAGCGAAGCGGAGGAGGTTGGAGATGATTAAAATGTAAATAATGTAACATATAGCGTTTTATAATATTATTCCCAAATACACCACGGGTTTATGTCATACTAAATTCGGAAAACAGATGAGGTCTGTTTCTATTTCACAAATTACATTATATAATGGATATATTTATACTATATGTTACAAATATATGCAAAAAGGAGGCGATATAATTTTAATTCCTCAATTTTGGCGCTAAAATTAACAAAAGTTACGATAGTATAGGTCAATACTATAAAGGGAATATAGGGAAGAATGAATTAAAACGTTGCCCGATTTTAGGAGGATTGTTGTCGATTGAAAGAGGGGGAGAAATACAATATGAGGTATTGTGATAAAATTCGTCTGTTTTGAATATTTAACATTCATGACGAAAAATGGGGGATGCATGACGAGGAGAATAAACGGTCAACCCCTACGGGATTGATATATATGATTACTTCCTTGTACCTCGCACTGCATACAGGGTTATGCCCGGTAAGTTGCTACATGATTTCCGATTAGAAAGACGATGGAGTCATTCTATTTTTGGATTGTCTCTGAAACATCGCGTTATTCGAATAGCTTTTCCCACGGGTTGTCGCTACGGAAAGGAGCTGCGGGTAGTCCCTCTTTGTTGACGAAATTGGATTGAGCTGCTTCGTTCCAGGCAAAACGAACCGCCACCGGATGTTTTACCAAGGGAGAAGTTACCACCACTTTGTTATTTCTGATTATGGCATCGGCCGGATAGAATTTACCGTCGGCGCCGGCAATGGAAAACCAGGTGAGCGGTTTGCCGTCGCGACTGGCCAGTCCGCTGCCGGTGTTGGTAAAGCCTACTTCAATTTTGTCGCGGACTATTTTGATGCCGTTATACATCGGTCCGTTGCATACAATATTTGTCATCCCGTAGGTTTTGTTCAGTGCCAGTAATGCCAGCCGGCGACCCACTTCCCATTTATAGCCCGGGTGCAGGTCGGCTACGCTGTCTACCAGGTCGGTGATAACGGCCATGCCGGTATGCGGTAATTTGAGCGCCAGTGCCTGCGATTCCCAAAATTCGGGAAGGTTTTCGGTGGTGTGAGGGCGTACGTCTTTGGCGGCAGAGTAGGCATACGGAGCTATCTGTACAAAATAGAAGGGGAGGGTATCGCTCTTCCAGTCGGCTCGCCAACTGTTGATCAGGGTCTTGAATTTATAAGCATAGCGAATGGTTTCGTTGAGGAAGCAGGCCGATTCGCCCTGATACCAGAAGAAGCCGCTCAGGGTGTATGGAATCACGGGGCTAATCATTGTCTCGTAAAATTTCCCGGGGTCGCCGCCGTCGACAATCAGGGGTTTGAGCACCGAGTCGTTTTTCAGACGGGGAGCCACTGCCAGCTGTTTCTTTTCTATCCACGGTTCGATGCGGCTTCCCGGTACGGCCGAAGAGATCATGCCAATGGGCACATGTAATTTTGCATAGAGTTCTTTGGCACAGAAATAGCCGGCGGCCGAGAAATCGCGCAGCGGAGTGCCGGCGGCCGTATTCCATCCCTGATGGGTGGAGTCGGGAGCCATGTATTTACGACGTACCAGAAAGATGCGGATATTCGGATTGTTTGCCGTTTTCAGATCGTCTTCGGCCGGATGCGTTCCTTTTACTTTATCGAACAGTTTGCCGTTTTTGCGCATGGCATATTCCATGTTCGACTGACCGGAGCAGAGCCATACTTCACCTACCAGAATATTGTGGAGCACAATGGTATTGGATCCTTTGATTACCATGTCGCGTCCTTTTACGGAGGCCACCATCGGTTTTAGTTTTACCTCCCAATGACCCGAATCATCGGCCTGTGTGCGCTGTTTTTGTCCCGCAAAAGAGACGGAAACCCGCTCTCCTCTTCCGGCTTCTCCCCAGATAGTAACCGCTTTGTGGCGTTGTAGCACCATGTTGTGCCCGATCACTTTGGGCAGGATAATTTTTGCATCCAGCCGGTTTGCAGACAAGAGCACTGCCAGCAGTACCCCTATGAGGATAGTATGTTTTTTCATTGTCTCAAAAAATTATGTGCAAATATACCAATACATTACGATAGCAATCGGGCTGTTTGCATAATACAATGGTTTTTGATATGAATTAAAGAACAACGGGCTATTTATTATCAAAACTATTTTCCGAATGTGCTCTAAAACATTTCCACCCCTCTTTTTTTATTTCGCGATAAGTGTTATTTTTACACAAATTATCTCATTAAAACTCCAATTCATGATCAGACGCACTCTTTTTAGCGCAATGGCTTTTTTTATGCTGTTCGGGGCGGTAGCTCAAAACAGACTGACCGTACAGGTCGACAAGCCGGTAGCCGACATTCAGCCCACCATGTGGGGTATTTTTTTTGAAGACATAAATCTTGCTGCCGATGGCGGTATTTATGCCGAACTGGTGAAGAACCGCTCTTTTGAGTTTACCAAACCCCTGATGGGATGGAAGGTGCAGCAGAAAAAAGCAATGGAAGGAGCCGTGCTGGTAGTAAACCGTCCCGAAAAAGAGGATACCAATCCGCGTTATTTACAGGTTACGCTGCAAAAGGCAACCGGGCACGACCTCGGTCTGACTAACGAGGGCTTCCGGGGAATGGGGGTGAAAAAAGATATTACTTACACCTTTTCGGCACTTTACCGTCAGTCATCGCCAACAGGTAAGCTGACTATCGAGCTGGTTAATAGTCATAATGAGATTCTGGGAAGCGCATTTCTCACTCCCGGTATTGCCGATAATCAATGGCACAAACAATCGGTATCCTTTAAGTCGGACGCTACCGATCCGAAAGCCAAACTGAATATCTGGTTCGAAGGCGATGGTAAGATTGATCTGGATATGCTCTCTCTCTTTCCGTCCGATACATGGAAGAGCCGTCCCGGAGGGTTGCGTGCCGATTTGGTGCAGTTGCTTGCCGATCTGAAACCGGGCTTTATCCGTTTTCCCGGCGGATGTATCGTCGAAGGTTTCGACTTGGCGCAGCGTTACCAGTGGAAGAAAACCGTCGGTGCGGTCGAAGATCGTCATTTGATTATCAATCGCTGGAATACCGAGTTTTCCAACCGTTCCACTCCCGACTATTTCCAGAGTTTCGGGCTTGGGTTTTTCGAATATTTTCAACTGGCCGAAGATATCGGTGCCGAACCGCTTCCGATTCTCAATTGCGGTATGGCCTGCCAGTTCAACTCGGCGGAGCTGGTTCCTACCGGGCAAATCGATCCGTATGTACAGGATGCCCTCGACCTGATTGAATTTGCGAATGGCTCTACAGATACCCAATGGGGAAAACTACGTGCAGCAATGGGACATCCCGCTCCGTTCAACCTGAAGATGATGGGCGTGGGGAACGAGAACTGGGGTCCGCAATATGTCGAACGGCTCAAAATATTTACCAAAGCTATCAAGGATAAATATCCCGGCTTTAAGTTGGTGAACAGTTCGGGTACCGATCCGAGCGGCGAGCGTTTCGACTACCTCAACGGTGAATTGCGTAAGATGAATGCCGATCTGATCGACGAGCACTATTACCGTTCGCCCGAATGGTTTCTCTCCAATGCCAGCCGTTACGACAACTATCCGCGCACCGGGAGTAAGGTTTTTGCCGGTGAATATGCTTCGCATTGCGATAATTCGTTTGCGGGAGCAGCACGCAACAACTGGAAGGCAGCCCTTTCGGAAGCCGCGTTTATGACCGGCCTGGAGCGTAATGCGGCGGTAGTGAGCATGGCCTCGTATGCCCCGTTGTTTGCCCATCTCGAAGGGTGGCAGTGGGCTCCCGATCTGATCTGGTACGATAATCTACATTCGTACGGAACGCCGAGTTATTACGTGCAAAAACTCTATTCCACCAACAAGGGCAATAAGGTGGTTCCCATAACCGCAGGCAAAGAGGTGGTAGCCGGTCGCGACAGCATTTATGCCTCTGCTGTAATCGATACCAAAAGCAATGAGTTGATCGTGAAAATTGTCAATGCCTCGGGCAATAAAGCGGTGAAGGAGATTCAACTGGAGGGAGCGGCCAAACTGGCTAAAGCAGGTACGCTGACCGTGATGCAGAGCAACGATATGAAGCAGGTCAATTCGATTGAAAATCCGGCTGCGCTGGCTCCCCAAACACAGCCCTTCTCTCCGAAAGGGAGAATTATCAAAGCCCAATTGGCTCCCTATTCGTTTGCCGTCTACCGAATCGGGTTGTAGTAATTGGCCAACAGGGTAACAAAAGGAAATTTCCAAAACAGGAGGCTGTCTCTTTATTTATTTGCGAGCATCTCTTTGGCAATAACCGGTTCGTCGGTGGTAATGTAGTCGGTTCCGAGGTCGATTAGCTTTCGGATGATAACCGGATCGTTTACCGTCCAGGCATTTACTGTAAGTCCCAGTGAATGGGCTTCTGCAATCCACTCGGGATGCTTCATCAGTACCGAATAGTGATAATCCAGACCCGATAACCCGATGCTTTTTAATATTGCGGGAGTAAGCGCTCCTTCCTTTCCGGCAAGGAAAGCAATGGGAGCTCCGGCCTTGACCCGTAGCAGCGTTTTGCAGGCATTCATGCTGAATGAGATATATTCCACCGCTTTATTCATTTTCATTTTTCTCACCAGATCGACCACCGCTTTCACCGTGCGCTGTTCGAGCAGCGTATCCTTTTTGTTCTTAATTTCAATAATCAGTCGCATATTTTTGTCTTTCCGGGTCTGGTTGAGGTACTCTTCCAGGGTCGGAAGCATTTCTCCGTTCGATAGCTTCAACGTTTTCAAAACCGGTAACGGAGTGGAGCTTATATCGTATCCCCCGATAGAGTCGTCGTGGTTGATGATAACCGTTCCGTCGGCGGAGAGATGTACGTCGGTTTCCGAACCGTAGATGGACAGTTTCTGCGCATTCGATAGCGAAGAAATGGAATTTCTTGCCGATCCGGCGGCTTTCCAATATCCTCTGTGCGCTATCACGCAGGTTTTTCCGAATCCGTCGACGGACAAAAAGATGGCCAGGCCGACAATACACGCTTTTGCTATTTTGTTTCTGTTCATACAATTAAAATAGAGAGATGTGATGCAAATGTAAAAAGATCTGTCGGTAATACCTCATAAATCCGATCATTGTCATAATTATTTAATTTCTCGGATAATTCTTCTAAATTTGCTTTGACGAAGGATCTGCGGATCTGTTCTCTCTTTTTGTACATGTAACAGCAAATTCGATATTATGAAGAAGATTCTTATTTTGATTCTGGTTGCAATGGCCGGCATTACGGCATGGGCGCAGAAGTATGATTTTGTGGTGGCGCAGGATGGCAGTGGAAACTTTACCACTATTCAGGCGGCAATCGATGCCAGTAAAGCTTTCCCCAATGCACCCATCACTATTTTTATCAAAAACGGAGTGTATAAGGAAAAAGTGAAAGTAGCGGCCTGCAATCCGCATCTTCGACTGATCGGAGAGAGTGTTGAAAAAACCATTCTGACTTACGACGACCATTTCGATAAGATCGGTCGCGGACGCAATAGTACTTTTTATACCTACACGTTAATGGTAGAAGCCGACGATTTTCATGCAGCAAACCTGACGATTGAAAACGCTGCCGGACCGGTCGGACAAGCTGTTGCTCTCCATGTGGAAGGTGACCGTTGTTCATTTGTCAACTGTCGGCTGCTGGGCAATCAGGATACAGTCTATCTGGCCGGGCAGACCAGTCGTGACTATTTTGCCAACTGTTACATCGAAGGCACTACCGATTTTATCTTCGGTGCGGCAACGGCCTATTTTGAAAAATGTACGCTCCATAGCAAGACCAATTCCTACCTTACGGCAGCCAGTACCAATAAAGGGAAAAAATACGGTTTTGTGTTCAACGAATGCATGCTGACAGCCGCCGCCGGTGTCGATAAAGCTTCCCTGGGTCGTCCCTGGCGCGATTATGCCCGTGTGGTCTATATTCGTTGTACTATCGGCAAACACATTGCTCCTGCCGGATGGGCAAACTGGGATAAGACTTCGCGAGATAAAACAGCCTACTACGCCGAATTTGAAAACAACGGTGAAGGAGCTTCCAAATCACAACGTGTAGCCTGGAGCCATCAGCTTACCCCAAAAGAGGCTGCCGAATATACCAAGGAAAAAGTTCTGGCAGCGGCTTTGCCTTCACCGGAACCGGCCGTAGGCGAGTGGGCAAAATGAGTTTAAAGAGGAAAAGCGACATCCTTGCCGCTTGAAACACAAAAAAGGTTGTCCCGATACTTTCGGAACAACCTTTTCTATTGTGAATGCTTGTGTTTCGCTTAGAAACCGCGGATAGCTTCGATACCCGGAAGCACTTTGCCTTCAATCATTTCGAGGAGAGCACCACCACCCGTGGATACGTAGCTTACTTTGTCGGCCAAGCCGAATTTATTAATACAAGCTACCGAGTCACCACCACCGATCAGTGAGAATGCACCATTTGATGTAGCTTCGGCAATTGCAACAGCAATAGCTTTAGAGCCAACGGTAAATGCATCAAATTCGAATACGCCGGCAGGACCGTTCCAGAGAATAGTTTTGGAAGCCTTGATTACATCTGCTACTACAACGGCCGAGTCGGGACCAAGGTCGAGCCCCATCCAGCCATCAGGAATTGCCGAATTGGAAGTAACCTGAGTTGCTGCATCGGGAGCGAATTTATCGGCGGCAACGCAATCGGTAGGAAGAACCAGATTGACATTGTTTGCTTTTGCTTTTGCAATAATAGTATTGGCCAATTCCAGCATTTCGTCTTCGCAAAGAGAATTTCCGATTTTTCCACCTTGTGCTTTTGCAAATGTGAATGCCATACCGCCTACGATAATCAGATTGTCGACTTTCGACAAGAGGTTTTCGATAATGGTGATTTTAGTAGAGACTTTGGAACCGCCAATGATAGCAGTAACCGGATGAACGGCTTCTTTCAATACTTTTTCAACGGCTGTTACTTCATTTTGCATCAGGTAACCGAAAGTTTTGTGGTCGGCATCGAAAGAGGATGCGATCAGGGCTGTAGAAGCATGTGCACGGTGAGCGGTACCGAATGCATCGTTTACATAGATGTCAGCTAAAGCAGCCAGTTTCTTGGTAAATTCTTTCTGAGAAGCTTTAACTGCTTTTTTAGCAGCAGCTTTTTCTTCGTCGGTAGCATCTTCGGCCAAACCGCGCGCTTTACCTTCTTCTTCAGCATAGAAGCGAAGGTTTTCGAGCAAAAGCACTTCGCCCGGCTTCAAAGCAGCAGCCTTAGCAACTGCGTCGGCACCTACACAGTCGTCGGCAAACTGAACGTCAGCACCTAATAATTTTGAAACGTGAGCAATGATGTATTTCAACGAATATTTAGGTTCCGGATTCTTTTTAGGACGTCCCAGGTGCGAACCGATAATGACGCTACCGCCATCGGCTAAGATTTTTTTCAACGTAGGCAGAGCAGCACGGATACGTGTGTCGTCTGTAATTTCAAAATTCTCGTTCAAAGGTACATTGAAGTCCACGCGAACGAATGCCTTTTTGCCGGCAAAATTAATGCTGTCAAGTGTTTGCATAGTTAATGAATGATGATTATGAATAGTTTATGAAAATATTTTTGTCAATCGAATTTATTTCAAATATCCTCTTGCCCTTAAATCTTTGTGTATTTGCTCCAGGTTCTCCGGAATTTTTGCGCCAATCATCCAGTTGACATCCAATCCGTTGTAAATGGCGCTTTGCATCAGATACGGATTGTTGCCTATTAATTTGCCCAGCTTTTTCAGATCATCCTCAAATTCGATCCGATAATCTTCGTGCATCTTTTTGATAAGAAGCATTATTTTGAAAGCTCTGGCGATGGTAGCAACACAAAAAGTGTTTGCTTTGCCTCTGGTTGTAGATAGAATCTTTGCCCCGTTTTCTTCGAGTACTTTATTGATCATCCACAGGTTTAATTGAGCTTCGCCGAATTTATCCTTGGTCAAAGAAACATGTTCGTTGATAAAACCGCTCATATCCCGTACGGCCATAAGAAGATATCCGGGCGAATAATAATGATTGGTAGCACTGTTTATCCGGAGTGTTAGGCGTTGTTTTACCTGCTCTCTTTTATCCTCTACGCTATCTTCGCTGGTCAATTCGAAAAGCAACCGGTTGGCAAGTGTCAGATCTTTTTTCAACAATCTGAAAATCAGTTTGTCTTTTTCTGTAGAAGGAAGTCGGCTGATTGCTTCTTTTAATTCTTTTGGTAATGTCATTGCAACAAGAGATAATTGCAGTGCAAAATTAATGAATTTATTCGACTTTCAGCCGGTCTTATTAGTTTTTAATCAGGCTGATAAACTCTTCGCGTGTTTTGGCGACCTCAAAGACTCCCGTAAAATCGGAAGTGGTGGTCACGGCACCGTATTTTTGAACTCCGCGCATTTGCATGCAGGTGTGTTGTGCTTCGATAACTACCATAACACCAAGTGGGTTGAGCGTTTGCTGGATACACTCTTTTATTTGAGTAGTCATACGTTCCTGTACCTGAAGGCGGTGGGCAAATATATCGACCACACGGGCAAGTTTGCTCAGTCCGGTGATGTATTTATTGGGTATATAAGCTACGTGTGCCTTGCCAAAGAAGGGGAGAAGGTGATGTTCGCAGGTGGAATAAAACTCAATGTCTTTCACAATGACCATCTGGCGATAATCTTCGCGGAATTTTGCGGAAAGCAGCACTTCGCGTGCATCCATTTCATAACCCTGCGTCATAAACTGAAAAGCCTTGGCTGCGCGTTCGGGTGTGCGTATAAGTCCATCACGTTCAGTGTCTTCTCCGATAATTTTCAGAATCTCACCGTAGTGATATTTCAGCTGTTCGAGCTGTTCGTTATCTTGTTTTTCTATTTCCATCGCGGAATCTTTTTGAAGCTGCAAAAATACAAAAACCTGCCCATATTACGGACAGGTTTTTGTATATCAGTTCAAATAATACTTATTGTTTGGTAAACTTCAATGCAGAGGTGGGCGAATTACCTGAAATTACCTCTAGCGTGGTGGTCGATGTAAAATCGCCATCCAGCGTATTCCCATTGGACACTTTGACTGTGACATTGGGGCTGCTATAAGTGTAGGAAAATGAATAGGATTTGGTACTGCCGCTTGTAGTCACATAATAGGTGCCCGCACTGGCAGAGGTGAATTTCAACACCTGATAGGCACTGGTTGATGCTGAATATTTCCACGACGTACTCTTCAGTGATGAAGGAGCCGAAGAGTCTTTTGAACAGGAGACTAATAGAAGCAGTGCAATGCAACCTGCCAGTAGAAGTGTTTTTTTCATATCCGATAGCTCATTAGTTGATTTTCGGCAAAGTTAACGCCATTCTTTGGTCGGGAACGAACTATCAAGTCTATTTTAGCGAAGTTTCACGCAAGCACCTTCTAATCATCTTTTTTTTACAATTTGAAGGGCATTGTTGTGTGAAGTTATTATCGGAATAACTACCTGTAGCTGTGGTGTTGTGGAGTAGGGTATTGCAATTGGTACCCAAGGGTTTGATCGGCACGACTCTCGTGCCGATTCGTTTTTCGATCGAGATTCAAGTGGACAGGTCTCAACTTGTTTTTGCAATCTTGCCGCAACCGGCATATTTTACGCCGGTCGGTTTTTCGTCTGTCCCTGTTTTTCCGAATTCGATACCGATGCTTACGATCAGGGTCACGCTGTCGGTCATGGGGACGGCTCCGGCATCAAGATTCAGTGTGTGACTTTGTGCGGCAATGATTCCGCTGGTTGGGAACCAGTCGGTAGTAACCGAAGCGCGGCGTCCGGCAGCATGCCAGTCGGTTTCCCGATATCCTTTTTTCTCTTCGAGTGCCACCAGATCGGATACGGCTCCCAAAACCATTACTATTCTGAACCAGGGTAACGACAGCGAGTTGTGCAAAAACAGGGCGGTGTCGATAGCCGGAATTGTTACGATGGCCTGCTCCTTCTCCCGGTCGATGGTGTAGTCGATAGGTACCGGCAGCACGCTTTCGAACACCTGCTTGCGACTCACATTCAGTCCACCGATTAGCTCCTTGCAGCGCGACAGACAGAGGCTCCGTTGCCCCTGCTCGTGTTCCGTATCGACCGCCTGTATTTTCTTTGCCAATCCGTTGAGGGTGCCGATCACCGGGAAGTCGGCCAGATCCTTCACCTCGCCCATGGCATTACGTATGGCGCTGGCCATTAGCGTACATCCTTTCCACTCGTTGTTGTTTTGCCGTAGCTTGGCAAAGCTTGCCGATTTCTCGATTTGGCTTTTAGTGGGGCCGCCTTTGGTACGCACAATTACCTTGTCGTGCCCTTGCATGGTGTAGAAACTGATGTTCTGAATGGTTCCGGTAATCAGGACGGTGCCTTTTTTCACGATTGCCATAATGCTTATTTGTTACTATCAATGGTATCTTCTTCAGCCCTTCTTTCGTTGTACAAAGGTATTTACGATAAGCATATTTTATCTTTATCATATAGATGTTATATAGCATAAAATAGTATATAATATCTATGAGATAACTATATTGTATCTATGATATATCTACCTGTTTACATTGGAGATAGATGGGAGGAAAGAAATAGTCATAACAAAAAAAGCGACTGTCATTGATTGTCGCTTTATTTGTTTGGTGTGGTATTACGATGCCGGACTACTTTTCGTTGATGCGTTTTTCCACTTCTTTCCAGTTGACTACGCTCCAGAAGGCTTTGGCATAGGCAGCCCGCTTCGACTGATATTTGAGGTAGTAGGCATGTTCCCATACGTCGAGAGCCAGTATCGGTTTGCCGCTTACGGCGCTTCCCGGCATGAGTGTATTGTCCTGATTGGCTGTGCTGACGATTTTGAGTTTGCCGTCTTTCTCTTTGACCAGCCATACCCATCCCGAACCGAACCGTCCGAGAGCCGCTTTCTCAAAGTCGGCTTTGAATGCGTCGACACTGCCGAAGTTGGCAATCAGCAGCTTTTCCAATGCCGGTGAGATGGTGGTCGTGCCGGCGGGAGCCATCACTGTCCAGAAGAGCGAATGGTTATAGTGTCCGCCGCCGTTGTTGCGGACTGCCGTCTGTATCTCGGCAGGAAGCTTGTCCAAACCTGTCAGCAGCTCTTCCAGGCTCTTCTTTTGCAGGTCGGGATATTTCTCCAAAGCTTTGTTCAGGTTGGTGACATAAGCCGCATGATGGTTGTTGAGATGGATGTACATCGTCGTACTGTCGATATAGGGTTCGAGGGCACCGTAATGGTAAGGCAGCGAAGGTAGTTTGAACTGAGCGGTAGCCAGCATAGTGGCTGTGATCCATAGCGATATAAAAAGGATATTACGTTTCATAAATCAGTAAATTAGAGGGTTGTTGTTAAGTGAATCATAGCTTCACGATTACGAATTTACAACAGGAATGTGCCTAACCGAATCAATGTGGCAAAAAATAAGGAATTTTTGAGGGGATTTAACAACCGGCTGGGAGAGACTAAAGAGCAGAATGAATTCTTTAGGGTTGTTTTCATCTCGGGGGTCTTATAAGCAAGTGTATCTGGCAAGAGACTATTTGCGTCTGATTTTCTTCTTTAATTTTCCTCATTATGAAAAACAAATTGTTCCTCTTTCTACTCGGTGCGATTCTCAATTTCACCTTCTTTTTCTCCGTAAAGGCCACTGGGCAAACCTCTTTTTGTCGGGATTCGGTTTTGAATGCAGCCCGTGAAATAATTAACGAAACTGATCATTGTGCGCTGATTACTACAGACTCTACTGGGTTGCCTCATGTGCGCACCATGAGTCATTTTCCGTTTACTCCCGATTTTGTGATTTGGTTTGCTACCGCTCGAAACAGTATGAAGGTGACTGAAATAAGACACAACCCGAAAGTTTGTGTCTATTTTTCAGACCATACCAAAGCAGATGGTTATGTTGCAGTTATCGGGAAAGCCGAGATTATTGACGACAAAGCGTTGCTTTTGAGTAAAAAACGTGATTATTGGGATGGAATTCCAAGATGGAAAGAGATATTTGTATTGATAAAGATAGTGCCGAAAAAATTGGAGGTGATCAATTACCCCCGAGGAGTAAACAGTGATCCTGAAACACTGAAGGCTCCAAGTGTAGAATTCTGAGAACGAGGGCGCATAAAGAAAACCGGCTCATCAGTAGCCTATTATGCTACGATGAACCGGTTTGTGTATTGTTGGATATCCGATAATTAGTTTTGCAAAAATTCTTTCCAGTCTCTGTTATCCCCGTTGAAAAGGTTAATGTCTACTATCCCGGAAGCCCCCGAACACTTTCCCCGTTGAGATTTTTGCCAGAGTGTCCATTTCTGGCTTATTTGTGGTGCTTTACCGATGGAGCAGATCCAGATCGGATTGTTTCTGAATTTTCCCTCGATGTATTTTTTGAACGAGTTCTTATCAGCATAAATTACTACTCTCCGGTTAGTCTTGTTCTCAATATTGTTGATGAAAGATTGTACCTCGGCCGAAACGTAGCCTGCATTTTTAGAAAAATTGTACTGACCCCACTCTTCCACATCGACCACAGGAGGCAGATCCAAAGATCTGACATCGACCTGAGACAGAAAATTGGCGGCCTGCTCTTTTCCGGTTCGGTGAAAACGGAAGAAATGGTAAGCTCCTACCGGCAATCCTGCACTTTTTGCCTCTCTCAGGTTATATAAGTAACGAGGATCGAGATAATCGGCTCCTTCGGTAGATTTTATATATGCAAAATCGACACCCTGACGTTTGATAATATCCCAATTAATAATACCGGTATGCATCGATACATCGATCCCAACAATCTGATCATTAGTTGTATATCTTGAAATATCAACTCCGGCAGTCCGGTGATAAACCTTTACATGTCTTCCTTTTTTCGAATGTTTTCCATTAAGACCAAATGCTCCTACAAATAGCAGAGCTATCGCTATGATTCCAATTCTATACATACTTTCTCAATCTTTCTTCAAATGTGGTACAAAATTACGGCTTAAAATGCATACACAGAAATTGTTTTGATAATAAAACTCGTTTTCTTTGGTTGGGAAACAGGAAAAGTTAGCATGGATTCTAATCCACAAACTGAATTCTTCCTTTTCCGACCTTTTCAAAGAGTTCTTTCAGGTCATAATATTTCAAGTCGTTGGAAATGAACTTTTGTCGTTACGAAGATAAAGACTGTCAACCAAAACAGCTAGTTTTGGCTCCGATATTAAAGGTTTTATGAAGGCAGTACGAACTTTGTTGGTTCCGTTACGCCGGAGATTTCGGCTGCCATTCGTTCGGGAAAAATATACTGTTCCGGTTCTATTTAGGTTCTGATTTAGCAACCTATAAAATATCGAGATTCTCTTCTCTCTTTTATCAAATTTTAGATAAAGATCCGTGGAAGAAATGGCTCTTATTTTCTATCTAATAATATGTCAGTTGATTTTATTTGACAAATTTCCCCTGAGAATGATAGGCAAGAATATCTCCAAGCAATTTTATTTTCGCTTCTGGATCCCATTTTCCTCCAAATGTCCAGAATGCATTGATTTGTTCCGGTTTGGGCGAGCCTTTTGCTTTTTCCAGATTGTTTTTCATCCATTCGAAATTACCGCCATCGCGTTCCACATTGTACATATAAACCCGTTGTCCCCACGGGCATGGATCGAGCACCTGATCGGTATAAGCGTACCCAATCGGATGATCGATGATTTTGTCGGTCATCGTACAATTTATCAGAAAAAACTGTGAGTCGTGGTGGTAGCGGCCCAGTGTGACGGGACGTTTCGAGTCGAAATGAGAATCGGTTATGACCAGCTTTTTATCATAGTTGCCGCGCCCATCATGCCAGATCAACGCCCGCCCATCGCCATAAAAGGTGCAACGGGTGGCATAGCACCAACCTCTCGGGCACAAAAAATCCACTCCCGGACAGCGCAGGTTGAGATCCGCATGGTAATACATTCCATCCTCTTTTGCCCAGAGCGACAAAGCGTCGTTGCCATCGGCCCACACGTTGCAATTAATGATGATTGTTCGCGTTGCTGTGCCAAATATTGCCATCTGGTGAGCGGTGGTTGGTTCAACCGTACTACCGTAATTGTTATAAACGGTCATGCCACTGATAATACAGTCGTCCGCTCCATCTTGCAAAACAATTACGCCATTGCCAACCGGTTTGCCTTTGTATTCCTTTATTGTGCGTTTACTCGAAAGTTCTGCGAATATTATCCGGGTGCTGTCCCGATTTTCTCCAACGAGCACAATATTTGGTTTGTTGATGATCACCTTCTCCTTGTAAATGCCGTTTTTTACCAGAATGACATACGGTTTGTCGGGTTTTTCAGGAGCCGCTTCAATGGCCGACTGAATGCTTGCTCCCGGCGAAACAACAGCTTGATAACGTTGTGCGTGCAAAGAACTAAATAGTACGATGATGCCGCTCATTATAAAACAGGCAAGTATTCTTGTCATGGTTTGTGTTATTTTGAAAGATGATTTTTCTTTTGCCATTTGGGAAATCTGGCTAACACTTTCTCCGGAGCATCTGTGTACCAGCTATAACCGTTTCGACGTTCGGAACTTATTTCAGCCAATGTATTCTTTTTGATCCCATCACGACTGCAAAAGAATGGTTTCTCTGTCGTCAGATCGTAAAATCGGGCCCAAATAGGCGATGCATTTTTATCTTCAATGACAACCCGGTTTCTTTGACCATTTTGGTCGGTTTCGCTTCCGATTTTTATTCCTTTTAATTCATGTGCTTCAAACCATTTCTCTGCACCCGTTACAGCCGAAATAATGGCCTTTGACGGATGGTCGATATCCATCAATAACAAGGCGATGCCCACCGATTCGGCTCCGCTGAATGATGCCAGTTCGTAAGCACGTGCATTAGCCGGGGCAAGTGTTTTTTCGTTGTGTTGGGCACACCAGACGGTAGGGTGATGGTTAACCTGAATCTGTGTTTTGAGGATACATTCAACCCCTTTTTCGAATGCCTTTCTTGCTTTCTCTTTTGTCTCTTTCTCTATGTTCAAAGATGCAAATTCCTTATTGTCAGAAAACAGATCTTTAAGGAGCGTCATGACATTTACCATGGCATTGTCGTTGAAGGTAATATGCATTGAGTACGGTTCGGTTTTATCCAGGAGTATCTCATCCCGAGCATCTTTCACTGGAAAATACTGAGGCCATCCTCCATTTTCATATTGTGCCATGAAGATATAATTCACCCCTTTTTCGAATGCCTGCTTGTATCGTTCATCTTTCAAATGAGAATATACTTTAGCCAGAAATCGCAATTCAGAGATGGTCGAGCCATTGTCAAACGTTCCTCCTTTTTCGGTTTTAGTTCGGAGATAGTGAGTTCTCAAAGAGTCGGAAAACGGATGATGATAGGGTTCATTTTTTGCCCAGCCTCCAATCTCTTTCTGGCTGATTAACACATTTTCAGCCACCTGTTTTGCTTCATCCGTGCCATACCATTGTACCGGCATTCGGGTTGCCACCGTCTCCCATCTCATTTTAAGATAGTCTCCGGGTTTAACTTGTGGCTTATTTTGAGCAAATCCCAAAGTTGATGAGAAAAGCAATAATATTGTAATTAAATAGATGTTTCTCATTTGTTTGTATTTTATTTGGTCGGTTTTAATAAGATTGCCATATAAGGTTTTCCCGGTAGCCCGATTGTTCGGCTTTTGTTATCGTATATCCCTTTGGCGTCGGCTTTGGTTGTGGAAAAAACTCCGGTTACCGGTGTCCGGGTCATATTCCAGGTATCGATCACTTCGGCGGTGTATTTGGTACCTTCCGGAAGTTTCAAATCGCGCGAAAGCAGGAACGGCCATTCGGTTTTAGCGTCTGTTCCGAGATAGATTAGTATATCGCCGTGCTCCGATTTTGCCATGTTGTTCATTCCCCAAAAATGGTCGATTTGTTCGAGTGTTCCGGTCTCTTCCATGATACTTTTAAGAAAACGAATCCGTTCGGGACTTCTGCCTCGCAACTCACGTCCCCAAACCAGATGCAGCACACTGTCTTTTCCTACAAAAGTTTCTCCGTGGCCTACATAACAACCGGCGATGGCGCCCTGCCAATAACGATATACCATCCTTTCGGCCGAAAGATTTCCCCAGCGGTAAACGATATCGCCTTCATAACAAATCTCATCGTAAATGACCGGTTTTTTGTAGGCATCGCGTTGTATAACCGCCCGTCCGAAATCGTCCACGTAGGTTCCTCCCTGCACGCAGGCATGCGTCAATGCCGGATTGGTATTGTTGAACATTCGTTTGTCGTTGTGAATGGAGCATAAATGGTGGTACGGATCTTCCTTCGCCACGGTCACAATCAAGTCGTCCCAGTCTGCATCGCTCTTATGTTTGAAATGATCGAACTCGTTGCAGAGTGACCACCATACGTTTCGGAACGAACTGAGGCGTGCCACGATATATTTCAGGTAAAACAGGTCTGTTTTGTGCGACATCTTGTCGAAGCCCCATTTCCCTTCATCGTATGGATGAAACAGTATCACGTCGGCTTCCACTCTTTTCTTGGCCAATTCATCAATGTGTTTCTCCAGATTTCGGAAAAATGCCGGATCGAAACGGGTATAATCCCAAAGAATGGTATCCTTTTTTGGCAATGGTTCTTTGCTTTTTTCAAACGGAAAAAACGGTGTTTGCACTTTGGTATAGTCCTGCCATTGCGGGAAAACCAAAAAACGTAGCTTGTTGAACGGACTTTTTGATAAGGTATTCAAAGCCACTGCTACATGTTCGTTATCTTGATGAATATAGGAATAGACGGTGGTGCCGAAAGGATAATAGGGCGTTGAATCGGCATACGAGAAATGATATTGATTGCGCACCACCACCGGGCCGTGATTACTGCCGGTTGCCGGTTTACAAACCAACTTCCCCTTCTTTCCGTTCAATTCGGGAATATTGCTTGATATAAGGTATGTCCATATACCGGTTTGGGTTGGCATAAAGCGTACGATATACGTGTTGTTTCCATCGTAAAAACCAGGCACTTTAACCTTGCCTGTCCCATTCGAGAACTCGGCGGATAGTTGGTCATCTAGATACGGATTTTTGTTCGGTTGATGTTTAAATCTTACTTCGAACCGACCCCACTGCTCAACTACACTTTGAGCGATTGCTTGCTGACAAGTCCAGCAGCTCAGCAATAATGCTATAACAAAATACTTTTTGCCCATTTGAATGATTCCTTATTTTTCTGCAAAATTACGCTATCTTCTGAAAGGTGCCAATTGCAGGAGCGTTTGCTTTGCTATCGTTGACGAGCCCGCAATTGCTCTTCGGTTAATCCGTTTTTATGCGCCTCTACATAGTTAATGAGCATGCGCATATTCCGCACATAGTCACCGGTAGAAATATAAAGAGCATCCGATGGATCACGGTAAGGAGAAGTATCGGTTTCATCACCTACAAAAGTCTTGGTGTAGTCGTCCGTCAACTCCTTTTTTACGCCATCGCCGATGTAAGGATGGCTGGTCGATCCGTGTTTTACCAACCATCGACCCTCTTTGTCGAGCGCTTGCAGGATGTGTTTTACAAAACCTTCGTCGGGTATACGTGTCGGACGCTCGTGACTCAGATCGTAGTAGGCTGGGGGAGTTCCAACTTCGGTATAGGTACGTTCCAATAATGGAGAATCTTTGGTTGCCTCATCAACCGTCATGGATCTCAGTTTGTTATATTCATCCTGCAATTCCTGAATATTGACAAACGATTTACCGCCGTAGTGACTCAGGAGGTTCGTGTCTTTATAGTCGACATAATAATAGCCGTAAACCACGTTGGAACCTTTACGATGCGGATAGATAGCTTTGTTGGTTCCTACCTCTACAAATTTGGGATGAGAATAACGTCCATTCTCGGTCTCATTTTGAGGAAGACGTGTTTGTTCTAACCATTTCAGGGCGGCAGGGATCGGGTTGAGGAATTTGCGATCGCCGGTGTAGCGGTAAAAATCCATCAATTGTTTGATGATAGCTTCGGTGTTTCGGGGCAGTAGAGCTTTGGGTTCGTAGGTGCGAGCACCGGCCGTTTGAAGGTTCAGATCCATTTGCTGACCCCATCCGCCACTGCCGTCTTGTGAGATGATATAGAAATTCATCGCCCGTCTGATCGGGTCGAGGAAACGTTGTTCGCCTAGTGTCAGATAACATTGGATGAGAAAATGAATATTTTCCCAGATCACATCGTCGTTGTAGGTGTAGTAGGTGGTATAATCGTGATGACCCTGCTTGTTGAAATCGTACATCAGCGGATAGCGTTGAGGCCATGCGCCGATGGGGTACTGACTTTTCAGGATAAAATCAATGGCTTTGTCCAATGCTGGTTTATACACCGGATCGAGTTTGGCAAGATACATTCGTAGCAAAAAACGCGCGGTTTCGGAAGTAACATTATCGTCGAAAGTACAATTGCCGTAGTAGTGTTGAAATTCTTCCAGTCTCCAGCCGTTTTTGCCAACTGTGTTGTACCACAGTTTTAACGAACGGTCGCCGGCAAAATCGATCAGGTAGTTCCATCCGCCCTCCGGACTTTGACCGTATATAATGGCGTTAGCGGCTTTGGCGGCAGCTTGGTAGTAGTATTCATTGCCGGTTGCGCGATAGGCATCGAGTAGCATGTGTCCCACAAGGGTTGTTCCCGGATCTTGTAGCCAAATCATGGTTTTGGTCGCTTCCAACTCGCCCCAGCGGCGGCTGAAATCGGGGGTATAATACCACACATAACCTCCATTTGTACTCACCTTTTCAACCATGAAGCGAGTCGCATTTAGCATGGTTTGTTCTACATCCTGTGTCAGTTTTGAGTTGTCCTGCCCCTTGCTCGCTTGAGCGCAAAAAACTACAGACAAAACAGAAAGAAGGATTACCTTCATTGTTCTCATCGGTAATGAATTTATAGATTAATAAAATAGGTTCAGGTTGAATGGTTCGGTAGTAGGACGTTATTTTCGGGTGAAAAATTTTGGTGTTAAGGCTTTGGGTGTGATTTTGATTTTATAAATGGCTCCTTTGAACCATGACAGTTCATTCTGTCGGACTCCCAGGGCAGTTTTACCCGTGAAAAACGGAGTCATTGGAATAGAATCGTGCAACTCTTTTTTACCATTGACATAGGTGGTAAGTTTCCCTCGATCAATGACAAAAGCCACGTGGTACCATTGGTTCGATGGATGCAGCAGTGTGGAGTCGACTAAAGTTTTTTTGGAATTGTTGGCATTGAGAAATGCATCGAAATACCAGCCTTTGGGTGTGGAACGGAGTTCCAGCATAACGCGGCTTCCTTTTATTTCGCCGCAATGAAAAAACCGTTGTTCGAATTTTCCTCCGTCATCAGGACGGAAGATTGCTTCAACAGTAAATTGTTCCAGTCCGGCCAATGGCATTTGATTGATAAAAATTCCGTCTTTCAGGCCGTCGAATAACACGGCTTTGCCGTATTTTGAAGAAATAACCTGTGGACTACCTAAAACCTTGACACTATCATTCTTATCTAAAAACGTGTGAACAATCCATTCGGTCTGGTTCTTACCGACGGTAGCTGTTTTCATTTTTTGCGCTTGTGAACAAAGAGGGAGGCACGAAAGAATCAGGGTAAATAAGAAGATATTGATGTGTTTCATGGTTTTAAGATTATTCAAATTTAAAGAGCCCGGAAATGCTCCGGACTCTTTAATAGATGGAAGAAGAAAATAAATCGGTCAGGTTTTCAATCAAACGATTTATTCTGAAAATTAATTGTCTTCACGTGCAATTATTGCTGCTTGAAGTCATATCCATTTGTAAGGCTGCCAGTTGAAATAATATTTGGAGTAAATGGCCACAAATAGATCGGGGCAGAGGTATAATCGTAGTCGTAGAATAAGTAGTCATAATATTCTTTTGAATAGGTAACTAACAAAGAACCCCAATCGACCTTTGCATAACCATTAGATACTAATGTTGCAGCATCTGTTCCATTTGGATTAATATAGGAGAACAGGCCTTTGATCGCTAAATTGGTTTTAGGAGTTGCTGTACCATAGATTGGATATGGACTGGATGCCGTAGCTGCCGTTGCAGAGAAACTTTCCCAATCATTATTTTGACCACGCCATCCCGGATAGAGAACTGGATCGCTTTCACTGCCTGATGGACATTGTGTTGTCAGTCGATATCCATAGGAGGTTTTTGCATCTACTAATTTGGTCCAAACATAGCTTGAAATTGTATTTCCGTTACTAAACGTATAGTATCCATTATTTTTCAGACCTTGTATCATATTATAGGTCATGTCTTTGATCTTCTTAATAGCTTCAGGCAACAAACCTGTCCGTATCAAGGTCCAACGACGGTCTCCTTCACCTGCGAATTCGAAGCCACGCTCCTGAATAACCGCTTTGAACGTGCTACCACACGATGTAATAAATGCATCGGTGTTTGCTTTTCCGGTTGGGAATGAACGTTCACGAATTTTTGCCAAATAGGTTTTTGCAGTGGCATCATCACCAGTAACGGCACAAGCTTCAGCATAAGCCAAATAGATTTCAGCCATTCTCATATAAGGGCCATGAATACCGGAGACACGTTGACCCAATACGTAGGGTGATGCCATCCGGTTCTCATCCCATTTGCTCAGAGTAATGCCTCCACCTTCAGCTTTGGAGTTGGGCGTAAACGGAATCAGTTTCTCTATGCCTTTGCCTGTGCTGCCGGTTACACACGCACTTACATCACGACGTTTGTCGTTCGGGTCGAACATTCCATAATAGAATGCAGGGTTAATACGACCCTGACCATAAGATTTACAAGGATATGCTTTTGCCGTGCCTCCACTTGACACGCGGCCGAACGAATAAGGACGGGCGTCATTTCCTGTTCCCTGAGTCATGTTATATTCGTAGATGGACTCATCTGCATATTCCAAATTATTCATTTGTTGGAAGAAATACTGATAAGGGTTGTCAAAAACCTGACCTTTACTTCCGGTAGAACGAGGATCGGTAGAGTGGAAAACCACAGTTCCAGGATTGTCGATGCATGCCTTCAGATATGTTTTTGCTGTTTCGTATAGTGTTTTGTAATCAGAACGACGTTCATACACACAATTGTTATGTGTTGTTCCCAAGGTTTCAAATGTCAACACATTACCACTGCCATCTTTGTAAAAACTAGATCCAAGATCAGAACGACGAGTCTGATAACCGGCAGCATCCAAACACATGCGACCAATTAATCCCTGCACAAAGGTACGCGAAAATACATTCTTTGCCATTGTTGTATTGTCTCCTACACGATACATCAAGGGTTCTACCGTTTTGAGCTGCGCAATACAGATATCATATATAGAATCTCTAGGTGCTAGTCCTTTAGCTGCAACGCCATTTTTATATGCATAAGGTACATCGCCATAAAAGCGAATTAACTCGCGATACGAGCATGCACGTAATGCAATAGCCTCACCATAAAGCTGGCTAAAATCTGAGGCTGTTCCTGTACTCATGATACTTTTGAAATTCGAGGCATTTTGCATAGCATTAATAATTGCATTAGCCTTACCTATACAACTATACAAGTAAGTATATGCATTTGATTCGCTTTGATAAGATAATAAGCTATAACTACTTGCATAGGTTCCGTTTTGGTACAAGCATTCCGGATAATGACGACCCGGTTGATTGGCAAAAGCTTCTGGGTGTCTTTCTATATCTGAACCTACAACTTCCGAGCCATAAAACAGACCATCACCGAAAATCTGGTTTTGGCAGGTTGATCGCCATTGCTCGTAAGCTCCATCCATTGCGGCACGGGCAGTTTCTATATTTGAGAAAACGAAGTCCGCATCAACCACAGACGGAGAACTCGTTTCCAAAAAATCACTACAAGAAACTATTGATGACATTCCTACTGCTAATAGTATTGTATATATAAGTTTTTTCATATGTAATATCTCCTTATTAATTTAGAACGTTAAATTAAGGCCAAATGTAAAGGTTCTGGCTTTAGGATAAGAGTTGTAATCATAATTTGGAGTCGGAAACCCATCAACACCGTCAGTATCGGTATTTACATCAGGGTCAATTCCCGAATATCCAGTTATGCAGAATAAATTACTACCAGTAAAATAAACACGACAATTTTGAATACCTGTCTTTTTCAGTAGTTGCTTGGGCAATGTATAACCAACAGTAAGGTTCTGAAGACGTAAATAAGAGGCATCTTCTATAAATTGAGATGATACAAGACCATATTCAGAGTAGTTCAAAGCATATTTTGAGTTGGCATTGAGAGTTGTTAAAGCAGTAGGATCAGACACAAAAGTTAGATTGCCATTTGAATCAACATCATACACTTTGAAGCAGTCTGCTATAAATGAAAGGCGATTTGAACCTAGACCGGTATCTTTATTTCCCATCATGCTATGCATGGCATTTGCATTGTAAACATCGCCACCAATCTGGTAGGTAAAGCCTGCGCTGAAGTCAAATTGTTTGTAATTCGCATTCAAGGTGAAACCTCCGGTGTGTTGGGGACTTGTTTTTCCAATTACCGTAGCATCATCAGCATTTACTACACCATCACCATTTACATCTTCGAATTTAGCACAGCCAGGGAAAGCAGTCTGACCGGAAGCCAGTTTGAATCCGCTTGTTACATTTGTCGGATAGTTAACCAAGCCTTTGATGTCAGCAACACCGCTTTTCAAAGTATAGGTTTTGGTTGAAGCATCGTAATTGAAGTCGTTGACGGTATAATATCCAGCAGACTTATATCCCTGAATCAAACCAACAGGCTGTCCTTTACGAATAATATAGTCATAATAAGGTAACCGCGTGGTTGAACCCCAACCGGTATGTGTATCAGCCAGTGCGTTGTCATTCAGCTTATCTACGTTGTTGTGGTTGAAATTATACGTAGCTGAAAAAGTAAAATTGAAATCTTTGGAGCGAACCAGTTCAAGATTCACAGCTAATTCAACACCTTTATTGGAGGTTTGTCCCACATTTTGGTACTGATAGCTATAACCGGCCGACGCGTCAACAGGCACTTTCATCAAAATATTTTTGGTGGTATTCCAGTAAGCATCAATGCTACCATTAATTCTGTTATCCAAAAATCCGAAGTCCAAACCTGAGTTTCGAGAGATAGTAGTTTCCCATTTCAAGTTTGGATTACTTAGCATATCTCCAGGAACATAAGTCGTTACATTGGTTCCGTCTACTTCAATTGTTTTTGTAGTCCATGTCTCTTTCCATAAAGATGAACTGATATTGTCTGAACCTGAAGTCCCATAAGAAAGACGAAGTTTCAGGTTATCCAATACCTTCTTGGCACTCTCCATAAATGGTTCGTCAGAAATACGCCATGCGGCTGCACCAGCAGGAAAATATCCCCAATGGTGGTTTGGAGCAAATTTAGATGACCCATCAGCACGGAAAGTTGCAGTCAATAAATAACGTTTCAAATAAGAATAATTCATACGACCGAACCAAGATAGTGTATGTGATGGAGTCCCAATGGTATTGGTAAATTTGTCAATATTGGGATCATAAGCAACATTAGTCATGTTGATCATACCAAATGCCTCATCCATAGTAAACCCGCTTGGATATCCGGCTCCCTTAATATAGGTACTGTTTGATTGAGATGCTAAAACTTCATTTCCTAAAAGGAATGACATATTATTATTTTTTCCTAAGCTCGGAACTTCATAGTTCAACGTAGATGCCCAACGAATGCCGTACCCATCACTCTTAGTCAATTCTGCAATTTTATAACCGGTTTCCAATCCGCCATCCCAGTATCGTGTATTTCCCCAGTTACGGCTTAACGATATCTCTGTTTTACCTGTTAAACCTTTAATAGCATTCCATGTTAATGCACCACGGCTTCGTATGGTTGATGTCTTGGCGATGTTCTGATAGTTATTAATAATGCTTATTACATTATACGATTCACTAACATTCGGTTCTCCTTGTCCTAACCCGGTGGTATAGGTTGCGTCACCTAGTGGGTTATCAATAGGCCGGTATTGATATGCCGAGGTTGCGTCATCAAAATTGGTTCCGGTAGTTTTGGTTTCAGAATAACGGGCTTCGCCGTTAAACAGTAAATACTTATTGATCTTTTGATCGATCTTTAAATCGGCGTTCCAACGTGAATAACCTGAATTGATACGGATACCTTCATCATTCAGGTAGTTGAGTGATGCATAAACTTTTGTGTTTTCATTACCACCAGTAATCGATAAATCATGGTTCCAAGTGTTGGCAGTACGCATGATATCGTTTACGTAATTGTGAGATTTTACGTTTTTGTATTCACTCAAGTGGTTGCCATAGGTTGATCCTAAACCGAAATATTTTGCAACGCCATCTCCATAAGATGATCCGTAAGCAGTTGCATATTCCCAGTTCCACAATACGTAATCGTAAGCATTCATCACATCAAGCGTTTTAGGATTTGTCTTGATTTGTGAGTATACATTATACTTTACAGTGGTTTTTCCTTCCTTTGCGCTTTTGGTTGTAACCAGAATAACCCCGTTTGCACCGCGCGCACCATAAATTGCAGTTGAAGCTGCGTCTTTCAAAATATCAATGCTCTCAATATTATCGGCAGGAATGTCGTTGATGTTGCTTACCTGCACGCCATCCACAATATAGAGGGGCTCGTTTGACTGTGTAATTGAACCACCTCCACGAACGCGTACTGACATGGTTGCACCTGGACGTCCGTCTTGAGAGATTACGTTCACCCCGGAGAGTTTTCCTTGCATTGCCTGTACAACGTTTGATACTGGGTTTGCAGCTAGTTTATCACCGGCAACTGAAGATACCGAACCGGTTAGGTCTCGTCTTTTTACAGTTCCATAACCGATTACGACTACTTCATCCAGCTTTTTGGTATCTTCTTTCAGCTGGATACTGATTGTCGTACGGCCGTTCAATGAGATTTCTTGCGATACATAGCCAATGTAGCTAATCGCTAAACTTGCATTAGAACTGATTTTTAATGAGAATTTACCATCGACATCAGTTACTGTTCCGACGGGACTACCCTTTACTTTAATGGCTGCACCAATAATAGCTTCGCCTTTTTCATCGGTTATTATCCCTGTGACGGTGCCACTTTGTGCATAGATGGTTGAAAATAAGCACAAAAATGATAATAGAAATAGACACTTGATTTTTTTCATAAACACTTTGAAAATAGAGAGTTGTTTAAAGGTCAAAAAGTTTTGTTTACTCGTGCTCGAACACGAGAACATAATTTTGATTGATTAGAGAAGTATTTATCAAATACTTATAGGGACTACTGATAAGATGAATAATTAGTCTCCGTCTTTCAGTCTTTGCGTTTATTTGCTTGGTGGTTGATTGAAACGGAAATAGTACTTTACTTCCTGTTTTTAAGAGTTTGAGGGAATTCTAGAATGTTATTTTCATAGTTAGAGTGTTGTTTAAGGAACTTATTTTGGTTAAATCGAATTTTATTCGTAATTCTTCTTTTAGGATAGTTCTGTATCTAAAATTTGGCTAAATCAATATTCAGCGGATGAAAAATCGTGTTCGAACACGAAACACACTCCAGCCAACTTCCTATTTTTTATTTATAAAAACTATTCTGAATTTTACATTTTGTTGGAATCAATAAAATGTAAAACATGATTTTGCATGGATTTAATTAGTTGCTAATTAATGTTTTTCGTGTGTAGATTGCATCAAGGTTGTCAAACAAAAAGATAGTTCTTTGCATACGCAACGTTTTGGGACGCTATCTGTAAAAGAACTGTTGCAAAGATAATATTTCATTCCAACATAACAAACATTATGCAATCATTGATTAGTTAAAAATGAATCTAAATTACTTTTTAATAAAACAGCAAAGGGTCGGCTTTTAAAGCCGACCCTTTGTTCATATCTAAAAAATTCATTTTTTCACTTTAGAATTTAACAGTGATACCCGCCAGGCAATTGAATCCTGCCTGCGGCGAGTAGCGCAGGTCGTTTACGCGGCTGCCGCCTTGGTAGTAGCTGTACCACACATAACCGTTCGACGAATATTGTGCGTTGAAGAGGTTGTTCAGTGCCAGACTGAACCCGATCTCTTTCAAGGCGAGCACATTTTGCAGTGCATAGTTAATACGGAGATTATTCACGAAATAGGAGGCCAACGAGCGGTCGTTGCTGGAGGTATTGTCGATGTATTGCTTGCCCACATACGACGACTGCAAAGCCATTTCAATGTTTTTGAACGACACGGTTACCAAACTGTTTCCGATAGTAGTGGGAGAGTAGGCAATATTGGTAGTGCCTAAGTTGTTGTTTTGGGTATTGGTCCAGTTGCCTGCGGCATCGTACACATCCACGTCGTATTCGGTAAAATTCTTGATCTTGTTGCGACTCAGGGTGAGGTTGCCGTCCCATTTCAACCAGTCGGTAATCTTCACTCCGGTGGTCAGTTCGATGCCCGAACGGTAACTTTCGGGTATGTTGGAGGTGAGCGCTTCGCCGATGTCGCTCAGTTTGCCGGTCAAAATCAGCTGATTGTTGTAGTACATATAGTAAAGGTTAGCGCCGAAACTGAAACATTTTTCTTTGAACTGATAGCCCATCTCGTAATCGTACAACGCTTCCGAAGTCGGTTTCTCGCTGCTACCGGCATTGGTGTAGTTGGTACGGGTCGGTTCGCGGTGGGCCAAAGCAAACGAAGCGAAGAGCTCGTTCCGATTGTCGGGGCGATAGAGCACTCCGACCTTCGGATTGAAAAAGTTGAATTGCTTATCGAGGGCTAGCAGTTGCATGCCGCCAATCGAACTATCCCACTTGTCGTTGGTACCATTCAGTGCGTAAGTCACGCGGCGGTACTGCAGGTCGCCATACACATTCACCTTCGGAAGCAGTTCGTAGTTGGCCTTCAGGTAGACATTCGCGTCCCATTTGCTGACGGTGCTGCGGTAGTATTCGAGGTCGGGCAGAATGTTCCCGATATAATTCTTCACCCAAATAACATTGCCCCAATGGCTACCCCAGTAGCGGTTGATGCCGCCGCCCAGCTGTGCCGACAGCTTCTCCTTGTTGTAGTTGAGCGAGAAAACGCCACCGGCAAAGTCGTTGCCCATCTCTTTGCGGCGAACCAAATCGCTCGAACTATAGCTCGTTCCATCGACCGTGTAGGGCGACAAGGCATATTTTTTCAGCGACTGGTCTTGCTTGTACTCCTCGTAGTAGCCGTCGCCACGGGTGTAGTGGAGGCCTGCGTTCATCGAAAATTCCGGTGAAAAGCTGTGAACGCCCAACAGCTGGTAGTTGGTCTGCGTGTAGTCGTCGACTTGATTTTTGTAATAGAGCGGCTTTCCGTTGGCATCGAAACCCATAAACCCGCATTCGTTGTAGGTGCGGTTGGTCTTGAGCGAATCGCCCGATACCCCGTTCCAGGCGTGGTAGGTTTTCTCCTTTCCACCGAAGGTAAGAAACTTCAGGGTGCTCTTTTCGCCGTAATAACCGGCCTGAAGAAAGTACGACTTCATGTTGACCGATGCGCGATCGATGTAGCCGTCGGAACTTACCGACGATAGACGGGTGTCGATGGCCCAGTGGTTATTCATCAGCCCCGAGCTTGCTTTGGCCGTCATCTTGGAGGAGTTGAACGAACCGTACGACACGCTCACCTCGCCCGATGCTTGCGGCGCGTAGTTTTCGGTCTGCATATTGATATTGGCGCCAAAGGCGCCCGATCCGTTGGTAGAGGTTCCCACGCCGCGCTGCACCTGCAGGTTTTCTACCGACGAGGTGAGGTCGGGAGCATCTACCCAGAAGGTGCTCTGTTCGTCGGCATCGTTGTAGGGAATGCCGTTGATGGTTACGTTGATACGGGTGGCATCGGTGCCTCGGATGCGGAAATTGGTGTAGCCTATCCCCGTTCCGGCATCCGACGATGGAACGAACGACGGAGTCATCGAGAGCAGGTAGGGAACATCCTGTCCCAGATTGCTCTTGCTCAATGTCTCCTTGCCGATATTGGTATAGGCCACCGGCGATTTATCGGTAGCCCGGGTCGACAGTACGGTCACTTCGTCTATCTGCCGGGCGGTTTTCAGTAGTTTGATCTCTCCGTTGAAAGGAATCTTTACGGTTTGCTCCACCGTGGCAAAACCTACGAAGGATACTTTCAGCAGGGCCGATTTCCCGGCGACCGCTTTGAAATGAAACGCGCCGTTGGCATCGGTACTCTGACCCTGCGCGCCGATCGTCACCGAAGCGCCCGGAAGCGGCAGACCGGTGTCATCTGTTACACGCCCTTTCACTACGCTTTGTGCCGAAAGGGATAGCACCAAAAGCTGCAACCATGCAGCCAGCATAAATTTTCTCATAACATTCTGTTTTTTTGAGTTTAACGAAATGTGATGAGGGCTTAAAAAACGATGAGGTAAATGCTCATTCCCTTTCCGGAATTACCCGGACAGGTTCAAAGGGTATAATCTCAGCCCGTTATGATAAGGCACCCCAATAAAGGATATGTTTCGGAAAACGATGGTCGCGTTGTACACCCGCGTCCTCTTTTTCCGGGTGCAAAGTTACGTCAATTTTTGAAAATTCTTCGCATTGCCCCCAAAAGATGTAGGAGGAGGCTCTGGGAAAGGGAGTGAAACGAGGTAGGAGTGGGAGAAATAGAGGCGAATTGCCGTCTGCTTTAGCTGACGGAAAACTGAACAAGACTCTTCAGGGCTTTAGTCTGTCCCGTCGGATCTGCGATCCGACGACGGAATCGAGTTGAAGGATTTGTAATCCGACAATGTTCTACCGTTGGCTTTGCAGGGCACTAATTATCCAGATGTTCTTCTTTGCGGGATCGCAGATCCCTATACTCTTTGCGGCGACGGATTGCAAATCCGCCGGGGCGGAGCTGTAAGGCATTATTTCTTTACGGGATAGCAGATCCGCTGGGACGGAACGGAGGCTGGAACAGATTATTAATCTGTGGATAATGTTTTAGTATAAAAATTTTTTGACCAATATTCATCAGGTAGATTTAGATCGTTGATTTCTTTAACAAAGATCAGTTTGTCATTAACTACATTATACTCTCTTTTAGAACAATATATGCATCCATTTATTATTTTATAAGCGATATGATAGAAGTTGGTTTTTTTTAGTGTTGCAATTCTAAATGCGAAATTCATATATCCACTCGTCAATTGATATACAGTCTCATCTAAATACGCTGCTTTGGGATTTAAAGTAAACCCAGATATTCTAGTATGCTTGTTCATGTAACAGTCAGATTTAATAACAATTTCATTTTTACTCTCTCTTAATATTGGGCATTTCATTATTTCTGAATAATTTTGAATTATGATACTGATGTTATTTACAGATAACTCACTATTGTTTTTAAATCGAAACCTAAACTCGGTGGGTTTAGTTGCATTTATTTCAATATCTAAATCGCCATTGCCAATTACTTGGTTATTAAGTTTCATCGCAGTTTCTGTTAGTTGGTGTGATAGGTTCGCATTGTCTTGTGATAAAAGCCTTATGCTTTTTTTTAAATCTAAGTTATTGATTGTAAGGCTATCAATCTTGGAGTTTAATTCTTTTTTTGCTTTGTCGTTTTGAATATGTTCTAATACAGCTAAGGTGCCAGGGATCAGGCTTGCTAAAATGATTAATATCAACATTATTTTTTTCATTTAATATTTAATGAGCTATTTATTCGTTTTGTGATCCTGTACCGTCCTGTCCCGTCGGATTTGCAATCCGACGACGGAATCGAGTATAAGGATTTGTAATCCGACAATGTTCTACCGTTGGCTTTGCAGGGCACTAATTATCCAGTTGTTCTTCTTTGCGGGATCGCAGATCCCTATACTCTTTGCGTCGACGGATTGCAAATCCGCCGCGACGGAATTGCAATCCGACGACGAAATCGAGCATAAGAATATTCAATTCGATCCCTTTGCTGGCGCGGGTCTCCTCCTGACCCGTGCCTGTTTTGGCTTTTTTATTTTTTTGCTCGGGCACAGGTCGGGAGACCTGCGCCAGCGGAGGACTAATTTATTCTGTTTTCTCTCTCATAGAAAAGAACATAGATTGAAGATTGTAAGCATTTTTATCAAGCGAAATATCTCCAAGTCCTATCCATGTATTTGCGTTCAGCTGGTCTAATTTATATGAGCAATACTGATGTAGTTTGAAATCTAACTCCATCTTATTAGTTCCTGTCATAAAAGTTATTCCAATGCCTCCTAATGCATGAGTATAAATTGAACAATCGTGAAATCTTTTATCTTCGGCAAATAATTTCTTTATTTTTTTTATGTAAGACATTAGTTGCTTAATGGATTCTTTATTGACTTCCAACATCAAGAGTGACATACGCACTCTATGAGGCATTCTTGAACTGTCAAATTGAAGAAGCAAGTTGTTGAATTCTTTTGAAATAAAGGACTTTGGCTTTTCCGTAAATTTTGTTTTATATCCGAACTTATACATGTAGTAATCATTTATTTCATCAGTGTCAGGCATAAACTCAATCCAACTTGCATTTTGTTCTTTCGCATCTCTTAGAATGTGCTCGATATTAAGTCCATTTGATAGAAAATAAGAGATCAAATCTAATTCTTCGTAAGTTGAAAGAATTTTGTGACTTAAGAATTTCTTTCTCCGTTTTATGTAGTGAATGAGCAGAATAGGATTTTCAAACAAGTCAGCTAAAACGACTAAATCGTAAAGACTAATTATCCAAGGGAAATGTTCATCTTGAAAATATCCAATGTCGTTAGTAGCTTTAATGGACATTGTCAAATTGCCTACTGGTTCTAAAGCTAGTGAGACAATAATAATTTCATTAAAATCTTTACGGTTAATCAGGACTTGTTCTCCATATTTAGTTTTAAACTTTGCACTGTCGCTTTGCTCAATGTACTTAAGCGTTCTAAGACCTTGTTCGTATGATTCTTGAATAATTTCCTCTAAATGTTTTTCTGTTCTGTCGGCAAAACCTTTTCTTGCTCTTGGAGTTATCCTATGCCCTTTCGCTTCAATAATGAAAAGAACCTGATCATAAATAATAAGTCCATCTGTTTCGCATCTCTTATCATTTACATTGTAAAATAAATTAGGTTGAAACACTTTCGCAGTCGGGAGAATTGTTTTGAAATATTCTAAGCCTTGGTTAAGCACAAATTCGTGTCTTATGTCATGGTATTTATTATTTAGTTTTGATTTTTGTTTGATTGCCATTTCAACTACATCTTCCACAGCCCAAATCATGAGGGGGAAAGAGGGAATTAAAAATCTTCCTTCATGTTCAATAATTGGCTTTGTCTTAAGAATAGTAACTGGCTCATAAATTTTATCTTCTGCTTTGAGAGAGGGAAACTTACATGAAAAGGTCTTTAGAAATGCTTTCACAGCATCTAATTCAACTTTTGTAAATTCTGATAATTCCTCTGCTGTGAAAGTGTATATGTTGCCAAATGTGTAATATAGTTCGTTCAGAAAATGAACTTGTAACCATTGTTTGATTTTCTTATCCGAATCCTTAGAAAATTTTTCAAGTTGCTCTTTCGTAAATACACTGTTATGTTCAACAGTTTTTCTTTTTCTGTATTGAATTATTTCTTTCGCATGTTTTTTGGCGTTGTCTAGTGTTTCATCAATTACAGTTCTACACTTCAGGTTAATCATTCTTGATAATTTATTTCTGATAATAATCGAATCGGAAATAGAAAAACCAAAGATGGATTTTACTTCATTTTTTATCGGTTCAAAGAGTTTTTCGGTAAAAATTAAATGATGTTGGGGCAATCCTGGATTTCTAATGTGCATGGCTTCTCGTGAGAGTATGTTAGCAATATCAGAAATTACATTCTCTCCTATTGGCTTGTACTCTCTTTGCATCTGCATCGCATCAATCCGTCCACAATAATTCAACACAGTCTGCTGCATTTCCATTATTAATGTCATATAATCATCCTTTGAAATGGAACTTTGATTTATAAAGTCACTCTTTAAACATAAGAGAGCAATTACTTCAGATACAAAGAAATTTTTATCACCTCTGAAGTCAGAATAGCGTTCGCCGTTATGCAAATGATTATAGAAGGAGAAATATGAAAGTAAGTCAAAGGTTTGGAATTTCTTTACATTTTCCAATAGGAATGAATAAGACTGGTCGATTTCAGTTGGTAAATTACTAAGCCATTCGTCTATTTCTTTTTGTTTTTCATCTGGGGTCATTCAAAATAGTGTTTAGATGGTATAAATCAAAAATGAGAGAAACAAGATGTTTTGTATGTCCCGTCGGATTTAGCTATCGCTGTTTGTTAATTGCAATCCGACGACGGAATCGAGTTGAAGGATTTGTAATCCGACAATGTTCTACCGTTGGCTTTGCAGGGCACTAATTATCCAGCTGTTCTTCTGTCCGGGATCGCAGATCCCTATCCTCTTTGCGGCGACGGATTGCAAATCCGCCGGGGCGGAAAGTACATAGTCTCCTTTGCTGGCGCGGGTCTCCTGACCCGTGCCTGTTTTGGCTTTTTTATTTTTTTCTCGGGCACAGGTCGGGAGACCTGCGCCAGCGGAGAAGATCAGCGCAGCTATTTGTAATCCGATCGCCTAACCCGCCTATATACTGCCTTTTGGCAAATAATTTTTACGTTCCAAAGCTACAAATTTATTTTTGCAAGACAAGATTTAGCTTAATTAATGTGTTTGCTCCCCTGTTCCGTCGGAATCGTAAATCAGTGCAGCCAATTTCAATCCGATATCCGCCGGGGTGTAAATCCGGCTCTTTGTAATAAAAGATGGCGGCAAAAGATAGCGAATATTGACTATTGACTTTTGGTTTTTAGCAGTTGTTATAGCGTCTGTTTTTCGTGTTTGTTTATTGCAAATAGTTGTATTGTAGTTTATTGCAATTGTAATAGCGGCAATTCCAGCAGAAATAGGAGCGATTCCAATTGTAATAGCGGCAATTCCAGCAGAAATAGGAGCGATTCCAATTGTAACAGCGGCAATTCCAGCAGAAACAGGAGCGATTCCAATTGTAACAGCGGCAATTCCAGCAGAAACAGGAGCGATTCCAATTGTAACAGCGGCAATTCCAGCAGAAACAGGAGCGATTCCAATTGTAACAGCGGCAATTCCAGCAGGAACAGCGGCGATTCCAATTGTAACAGCAGTCATTCCAGCAGGAACAGCGGCGATTCCAATTGTAATGGCGGCAATTCCAGCAGGAACAGCGGCGATTCCAATTGTAACAGGAGCGATTCCAGCAGGAATAGCAGCGATTCTAATTGGAATAGAGGCTATAGTAGCAGGAACAGATAAAATTGCAGTTGACAGAGACCGGATTATAACTATTGTGAGCCTCAGGAAAAGATGATGGGAGATACTTCTTGCAGCAATCGGGTCTACTGTTTCCCCGATTTATGGAGTTTGATGGTGATGGGGTCGAGTGTGACGAGGCACCCTTTGGGCATTTCGAGCAATTCGGGCTCCAGGTGTTGGTAAAAGGCCTCCAAAGTGTCGGTTTCATCGATTATTTCTATCATCACCGGCAGCTTTTCGGTCAGCTCCCAGAACTTGGAGGAGTAGATGGTGCTGCTCAGTCCGTAGCCCATAATGCCCCGGTAGACGGTGACCCCCGAGATGCCTTGTTTGCGGGCTTCCTGCACAATCTGCTCGTAGAGTAGTTTGCCGTTGATTTTGTCGGTGGTGCTGAGGTAAAACTTCAGAATGCTGTGTGACTTTTCCATAGTTAAAGCAAGTTTGAGGTGACGTAACCGAGATAGACAGCCGTAAAACCGAGCAAAATACTGAGCCCGGTGTAGAGAAGGATGGAGAGCATCAGTCCGTTGTGGAGCAACATCAGGTTTTCGTTGGCAAACGACGAAAAGGTGGTGAATCCACCGCAAATTCCCACCATCAGAAACATGCGCCATTCGACGGTGAGGATGGCGCTTTTATCGGCAATGCCCGTCAGAAAGCCGATAACGAAACAGCCCAGCACGTTTACCAGCAGTGTTCCGACCGGGATGGAAAAAAAATCGATATGCAGGTTCAGCTTGGAGACGTAGTAACGCGCCACGCTGCCGATAAAACCGCCCGAACCGACAATAAGTATTGTTTTGAACATGTTACGCAGTACTTTTGGTGCAAAGGTAATGAATCTGTGGATGAAAGACAACCCTAATGCAAAGAGGTAGGACTGTTAAGTTCTGATTTCTCGGGACGAAAACAGCAAAATTCAACCCATTAAGGAATGAAGAAAATGAAGGGGACCACTCTTAATAGTCTTAATTTCTTAATGGTATGTCTCGTGGTGGTTTTGCCGACCCTCTATGATTTTTTGAATAATAAAAACGCAAACGTAGAACTTAACAGACCTGCCTAAAGGGGACTTTTGCACCGGTAAAGATAGCAGATTTATAGCCCCTGGAGGCTTGTAGTAGTGACATCGCAGATCGTCAGTGGGTTTGGGGTAGACAATAAAAAGCCGTGCTGACATCGATAATCCCTTTTTTTGTTAACTTTGCAGGATATGAAATGGTTTGCTATTCTCTTTTCCGTTTATCTGCTCGGGCTTTCGTTGTATCCGTGTCAGGATGCGGTATCGGGTGGCAGCAAACATCAGTCGGAAGTTGTGCAGGGCACCCCTCTGCATACTGATTGCATGGATCAATGTTCACCTTTTTGCAATTGTCAGTGTTGCTCTACTCCCGTTCTCGGTTTCGTACCTTCTATCCAGCCTCATTATTGGACCCTGGCATTGGGCGAACTTCTGCCGAAATACATTTCGCAATACTATTCCTCTCTTTTCAGCTCTGTCTGGCAACCTCCCGAGTTAGCCTGAGTACCCTTTTTTTCTGATTATCTGCAAACCTTGTGTGGGGGTATTAAATCGATGAAACCTCTACGAGGTATTATTCCTGTATTTGCAAACCGCTGTTGATATGCAAGCCCTGACGGGCTATCGGATTTATGTCGGTACGACATGCATCTCAGTAAACAGAGACTATGTCCTCCGGATCTTATTTCTCCATAGGAGATTCACATTGCTGAATCGTATGCTTTGCGGATAATCACACTCTCTTTTTTGTACAAATTGACTGTCATGGATTTTTCGTGCTGAAAAACCGTGTCGGTTCGGTATTCATTTAACTTTAGCATATTTTGTTATGATAGAGCGTATTATTCATTTTTCTATAAAGAACAAACTGATTGTCGGTTTGTTTATCGCGGTACTCACCGGCTGGGGCATCTATTCACTTACCCAGTTGCCGGTCGATGCCATTCCCGACATCACCAACAACCAGGTGCAGGTTATTGCGCTTGCTCCTTCGCTGGCGGTGGAGGAGGTGGAGAGCACGGTGACGGCTCCGGTGGAGGTAGCGCTGGCAAATATTCCCGGCATCGAAGAGTTGCGTTCCATTTCGCGACTGGGATTGTCGGTGGTAACGATCGTTTTCGACGACGACGTGGATATCTATTGGGCGCGTCAGCAGATGAGCGAACGGCTGAAAGAGGCGGAAGAGGCGATTCCGCCCGGCGTGGCCAAAATCGAACTGGCTCCCGTCTCGACGGGGTTGGGCGAAATTTATCAGTACCGGCTTCGGATCGACAAGGCTTTCGAAAAGAAATACGATGCCATGGAGCTACGCACGCTTCAGGACTGGGTGGTGCGGCGACGCATGTTGGGCACGCCCGGTGTGGCCGATGTAAACAGTTACGGCGGATTTGTAAAACAGTACGAAGTGGCGGTGCAACCCGAACGGATGCGGGCTCTCAACCTTACCCTCACCGATATCTTCCAGGCGCTGGAGCGTAACAACGAAAACACAGGGAGCGCCTACATCGAAAAGGGACAATCCTCCTATTTTATACGGGGTATTGGACTGGTCAAAAACTTAGATGAGATCGGCAAAATTGTGGTGAAAAACGGAGCGGGAGGTATGCCGGTGCTGGTGCGCGATGTGGCAACGGTACAATACGGCTCGGCCACCCGCTACGGAGCCTTTGTAATCGATACCGCCGAAGCCGTGGGTGGTGTGGTCATGATGCTGAAGGGGGGCAATGCCCGCGATGTGGTAAAAAAGGTGGAAGAACGTGTGGCCTCGATACAAAAATCGCTGCCCGAGGGGGTGCATATCGAACCCTTTCTGAACCGTTCCGATCTGGTGGATCGCGCGGTGAATACGGTCTCCCGCAATCTGATCGAGGGCGCTTTGATCGTGGTTTTTGTGCTGGTGCTGTTGCTCGGTAACTGGAGGGCGGGGCTGATTGTGGCCTCGGTTATTCCGTTGTCGATGCTGTTTGCCATCTCCATGATGCGGCTCTTCGGAGTATCGGGCAACCTGATGAGTCTGGGGGCTATCGACTTCGGACTGATAGTCGACGGAGCTGTGATTATTGTGGAGAGTGTGGTGCATCGCATCTCCCGTTTTCATAAGGAGAATCCCGGGGTGGCGCAACTATCGCAGCAGCAGATGAACGAAAGCGTGTTTATGTCGGCCAAACGGATGATGAGTTCGGCTACTTTCGGACAGGTTATCATTTTGATCGTCTATCTGCCCGTAATGGCGCTGGTGGGCGTGGAGGGAAAAATGTTCCGTCCCATGGCCGAGGTGGTAACCTTTGCGCTGATCGGGGCGGCCATCCTGTCGCTGACCTACGTGCCGGTGGCTTCGGCACTTTTTCTCAGCAAGAGCACCACACACAAACCCTCCGTTTCGGATAGGTTGCTCGATAAACTGCATCGCCTCTATCAGCCGTTGATCGGTGTGGCGCTGGCCCGCAAGCGAACGGTAATACTCGCTTCGGTGCTGTTGTTCGTTGCCAGTCTGGTATTGTTCAACCGGCTGGGAGGCGAATTTATTCCGCAGTTGGAGGAGGGCGATCTGGCAGCCGGCGTCATTACGTTGCAGGGCGGTTCGTTGAGCCATACGGTCGATGTGGTGAAGAAAGCCAATAAGTTGCTGCTCGATAACTTCCCGGAGATAAAGCATACGGTGTGTAAAATCGGTGCCGGAGAGATTCCTACCGATCCGACTCCGATGGAGACGGGGGACTATATTATTACGTTGAAAGATAAAAGCGAATGGAGTTCGGCCGATACACGCGAGGAGCTGGTGGAGAAGATGGAAGAGAAACTCTCGGTGTTGGCGGGCGTGAAGTTCGAGTTTCAGCAGCCCATCCAGATGCGGTTTAACGAACTTCTCTCCGGATCGAAACAGGATATTGCCATCAAAATATTTGGTGACGATCTGCCTACGTTGGCCAAAAAGGCCGAACAGGTGGAGCATATTATCAGTGGCATCGACGGTGTGAGCGATATAAATGTGGAGAAGGTGACGGGACTGGCGCAGGTGCAGGTGTCGTTCGACCGCGACCGGTTGGCGCAGTACGGCCTTTCGGTGGGTGAGGCCAACCGGGTGTTGCGTACCGCCTTTGCCGGAACGAGCGCCGGCGTGGTTTTCGATCGCGAACAACGTTTTCCGCTGGTGGTGCGCCTCGACAAAGATTACCGGCAAAACCTCGACGATGTAAAGAACCTGTCGCTGCAACTGCCCGGCGGTGGACAAATTACCCTCGACCAGATTGCCAACGTGACTATTCAATCGGGTCCGGCGCAGGTATCGCGCGAAGATACGCGCCGCCGCATCACCATCGGGTTCAATGTGCGCGACCGCGATGTGAAAAGTGTGATCGATGAGGTGCAACAGAGAATCGGGGAGGAGATCTCCCTTCCGACCGGTTACTACTTCGACTATGGAGGGCAGTTCCAAAACCTCGAAGCGGCAAAAAAACGGTTGGCCATCGCCGTTCCGATAGCGTTGCTGCTTATCTTCCTGTTGCTCTATTTTACCTTCCGATCGGTGAAACAGGCCATGCTTATCTATTCGGCCGTGCCGATGGCGGCTATTGGCGGTGTGTTGGCGCTGTGGCTGCGCGGAATGAATTTTTCCATTTCGGCCGGGGTGGGCTTTATCGCCCTGTTTGGTGTGGCGGTACTCAACGGCATTGTGTTGATTGCCGAATTCAACCGTCTTGAAAAAGAGGGGATAACCGATATTCACGAACGCATCTTCAAAGGGCTCCATGCCCGTTTGCGACCGGTGCTGATGACCGCTGCGGTGGCGTCGCTCGGGTTTATTCCGATGGCCGTCTCGGGTTCTGCCGGCGCGGAGGTGCAACGGCCCCTTGCCACGGTGGTGATTGGCGGTCTGATAACGGCTACGCTGCTTACGTTGTTTGTGCTGCCGGTATTGTATGCCTGGTTTGCCTCCCCGCGCAGGTTTCGTTGGAGGAGATTGAAAAAACGTTCGGTGGCAACGGCGATAATGATGCTGATCGTTGTGTCGTCGGCAATGGCAGCCGGAGAGAAACCGTTGACGGTCGATTTGAAGCAGGCACTGCAACTGGCGTTGGAAAATAACCGTTCTATCCGGGCTTCGGAATACGAAGTGGGGGCGTTGAAGGCGAAGAAAGGTGCTGCCTGGGATATTCCGAAAACGACGTTCGAAGGGGAGTATGGCCAGATGAATTCCTACCGGAAGGACAACAGCTTTACCGTTTTCCAGTCGATGGCGTTTCCAACGGTCTATATCAACCAGAGCCGTCTGGCCGGTGAAGAGGTGAAAAGCGGCGAGTGGCAACTGAAAAGCCTGCAACTCGATATTGCCACGCAGGTGAAACATCTCTATTGGCAATTGGTCTACCTCAATGCCCGGAATGAATTGCTTCTCCGGCAGGATAGTTTGTATGCCGGCTTTATGAAGGCGGCCGAACTGCGCGCTACGGTGGGAGAGACCAATCGTCTGGAAATGATTACCGCCCGATCGCAGGCGTTGGAGACCAAAAACCAGCTCAGGCAAAATCAGGCCGATAGAAATATCGCCGTAAATAAATTGCAACTGCTGCTTGGTGTTGCACAACCGATGGCGGCGATACGCATTGCCGATACGCTGCTCCGGAAGATCGATTATCTGCCGGTGGTAGATAAAGTCCGGCTGGAGGCCAATCCGGCATTGGGATATGCCGAACAACAGACGGCGGTCTCTGCTGTTAACCGGAATCTGGAGGTGAGCAAACTATTGCCGGAGCTCTCGTTCGGTTATACTAATCAGACGATGCTCGGAACGGAATCTTCGTCGGGAAAAATCTACGGATCGACCGATCGTTTTAGCGGTATCAAAGCCGGAATTTCTATTCCGTTGTGGTTCGGCGCTTCGTCGGCCAAAATGAAAGCGGCACGGGTAGCCGAAAAGGCCAGTCGTGCGAATGCTGATGCTACGCGGCTTTCGTTGGAGTCATCCTATCGGAATTTGTTGCTGGAATACGAGAAATATGCGGGCAGCATCGATTTTTACGAAAAGCAGGCGGTGAAAGAGTCTGATCTGATTATCGATCAGGCAACGGCGGCGTACAAGGGAGGAGCTATGGAGTACATGGATTATATTCAAAGCCTTAGCCGCGCGCTTGCCATCAAGCAAAACTATCTGGATGCGTTGAACAATTACAACCAAACGGTGGTGGAGATAGAACAAATAACAGGTAAAATTCAATAAATAAATAGAGTATGATTGTGAATAAAAATATTGCGTCGTTCGTTTCAATGCTGTTGATTGTCGCCCTGACGGCCTGTGGAGGCAAAAAACAGAAGGCACACGAAGGCGAAAAACACGAAGAGATGGGCCCCGACAGGGTAGAGTTGACCGCCGAACAGGCCAAGGTGGCCGGTGTTGCGTTAGGCTCTGTGGAGATGCGGCCGTTGAGCGGCATTCTCAAAGTGAGTGGCATGGTGACGGTGGCTCCCGATCGCTCTGCATCGGTTTGTACCCCGCTGGGCGGATATGTGAAAAGCATTGCCGTAATGCCGGGCAAATTGGTTCAAAAGGGGCAGGTGCTCTCGGTTGTCGAGAATCAGGAGTTTATCGATATTCAGCAAAATTATGTGGAGGCCCGGAATAAACTGGAGTTTGCCCAGGCCGAATACAAACGGCATAACGAGCTGTACAAAAACGATGTCTATTCGCAGAAGAGCGTGCAGCAAACCACCTCCGATTACAACAATCTCAGGGCGCAGGTGCGCGCGCTGGGACAAAAGCTGGCTTTGGTGGGCATCAATCCGGCACGCCTTAACGAGAACAATATCAGCCGGGCCATCGCGGTGCGCGCTCCGATTTCTGGCTACGTGAAGGCTGTCAATGTGTCTATTGGGAAATATGCCGCTTCGGCCGATCCGATGTTCGAGATTGTCGATTGTAGTCAGCTGATGCTGGAGTTAACCCTTTTTGAGAAAGATGCCTCCAAAGTATCCGACGGGCAGGAGATCCGCTTCTTTATCAACGATGAGGCCGAGCCGCATCGGGCACAGATGCTCCAGACGGGGAAAACAATCGGTGCCGACAGAACCTATAAGGTATATGCCCGCGTAACCGGGAAATGCAAAAACCTGATGCCGGGCATGTATGTTCGTGCCGATGTGAAAGCCGGAACCGAGGCTGTTACCGCGGTGCCGTCGGAAGCTGTTGTGGGCTTTGACGATAAGCACTACATCTTTGTCTTTGAAAAGAGCAAAACGGAGAATGGCAAACCCGTATCGGAATACCGCATGGTGCAAGTCGGCATTGGCGTTGCCGATAAAGGTTTTACCGAAATCGTTCTTCCGGCGGGATTTGATATGAAATCGGCCCGGATTGTGGTGAAAGGGGCTTATACGCTGCTTTCGGCCGCGAAGAACGCCGGCGAGATGAGTTGTTAACGGCTGTGTGTGGAATTTAGCAAAGTCTCCATTTTAGGTTGCAAATGGTGCTATGTCAGATTTGGAGCGGCCTTGTCCGGTGAGCCAAAAAACCAGAGAAGAAGCGGAAAGAATCGTCCTTGTTTGAAGTTTCCGACGTAAGGAGGAAACAAGTTTGGACGGTTCCCGCTTCTGAACGCCTGTTTTTTGAGCGAAGCGGGCATAGCCTTGAATTTTTTGCTTTCTTTTTGCTTCAAGGCAAAAAGAAAGTCGGGGTTATAGGGGTGGAAACCCCTTTTTAAATTATTAATCCATAGATTTTTTATTCATGCGCTGTAAAACCGATCAGTATCAATCTATTCATCTTGATTGTGCGTACATAATTCTCGCAAAAAATCACTAACTTTGTGGCGTTTTTTCAGGTGATGTATCACAATTGTTAATCGCAATATAATTAGCTATTTATGAGCAAGAAATTTGCCGAATATTCGTCTTTTAATCTTTCCGAAATCAACAAAGAGGTGTTGAAGAAGTGGGATGAACAGGATATTTTCCATAAAAGTCTCGAAACCCGCAAAGGTCATCCGAGCTTTATTTTCTACGAAGGACCTCCTTCTGCCAACGGAATGCCGGGCATCCACCACGTGATGGCGCGTACCATCAAGGACATTTTTTGTCGTTACAAAACGATGAAAGGCTTCCTCGTGAACCGCAAGGCCGGATGGGATACGCACGGACTTCCCGTGGAATTGGGTGTGGAAAAACGTCTGGGAATTACCAAAGAAGATATTGGCAAAAAAATCACCGTGGACGAATACAACGCAGCTTGCCGCAAGGATGTGATGAAATTCACCAAGGAGTGGGAAGATTTGACCCGCAAAATGGGTTACTGGGTGGATATGAACAACCCTTACATCACCTACGACAACCGTTATATTGAAACGCTGTGGTGGCTGTTGAAAGAGCTCTATAAAAACAATTACCTCTACAAAGGCTACACTATTCAGCCATACTCTCCTGCTGCCGGTACCGGACTTTCGAGTCACGAGTTAAATCAGCCAGGCTGCTATCGTGATGTTAAGGATATGACCGCAACAGTTCAATTTAAAGTACAAAGGGATGAAAAATCAGAATTTCTTTTTAAAGAAGCAGAAACAGATGAACTTTTTATATTAGCATGGACTACGACTCCTTGGACCTTACCTTCCAATACGGCATTGTGTGTTGGAGCCAATTTTGAATATGCTCTTGTAAAAACAATCAATAGATATTCAAAAAAAGAAGTTGTTGTATTGGTCTCGCTTGACTTATATCACAAGTATTTTAGTGCAACAGCCGATGTTGATTTGTTCTTAGCTGGGAAAAACCCACTTCCTCCTGGAACAATTCTAAACATGTATTTCGATAGCGAAAACCATATACGTACGAATTTAAAAGGATCTGATCTGACGGGCATTCGCTACGAACAGTTAATTCCATGGGTTAGCCCAATATTTAATAACAAAAATGCTTTTCAAGTAATTACCGGTGAGTTTGTTACTACAGAAGATGGAACTGGAATCGTTCATATTGCCCCCACATTTGGAGCCGATGATGCAAAAGTGGCAAAGTTGAATCATGTTCCGCCAATTATGGTTGCCGATAGGAGGAAAAATCCGAACAATGATAAAAATATAATCAGTCCATTAGTTGACGAACAAGGTAAATTTTATCGACTGGAAGATATTACAGGAGAAACTGTTGATGGATTTATTTATGATGATGATGGAAATCTTATTGATAGATATGGTGATATTTTAACATACCGTAAGGGAAATAGTTTCTATGATAAACAAGGAAATAAAGTAGGAGAACTTGACAGTAATGAAAATTTGATTGTCTTAGAAGGGCAAAAATTGGAAGCAGAAAGAATTATAAATGTTGAGTTATATAAACAATGGTCGGGACGCTATGTTAAGCCTGAATATGCAGAGTTTTTTGGAGATAGCAATTTAAATGATTTAAATGTAGATATTTGTAACCTGCTTCAAGAAAACGGATTGCTTTTTAGAAAAGAAAAGCATGTGCACAACTATCCGCACTGCTGGCGTACCGACAAACCGGTGCTCTACTATCCGCTCGATAGCTGGTTTATCCGCTCAACGGCAGCCCGCGACAAGATGATCGAACTCAACAACACGATCAACTGGAAACCGGCTTCAACCGGTTCGGGACGTTTCGGTAAATGGCTTGAAAACCTCAACGACTGGAACCTTTCGCGTTCGCGTTACTGGGGAACTCCGCTGCCTATCTGGCGTACTGAAGACGGTTCGGAAGAGAAATGTATCGGTTCGGTTGCCGAATTGATCGAAGAGATTGAAAAATCGATCGCTGCCGGTTTCATGACCGAAAACCCGTACAAAAATTTCAAACCGGGTGTTTACACTGCCGAAAATTATGCAGTGGAAAATATCGATTTGCACCGTCCTTATGTGGATGGCATTATATTAGTTTCCGAAAGCGGCAAACCGATGAAGCGCGAAAGCGACCTGATCGACGTTTGGTTCGATTCGGGAGCAATGCCTTTTGCTCAGCTGCACTATCCGTTCAGCCCCCTAAATCCCCCACAAGGGGGACTTCAGCCCCCTAAATCCCCCTCAGGGGGACTTGAGAATCTGCAAGAGAAGGGAAAACCTTACAAAACGGCAGCTCCTTTTAACTATGAAGTGCTAAAGGAAAATGCAAAAAGCAGAAGGAAGAGTCCAACCAATGCAGAAATTGCTCTTTGGGAAGCCTTGAAAAGCAAACAACTGGAGGGATATAAATTCAGAAGAGAACATGTAATCGACGATTTTATAGTTGACTTTGTTTGCCTAAATGAAAAGGTGGTTGTTGAAGTGGATGGTGGTTATCATAACGAACCGGAAGCTCAGGAATGGGATAAATTGAGGGAAGAAAGGTTAAAACAACTGGGATATAGAGTATATCGTTTTACAAACGAAGAGGTTTTACACAATATCAATCAAGTGCAGGAACTGATTCTGTTTGCACTTCAAAGTCCCCTTGAGGGGGATTTAGGGGGCTTTTATCCTGCCAACTTTATCTCCGAAGGTGTTGACCAGACCCGCGGATGGTTCTTTACCCTTCATGCTATCAGTACGATGGTGAAAGGTTCGGTGGCCTTCAAAAATGTGGTTTCTACCGGTTTGGTGCTCGATAAGAATGGCAATAAAATGTCGAAACGCCTTGGCAATGCTGTCGATCCGTTCTCGACCATCGAAAAATATGGTTCCGATCCGTTGCGCTGGTACATGATGACCAACGCTTCTCCCTGGGACAACCTGAAATTTGACGTGGATGGCATCGAAGAGGTACGCCGGAAATTCTTCGGAACGCTTTATAACACCTATTCGTTCTTCGCTTTGTATGCCAACGTCGACGGATTCTCGTATGCCGAAGAGGAGGTTGCACTTGATCAGCGTCCTGAAATCGACCGCTGGATTCTTTCGCTGCTCAATACTCTGGTGAAAGAGGTGGACGAATATTACAACACCTACGAACCGACCCGCGCCGGTCGCGCCATCTCCGACTTTGTGAATGACCACCTGAGTAACTGGTACGTGCGTCTCAACCGTAAACGTTTCTGGGGTGGCGAATACGATACCGACAAAATTTCGGCATATCAAACGCTTTATACCTGTCTCGAAACGGTTGCCCGCCTGATGGCTCCTATTTCTCCGTTCTATGCGGATAAATTGTACAACGACCTCATCAAAGCAACCGGCAAGGGCAACGACGTTTCGGTTCACTTAGCCGACTTCCCGACCTATCGTGCCGAACTGGTAGATAAGACCTTGGAAGAACGGATGCAGCTGGCTCAGGAAATTTCGTCGATGGTACTTTCGTTGCGGAAAAAGGAAAATATCAAAGTACGTCAGCCGCTGTCGAAAATCATGTTGCCGGTGAAAGACCAGACGGTACGTGAAAACATTGAAGCGGTAAAAGCATTGATTCTGAACGAAGTCAACGTGAAAGAGATCAATTTTGTTGAGAACACTTCCGGCATTCTGGTGAAACGCATCAAACCCGATTTCAAAAAACTTGGCCCGAAATTCGGTAAGATCATGAAACTGCTGGCAGCCGCAACAACATCAATGTCGCAGGAAGATATTGCTGCGCTGGAACAGGAAGGCAAGTTTACCTTCTCTATCGAAGGACAGGATGCAACAGTCGAATTGGCTGATGTAGAAGTTATTTCGGAAGACATTCCGGGCTGGTTGGTCGCCAACGATGGAAGCCTCACCGTGGCGCTCGATATCACTCTCACCGCTGATTTGCGTAAAGAGGGTATTGCCCGTGAACTGGTAAATCGTATTCAAAATATCCGTAAGTCCAGTGGTTATGAAATCACCGACCGCATTGTGGTGAAAATTGAGAAACAAGCCGAAATTAATGATGCAATTGCTGATTTTTCTGCTTATATTGCAACTCAAACACTGGCTAACTCGATTACGTTGCTCGATAAAGTGGAAGATGCTGTAACCTTGGATTTTGAAGAATTTGTGGTGAAAATAGGAGTACACAAGGCCTAATCTAAAAAAAACAAAAAACGCATTGTAATCTCTTATAGAATCTATAATTTAGCGCTCTCTTAAAAACGACCAAAAATTTAGTTGCAATGGCAGAAAAAACACGCTATTCAGATGTAGAGCTGGAGGAATTCCGCGCCATTATTATGGATAAACTCGAAAAAGCAGAACACGATTATGAACTGCTGAAGTTGAGTTTGACCAATATGGATGGAAATGACACCACCGATACTTCTCCAACATTCAAAGTGTTTGAAGAAGGAGCTTCAACTTTGTCGAAAGAAGAAGCCGGACGCCTTGCTCAGCGCCAGATGAAATTTATACAACACTTGCAAGCCGCTTTGGTTCGCATCGAAAATAAAACTTACGGGATTTGCCGTGAAACCGGCAAGCTGATTCCGAAAGAACGCCTTCGCGCTGTTCCTCATGCCACGTTGAGCATTGAGGCCAAAGGAGGCAAGTAATCTACAACCGTACATTTTGCGACGGCAATCGGGAAAAATGTACCGGTTGCCGTTTTTTCATTAATAAGTATCCTATTAATATGCCACTTACTAAACGTATTATTCCCTGTCTCGACATCAAGGACGGGCAGACCGTAAAAGGAATCAATTTTGTTAATATACAGGCAGTTGGTGACCCTGTTGAATTGGGTAGCCGCTATGCCCGGATGGGTGCGGATGAACTGGTCTTTCTCGACATTACGGCTACGCACGAAAAGCGGAAAACCTTTGCCGACCTGGTTACCCGTATTGCTCGTCATATCAATATTCCGTTTACCGTTGGCGGTGGTATCAGTAGCGTCGATGATGTGTCGGTACTGCTTAATGCTGGAGCTGATAAAATTTCGGTCAACTCGGCGGCGGTGCGCAATCCGCAACTGATCAACGATCTGGCCAATCAATTCGGATCGCAGTGCGTGGTGCTGGCGGTCGATACCAAGTTTGTGAATGGCGAATGGATGGTTTTCCTCAACGGCGGCCGCATTCTGACCGAAGTCAAAACCTACGAATGGGTGAAACGTGCGGTTGATCTGGGCGCGGGCGAAATATTGCTTACCTCGATGGATCATGACGGAACCAAAGCCGGTTTTGCCGTAGAACTTACCCGTATGGTTTCGGAGAGCGTATCGGTGCCGGTGATTGCCAGTGGAGGTGCCGGAAACATGGAGCACTTTGTGGATATCTTTGAACAGGGAAAAGCCGATGCTGCTCTGGCAGCCAGTCTGTTCCACTACGGAGAAATAGAGTTGTCCGATTTGAAAGGTTATCTGAAAAATAAAGGGGTGGAAGTAAGACTTTGAAAGCCTCTCCCTAAATCCCTCCCATCAAGGGAAGGATTTAAATCGGCAATCAACAAGATTTGTAATGTATTAATTTTCAATTTTCTCCCCTTGATGGGAGGTTAGGCGGGGCTTTATAATATGACCATTTTTTACTCCCCAAATATTCTCGAAACTTGCATTCTTTCTGAAGAAGAATCGTTCCATTGTGCCAAAGTGTTGCGCATGAAGGCCGGTGAAGAGGTGTTGATTGTGGACGGTAAAGGCGGAATGCTCGGGGCAAGAATCATAGAACCGCATCTTAAACATACGGCAGTAGAAATCATCAGCCGTCAAACGACAGAGACCGGAAGAACTTCGCGCATCCATATCGCCATTGCGCCTACCAAAAACATGGATCGTTTGGAATGGTTTGCCGAAAAGGTGACCGAGATCGGAATTGACGAAATTACCCCTGTTTTCTGCCGTTTTTCGGAGCGGAAAAACATCAATCAGGAACGGGTTGAGAAAATATTGGTTTCGGCCATGAAACAGTCGCAAAAGGCCTATTGTCCGAAACTAAATCCGGCCTGTGCGGTGGAGCAACTGTTGAAGCAAGCCTCCGAATCGCAGAAATTCATTGCCCACTGTTATGAAGGAGAAAAACGGCTGTTACAGCATCTGTATCACAAAAACGAATCGGCGTTGGTGATGATCGGTCCGGAAGGAGATTTTAGTCCCGAAGAGGTGGAAATGGCTTTGCAAAATGAGTTTCAACCGGTTTCGCTTGGGGAGAGTCGTCTCCGCACCGAAACGGCCGGTGTGGTGGCTTGTCACACGTTGAACCTGTTGATGACACTTTAGAAGATTACGCCGGATATCAGCACGCAGAGAAATCCGTTGACAAAACCAGCCAAAGTCTGCTCCGGATTGTGAGCGTTTAGGATTACCCGTGAAGATCCTACTGCGGCCGAAGCAAATAAAACGCCTATTACCAGCATGTAAGGATTGATGACATAGTGCAGCGCCACCACAAAAATTCCGGCAAGCAATCCTCCCATTGCCGAAAGATGTGCGCTCATTTTCCATCGCAGGTTGACCAGCAACAAAATGAGTAGGGCAACGGCACTTCCCACCACCATCATTACAAACCAGCGGGGCATATTCACATTCCACAGATAGTAAGCGCAAAGCAGATACGAAACGAGTGAGTAGATATACGGACGGGTTCGTTCCTGTCGTTTATCAATCTCCAACGAAGAAACTTTTCCCAATTTTAAGAACAGGAAGATTACCAGTGCCGGAATAATAGCCGTGCAGGCTAAAACCGTCATGGCAACAATCAGTTTGGGTAAAAACGGAACTGCAGCAAATCGTGCCGTAGAAAACAGAAGCAGAATTCCGTAGGTTGGGATGAATAGTGGGTGAAACAGTACCGATATGATTTTTGCTGCCAGTCGCATAAAGTATGAATTATTAAAGCGTTTTGAACTGATATCCTTGTTGTTTCAGAAATTTAATAGATTCGGGCAATGCCGCCAATACGTTTTTGTTCGATTTCTCCGAATCGTGAAAAACGATGATAGAGCCGTTCCGGCTATATTTCTTTACGATGGAAACGATCTTTTCGGGCGACAGCGAACGGTTATAGTCGCGGGTAATCAGGTCCCACATCACGATCCGGTGCGTTGCTTTCAATTTTTTATAAAGGCTCCGCGTCAACTGTCCGTGGGGTGGCCGCAGTAAATCGGAATGGATTAGTACAGATGCCTTTTCTACATTTGCCAGATACTCTTCTTCCTGCATGGCAAATCCCCGCACATGGTTGAAGGTGTGATTCCCGATACGGTGCCCTGCGTCCGTCACCATTTTGAAGATCTCCGGATACTTTCTTACATTGTCGCCCACGCAAAAAAAAGTTGCCTTTATGTCGTTTTCCGCCAGTATTTCCAGTACTTGTGGCGTTGTTTCCGGAACCGGTCCGTCATCAAACGTAAGATAAACCGTTTTTTGCGTTTTGTCCATCCGCCACAGCGCATTGGGAAAGAGTCTGCGCAAAATCCATAAAGGGCGTTCTATCAGCATAATGCAATAATGTCATTTTCCATTTCGGTCGTTCACCTGCCGGGGATCGCACGAATAGTGTTTTATGAGAAGCAAAGATAACACTTAATTTATAATCCGGCAATGAAGTGTACGGGACTGTCGGTGTGGTTTTGCTGCAGATAGTGTAGAAATTGAGGAGCAAAGAGAATTTTCCTTATCTTTGTCATTCCAAAATTATAAATATCAAAATATCAATCAATAACCCTATAAAAATTCTATGAGCGACGACAAAAAAATCATTTTCTCGATGGTGGGCGTGAGCAAATCGTTTACCCCGCAAAAACAGGTGTTGAAAGACATCTATCTCTCCTTTTTTTACGGAGCAAAAATCGGTATCATCGGTTTGAACGGTTCCGGTAAATCGACACTTCTGAAAATTATTGCCGGAGTGGAAACTGCCTACAATGGTGAGGTGGTATTCTCTCCCGGATACTCGGTGGGCTACCTCGAACAGGAACCACATCTTGACGACAACAAAACCGTGAAGGAAGTAGTTCAGGAGGGTGTTCAGGAGGTGATGGACTTGCTCAAAGAGTTTGAAGAGATCAACGAAAAGTTTGCCGATCCCGATGCCGATTTCGATGCGTTGATTGCCCGTCAGGGTGAGTTGCAGGAGAAACTCGACCATCTGGATGCCTGGAATATAGACAACAAGCTGGAACGTGCCATGGATGCGCTCCGGTGTCCGCCCGAAGATGCCCCGGTAAAAAACCTTTCCGGAGGTGAACGCCGTCGAGTGGCGTTGTGTCGTTTGCTGTTGCAACAGCCCGATATCCTGTTGCTCGATGAGCCGACCAACCACCTGGACGCAGAGTCGATCGACTGGTTGGAACAACATTTACAGCAATACGAAGGCACGGTGATTGCCATCACCCACGACCGCTACTTTCTCGACAACGTGGCCGGCTGGATTCTCGAACTCGACCGCGGCGAAGGAATTCCCTGGAAGGGCAACTACTCCTCGTGGCTCGACCAGAAGACTTCCCGTATGGCGCAGGAAGAGAAACAGGCCAGCAAACGCCGTAAAACGCTCGAACGCGAGTTGGAATGGGTGCGCATGGCACCGAAAGCCCGTCATGCCAAGAGCAAAGCCCGTTTGGGCGCCTACGATAAATTGCTGAACGAAGACCAGAAGGATCGCGAAGAGAATCTCGAAATTTTTATTCCCAACGGTCCCCGATTGGGTAACAAAGTGATCGAGGCACAGGGTGTGGCCAAGGCGTACGGCGATCGCCTGTTGTTCGATAACCTCAATTTCTCGTTGCCGCCGAATGGCATTGTGGGAATTATCGGGCCGAATGGTGCAGGTAAAACCACCCTCTTTCGTCTCGTTATGGGACTCGAAAAAGCAGACAAAGGCACCTTCGATGTGGGCGAAACCGTGCAGTTGGGCTATGCCGACCAGACACACAAGGATATTAATCCGGAGAAGACCGTTTATCAGGTAATCTCGGGTGGTCATGATTTGATTCGCGTGGGCAACAAGGAGGTGAATGCACGTGCTTATCTGTCGCGTTTCAACTTCACCGGTGGCGATCAGGAGAAACTCTGTGGCGTACTGTCGGGTGGTGAACGTAACCGTTTGCACCTTGCTATGACCCTGAAATCGGGCGCTAACGTGCTGTTGCTCGACGAACCTACCAACGACATCGACGTAAACACGCTGCGTGCTCTCGAGGAGGGTCTGGACGATTTTGCCGGATGCGCCGTGGTCATCTCGCACGACCGCTGGTTCCTCGACCGCATCTGTACCCACATTCTTGCCTTTGAAGGTAACTCCGAAGTATTCTTCTTCGAAGGATCTTACTCCGAATACGAAGAAAATAAAAAGATGCGCCTCGGCGACGAAGCTCCGAAGCGGATCAGGTACAGAAAATTGATGTAAATAGTTTGCAAAAAGAGGGATGTAGATATTTTGAATGTCTACATCCCATGTTTTAATATTAGTTTCCATGGAACCCATTATCCGCATTCAGAACCTCAACAAGTTCTACGGCACAAAACACGTGTTGAAAGATATTTCCATCGATATCGAGCCCGGTCAGGTAATCGGCTACATCGGACCGAATGGCGCCGGAAAGAGTACGACGGTGAAAATATTGGCCGGTTTGTTGGCCGATTTTACCGGCGATGTCTTTGTGAAAGGCATCGATATCCGAAAAGATCCGGTTGCGGTAAAATCGCTTATCGGTTTTGTTCCCGAACTGGCTGAATTGTATGATGTGTTGACTCCAAACGAGTTCCTTTCGTTGATGGGTTCGTTGTATAACCTACCCGAAGGGGTGGTAACGGAACGTGCTGGCAAAATGTTGGATGCTTTCGGACTGTCCGGTAACATGAATCAACGCATGGATACCTTCTCGAAAGGGATGAAACAGAAGGTGTTGATTACTTCGGGGTTGTTGCACAATCCGGAAATCATTATTCTGGATGAACCGCTCAGTGGATTGGATGCCAACAGTGTGATTATTGTCAAGGAACTTATCGATAAACTGGCCAAAAGCGGAAAAACCATCTTTTACAGTAGCCACATGATGGATGTGGTGGAGAAAGTGAGCAACCGCATTATCCTGATTGACAAAGGGGAGGTGGTGGCCGACGGCTCTATCGACGAATTGCGTCAGCTTCAGAACAAAGAGAGTCTCGAAGATATATTTGCCGGGCTGACGGCTACCGAGTCGATGCACGAGGCCAGCGAGAAGTTGTTGAACGCATTTGATTGATTCGTCTATGAACTTCATCGATAAATTTTTTCTTTGGCTGGTTCTGTTGCCGGCATCGCTCTACCGTAGCCTCGGGGTAGACATAGTACAACTGCGAGCCATATTGTCGGCCAAACTCACGATGGACAACCGCAGACCGGCATCTTTTGGCAGTAACCGCAGAAAAAAGGAGAAGAAAGAGGTCAACGGAGCTACGTTGAAGACAATATTCAGTAGCCTGATCATGGGGCTTCTTATGTTGTTCGCCTTTGCCGTCGGCAACGGGATGCTGACCAAACTCTCTCTGTTTATGACCATGTTTATTTTTATGGTCTGCCTTACGTTGATTACCGACTTCACCTCGGTGCTGATTGATATTCGCGATAATCTGATTATACTCCCGAAACCTGTTTCGGATGCCACATTTATGACTGCCCGATTGCTGCATATCGGCATTCGTACCTCTATCATCGTGTTACCGTTGTCGGTGCCGGCTCTGGTTGTGGCAACGATCATGCAAGGTCCTCTCGTTATCCTGCCGTTTGTCCTGATGATTTTGCTGATGACGCTACTCAGCATCTTTTTTATTAATGCGGTGTACCTGCTGATTCTGAAAATTACCACACCGGCAAAATTCCAGAATATCATCGGATCTATCCAAATCGGATTTGTAATGATTGTGATGCTGGCTTATCAGGTGTTGCCCCGCATGGTCAATTCCAGTTTGATGCAGCACATAAATATCAACGAAATTCCTTTTGTTCAGGTTGTTCCCTCCTTTTGGTTTGCCGATGGCTGCATGGCTCTTTCGGGTGGCGGATTTACCCTCGGATCTGCTGTAAGCCTTGCACTGTCCATTGTTGTCCCTCTGCTTTCCATTTGGGTCGTTGTCCGGTTTTTTGCTCCGTCGTTCAATCAAAAACTGGGAATGATTACCGGCGGTACTACCGAACAGAGTACTGTCACTACGAAACCGGATGTAGATGGCCGAACGAATCGGGCCGGAAAATCGATTTGGCAACGTCTGGCCCGTTGGGTTACAAAACCCGGTGCCGAACGTGCCGGATTCCTTTTTTCCTCCAGCATGATGACCCGGAGCCGCGATTTCAAGATGAAAGTATACCCTTCGTTCGGCAGTATCATAATTATCTGCGTAGTCATGCTGTTTCAAAATCATGGGCTTGAGGGACTCTCGCTTCATAGTCCCAAATGGATGCCCATTTTGCTTCTGATCTTGTACATGTGCAGTTTGCCGTTGAGTACGGCCTTGATGCAGGTGGTTTATTCGGACAAGTTTAAGGCGTCGTGGATCTTTTTTGTTACTCCGCTCGAAAATCCCGGACATGTGATTAGCGGAACGTTCAAATGCATGTTGTTTCTTTTTCTTGCCCCGTTTGCGCTCCTGTTGGTAGTGTTGGGGGTGGGACTGCTCGGGTTCTCCGCATTGCCTAATCTGTTGCTCGGCTGCCTCAATTTGTGTGTGATAGGCTCTTTCATGGCCTATCTCATGGTTCGGAAACTTCCGTTCTCGACAGCGCTGGAAGGTGCTAATCAGGGGGGGACCTTCATTCGCACCATGTTGTTTTTGATTGTTCCGGGTCTGCTTGGCGTTGGGCACTGGCTTTTATCCGGTTTTCAATGGGTAATCGGTTTGTGGATTGTCCTTTCGGCGGTGGCCTTCTGGCTGATACTCGACGAAGTTAAAAAGAAGGGGTGGCAAAACCTGCAATGAGAGGTTGAACGCGTGTAAATGGATTGCCTAACTCTCTTTGATGGCAGATTGTTATAGATTCTCTTTGTTTTTGTTGTTAAAAGTATTTACATTTGTGGTTATCTACTATTTGAGACATAAAAGAACTAACAAATGTTTCAACTGTCTGCCATTCCGGAATGGGTGTTGCTGTGCATTTATCTTTTCACGGTAGCACCAACCATTGTCGTGATTTTACTGGAGAATCGCAATCCGGTGAAGTCGCTGGCGTGGATTCTTGTGCTGATTTTTCTTCCTGTTCTTGGTATTATCCTCTATCTTTATCTGGGGCAGGACTACCGCAAGCAGAAGATTGTAGCCAAAAAGAGCATCCGTCGGCTTCATAACCGGCCCAAGGTCAATCTCGAAGAGCTGGATGTGGACAACAGTTTGCTTTCGGCAAGTAACAAACATTTGATTCGTTTACTGCAAAACAACAGCGAAGCGCTGGCTTTTCACGGTAACGATATTAGCCTTTATACCAATGGTGTCGATACGTTCGATGCGTTGTTCGGTGAAATCGAACGGGCCACGAAAGAGATTCATATCGAATTTTATATTATCGAGAACGATGAGATGGGACGGCGTTTCAGGGAGTTGCTTATACGCAAAGCATCGCAGGGTGTTCGTATTCGTCTGATTTTCGATTTTGTGGGTAGTTTTCACTTCAAACGTCCGCAGCAAGACGAACTACGGGAAGTAGGCATCGAGCTCTATTCGTTTTTGCCGGCGCATTTCAAAATAACAATCCGCAAGAACAGAATTAACTACCGCAACCACCGTAAAATCGTCATTATCGATGGCAGGGTAGGGTTTACCGGTGGAGTGAATATTGCCGATCGCTATCTCACCGGCAATAAGCTGGGTATGTGGCGTGATACCTTTATGCGCATCGAAGGGCCGGCAATTCACGGATTGCAAAATGCATTCCTTACCGATTGGTTCTTCGTCAGTCGTCAGCTACTGTCCGGCGATCATTTTTTTCCATACATTCCGCCTATTCCAGCGTTTGACAATGTGATTCAGATCGTGACCAGCGGTCCCGATTCCGATTGGGAGAATATTCAGCAGGGCATTTTTGTTGCCGTTACCTCTGCCATAAAGTATGTCTATGTTCAAACACCCTATTTTATGCCAACGGATATCATTATGTCGGCTTTGCAGACGGCCGCTCTTGGTGGTGTGGATGTGCGTGTGATGATACCGGAGCGCACCGACACCTTTATGACCCAGTCATGCAGCTATTCGTATATTACCCAATCGCTCGAAGCCGGGGTGAAGATCTATCTTTACCGCAATGCTTTTATGCACAGTAAAGCCATTGTGGTCGACGATCAGATATCGACCATAGGATCGGCCAACATGGATTTCAGAAGCTATGAACAGAACTTCGAGCTCAATGCTTTCATTTACGATGAAAAAACAGCGGTGGCATTGAGAGATGTTTTTCTGCAAGATCAGGCACAATGCTCCGAAATTACTCTTGAAGAGTGGAGTAACCGACCTATCCTAACCCGCATTAAAGAGTCCGTTGCCCGTTTGTTCAGCCCTTTGTTGTAAAAAGAAATACCGTTTAGCGATTCGATAAAATGCTGTTTTTGTATTTATAAATCAACTGTTCTGACAAAACTACCGGATCTGATTGTGTCTTTGTGGTAAAACTTTCATGGTTATTATCTACCCAATTTTGTTCAAAAACGGCACCCCACTGTGTGAATTCCTTTTCATCAAATGGTGTTTGTGTTTGCAGGCATCGTTTTAACCGATTGAAAAATTCTTGCCAGCGTGGAATATAGTAACTGCTTATCAGTCCATTCCATTGCCGGTTAGAGTAATCGGTCAATCCTCCGCCTCCTTTGTGCCAGATGGTAATAATTTCGCGGGCATCGCGGGTATAATAGTCTTTCTCCGATTGCGTTTTCCCTGTTTTAGATGCGTCGGAAATCCAGTTGCCAAGTAAGAATTCGTGCCGGGTTCCCAACAGACTGTCTATTTCTAACCCAAGCCGAATAAATTGGTCAGAATATTTTTGAAAGGAATTCAAATCTTTTTTACGATATGAATCGGTTATTTGACTGTAAATTTTAAATCCGTAATTTCCAAGTAGTTGTCGTGTTAAATTCACCAAATCATATTGGTATGCATCCGCTTTCTTTGATTCTTTTCTTCCTTGGAGCAGGTAGTCAATGGCATGGAGTAAATCAATGTTACTGTAAGGTATGTCAGCATTTGTACTCCAAAAATGGCGATTGTAGTCCAGAACCGGCGACATTTGAAAGACCGTACAATGATTCCAGATTCCTACAGCAGTGTCGACCAGAACCTTTTCGGATAAAATCTCCCAAGCTTTACGAACCGCCGGATCGGCATTCCCAGATCTTCTGTCGGCATATTTTCGGATAAATTGTTGGACATCCATTTCATTAGGACTCAGCCATGGAGCCTGGAGTACCATTTCATAGATTATGGGGTTGACATTGATGCCTTCAAGTGTAGATCCAATTCCGATACATCCTTCGTTTTGACGGACATTTTTTAACCGGGTCATTACTTTATGCAAAGGAGCTACTAAATGAGTGTTACCCCCGAAATTACCAAGATAGCACCAAATAAACGGAGCTCCATGAAATGCATCCGATTTTAGAAAATATTCCTGTTCTTCACTTACATAGTCTAAAAACACTAATTTGCCTTTAGGTACTTCGTGAATCATGGCTGCCAGACGGGGTTGAGTCCAATGGGCAGTATCAAAATAAAATGTCCATGACATTTGATACCATACGGCTTTTGGGTCTGCGTTGGACATTGACTCATAAATGGATTTACTCACGCGTGCTAAAAAATTGCTTTCCCACGAAGGAGGGGATATTTCATTAAACGGATCTGCAGAATAAAGATGATCGTTGCCATAGAGTTGTTGTTGGGTGGTAATAAATCGTTTCTGAATCTCCGCAAATAATGGTTCCTGTGGATCCAGAAAATGGGTGGTATATGTCGAATCCATGCCTCCCCATCCGGGTTCAATAGTCGAAATTTTAACCTTGGGATAAATTTTTTGTAACTCTTTCGGCACATGCCCGGCAAAAGCAGAAAGAATGGGTTTCATTCCCAGCAGACGGCAGCGTTGGAGAATCTGTTTTTGAAGCCTTGACTGCTGTTCAATGTACGAGAGAGGTAGTGGTCCTCCCCAGCTATCCATATTCCCCATCCGATGCCATGGCAAGTGTGCCGGTGCACTGAAAAAACTGCATACTTGTTGATCTGTCATCCCAAAAGATTTCCATACTTCCAGCCATGCAGCTTCCTGTCCCGTTTGCATGAGGGGCCTGTTTATCCCATTCATAGCCATCCAGTCAATGAAGCGTTCCCATTTTTGCCAGTCCCAATAAGGGAATGTGTATCCAAAAGTGCAGGTATTATTAAAAAATCGTTCATTAACGCTGCATGTCCGTTGTATTTTTGTCTGCGGAAGCGGTAATTTCCGATCAATTTTCAAGGGGCCATTGGCTTCCCAACTATAACTAACACAAGCTACTTCTGTCAGATAGGTGTTGAAGGCGACTGCCAAAGATACGGGGTTATTGCCTCGTAGAACAATACGGTTTCCGTTTTTATCGATCTCAAAGAGATCGTGTCCATTGACGGGTGCGATTACATTAAGATCGAAATAGGTTGATTGTCCGGGCAATACCCTTTCTATCAATTGTCTTACGCTTATTTCTGTTTCGTTTTCTGTAAGGGCAAACAGGGGCAAAACGTTCAGAAAACAAAAAGCGGCTATGAGAATTTTACTTCTGTAGTTGTTATGAACCCTCATGAGTGACTAAATTTTAATGTATATTTTCTTTTTGTCAAGAATGTATCCTAATAACCAGCAGGTTAGCATCCACCAGATAGCAAATAGAAATGCACCGAAATAACTGCCGGCGTAAGCAAAGATATGGGTATAAAGCCAACGGAACAAAGGTACGTCACCTATATGAATCATCCAAAGCACCGTGACACCCAACTCGCTCATTAGGTAGATTAACAAAGGATTTTTCCCTACTGTCAGAAAGAATCCGATTCCTTTCCGGAATTTCAGAATATCAGTCACATATACGATCAAAGAAATAATAACGAAATCAAGCCCAACGGTGAGCAAAGCGAATGAACTTGTCCATAGTTTTTTGTTCACCGGTAGAATTTCATTCCAAAGAGCGGCAATGAGGATCATTCCAACGCCGAGAATTGTCATATAGGCAAGACCTTTCAATTGCAAATTCTTTTTTTGCAAGAATGTTCCGACGAAATACCCTGCCATCACATTAAAAAGAGCCGGTATAGTACTCAGAATACCTTCCGGATCAAACGGAAATCCTTCTCCCGTGTAAAGATGTTTGGTTCCCAGAGCCCACACGTCAAGTCTGAGAACGGCATTCCCTGCTTTGGTATATTGAGCGCCGTCCGTACCAAAAAACCAGAGTAAAGCCCAATAAAGCGGTAATATGAGCAGAGCTATCCCAAGTGTTTTTCGTAACCCTAAAAAATAAATAAGCACAGCACTGATGCCATAGCACAATGCAATACGTTGTAATACTCCCATAATCCGGGTGTTGGAGAGTGGCGCCGCAATGATATGCAACTGATTGTCGAGTCGGAAAAATGGAAACCAGTACATCAGGAAGCCGATAATAAAAATGATGAATGTCCTCTTTATGATTTTTATTAATACTTCGCTTTGGCGCATTGTCCTCCATTTTGTCAGGACAAATGCAAGCGATGTCCCTACAGCAAAAAGGAAAGAAGGAAAAATAAGATCGGTAGGTGTAAAACCATTCCAGTCGGCATGTTTGAGGGGCCAATATGTAGTATCTCCATTACCGGAAGTATTCACAATAATCATAAAACAGATTGTGAGCCCCCGAAAGATGTCAAGAGCAATATTGCGTTCGGATTTGATCAGAGTCTTTTCCATAATAATATCAAGCTTCTTTGTTCTCTGAGTTTTGCAATCTATTCATTCAATGTAAAACGGCTTTTGAGTGATGCCAATGATGAGTCGCCGATAAACAATTCGTACTCTCCGACTTCATTAACAAACTCCGTTTTGTCGTTGTAAAACTTCAACTCTTCGGGAGTCAGGGTAAATGTGATGGCTTTAGACTCTCCCTTTTTCAGAAATATTTTTTGAAATCCCTTCAGTTCGCGTACCGGACGAACTACACTTCCTATCAGCTTGTGAATATAAAGTTGCACAACCTCTTCTCCGTCATAATCACCACTATTTTTTACATCGACACGAGCCTCTATTTTGCCTTTGTTTATCTTCATTTTATCGGATGAAAGTTGTAGATTGCCTATCTCAAAGCGGGTATAACTTAACCCGTATCCGAAAGCGTATTTCGGACTGCTGGGAAGGTCGATATAGGCAGAAACATACGTCTTGTCATTATCGTCTTTGGCCGGCCTCCCTGTGTTGTAGTGGTTGTAGTAGATAGGAATCTGCCCTTCCGTGCGTGGAAAGGTTATCGGTAGTTTTCCTGACGGATTATAATTCCCGAACAGCACATCGGCAATGGCGTTGCCGGCTTCCGTGCCTAACCACCAGGTATACAATATGGCCGGCACATTATCGGCAGCCCAGTTGAAAATAAGCGGTCTTCCGGCACTTATCAGCAAGATCACCGGTTTGTTGGTGGCAAAGATGGTTTTTAACAACTCTTCCTGCACACCAGGTAACCGCAACGAGCTTCTGCTTTTTGCTTCTCCACTCATATCGGGAGCCTCGCCCAACGTCATAATTACCATGTCAGCAGATAACGCTGTTTTTCTGGCTTCGGCAAAAAGAGAGGTGTCGTTATCCTGTATGTTGCATCCTTTTGAATAAATCAGAGATGCGTTTTTGTCGAGTTGGGCCGCGATAGCATCGTGAAGTGTTTCAATGCGTTGGCTGTCATCAGGGAATGGAACGGCCCAGAATCCATGGTGTGCGGTAGTTGCTTTCCCGAAAGGGCCTATAAGGGCAATTTTAGCGTTGCTTTTCGAAAGAGGCAGTAAAGGCTTGCCGTTAACCGGTTTATTCTCGAGCAGGACAATGCTCCTGACTCCTATCTCTCTGGCAAAGCTTCGGTTGTCTGCGTTGTTTGTTTCTGCTTTTTCTCTCTCCTCGTTACAAAAACGGTAGGGGTCCGAAAACAGTCCAAGTTCATATTTTTTGATTAATATGCGTCTGACCGCATCGTCGATAAGTGCAACCGGTACTTTGCCATCCTGCACGAGTTGTTTCAGATTATTGCGATAACACCGGCTTTCCATATCCATATCGCTCCCGGCCGTGATTGCCTTCAGCGCAGCATCGTATTCGTCTTTTGCAAAACCGTGCGGAACCATTTCGCCGATGCTTCCCCAGTCGCTTACCACAAAACCCTTGAAATTCCACTCCTTTTTCAGCTTTTCGCGTAGCAGGTATGCATTGCCTGTGGCCGGCACTCCATTCAGATCGTTAAAAGAGTTCATCAGTGTAGCTGCACCAGCATCTACGGCTGCTTTGAAAGGCGGCAGGTAAGTTTCGTTGAGTTGGCGAAGGCTCATATCTACCGAGTTGTAATCGCGGCCGCCTACTGCAGCGCCATAGGCTGCGAAATGTTTGGCACAAGCCATGATAGCGTCTGTGTTGCCCAGTCCGTTGCCCTGAAACCCTTTAACACGTGCTACAGCCACTTTCGATCCAAGGTAGGTGTCTTCGCCGGCACCCTCCATTACACGGCCCCAACGCGGATCGCGTGCAATGTCCACCATCGGGGCAAAAGTCCAGTGAATACCGTAAGCCGCCGCTTCGGTGGCAGCAATGCGAGCTGATTTTTCGATCAAGGCTAAATCCCACGAAGCAGTCTCTCCCAGTGGCACCGGAAATGTAGTCCGGAATCCGTGAATAACATCTTGTCCGAAAATTAGGGGGATGTGTAATCGCGACTGCAGAGCCAGTTCCTGCAATTTCCGTGTTTTGTCCACACCAATAACGTTCAGCATCGAACCGACCTTGCCCTCTCTGATCTGTTTCTCTTTCTCTCCGTCAGACGTAATTTTTCCGGTAGCGCCCCAATCTCCGGTATACTGGTTTAGTTGCCCTATTTTTTCATCGAGCGTCATTTTCGACAACAAGTCGTTTACAAACCGGTCTGCTTTTTGGCCGGATGCGGTAATCACTAAAATGGTTAATGCCAAGATAGACAATGTTTTTTTCATAGGTAATTGAATTCATTTCCAAACATAAGTGCCGACAGTTCCGCTTGGGAGAAAAGTGTGGACTGTTTTGCCGTTTTCTTTAATACAAAAATCGATTTGTTTATCGTTGTTATTGATCACAATCAATACTCTTTCTCCTTTTGGAGTGATAAAAGCAATGTTGTTCAAAGATTTATTGGCGGGCAATGTAGACTTAATACGCGTTGAGCCTGGACGTACGAATTTTGATGCGTGGGCAATAATGTAATAGCCGGCGTTGCGTGTTACTTTGTCTCCATCAATGGTGATGCCTCCTAGGCAGCGGTCACAGCCTCCTTGGTCAGTATGTGGCTCTAGTTGAGGATTGGAGGTGAGATTCCATTCAATTACGTTTCGGCACCAGTTACGGACAGCTCCAATGATGAGTTGATTGATATGAAAGGACATGTCTTGTCCAAAATTGCCGGGAGCACCCATCCATAATTCGGTAAAATAAAGATTTTTATCGGGATGCAGCCGATGTACTTCACTTAAGGTATCAATAGAACCTTCATATAGGTGAAATGCAGATCCGTCGATGTATTGCCGGGCAGTTTTGTCGTTAAGGATAGAAATCGGATAATCGGGGCGATTGGCATTGTGATCGTAAATAATGATTTTTGTAGCAATCTTTACTTCTTGGAATGCCGGGCCTAAATGTTTTTTAATAAACATACATTGATCGGCTGCTGTCATGTACATACTTGGATTGTTTCCGGGATGGAGTGGTTCATTCTGCACAGTGATGGCATCAATGCGAATCCCTTGTTTTTTCATTGCCTGAATGTAGCGCACAAAATATTGCGCATAGACATTGAAGCAATCTGACTTGAGGCTACCTCCCCGAAAATCGTTGTTGGTTTTCATCCATGTGGGAGCCGACCATGGAGAGGCTAATATCTTGATGTGTGGATTAATGCTCAAGATTTCTTTTAAGACAGGGATCAGTTCTTTTTTATCTGTTCCCAAATCAAATTTATCTAATGACCAATCGGTTAACCCATTCGGAAGATCGTCGTATGAGTAGGTATGATCGTTGAGGTCGGACGCTCCAATGCTGATGCGTAGATAGCTGATGCCAATATTACTGTCGTTGCAGGCAAAAAGTTCATGTAATAATTTGGTTCGTGTCTGGGGAGTCATTTGCATCAGGTGGTATGCACTGCCTCCGGTCAATGCAAATCCGAATCCATCGATAGACTGGTATTTTTTGCTTGCATCCAATGTTATGGTAGGTAAATTATTGTGACTGGTAGAACTAAATATAAGCGGTTGTTGTTTGGCAAACAAAGCAGATCTGTCAGGTTTAGTCAATCGGTATTCGATGGTTTGTGCATTGGCAAAGGCCATCCACAGAAACAAAATTGTGCAACTACTAATTTTATTTGAAAACTTCATGGGTATTTGTTGTTTTTAGTATAATTGTCGACATGGAATGGGGTAAGGCATCAATTATAGATGATTGATCCTGAATTAGTAGATTGTAATTTAAATGGTCATTAGTTGGATTCATTACGATGAGAGCAATATTTCCATCTTTATTAATAAACGCTGTTGCCAATAATTGTGAGCGCGTGGTGGAACATGCTATGCGTTGTGCGTCGGGTTTGACAAATTTAGAAAAATGTCCTTGGTAATAAAAAATATTTGTGTAGGTAAGTTGTCCAGTATTCGGGTTGACGTGAACAGGGGCATAGCAGAAATTTCCTGCATGATTCGGACCTCCTGTTTCATCGAGTAGAATGTTCCAGTCGATCCAGCCATTGGATCCATTGTTAAAGTCATTGATCATAGCCTTGCCGTAACGCTCACCCAGCCACCATTCATTGATTTTTGCGGCATCATATTTTTCGATACATCCTTCGGTAAATAAAATGTTCTTTGCCGGAAATGCCTCTTTTACCCGTTTCAGATTTTCGTATTGCATGTCGCTTCCACTCCACGTTTCATACCAATGATAGCCAAATCCCCAGACATATTTAGCTGCTTCCGGATCCTGCATTATGACACTTGCTCTTTGGTAAATCAGGTCTCTATTATGATCCCATGCAATAAGTTTCTTAGACCCCAGTCCGGCTTTTACAAGGGCTGGCCCAAGATTCTTTTTTATAAAATCCCGCTCCTCTTCTGCGGTGTAAATACATGATTCCCACTTTTGAATAGCCATCGGTTCGTTTTGGACGGATAAACCCCACACAGGAATGCCTTCCGATTGATAGGAATGAATGAATTTTATAAGATAATTTGCCCATGTTTGCCAGTACTGCGGCAACAATTTTCCGCCATGCATCCGGTCGTTGTTGTCTTTCATCCATGCCGGTGGCGACCATGGACTGACAAATAATGCTAAGCGTCCGCCTGCGACTGTCATGGCTTTTTTTATTAATGGAATCTTGTACTGTTTATCGTGTGATATATTGAATGTTTTGAGCCACTTGTCTTTATCTGTAACATAAGTGTAGCTGTCACTTGAAAAGTCGCAGCTACCGATGTTAGTTCTCGCGAAAGTATAGCCTATCCCTTTCTGTGGGCTATAGAAAGCCTCCAACAGTTCATTTTGTTGTGTTTGTGTCAGTTTTGCAAAAATTTCGGCTGATGCATCGGTAATGGCTCCTCCAATGCCAAAAATTGTCTGAAATTTTTTGTAAGGATCAATAAAGATCCAAACGTCTTTCTCAATGGGTTGCGATGATTTTTGAAATTGTAATGCATTTGTTTTGCTGATTCTTAAATCAGTGTTCTGGGCAGTTGTATAAACAGTTGCATACCATTTTTTCCTTATTTCATTTTGTGCAGATACATTGGACATGCAAAAAATCAGAACAAGTATAAGCCCAAATTTAAGTAACTGTTTTGTCATTGTTTTTTGTTTGTGAGGTGCAGATAAAAGAGTGTAATCTTACATTCGAGTGTTATAAGAAAGCCGGTCTTCAGCTGGGTAAGACCGGCTTTTTTACCTGTGATTAGTAACCGGAATTTTGTGTAAGATTTGGATTCAATTGTATTTCTGTTGCCGGAATCGGCCACAATAGATCATTTTGGGTGATACTTGAACCATAGGCGCTTGATGCTGCTTTTCTGGTTTCACAGCTTGACATTACAGTAATCGCCCTGCCTGTGCGTTTTAGATCGAACCAACGATGACCTTCAAATGCCAGTTCCAGAAATCTTTCTTTTTCAATGGCTGTACGCATATCACTTTGGTTTGTGGGGTTTTTGTCGGCCAGCCCTACTCTCGACCGAATTTTATTTAATAACGTTTTGGCACCGGATAAATCTCCAGTTTCATTTAATGCTTCGGCTTTAAGTAAAATGATATCGGCTAAACGTAAGTAAATAATATTGTTACTGCTGTTCCATCCGTTGGCTGATTTGAACTTGTAAGCAAAAGGTATGGTAGTTCCCCATACATCGTCGCTATAATAACCTGTACAATCCTCAAAAATGACACTTGCATTTTTTCGTACGTTATCTCCTTCGTCGTCATACGTATTTATTAAAGTTTTGGAAGGTGTATTGAATTTTTTCCATGAGTCTCCCGATAGAGAATACGGCAAAAACATTTCCGGGCCCCAAGCCCCAGCAGTAGCTGCATCAAATTGAATTTCAAACAAAGATTCCGTAGTGTTTTCGTGGTTTCCATCGAACAGCTCAGCATAGTCGGAGACTAATTCGTAACTGGTATTTGCCAGTACGGCATTGCAGTATTCCAGCACCTTTGTGTAGTCGATAGTAGGCATTGAGGCATATACTTTAGCCAGCATGCCCTGAGCTGCGCCTTTTGTGGCTCTTCCCGTTTCCGATTGAGTTGCAGGTAATGCACTGATTGCATCAGTCAAATCAGATACAATCTGGCTATACACCTCGGTTTCTGACGAACGTGCTAATGTTGCAGTTTGATTTGGGTCACTTAATAATACGATGGGAACGCCGCCCCAGAGTCTTACTAAATTGAAATAATGCACTGCGCGAATGAACTTTGCTTCTCCTTTTAAAATTGAACGGTCGCTATCGGTAAAACCTTCTACTTTACATTCATCGGCACCTTCCAATACAGAATTGCAAATCATTATGGCATTATAAAGATAAGTCCAGTCTCTTTTTACATTGCTGTTGGTGGTAGAAATCGAAAAATCATCTATTTCAAAATTGGACGTATTATCTCCTCCTGCATAACAAACATCAGAAGAAACATCTCCATTGACAAACATGTCAAACTGATAATATTCCGTGTGGAACGTTTTGTATAAGCTTGCTAATGCTGCACTGGGCCAGGCTTTGTCGTTGGTGAACGTTTCTTTAGCAGTAAATGATTCGGTGTCGGTTGTCAGGAAGTTGCTACATGATACAGTGGCTATAACCATCAAAATGCCTACTCCTATCTTACTTATTGCTTTGGTAAGATTATGTTCTGATTGCATGATTTTTGCACGCAGTAAACTTTTTATAAAATATGGCTGTTTCATAATATGTTTTTTTAATATTAGAAGTCAATATTCATACCGAAAATAATTGTACGAGGTTGTGGATATGTACCATAATCAATACCTAATGCAGCATTGGCGGTTGAAGCATCGGAACTACTTCCTCCAAAGCTGAGTTCAGGGTCATAGCCTTTATACTTGGTGAATGTCGCTAGATTTTGTGCGGTTACATATAGTTTTATGGAGCTGATCTGGCATTTTTGAAGAAAATTGTTTTTCAAATTATAAGCCAATGACACCGATTTCAAGCGCAAGAAAGAACCGTCTTCGATAAAGCGTGTGGATATTTGTGAATTGTCGGTATTCCCTGCAATAGCTGCTGGTATATCCGTTACATCGCCAGCTTTTTTCCACCTGCGCAATACTGCTGTGGTTTGATTTTTGTAATTTTCCATACCTTCAGTTTCAATGCGGGTAGCATTCAATATGTCATTGCCGTAAACGCATTGGAGTAAAATGCCCAAATCAAAGTTTTTATAAGAGAAACTGTTATTTAAACCGAAAGTGAATTTAGGTTGTGCACAGCCAATGATAGTTTGAATCTTATTGCCGTCGGCATCCGTCTTATATTTAATCATACCTGTCGCAGGGTCAACTCCTTCCGAGATGTATCCGTAGAATGAACCGATGGGTTCTCCTTCTTTGATGATGGAGGCATTGCCTCTTTCGTAAATCTCTCCTGTATAAAGAGTTTGCCCATCAAGATTCAATACTTTATTGCGATTTAAGGCAAAATTAAAATCAGTATTCCACTTAAATTTCTTTACCAGATTTCTTGTATTTATATTTATCTCCAATCCTTTGTTTGAAACATTGCCGACATTCACCATTTGTGTCGAAAATCCTGTTTGTGTCGGGATGTTTTTTGACATAATAAGATCTTTTGTTTTTTTGTAGTATAAATCGAATGATAATACTATTCTTGAATTGAAGAAAGAAGCATCGATACCGGCATTGATTTGATTGGTCGACTCCCATTTAAGTTTGGAGTTCCCTGAAGATGTCGGTTGAATAGCGGTTATTGCCCCTTCCGGGAATGGATACGCTCCTCCCGAAGATTCTTTTGCATAATAGGCATAAAAATCCGATGGTTGGTTTCCAACAATTCCATATCCTACGCGGATTTTCATATCATCCAGAAACTTTTTCCAACCATCCATAAATTTTTCATCTGATATTCTCCATCCTGCCGATATTGATGGGAATGTTCCCCATCTGCTGTCTGGCCCGAAACGCGAGGATCCATCTTGGCGAACATTGATAGTTGCCAGATATTTACTTGCAAAATCGTACGTTGCCCGTCCAAAGAATGACACCATTGACCATTGATCCGGTTCTGAGTTGTTGGAAACTGTTGTACTTGCTGCTGTTAATGTTGTAATAGAGTTTCCGGAATAACCTGTCTTTTCTTGATAGGTTTCATAATAATCATATTTTTGTGCTGTTGTCCCTGCCATTAAACCTACTTTGTGTTTTTGATTTATTTTGAAATTATAGGTTAATGTGTTTTCCGTAAGCCACGTCAGATCTCTTTTGGTTTCTGCAATTCCAATACCTTTTTTCGAAACTCCATCAGAGGTGGAATAAGGATCTGTAAAGCTGGTATACAGATAGTTGTTGTTCTCAATCGAGATGGCTGTTTTAAATTTAAGATCTTTCATTAATGACAACTCAGCATAAATGTTTGATAATAGTTTATCGCTTTTTGCATTCTTGGAAATGGCTTTCATGTAAGCAACAGGATTTGACCACCCTGCCTGATAAGGATTCGAGGTAAAGGTGCCATCGCTATTGTATATGCTCATTGTCGGAGGGGTAGTTAAAGCTCCCAAAACGACTCCTCCTTTTGCAACACCTGCATTGTCTGTTACGTCATTGCTGTTAACTTTGCTCCACGAGAAGTTGGTCCCTATTTTCAGCCATTTCTTCATCTCTTGATCCAAGTTGATTTTCAAGGAATAACGTTTGAACTGTGTTGGATCTATTATTCCAGACTGATCTAACATCCCTAATGAAACATAGTACTGTGTCTTTTCCGACCCCCCGGAAAATGAAACTTGTGTGTTCAAGATAGGAGCCGTGCGGTAAACCTCGTTTTGCCAATCGGTATTTGTTGTACTTGATAGAATAGATGTGTCATATCCCAAATCTCCCATCAAAGAAATGAATTGGGTGGAATTGAGAACATCAATTTTTTTTGGAAGGCTTGAAAAACCATAATAACTGTTCAATGTAATTTTTGAGGTTCCGGCTTTTCCATGCTTCGTTGTGATTAAAACGACTCCATTGGCAGCCCGCGAACCATAAATAGCAGCAGAAGATGCATCTTTTAATACTTGCAGGGATTCTATATCGTCAACGGGCAGATTTCTGGTGTCTGATGTAGGAATGCCGTCAATAATGTATAACGGTTCATTATTGGCATTAATGGATGTTGTTCCACGCACTCTGACAGATAATCCACTTCCCGGTTTTCCTGAATTTTCGGTGACCTGTACCCCTGCGGCCATTCCTTGTAATGCCTGAGCGGCCGATACAAGAGGTCTGTCAGCTATATCTCCTGATTTTACAGTTGATACAGCGGTTGTTAAATCTTTTTTCTTTTGGGTACCATAACCAACTACCACCACTTCCTCCAGATTTTTTGAAGCCTCTTGAAGTGTGATAGTGAAAGCAGTCTCTTTTTCAATTAGTTTTTCGACAGATTGGTATCCGACGAAACTAAAAGAAAGTATTTTTCCAATAACATGTTGCCCGTTAATTATAAATTTACCATTTAAGTCGGTAATGGTTCCGATTCCGGTTCCTTTCAGTGTTACTGTTACGCCAGGAAGTGGTTCGCTGTTTGCATCACGAACTACACCCGAAATGTTTTGTGCCGTTATTTTACCCAAACTGAATAAAATAAACATAACAAAAATCAGTCGTTTCTTCATAAATTTAGATTTGTGCATTCTTTGTTCAAGAATAGCAAGTTAATATAATTGCGTTGTTTGGAAGTTAAATACATTGCTTAGGGCTCGGTTTTCGAACCCAGACAAGAAAGAAGGATTCTTTCTTTTGGAGAAAAGTGCAATAAGGTGAGAATGTGTTTTCATTTTGATAATAAAGTTTATTTAAGGCAAAAGAACTCTGTAAGTATCTATAAAATTATTGTTTTATTTATTGGTGTTTTTCAATGAAGCAATCTCTATCCGAACTTACTTCAGAGAGCCTTGTCTTCAAATAACATTTTTTGTAAAGGTTTGCACAAATGTAACATCCTTTGAATTCGTTTTGCAATAAATACACCTCTACAAAAACCATACAATATGTATAAATAACCTCTATTTTATCTCTACAATATTTTTTTAAATTGTTGGTTATTAACATAGTAAAATGAATAGTGTCTATATATTATTTTTTGATGAATAATGTACTATCTTTGTTGTGATTGCTGTTCTGAACTTTCTTTTTTCTATTTTTAGTACTGTTATGAAAAGTTCTTCTCGTATAATTATTATCCTTTTTTTGTTCCCCTTTATCAAATCGGCAGCGGTTGGTATTGATAAAATAGAGAATGTTTGTGTTCCGAAGATTACTTATTTTGATAAGAATGTCTACAACGCAGCTAACCAAACGTGGGCAATCGCACAGAATAAAAAAGGATATATGTATTTTGCCAATTCGGCAGGATTGCTGGAGTATGATGGTAGTCAGTGGCAACTTTATCAATTGCCTGATAATACGTCCAATGTCCGTAGTATTGCTATTGCCGATGACCAGAAAATATACACCGGTGTACGCAATGAGTTTGGGTATTGGTCAGAAGACATTGCAACACGTAAACTGAAATATACCTCATTAACCAAAGCGTCACATCTTCGTTTCGCCGATGAAGAAATCTGGAAGATTGTTTTGTTGGCTAATGCCGTTTATTTCCATAGTTTTAAAAATATCTACAAATATAATACGCAGACCAAATCCATTTCTATTATTCCGGCACCTAACCGGTTTCAATTTTTATTCAAAGCCAACGGACGGCTTTTTGTACAAGAGAAGGTCTTAGGCTTAATGGAACTGAAGAATGATAAATTGATAGGTATTCCTGGTGGCGACATATTTACGGGTGATTGTGTGTATGGAATGGAGTCCTATTCTACTAATTCCATATTGATAGCTACTATTGATAAAGGGTTATATAAAATGGAAAATGAGAGAATAGAAAAGAGTTCTTTTCCGTGCAACGATTTTCTGGTTAAGAATCAGATATTTAGTATGACCGCTCTGCCCGGAGGAAAATATGCCTTTGGTACGATCTTGAATGGTTTGTTAATTGCCGATTACAACGGGAACATTGTGTCCACCATTAACAAACCCAAGGGCATGCCTAACAATACGGTGCTAAGTGTCTTCTCCGATCAGACCAATAATTTATGGTTAGGGCTTGATCGCGGAATTTGCCATATCCAGATGAATAGCCCGATTCGTACATTTCCCGATCCCAAAGGAGTTCTGGGCTCTGTTTATCAGGTGCAAGAGTATAATGGAAGGCTTTTTTTTGCAACCAACCAGGGACTATTTAGTTGTGCAATTGCTGATCTTGCTTTTCCTGAAAGAGAACTTTCATTTACGCTTATGCCTAAATCGCAGGGACAGGTGTGGGCTTTGGTGGTGGTCGGAAATAAATTATTATGTGCACACAATAAAGGCGTTTATGCTGTAGAAGGCTCCAGGGGAGATTTTATTTATACAAAGAGCGGGGCTACTCACTGGCTCAAAATTGATGATAGAACAGTTCTGTTTCTTACCTACGACGGACTTTGTGTGATGCATATAAATGGAGGGCAATACACGATTAAGGAACAATCTGTATTTCCATACGATGGATCATCGTTGGCAAAAGATAAGGATAATAATATTTACATCGGGAGTATCTCTGCTGGTTTTTACAAAGTCAAGTTCGATCCGACTTTTAATAGTGTAATTTATAGTAGCAACCAATTAAAGGATATTGGTATAGATCATTCTACTGCTCGAGGAATATATTCGTATAATGGCAATGTATTTGCCGTAGATGCAGAAAAAGGTATTCTCAAGTATGATTATGCGCAGCAGAAATTTATGCCCGATCCTGTGATCAATAGAGTGCTTCCAAAACAGGTCAACATTCATCGTTTACAAATGGATGCTGAGCGGATGTGGTGTTATGCATCGGGAAGCTTCTTCTGTATTAAAAATTATCTGACACGACGACCTTCGCTTGAGAATAGAAATATGGAGTCTCTTAATAAACAGTTAATTAGCACATACGAGGATATTGAAAGAGTATCCGATGGGGCTTATATGGTCTGTACATCGAATAGCTTTGCTGTGATAAACACGAAGTACTCACCTAAGACCAAATCGAACCCGGTTTATCTGCGAGATATCGGAACCTTTACGAATGTAATGAAATCGATTACACTGCCACATTCGTTGGAGTATTATAAGAATCACGCTATTGAATTTCCTTACAGGCATAATACAATCTTTATTCGCTTTACATTGCCTGATTATGAAAATGAAGGGAACATACGCTACAGCTATCGCCTTAAGGGAAATTCGGAAAATTTCTCTATTCCCTCGACCAGTAATATGGCAACATTTACAAATTTGCCTGCAGGAGACTATGTCTTTCAGGTTAAGGCCACTATTGTTGGAACCAACGAAGTCTATTATTCGCAAGAACTCAGAATTACTATTTTACCTCCCTGGTATATGGGTTGGATTGGGCTGTGTCTAGTGCTGCTTTCGCTTTTGGGGGTTGCAATGATTTATTATAAATATTTACAACGGCGTTGGCAGAAGGAACAAAAGCGCATCGAATTAGAGCATGAAAAAGAGATGTCGAAGATGGAGAATCGACTGCTTCAGGAGCAGATAAGGTCACAAACCGATGAATTGTCGCGTGTAACAAAATCCATGTTACATAAAAATAAACTGATGAATAAACTGGATGCAGAAATTGCGAAGCTGGCCCTTAATAAAATGATCCCAACATCAGAGTTAAGAGGCTTGAAACATATTGTTGAAAAAAATAAAAATCCGGATGAGGAGTGGAAGGTTTTTGAAATGAGTTTTAATAAAACACACGATAACTATCTGGTAAAGCTTAGCACTCAATTTCCAGGACTAACCACCTCCGACTTGAAGTTGGCGGCTTATATTCGGATGAATATTTCATCAAAAGAGATTGCTGGATTGTTGAATATCTCGGTCAAAAGTGTTGAGATGGCTCGTTACAGATTGCGCAAGAAACTCAACTTCACTCACGAACAAAATCTGACCGAATTTTTAATAGGATTATAACCTTCTACTTTTTAAACAGTGGCATATAAAAAAAATCCAGTAAATTTGTCATCCACAAAGAAACCAATGAATCGCTTTTGGGGTTCTGTCATCACAATATTATGATACAATCATTTACATATGCCGTTATCGGATTGATGTCAGGTACTTCTCTCGACGGACTTGATATTGCGCATTGTGAATTTGCCCGGAACACCGGAGGGAGATACGATTATAAAATTACTGTTGCCGATACCATTCCGTATTCTGACGAATGGAAGCAACGATTGAGCACCCTCGAGAACGGGTCGGCTTATGATTATGTAAAGACCCATGCCGATTTGGGGAAATATATCGGTATGCAGGTGCGTTCTTTTATAGATAAACACGATTTGTATCCATGCCTGATCGCTTCGCACGGACATACTATTTTTCATCAGCCGCACCTCGGCTTCTCGTCGCAAATAGGCGATGGAAATGCGATTCAGGCTGAGGCTGGTGTGCCGGTGGTGTACGATTTCCGTTCGCTGGATGTGGCGTTGGGCGGGCAGGGTGCACCCTTGGTTCCTATCGGTGACCAGTTGTTGTTTTCGGATTACGATTTCTGTCTCAATCTGGGAGGTATTTCCAATATTTCATACAATCGTAACGGCAAACGAATTGCTTACGATATCTCACTTTGTAATATGCCGCTCAACTATTTAGCCCGCCAGATGGGCGAAGAGTATGACCGCGATGGAGAGTTTGCCCGTTCGGGAAAAGTAGATTCCAAGCTGCTCGATGCAATGAACAACCAGAGTTATTTTACTGAGAATGGGCCTAAGTCATTAGGGAAAGAGTGGTTTGTGGACGTCTTTCAACCGATGTTGGTACAGGCACCGCTGTCGCTGAGAGATAAAATGCGTACCATGGTTGAGCATATTGCCTTTCAGATCACCCGCGATGTGGCGGCTATGCCTAAGGGAAAAATGCTCGTTACCGGTGGTGGTGCGCTGAATAAATTTCTGATAGAGAGGATGCAACAATTGACCTCTCATCAATTGTGTGTTCCCGATAAATTATTGGTCAATTATAAAGAGGCTTTGATTTTTGCTTTTCTTGGATTATTACGCATAAACAATGAGGTGAATACGCTGGCATCGGTCACCGGAGCTCCCGAAGATAGTTGCTCCGGTTCTATTGTCGGGTTGCCCGCCTCCTTGATGCATTGATACGGTTGAACTTAATCTTACAGGCTTATGAAGACTAAATGCTTTCTGTTGATCGGATTGTTGGTTTTCTCGGGGATTGTTTGGAGCCAGAATGAAAACCGGCAAAGTAAAAAAGCGGCTAAAGAAGCCAAAGTGAAAAAAGTGGTGGAGTCGGGGAGGTTCCAGGTGACCATGAATCAGGCGCACCCCATGGGAGGACGCATGATTTCTCTTACGCCCGATTACACGCTTACTCTTGCCAGAGACTCGGCGATTTCCTATCTTCCTTATTTTGGCAGGGCGTATTCAGCTCCGTTGAATAGTGAAGGTGGCATTAAGTTTGCTGAACTGATGCGGGATAAAAAAATCTCGTTTAATGCGAAGAAGGGGAACTATATCCTGAACTTTAAGGTACAGGCAAAGGAGGATACATACCATTTTTTCATTACGGTGTGGTTGAATGGAACTGCGACTGTTAATGTGACCAGCAATAACAGACAAGGAATCGATTTTTCGGGTGAAGTATTTTTGCTCGAACCGTAGATGACATAACACGTGTTAACTGATATATAGAAAGAAATGTCTTATCAAAATTTTTATTTTCTCGGTATTGGTGGTATCGGGATGAGCGCTTTGGCGCGCTTCTTTAAATCAAAGGGGTACGATGTTGCGGGCTATGACCGTACACGTTCCGACCTTACACAACAGCTCGAAAAAGAGGATATTGCGATTCATTATGACGATGAGGTCGCTAACATTCCCACTCTGTTCAAACAACCCGACAATACCCTTGTTGTCTATACACCCGCCGTTCCTGCCGATCATTCGGAACGGCTTTTTTTTGAACGTCACGGTTTTAAACTGATGAAGCGGTCTCAGGTATTGGGCGAGATTACCCGTCAACAACGTGGCATCTGCATTGCGGGTACACACGGAAAGACAACCACATCGACCATGACGGCTCATTTGCTGAAAGAGTCGCATGTCGATTGCAATGCTTTTCTGGGTGGAATCTCTAAAAATTATACCACGAACCTGCTCTTGTCCGCTCATAGCGATTATGTGGTGATAGAGGCCGACGAGTACGACCGTTCGTTTCATCAACTCACTCCCTACATGGCGGTGATCACCGCTGTCGATCCCGATCATCTGGATATTTACGGAACACCCGAGGCTTACCGCGAAAGTTTTGAACATTTTACCTCATTAGTACGCGAAGGCGGATATCTCCTTGTGAAAAAGGGAGCAGAGTTGACTCCACGTTTACAGAAAGAGGTGAAATGTTACACCTATGCGGTCGATGAGGATGCCGACTTCAAAGCGACCAATGTTCGTATTGCCAACGGAGAAATTACATTCGATTTTCATACGCCTACCGAAGAGATTCATAATGTGCGGCTGGGAGTGCCTGTGCCGGTAAATGTGGAGAACGGTACGGCGGCAATGTCAATGGCGTGGTTGGCCGGTGCAACGGCGGAAGAGCTGAAAAACGGAATGGCATCGTTCAAAGGCATCCATCGCCGGTTCGATATGCAGTATAAAGACGATAAAGTTGTCTTTATCGACGACTATGCTCACCATCCTACGGAGTTGCAAACCAGCATCAACTCCATCAAAAAGGTATATGCCGGGCGTAAAGTGTGTGGTATTTTTCAGCCGCATCTCTATACGCGTACCCGCGATTTTGCCGAGGGTTTTGCGGCCGCTCTTTCGCAGTTAGACGAAGTGATTCTGCTCGATATTTATCCGGCACGCGAACAACCGATTCCGGGAGTTTCGTCGCAAATTATATTCGATAAGATTACGGTTCCTAAAAAGACCCTTTGCGCGAAGCAGGAGCTGCTCGGGATTCTTGAAAAGAAAAAGGATTTTGATGTACTGGCAACTTTCGGAGCAGGCGATATCGACCGCCTTTTGCCAGAGATAAAGCAGCTGCTCGAAAAAAGGAAATAATACCGGAACCGGAGTTTTACTGATAGTCAGTAGCTCCGGTTTCTTTTTTCGTACGAAGCTCTTTTTTGATGAAATACTCTTCCCACACTACCCACATTAAGAAAATAATGAGGTAAAAAATGTATTTGAAAAAATAGGTATGAACCAAATCGAAAGCAGCGGGATTGTGGCTCAATACAATACCAACCACACTTATTCGCACAATATTGACTATGTGCACGACTACTAGGCCGCCCAAAATATACCACCATTTGGATCTCCACGATCCGCAGCTGAATATCATAATGCACATAAATATGAAGGCTTGTTTGAGACCTGTACATCCCCATGCAATGTCTGAGCTTTGTCTGTTGACAAATTCAAATGCAGTTCCGTGGTTAATGGCGAACGGGATCCCAAATAATTCGAAGATCAGACTGACCACCCTGATTATTTCTTTTTGTTCGAAACGAAAAGGAGCCGTGATATCAAGCCCCAAGAAGGTCACGTTGGGATCGTAATCGCCATCGTGCACAAAAATTTTCCAAAACCAGTTGGCAGCCATCATCACAACAATAAAAATAAGTACCCCTTTCAGGGGACGAATCTGCCGGAAATACTTGTCGAAATTGATTTTGGTAAACATAATAACCGGGTTTAATGTTTCCTTTTAATTGTTGGTCAGCTTTTTGAAAACATCTTCCATACTGTGCTCTTCGCGTTTGAGGGTCAGTAACGGAGTGTTGGTCTCTACTGCAACGCGAAACAGCTCTGTTCGGATATCTGCCGAACTCATGATATGAAAGGTGTTGTTGCCGATCGGCTCTACCTGCAGCACAAACTGCAGCGAGCGGAGTTTCTCAGGTGTAATCTCACCGGCAAACTCCACTAAGGTATTGAACCGATCTTTATCGACCTCAAGTACAAGATCATTTTCCGTGCTGTCGGCAGCCAGTTGGCCGTTGTTGATAATAATGACCCGTTTGCAAATGGCCTTTACTTCCTGCATGATGTGGGTTGAGAAGAGAACGGTTTTCTCTTTTCCTACTTCAATAATCAGATTGCGAATCTCTTCGAGCTGATTGGGATCGAGTCCTGTGGTGGGCTCGTCAAGAATCAGCACCTTGGGGTCGTGGATCAACGCCTGTGCTAATCCTACGCGTTGCCGGTATCCTTTTGAGAGTTGTCCGATTCGTTTTTTGTATTCGTTGGTCAGCCCGGTTCGTTCGATCATTTCGTCGACACGGCTTTTGCTTTGCTTGCCCAGATGATACATTCCGGCAACAAATTGTAAGTATTCTTTAACGTACAGGTCGGGATAAAGCGGATTGTGTTCCGGCAGATAACCGATCATCCGGCGTGTCTCGAGTCCGGTCTCCGTCACCTTTTCGCCGCAAACGGAAACGGTGCCCGCATCGGCCGAGATATATCCGGTGACGATTTTCATCAGTGTGGATTTTCCTGCTCCGTTGGGGCCCAGAAATCCTGCAATTTCACCTTCGTGAAGTTCGAACGAAACATTGTTCAGGGCTGCCTGCTTGCCATAATATTTAGTTGCCTGTTGAATCGATAATGACATGTATTCCTTCTCAAATTGTTGTATCTTTGTGGCTCCTTATCCTGAATATCGCTGTAAATAAGGGTGCAATGATTTTGCATATAAAGCTTTGCAAAAATAGCCATTATTTTGCAGATTGATTCTAAATCGGTTAGAATAGATGAATCGTTCACTGAAGATCAAAGGAATTCGCATTCCGAATAATATAGGTAAATTACGTCCGAAAGCTTCGGATATAAGAGATCACGTGCAAATTGTATTCGGTTTGCTGCTTTATGCCTTTGCCTGGAAGGCATTTCTGCTTCCGCATCAAATCCCTGGTGGCGGTGTAACCGGTATAGGTGCGCTTATCTTTTTCGCTACCGGAATTCCGGTTTCCATCCCCTATTTTGCTATCAATGTCATTCTCTTGGTGATTGCTATTCGTAGCATCGGACTGTCGTTCAGTCTGAAAACTATTTTCGGAGTTGGCGTGCTGACTTTTCTTTTTTCTGTTATCCCCATTATTCCACGCGGTACTTTTGTTGCGCCCAATGATTCTTTTATGGCGTGTATTCTCGGGAGCATCATGGCCGGGGTGGGGGTCGGTGTTGTTTTTATCTCCAACGGTAGTTCGGGAGGAACCGATATTATTGCGAAAATTCTGAATCAAAGCCGTAATATAACTCTGGGGCGTGCTCTGCTTTATTGTGACGTTATCATTATCAGTTCGTCATACCTAATTCTTGGTAGTCTTGAAAAAGTTGTTTTTGGACTTGTAACTCTTGCGATTATGTCGGTTTCGGTCGATATGGTGGTCAATGGAGTACGTCAATCCGTGCAATTCTTTATTATTTCGCGTGAACATGAACAGATAGCCGATCGCATTAACAACGAAGTACATCGTGGTGTAACTATTCTGAACGGTGAAGGCTGGTATTCGAAAGAACCGATGAAGGTGGTGATGGTTATTGCCCGTAAAAACCAGTCGGTTGCAATATTCCGTTTGGTAAAGTCTATCGATCCCGATGCTTTCGTTTCGCAGGGCTCTGTAATCGGGGTATATGGTCGTGGATTTGAAACAATGAAGATAAAATAAATCGATTTTAGCTTCCAATCTATCAGCAAATCACGTCCTGAAACAACAAAATAGAAGTTTTTGCGAACTTTTTTTTGAAAGATTATTGCGGAGAAACAAAAAACGTCTATCTTTGCAGTCACAAAACAATTCGACAATGAATAATTCTCTACTACTCGTGAACGTGGTCGTCCTTTTAGTCAAATCCTAAAGGGTGAGTCAGGCATGTAGTAGATTGAACAATATATAAACGAATTAACGAAGCCTTTCTCATCCATGAGAAGGGCTTTTTAATTTATAATTTCAGACAAAATAAATATAATTACGCAATGAAACTCAGAAGCAACACAACAACGCAAGGTCGTTTGATGGCTGGAGCACGTTCTTTGTGGCGTGCCAACGGAATGAAAGACGAACAGATGGGCAAACCGGTTATTGCCATCGTTAATTCATTTACTCAATTTGTGCCGGGTCACGTTCATTTGCATGAAATCGGTCAGGAAATAAAGGCCGAAATCGAAAAATTGGGTTGCTTTGCGGCGGAATTCAATACTATCGCCATCGACGACGGCATTGCCATGGGTCACGATGGGATGCTCTATTCGCTACCATCGCGCGACATTATTGCGGACAGCGTGGAATATATGGTGAATGCGCACAAGGCCGACGGCATGATCTGCATCAGCAATTGCGACAAAATCACTCCGGGTATGCTGATGGCTGCCATGCGCCTCAATATCCCGACGGTATTTGTTTCCGGCGGGCCGATGGAAGCCGGACGGTTGGAAGATAAAAAGCTCGATCTGATCGATGCCATGGTGCAGGGCGGTGACAGCAATGTTCCCGAAAGTGTTCTCGAAAAAGTAGAACGTGCTGCTTGTCCCACCTGTGGCTCCTGCTCCGGGATGTTTACCGCCAACTCCATGAACTGCCTGAACGAAGCTATCGGTCTGGCGCTTCCGGGCAACGGTACCATTGTGGCTACCCATGCCAACCGCAAACAGCTGTTTATGGACGCGGCAGAGTTGATCGTAAAGAATTGCTATAAATATTATCTGGATGGTGACGAAAGCGTGTTGCCTCTGTCGATCGTAACCCGTAAGTCGGTGCTCAATGCCATGACCCTGGATATTGCCATGGGAGGTTCTACCAATACTGTTTTGCACCTTCTGGCAATAGCTCACGAAGCCGGAGTAGACTTCACCATGGACGATATCGATGCTCTTTCGCGTAAAACGCCCTGTTTGTGCAAAGTGGCACCGAATACCCAAAAATATCATATTCAGGATGTAAACCGCGCCGGTGGTATCTTGGGCATTCTGGCCGAATTGAACCGCGCCGGGCTGCTCGATACATCCGTTAACCGTGCCGATGGGCTTACGCTGGCCGAAGCCATTGCTCAATACGATATCAAAAGTCCGGTTGTTTCGGACAAAGCCATCAATAAATACAAAAGCGCTCCCGCCAACCGCTTCAATCTGGTGCTGGGATCGCAAAACGAACAGTTTGCCGAACTGGATACCGATCGTGAGAACGGATGTATCCGCGACGTGGAACATGCCTATACCAAAGATGGTGGTCTGGGAATTCTGAAAGGCAATATCGCGCTGGACGGTTGCGTTATCAAAACCGCCGGTGTGGACGAAAGCATCTGGAAATTCTCTGGTCCGGCCAAAGTGTTTACTTCGCAGGATGCTGCTTGTGCAGGCATTTTGAGTGGAAAAGTTGTTTCGGGGGACGTGGTGGTAATCACTCACGAAGGGCCGAAAGGTGGCCCCGGTATGCAGGAGATGCTCTATCCGACTTCATACATCAAATCAAAACACCTGGGTAAAGAGTGCGCTCTGATTACCGACGGTCGTTTCTCGGGTGGTACTTCCGGTTTGTCGATCGGTCATATCTCTCCGGAGGCAGCTTCGGGTGGCAACATTGGGTTGGTAAAAGACGGTGATATTATTGAAATCGATATCCCAAACCGTTCGATCAACGTAAAAGTGAGCGACGAAGAGTTGCTGAACCGCCGCAAAGCCGAAGAGGCTCGTGGCGATGCTGCCTTCACACCTGCCGACCGCGACCGCAAAGTATCGAAAGCGCTTCGCGCCTATGCCAGCATGGTAAGCTCGGCCGACAAGGGAGCGGTAAGGGTAATTTGAAAAGCTCCCTAAATCCCCCACAGGGGGACTTATGACGTGGCTTAAAATAAACGAGATAACTAACTAATGCAGATTTAACTCTCCCCTTGTGGGGGAGACGGAGGGGGCTTTTTATGGCACACGACCATTCACATCATCACGATCATACAAGCGGGAATATTGTCGCGGCGTTTTTCCTTAACCTGGGTTTTGCCATCATTGAACTGGTAGGTGGCCTGCTGACCAATAGTGTGGCTATCCTTTCAGATGCCTTGCACGATTTCGGCGACAGCATTTCGCTGGGCGTGGCGTGGTATCTGCAGCGACTTTCCAATAAAAAGGGGGACCTGAATTACACCTACGGATACAAGCGTTTCTCCCTTTTGGGCGCAATTTTTATTTCCGTAGTGTTGCTGGTAGGTTCTATTTTTGTGATTCAGGCTGCTGTCGGCCGTCTGATCCACCCCGAAGTTTCCAATGCCCGGGGAATGTTTTTCCTTGCCATTCTGGGAATTTTGGTCAACGGTGCGGCTATCTTTCGGTTGAAAAAGGGAAATTCGCTGAACGAAAAAGCGGTGATGCTGCACTTTATGGAAGACGTGTTGGGCTGGATTGCCGTGCTGATTGTCAGCGTGGTGATGATGTTTGTCGATGTTCCGGTGCTCGACCCGATTCTTTCTCTGGGTATCAGTATCTGGGTGTTGACCAATGTCTACAAAAACCTGAAAGCCTCGTTCAAGATTTTGATGCAGAAGGTGCCGGCAGAGGTAAACGAACCGAAACTGCTCGAAAAAATCAAGCAACTGGATAAGGTGAGAGATTTACACGATGTTCATCTCTGGACTCTCGATGGTGAAAAACATATCATTACGTTGCATGTGGTAACCTGTTGCGCTATCACGGTCAATGAACTGTCAGAAATGAAAACGGCAATCAGGAACCTCTGCAAGGAATTCGGTATTTATCATGCCACCATCGAACTTGAAACGGAGAATGAAACCTGTGAATTTGAGGATGGGTGCTGCTAAGAATAATGAGTATGAAGGAAGATATTGTGGCATATGGACGAACATTAAAAGGCCTTCTTATTGAGAATGGAGCTTCCGAAGTCGGTTTTGCTCATCTTTCCGGTTCGCAGTACGTGTCAGGGATATCCATTTTATTGCGGATACCGGCTGAAGTTGTACGTTCGATATACGACGGACCCAATATAGCCTATTTCGATCAATATCATATTCTTAATGCTCAGTTAGATAAACTGGCAAACTTAGGGGCCCGATATATTCAGGAAACAGGATTTAACGCCTTGCCAATGACAACGGATAGGGTAAAAGAGTATGGTAATTATATGACGGAACTTCCACACAAGACGGTCGCAACACTGGCCGGTCTGGGTTGGATTGGCAAATCGGCTTTATTGGTAACTCCGACGTATGGATCGGCGATTCGTCTTACCACTATTCTTACGGACATGCCTCTCGAATATGGGACTCCTGTAAAAGAGTCGGCGTGTGGAAATTGTACCCGTTGTGAAAGTGCCTGTCCCGGGATGGCTATTTCCGGCAAGCGCTGGAATGTGACAATGCAAAGAGATGAGTTTTTCGATGTGATTAAATGTCGGGCCAAAGCGCGTCAGTTGTCAAAAGAACGGATGAACAAAGCCATAACGCTTTGTGGAAAATGTATAGAAGTATGTCCGTATACGCAAAAATATATTGGGCATTAATTGTTTTTTAATTTATGTATTATTTCAAAAAAGACAGCCAAATAATTTGTCTTTTGTCTTTAATCTACTAAATATGAGTCAATCACAAATTTCAGGAAGCCAGGCGCTAATGCGAGCGTTTGTTGCCGAAGGAGTTGAAACCATTTTCGGCTATCCCGGCGGAGCTATTATGCCGGTTTACGATGCATTGTACGATTTCCACGACAAAATGCGCCACATTTTGGTGCGTCACGAACAGGGAGCTGTACATGCAGCGCAGGGTTATTCACGTGTAACCGGAAAAACGGGTGTCGTCATTGTAACTTCAGGTCCGGCTGCTACCAATGTGATTACCGGTGTGGCCGATGCCATGATCGATAGTACACCGATGGTAGTTGTTTGCGGACAAGTGGTTGCCTCGCTTTTGGCTACCGATGCCTTTCAGGAGACAGATGTGGTAGGCATTACTCAGCCTATTACCAAATGGAGCTATCAGATTCGTTCTGCAGCCGAAATTCCCTGGGCTGTGGCTCGTGCTTTTTATATTGCCCGCGAAGGCCGTCCGGGTCCGGTGGTGCTCGACCTTACCAAAAATGCGCAGATCGAGTTGATGAATTTCCATTACGAACCGTGTACTTTTATTCGCAGCTTTATCCCGACCCCTCCGATCGACGAACAGGCTGTTTCGGATGCGGCAGCTTTGATCAATCAGGCAAAAAAACCGTTTGCTCTGGTTGGACAGGGAGTTATTTTGGGTAATGCCGAGAATGAACTGTTGGCAATGCTCGAAAAAGCGCAAATTCCAGCCGCCTGGACGCTATTGGGCCTTTCCGCTATGCCAACCGATCATCCGCTCAACAAAGGGATGCTGGGAATGCACGGAAATTATGCGTGTAACATCAAAACGAACGAATGTGATGTGCTGATTGCCATCGGAATGCGTTTCGACGACCGGGTGACCAGCAAACTGGCAACTTACGCCAAGCAGGCAAAAGTGATTCATTTCGACATCGATATTGCGGAGATAAACAAAAATGTGAAAGCGGACGTGGCTGTTTTGGGAAATTCAAAAGAGACCATTGCCGCAGTTACGAAACAGTTGCAACCCGCCCGTCACGACGAATGGATTGCCAGCTTCGATTCGTATGCCAAAATCGAACACGATGAGGTGATCAAAGAGGAGGTCGATCCTTCCACTCCCGATATTAAAATGGGGGAAGTGATTCGTAAGGTGTCGGAAGTTACCGGACACAAAGCGATTTGTGTTACCGATGTGGGTCAGAACCAGATGATGGGCGCCCGTTATTTTCAGTTCTCTCAAACCCGCAGTATGGTTACTTCGGGAGGATTGGGAACCATGGGATTCGGACTTCCGGCTGCCATCGGAGCAAAGATCGGAGCTCCGCATCGCACTGTTTGCCTCTTCTGTGGTGACGGCGGCATTCAGATGACCATTCAGGAACTGGGCACCATTTTGCAGGAAAATATCGGGGTAAAGATTATCGTTCTGAACAATCACTTTCTCGGTATGGTTCGCCAGTGGCAGGAGATGTTTTTCGACGAACGCTACTCGTTTACCAATATGAAAAATCCTGATTTTGTGGCTCTTGCCAAAGCGTATGGCATCCATGGGAAGAGTGTATCGACGCACGAAGAACTCGATCAGGCTATCGCAGAAATGGTTAGCAACGACGATGCTTACCTGCTCGAAGTGCAGATCGAACCCAAAGGAATGGTATTGCCCATGGTGCCTGCCGGTGCCGATATAACCGATGTGCGGCTGAAATGACGGCCCCCTAAATCCCCCACAAGGGGACTTGAATCTGAATCTGTGATTTATTCAAAGAAATTAACAACATAAAATCCGCCCGGATTTTCCTCCTCCCATAGATTTTATCCCTTTTTCCTTCTCCCCCGGGAGAAGGTGCCCGAAGGGCGGATGAGGTCAGGGAGGCTGGGAGGGGCTACTGAATTATGGAAAAAACATTATATACCGTTATCGTTTTCTCAGAAAACCGCCCCGGATTGCTGAATCAGGTATCCATTATCTTTTCGCGCCGGCAACTGAATATCGAAAGTCTTACCGTATCGGCTTCTTCCATCGAAGGGGTGCATAAGTTTACCATTACGGTCAATGCCGATGAAGAAGAGATTGACAAAGTGGTGAAGCAAATCGAAAAGCGCATCGATGTGCTCAAGGCGTATTACTATACCGATGATGAGGTAATTTATCAGGAAGTGGCTCTTTATAAGGTAGATACGGATTCTATTCTTGAGAGTGACGAAATAGAGCAATTAGTGCGTAAATACAATGCCCGTTTTCTGGAAATTACCCGCACCTTCTCGGTAATCGAAATGACCGGTCACACCGACGAGATCAAGGAATTGTACTATGCTCTCGACAAGTTCGGGGTGAAACAGTACGCTCGTTCGGGACGTATTGCCATCACCAAATCGACCTCTGAATTGCTCAGCAAATTCCTCTCCGATCGGGAAGAGGAGGCAAAGGGTTGACAGCAAGCCTTTCAGCAAAATATAGCACCTTCCTTTTACGGGATATTTTACCGTAAAAAGAGGGTGTTTTTGTTTTTATAGCTTTGAAAATGAATAAGATGTGAGGTGTGTGTTTTTCAGAATAAAAATTGTAACTTTGCGCCGACTTAAATGAGTTTTAAAAATATAAATTATTCACAGATGAATGTAGTAACAAAAACCATCGAACTGGGCGATGGGCGCACCATTACTATCGAAACAGGGAAGTTGGCAAAACAAGCCGATGGTTCTGTAGTAGTTAGAATGGGCAACACGATGTTGCTGGCAACGGTATGCGCTGCCGCAGATGCTGTTCCCGGAACCGATTTTATGCCGTTATCGGTTGATTACAAAGAAAAATATGCTGCCGCAGGTCGTTTTCCCGGTGGCTTTACCCGTCGCGAAGGCCGTTCTTCCGATTCTGAAATTCTCGTTTCACGTTTGGTCGACCGCGCTTTGCGCCCTCTTTTCCCTGACGATTTTCATGCTGAAACTTTCGTCAATGTAATGCTTATCTCTGCCGACGGCATCGACATGCCCGACGCTCTTGCCGGTTTGGCTGCCTCTGCTGCTCTGGCTGTTTCCGATGTGCCGTTCAACGGTCCGATTTCTGAAGTACGCGTAGCACGCGTTAACGGACAATTCCTTGTAAATCCTACTTTCGATCAGTTGGAAAATGCCGACATCGACGTAATGGTTGCCGCTACTATCGACAACATTATGATGGTAGAAGGTGAAATGGACGAAGTATCGGAACTCGATCTGCTCGAAGCAATGAAAGTGGCTCACGAAGCAATCAAAGTTCACTGCAAAGTTCAGCTTGAACTGATGGAAGCCGTAGGCAAAACTGTAAAACGTACCTACTGTCACGAAGTGAACGACGAAGATTTGCGTAAAGATGTTCACGATAAAACTTTTGCGAAAGCTTACGAACTGGCAAAATCGGGTAACACCGACAAACATGCCCGCGTTGCTGCTTTTGAAGCTGTAAAAGAAGAGTATATCGCAGCTCTTGATCCTGAAGTCGCTGCTGAAAAAGGTGCTTTGATTTCCCGTTATTACCACGATGTGGAAAAAGAGGCTATGCGTCGTGCTATTCTCGACGAAGGTATGCGTCTCGATGGTCGTAAGACTACCGAAATCCGTCCTATCTGGTCGGAAGTGGACTATTTACCGGGAGCACACGGTTCTGCCGTATTTACCCGTGGTGAGACTCAGTCGTTGACTACCGTTACGCTGGGTACCAAAATGGACGAAAAACTGATTGACGAAGCTTTGGTACAAGGTAAAGACCGTTTCTTGTTGCACTATAATTTTCCTCCTTTCTCAACCGGCGAAGCCCGTGCCTCACGTGGTATCGGTCGTCGTGAAATTGGTCACGGAAACCTTGCATTGCGTGCGTTGAAACGCATGATTCCGGAAGATTATCCATACGTAGTTCGCGTGGTATCCGATATCCTCGAATCGAATGGTTCCTCTTCCATGGCAACTGTTTGTGCCGGTACGCTGGCGTTGATGGATGCCGGTGTAGCTATCAAAAAACCGGTTTCGGGTATTGCCATGGGGCTGATCTCGGAAAATAAAGGTAAAAACTTTGCCGTTCTTTCCGATATTTTGGGTGACGAAGATCACCTGGGCGATATGGACTTTAAGGTAACCGGAACAAAAGATGGTATTACTGCCACTCAGATGGATATCAAGGTTGATGGCCTCTCTTTCGAAATTCTTGAAAAAGCGTTGATGCAGGCTCATGAAGGCCGTATGCATATTTTGGGCAAAATTGCCGAAACGATCGAAGAGCCCCGTGAAGATCTCAAACCGAATGCTCCGCGTATTGTGGTGATGACTATTCCGAAAGATTTGATCGGTGCTGTAATTGGCCCGGGCGGTAAAATCATTCAGGGTATTCAGGCCGAAACAGGAGCTAACGTTGCTATCGAAGAAGTTGGAAATATTGGTCGTGTAGAAATTGCGGCTACCAACAAGGCTTCTCTCGATGCGGCTATTGCCCGCGTAAAAGGCATCACAGCTATTCCTGAGGTAGGAGAGGTTTACACATCTAAAGTGAAATCAATCATGCCTTACGGTTGTTTTGTGGAATTCCTTCCGGGTAAAGAAGGCTTGCTTCACATCTCCGAAATTTCCTGGACCCGCCTTGAAACAGTTGAGGCTGCCGGTTTGAAAGAGGGTGATACAATCGAAGTGAAATTGCTCGACGTAGATCCGAAGAGCGGTAAATTCAAACTTTCACACAAAGTGTTGGTTCCGCGTCCTCACGATCAGGAAAAGAAATAATTACTAACATAATTCATTTTCCAAAAGAGGAATAGACGTTTGTCTATTCCTCTTTTTTGTGTTGTTCCGGGTGCAGATAGCTTTGTAAAGCGTCAATGTACTGTTGGAATGCTTCGATGCCCTGCTGCGTGATTTTACACGTCGTACAAGGCATTTTTCCTTTGAAAGACTTGGTTACGTCAATATATCCGGCCTCTTTCAGCTTTTCTATTTGCACGCTTAAATTTCCGGCCGTGGTGCCGGTTTGTTTGCGGATATAGGTAAAGTCGGCGCTCTCGACACTGATTAGTATCGACATTACACCAAGTCTCAACTCGCTATGTAGAATTGGATTCAGCTCTTTGAACATCTCTTTTTGGCTCTATAGTTCAAAATATGACCGGGGATGACGTCGATACAGATAAATGCCAAAGCGAACGTCAGCATTTTGATATCGTAGTCGGGCACCAAATAGTTGACAAACCCGATCAACATCCCGGCAAACGACCCGATAACCGATGGTTTAAACTCGGTTACCAGTCCGGTAAGCATGGAGCCCATTCCCATCATCAGTATAACGACAAACAGAATGGGAAATGCCCACATAAAGTTGAAAATGGTTGCGGCAGAGAGAAAGAAACCGGTAATTCCGACAACCATCCAGATATATTTGATTACTTTGTCGATGTACGTTTTAACTAATTTCGGCTGTCTACTCTGGAATAGGATATAAGGATAGCCTATTAGTGGAATGAGAAACCACAAAAAATTCCAATTCGGATTTCCGGTCAGGCGGAGGGCCAGCCATACCGAAAAGGTGGCAAATACCGTTGCATATCCCCACACAAGCATATTAGCACCGGTACCTCTTTCGAACCTTTTTTGTGTGTTTTGAATCATTTGCGCGATGAGCGCCAAACTCTCTTTTTCATTCAGAGTTTTGTCCTGCATCCTGGAATCTTCCATCTTTGTAAAATTTAAGTGTAAAGGTAATTGTAAATTATTTTTGGCACAAAATTTTTGTTCATTTTATTCCTGTCGATTTTTCGAGTCTGCTTTTCTCCTCTTCGGAACTGTTCTCTATCGTCCGTTTTTTGAATGTTTTACCGCTTTTGAAATTGTATTGAACACTGAGCTTGACATAGCGTGAACTTTGCGCCTCGGTGCCTTTGCTGTTGATGGTGAAGTAGGGCGTGTTGGAGAAATAAGAGGTTTTACTGTCGAAAATATTGTTGATACCTATTGCAGCCGATAGTCGGTCGTTGAGTAGTTGTTTTTTTACAACTGCGTGAAACAACTGGCGTTGATTGATCCCCGAATTGGCAGAATATAAACGACTTGTGCCGCTGTATGTCAGTTCAAAATAGTATTTTGCCGGTAGCTTGAATCCGGCGGTTACGTTTGCAAAATAGAGATAATGCGACATGACAGGATCATTGGCCGTAGCACGTATATCTTGCTTCACACCTACCAGATTGAAGTTCATGTTACACCATTCGATCGGTTTCGCCGGAAAAATCAGGGCAATGTAGTAATGATTTTCGCTGTAGTGATTTTCGGGTGTGATATAGGTCGTTTTTGGATTGGTCGGATCAATTTTGCATACTTCGCGTATCAGATCATGGTGCAGATGTCCGCCGAACGACAAAATGTAACGGTACCGGTAAACGGCTGTCATTCCAATGTTATTGATATATGTCGGTCGTAATTCCGGATTTCCTACCATGTACGAGTAGTCGGAATATTGTACGCGATTCGGATTCAGATACCAGAAATTGGGGCGTTCGATATTTCTGGAGTACTGGCCGATAAGCATAAAGGTGCGCATGGCATCGAACGAGTAAGTGACATTTACGCTCGGGAACAGATCGAAATAGTGACGGCTGATATACCCGTTTTGGCCGTCAACACTTGTGTATTCTCCTCTCAATCCTCCCGACAGACTGAATTGACGGATGTTTCCGGCAATGGTGCCATACAGCGCGCCGATGTTTTCCGTATAATTGAGTAAAAAGCTATAGTCGGGTAATGTCATCCATTTTGCTGTCGAATAGCTTTCGTACCGAACGGTATCCGCAATGCTGTTTCTGGTATATTTCATTCCGGCAGAGTATTTCATTCCGCCCGGCAATACCTTGTTGATCACGGCATCGGCTGTAAATATTTTGTAATTTGAGATCGAATTGCTTCTGTAGATGCTGTCGCTAACAAAACTGCCCGTTGTAAAATAGGAGTTGTAATCGTTTTTACCGGTCACCTTCTTTTTGGTGTAGTTGGTGATGAATTTCAGGGTTGATCCGAGCGAATCAATTTTCAGAATATAGTTCAATAGCGCATTGAAATTTTCCGCAGTCTCGTTTTGCTTGTACTCACTTGATCCGTTACTTATTATTCCGTTTTGCCGGATGAATGTGTTTGCCGATGTCGGATTGGGCGTGCTTTGTTTTGAATATTCAATTTCCGCACCAAAGCTGTTGCGTTTGTCAGCATCGTAAATGGCACTTATTCTCCCAATGCCCGCGCGGGTTTTCTGGTTCATAACCGACTGCGATTTGAACTCTGTATTGTCTTCGTCGTGATATGCGCGGGTAGCGGCCATCTCGCTTTTCCCTTTCGTTGCGATATTGCCTGAGGCACTGGCATCAAATGTCCATTTGTTCAGGCTGACATTCAATGTCCCGGCTGGATCGTATTCGCCAAGATATTTGCCTTGTAAAGTATTTAAAACTACATTGCCATTCATGCCTTTCTCCATTTGTTTCCGGAGGATGATTTTTACCACTCCGCCGTTGGTGTCGGCGCTGTATTCGGCTCCTGCCTGCGGAATCACTTCTACACGGGCAATATTCGACGATTGAATGTTGCGGAGGTAGTTGTACAAATCCTTACCTGAAAGTTTTATCTCACGGTCGTTGATAAAAACTTTACTGCCGGAAGCTCCGTTGATGGAGACTCCATTCTCGTCGATCCATACTCCCGGTGCCAACCGAAGTACCTCCGAAGCGTCCTTATTGAGTGAGGCCGGTGTTTTGTCGATGCGCATGACAAATCTGTCGGCTTCGCGGGTTATGGCGGACGCTTTTACCACAACCTCGCTTAATCCGATAGCGGTTTCGGTTAACCGGAAATTTCCCAGCGTCTGGTTTGAAACGGTAATATCTTCGTCAATAGGTTTGTACGATATATTCCTTATTTTCATGTGGTATTTGCCTTCAGCCACTGACAGCGTAAACCGGCCGGTAGAATCACTGATTGCATTTGCTACCTGTTTGTCGCCATTAAAGAATGCAACGGTAGCAAACTCTACCGGCTCCCCTTTTTGGCCGGTCACATATCCGATTCTGTTTTGAGCTGAAAGGAAGTGGCATATGGCAAACAGTAGCAACGCCAGACCTATTTTAATTAAATGACTCATTCTTACTATTATTTGGTGCCCATCATCTCTTTTACATCGATGAGCCTGATCTCTATTTTGTTTTCTCCCTCTTTGATTGTTACTCTCTCTTTCTGGTAGCAAGGTTCGATCGGAATTTGACTTTCGTCTTTATCTAATTGGTGATTGCCGTTCAGATCCTGATAAACATATAAGCCTTCGGATCCCACCGGAATATCCTTCAACAGGCACATCACACTGTTGGTAGAGGTAACCGGCACCATACTATACGCCATCTGTTTCGGATTCGACTGGTCGCCGAAAGCGATCATGACACTCCCTTTGCTCTCTTTAACCCCTTTGACGACTACCGTGAGACTCCCTTTTTGTGCATAGCACATAGTGCAGGCACCCATCATTATCATAGCGATAACTCCTAATGATTTCATTGCTTTCATAATAATCTGTTTTTTGAGTTTAGTTCGACGATGAATAAAAAAATAAACACACTGCAAATATAAAGTAGTTTATAAAATAAACCAAATATTTTGGTGCCTTATTTCAAAAAAATATTTTCGGCGCTTGAAAATGAATCCATCATGCTTATATTTGCGGGGTTAAGTCGCAAATTTTTATGGGCGAGCATGTTCGCTTTTTGTTACAAATTCGTGCAGCTTACATGCAGGTTGTACTAAATATCAAACTTACTTATGAAAAAAGTATTCACACTTTTGATGGCTGCAATGTTTGTTTTTGCAACATCGTTGAGCGCTCAGACTCCGGCGGCTCCTGCCAAGAAGGAGGTTAAGAAGGAGATGAAAAAGGCGGATAAAGAGATGAAAAAGGGAGAGAAGATGGGAAAAAATATGACTCCGCCACCACCACCGCCTCCCGTTAAGGTAAAGAAGGGCGCAAAAGCACCTATGGCTGGTCAAGTTCCTGCTCAGCATCTGAAAAAAGATGGTACTCCCGATAAACGTTTCAAGGAAAACAAAGTGGGTGTTGCCCCTAAACATTTAAAAAAAGACGGAACGCCTGATAAACGATTCAAAGAAAACAAAAAACCAAAAAAATAGGGAATAGGTATTTGAAACGGAAAAACGGCTCTACTGGTAATATCCGATAGAGCCGTTGATTTTTTAGCGGGAATATTTTCGTCGTCTCAGCAAGAAGAAAACTGCCGCGAACAGTGCCAAAAGAATGAGAGGTATTACCAGATTCGTGATTTGCCACATGATTCTGCCTTCTGTGGTGGCCATATTATTGAGCAACCGGAGAGGAACCACACGCGACCGGAGTTCCAGCCAATGATCGTCGCCACAGAGATAGAGCACCGCGTTGACAATAAAATCGCGGTTGCCGTATTGGCGATTTGCATAACTGTCAAATCCCAACGGCAATATTTGCATGTTGTTTCCGGTTCCGTGCACTTCATTCCGGATAATATCTCCGTTCGCAATTACGATCATGCGGGTAGTCTTACTTTTCCGTAAGATAGAAACCGGCTGTATAATTCCCTCAGGAACCATTCTGTTGGCAAAGGCAGATGTAAAAGAGCCTTCCAGCAGTCCACCCACAGGAATGTTCTGAAATTGAAAATAATCGTGATCGCGTGGATCGGGCATCTGTTTCAGATCGACCATGGCGGGAGGCGCAAGCACATGCGATGCATTTGAGGTGGCCAGAAGCGCTGTTTTTTTGATTAGGGTATCTACCCCGACAAAGTCGATCGATGAGGCGAAATTGGCCTTGACAGAGGCTAAATTTCGTGTGACGACATGATAGGGAGAGGTTAGCAAAAGAGGTTGGTAAAACCATGGCATCGGTTTGAATTGGGGCTCGTCGCCCGGACGCGATACATTGACCGGCATGGAGGCACATTGCACATCTTGCACAATGTCGGGATTGATGCGTATGCCGTAGCCGAAGAGCATATCGGCAAGGTTGACGTCAAGAGGGGCGATGGTTGCCTGGCCTGTTTGGGCAAGGTAGTTGTTGTCTATTCTCGATCCGTCGATCAGCCACAAAATACTTCCTCCACGCATGATATACTGGTCGAGGATGAATTTCTCGTTCTCCGAAAACGACGCTACCGGCTTGGCAACGATAACCACTTTGTAGGGATCGAGCGCTTTTGGGTCATTTCCCAGAGCTCCCCGGTCGACCTGGAAATAGCGGCTCAGTGCTGTGGTGGCATCATAAACCTCCGGCTCGGGCAGTTCTCCGTTACCTTCCAGAAAAGCGATTTTGCGGGTCTCCTTCACGTTCAGTACCCGGATGGCATCGGTCAGTTGGTATTCCAGCCCTTCTACCGACGCGTTCAGATTCTCTTCGCCCGAGCGGCCCTGCACGTTTGTGAGCAGATTGACCAGCAGCGTGTCTTTGTGGCTTATAATCTCGGCCCAGGGGAAAATGATTTTACGTACGGCCTTCCCGTCAGCATCCTTTTCATACACCATGGTGGCTTTCATGCCCCGTTTTTCCAACGAAGCGTAATAGGCTTCCGCATCGGTTCCCGAAGCAGTTTTTGTAGGATCTACAAACTGATATTGGATGTTTTTTCCGGCATAGACCTTAAATTCTTCCAGGTAGTCTTTGCAGGAACGTTTCAGTCGTAAAAAGCCGGCGTTCAAGTCGCCGTCGAGATAGACGTTGATTTGAACCGGCTCCTCCAGCGATTTCATCAGCTTTTTGGTGGCTGGCGAAAGCGTATACCGTTTGTCGGAGGTCAGGTCGAGACGAAAAAAGAGAAAATGAGAGGCGAGAGAGAGTGCCGCAATTGCAACGACGACTACTGCGATTTGCCAGAAAAGAGGTTTGTTTTTCATCTGTGAATTGATTCAACATAAAAACAACTTCCCGACTGGCGAATGTCAGGAAGTCGTCATTTTTATCAAAAAATAGAGTTTTATAGAATCACGGCCAGAAAGCGGACCATTTTATTGTCGAGAGCTTTCATTCCGTGTTTTAACTCGGCGTTGAAATAGAGCGAATCTCCTTCTTCCAGAATGAGCTCTTTACCGTTTACTTCAAGCAACATTTTTCCTTCCAGCACATAATTGAACTCTTGACCGGCATGGGTATTGAGGCAAATCGGACTATCCGAAGGTTCGACAGTGACGATAAACGGATCGGCATTGCGTCCTGCAAATCCGGCAGCCAGCGATTGATATTTATAAGCTTTGGTTCTTTCAATAGACACTCCTTGTCCTTTGCGGGTGAGATAGTAGGTTCTCATGCGGGGTTCTTCGCCAAACAACAAAGCGGTCATCTCAATATTGAAATGGGAGGAGACGTTGTGCAGAAGGCTGACCGGAATATCCTTTTTCCCGGTTTCATAGATAAGATATTCCTTTTCGCTGACCATTGCCGCATCGGCCATCTCTTTCACCGGGACATCCAATGCTTCACGCAATCCGTGTAATCGTTCTGCAATTTGCCTGATTTGATCATCCATTGATAATTGGTATGTTATGTGTTTTTTGAACGTTATTGTTTTTTTAATTTTTCAATACAAAAGCTCAAACTCTCTTCCCAATGAGGAATGGAGATGTCGAACGTTTTTTTTATTTTCGATTTATTCAAAACACTATAAAACGGGCGTGGTGTTTTAGCCGGATACTCTTTCGACTCGATGGGCACAACGTTACAGGTGATGCCTGCCAAGCGATGGATGGCAATGGTAAAGTCGTACCAGCTGCATACACCTTCGTTTGAGAAATGATAAACTCCTGTTTTGAAGGCGTTTTCATTTTCAATGGTTTTGGCAATGATTTGAAGAATGGCTGAAGCTAAATCAGCAGCATTGGTCGGTGTACCTATCTGATCAAAGACAACTTTCAACTCATCCCGTTCTTTTCCAAGCTTGAGCATCGTTTTTACGAAATTGTTCCCATAAACCGAATACAACCACGAGGTACGGATAATGACAGCATCGAGGCAAACCCTTTTCAGATCGGCTTCGCCAAGGGCTTTGCTTTTACCATAGACGGTTTTCGGATTGATCTTCACGTTCTCTGTGTACGGTGTATGAGCCGTGCCATCAAAAACATAATCGGTAGAAATATGGATGACCTTAATGCCATTCGAGGCTGCTACCTCTCCAAGGTTTCGAACCGCTTCACAGTTAATAGTAAAACATTTGTCTTCATCTTCCTCTGCTTTATCCACTGAGGTATAAGCTGCGCAGTTGATGATAAAATCGAACGATTTGTTGGTTACAAACTGCTCGATGGCCTCTTTGTTGCAAATGTCCAATGTGTCGACATCCGTAAATACAAATTCGACATCGCTCATTTGCGGGGCAATTTGTTGAAGTTCGCTCCCTAATTGCCCCTGCGAACCTGTGACTAAAACCTTTTTCATACTCTTCATCTTTAAGTTGTTAATACACAAAATTCAACTCTGCCTGTTCCAAAGCCGGATGTTTCAGATCCTTGTCGGAAATGATGGCTTCTTCTTGTGAAATTTTCCAATCAATATTCAAAGCCGGATCGTTATACATAATTCCCCTTTCTAACGTAGGATCGTAAAAATTATCGCATTTGTAACTAAATATTGCTGTCTCGCTCAACACCGAAAATCCATGTGCAAAACCTTGTGGAATAAGAAATTGCCACTTGTTTTCTTCCGAAAGTTCCACTCCGTACCATTGTCCGAATGTAGGTGAATTTTTCCGGATGTCGACAGCTACATCATATACTTGCCCAACAATCACCGAAACTAACTTGCTTTGGCTGTGAGGATTCAATTGATAATGAAGTCCTCTGACTACGCCGTAACTCGATTTGGACATATTGTCCTGACAAAAGTCAATGTTGATGCCGTTTTCGGCTAATCTTTTCTTGTTGTAGCTCTCTAAGAAAAACCCTCTACTATCGGCGAAAACACGGTTCTTAATTATTACCAAATCGCGTATCGGCGTTTTAATTATTTCCATTTTCTGTTGGTTCGTTGGCTATTTTAATAAGATATTCTCCGTAATTGTTTTTCTTCAACGGTTCTGCCAGTTTAAGCAGCTGATTGCGATCGATGTATTTCATGCGATATGCAATCTCCTCAATACAGGCAACTTTAAGACCTTGCCGGTTCTCAATGGTGGCAATAAAGTTAGCCGCTTCCAGTAAACTATCGTGCGTTCCGGTGTCGAGCCAAGCCATTCCCCGACCTAATAATTTGACATTCAATCGTCCTTCTTCGAGATAGAGTCGGTTGAGGTCGGTAATTTCGAGCTCGCCTCGTTTCGATGGCTTCAGATTTTTTGCTTTCTGAATCACATCGTTGCCGTAGAAATAGAGGCCGGTTACCGCGTAGTTTGATTTGGGCGTTGTCGGCTTTTCTTCCAGGCTAAGTACCTTGCCCGATGCGTCGAATTCTGCAACACCGTAACGTTCGGGATCCGTCACATAATAACCGAAAACGGTTGCTCCCTCTTTCAGTTTTGATGCCTCCTGCAATTGCGATGATAAGTTGTATCCATGAAAGATATTGTCGCCGAGCACCATACAGACGGAATCGTTACCAATGAATTTTTCTCCGATGATAAAAGCCTGTGCCAGACCGTCGGGTGATGGTTGAATGGCATATTCGATTTTTAGTCCGTACGCTGATCCGTCTTCAAAAAGCCTTTCGTAAAGATGTATATCCTGTGGTGTAGAGATAATAAGGATCTCCTGAATGCCTGATAACATTAAAACAGACAAGGGATAATAAATCATCGGCTTGTTGTAAACAGGAATAATCTGTTTGGAGATGCTTTTGGTGATGGGGTATAGTCTGGTTCCCGATCCACCTGCTAAAATAATACCTTTCATTGGTAAGTATTGTTAATTAGTATTCTAAGGGTATTTGTGAAATAAACCTTCAAAATGTAGCATTTATCGGGTTTTTCTCTCTTTTTGTTATAAACAAAGATAATCGCTTTTATTGAAAATGGTACGGCATTGTGAAAAAAATTACCACCCAAAAGCCGTATTATCGTCCATCCATTTTTCTTGCGCTTTCATCACCTGTTCCATTACGTCGCGGGCGCAACCTTCTCCACCTTTCAACGGGGAAATGTAGACGGAAATCGCTTTGATTTCGGGAGCTGCATCTTGCGGGCAGGTGGGAATTCCAGTGCGCAACATTACCTGATAGTCAGGAATATCGTCTCCCATGTAAAGTATATTCTCGGCACTGAGCGAATATTTCTTTAAAAAATCAGTCAGATCGTTGGTTTTGGTGCTTGATGCCATGTAGATGTCCTCTACACCCAATCGCTCGAAACGGAGCCGCACGGCATTGGTATTTCCGCCGGTAATAATTGCCACGTGGTAACCTTTCTTAATGGCATACTGAATGGCATACCCGTCTTTGATGTTTACCATGCGCATCGGCTCTCCATTGGGGTGTAAAGGAATGCAATTGTTAGATAGTACACCGTCAACATCAAAGACGAATGCCTTAACATTGTTGAGAAGTTCTTTGAAATTTGCCATAATGCATCTGTTTTAGAGGGTAAAAAACAAAAGGTCAAAAGTTTGTAAATCAAACTATTGACCTTGTTTGGTTGTCTCACCAGGATTCGAACCTAGACAGGCAGTACCAAAAACTGCAGTGCTACCATTACACCATGAGACACTTCATTATGTTTTGCTTTAAAAGCGACTGCAAAGGTAAGCGTTTAATAGGTTTCTTCAAAACTTTTGGTCGAAAATTTTTTCCCGATTTTTGTTTTTTGTTCAACTTGTTTGTAATTTGTAGGTATTCAGCTGTTAGTGTGCTGTATTTGTCTTTAGAGATGATTCAAAATCCTCTGTAAAATCACTTTTTTGTGAAAACGTCTAACCATTTGCGAGGCTTTTTCAATTCTTCGAAAACAGGAGCTGGATTGTTCAGTACACTGAAACGTTCGTCGGTTTCGGACTGGAAGCCGAATTGTTCAGGGAAGATTATCAGCTGGCTGTTGTTGATGACGGCGTTTGTCACTGTAACAAATAATTCTTCGAATAGAGGGTTGTATGAAATTGTTGACTTTCGTCCGGCAACCAATACCACCAGATCGTTGTTACGAACTTGTTTGATGCAGTTTGCAATATCGCCCCATCCTTCCATTTTATGGTAAAACGACGGTGCTTTGTGCCGTTGGAGGTCGGCTAAAATCTTGAGTTTTTCCTCAGTCTCTCGGCTCGCATAAAAGACAAGCGAGGCATCAGCCTGTTTGGCAATATGATGGATATGCTCGTAACAACGTTGGAACCCAAGCTCCAGTTCGGCTTTTTCGGGGAAGAAAACCACCACCTGAGACGTGGTGCCGAGTGGTTGTGTTGGTTTGTAAATGAAGATGGATCGGTTCATACTTTTTTGCAATGAATCTACCATCTGTCCCAAAAACGATTCGGTAATTTTTGTTTTGCGATGCAGTCCGATGATTATGTCCGAAATATTGTGCTCTTTTACGGTATGGATAATTCCGCTGGCAACGTTCACGTCGTAGCGTACCAACTGTTCAATCGTGTTGTCGGTTGCTGCGGCTATTTTTGCTGCTCTTTCCAACAATTTTTCGCCTGTACCTCTGCTTTCATTTGCCGTGTCGTCCACTACCGTAAGTGCGTATAATGGTTGTTTGAACGGAGCCGTTTTCATCATCACGGCAAGTTCCATCAGTCTGTCGATGGTTTCGGGGTTTGAAATGGGAATCAGAATTCGTTCCCTTATTTCCTTGTCGCTCTCATCGTTGCTTTTTCCGGCAAAAGCCAGGCGGCGTGCTGCTTTTTCGGTGACAAAGGAGCTGATGATACACGACAACAGGATCATGATAATCGTACCGTTCAGCACATGGTCGTTTAGCAGTCTGACCGGAGTGCCATCGGGATTTTGGCCTAAAATAATGTTGTAGCCCACCATGACGGCGGCCAATGTGGCCACAGCATGTGCATTGCTCAATCCGAAGATCATCAGCCCTTCGTCTTTCGATAGTTTGCAGGTAAGTCGAGTGAAGGTTGCAGCAAGCCATTTGCTGGTGATGGCTACCACCGCCATCACTCCTGCCACGAGTAGTGCCTCGTATCCGCTAAATAATACTTTGTAATCGATCATCATGCCTACTCCGATCAGAAAAAACGGAATGAATAGCGCATTACCCACAAATTCGAGGCGGTGCTTCAATGGAGAGACCTTGGGCACCAGCCTGTTCAATGAGATTCCAACCATAAACGAACCGAGGACGCCCTCCAATCCGGCAAGTTGTGCCAAAAAAGCACCCAAAAAGACCATGGCCAGTACAAAAATAAATTGAAGAATCTGATCTTCAAATCGTTTCATAAATGCCCTGGCAATGATTGGGAATACAAAAAGGACAATCAGACCGAAGCAGATGATTTTTATGACCCAGACAACCATAAACCAATTAGTAAGTGTTCCCTTGCACAATCCGGCAATGATAGCCAAAAGCATTAGCATTAGTGTGTCGGTAAGAATTGTCCCTCCCACAGTGATATTCACGGCTCGGTTTTGCGATACACCATATCGTCCGGTAATGGGGTAGGCTACTAAGGTTTGCGACGAATACATGGCTGCCAGCAATAGGGAAGTCATCAGACTGAAATGGAGAATGTAGAGGCTGGAGAATGTGCCTATGATGATCGGAATCGAAAAGGTAAAAAGTCCGAAAATCATTCCTTTTACCCGGTTGCGTCTGAAATCGTTCATGTCCATATCGATTCCGGCCAGAAAAAGAATATAGAGAATGCCGACATTGCCAAACAGATGGAAACTCTCGTCGTTGGCAAGAATATTGAAGGCTTTAGGCCCGAGCAGGATTCCGGCAAAAATAAGCCCTACAATATACGGAATCCTCAATCGATGGAGCAACAGAGGCGAAAAGAGTATAACAAGTAACACCACAGCAAAAATAAGGGTGGTGTTCTCAAGTGGCAATTGTATGGTAATGTCCGATATACTCATGCGTAAGGGCAACAAAATTTGCCCGAAGATTAATCCGTTGTTGTGGTAGAAATCAGTTTTTTCTCCAGTTCATTTATTTTGGTTTCCTGGTTGTTGATGGTGGTAAGTAACGCATTCAATTCTTCGTTTTCGATGCTTGAAGGAAATTGTCCCTTCACACGATCCATGAAATCGGCCAAGACGTTCATGTAGTTTGTAAATGCACTGTAGGGCGAATCGTAGTTCTGGTACACGTTGAATCCGTTCCACGATTTGGTAGTCATGTAATGAAAATGGTCGGACGATTGCAGGCATAGCCAATCGTGCTTGATGGCTCTGTCGGAGCATAATCGTACCCGTTCGCCTACTTGATAGAGTTTTTGCAATGCTTCGGTTTGCAAATCGTTCCCGGTCCAGCTGCTCAGGTCTTTCTCTTCGCCCGACCACGATTGCGGATAGGGAACGCTAATGGGGGAGATGGCGTTGAATTTCTTTGCAATCTCAGCCGGGGTCGAAAAAGTAATTTTATTAGAGAGTGCCTGAAGGGGTAGTGCTTTGATAAATTCGAAAATGCCGCTTTCGGATCGTTGGCGTTCGCCGATAGATTGATAGCCCATGAAAATGCTGAAAATTTTTTCACTGTCGTCGGCATTTTTGATCCAACCCATCAGTTTTTCTGCCGTCAATGGAAATTCGCTCCAACTCCAGTCCGAGAAACGATAGGCAATGTCGTCACTGAGTTTCATGTTTCGGGTCAGCACCTTGACCTGCGGAATATAGCTGTGTCCGTAGAGAAAATTGGGACTTTTCCATCCCAACACGTGCTTCGAACCTTCGGTAAGCAAGGTAGAATATCCCATTTCGTAAGCCATCTGGGCAATCTCATCGGAATAGATCATCTCCGTGTTACGGAATGTAGTCGGTCGCACGCCGAACAGATCGTAGATGATATCGCTATGCATTTTGACCTGTTGGGTAAACTCTTCCGGATCGAAAACCGAAGCAAGAGAATGCGCGTATGTTTCGGCAATAAACTCCACGCTACCTGTTTCGGCAAGTTCTTTGAAACTATCGATCACTTCGGGTGCATATTGCTCGAAAAGCTCTAGTGCAATGCCCGATATCGAAAATGAGACTTTGAATTTTCCGTGCGAGCTGCGGATCAACTCTAAAATAAGGCGATTGGCGGGCAAAAAGCTGCTGTTGGCAATTCGCTGAACATTTGCTTCATTAGCAAAATCATCATAGTAATAATGATCCGATCCGATTTCAAAAAAACGGTAACGCTTCAATTGCATCGGGATATGCACCTGAAAGTAAAAACAAATAGTTTTCATAAGCGATAATTTTAAGGTGGATCACTAACGTTTGCTGATACTTGTTCGGAATACGGATGAGGAAAATTTGTCGATTCCGCCTACCTTTGGCAAAAATAGGATTAATTTCGGACAACCAAAAAAAATATGGCACCTATCTTGCGATAAGTGCCATAAAAATGCAATAAAAAAAGCGGTGAGGGGGGGATTCGAACCCCCGGTACGGTTACCCGTACGACAGTTTAGCAAACTGTTGGTTTAAGCCACTCACCCACCTCACCAGTGTCGAGTCATTGCCTAAACGGGTTGCTTCAAAAGCGATGCAAAAGTAGGAATAAAATTTCAATTTTTCAAACTCTCTTTCAAAATATTCTCAAATGGAATAACTAAATTTGCAAGCTCAACCGATAAGGCTTAAAAGTTAGGTAGTTATGCAAAAGAAAATATATCGTAAATCTAAATCAATCAAAACAATAGCGTGGATTCTTGGTGCCCTTGCCTCTCTTTTTATCGGGTATCAGGTTTATACTTATTTCCGTGGAAATTTCTTTACTCCTTCCGGTGAGACGGTTTACATTTATATTCATGAACATGCTACGTTTGATGATGTAGTGAAACAGATTGAGAAGAAAACCAAGCCTCGCAGTATGGCATCTTTCATTGCTTTGGCCAAATCCGAGGGTTATCCGAATAAAATCCGAACCGGACGCTATGCCATTAAAAACGGAATGACCAACCATAAATTGCTCAACAATCTCAGAAAACATGTACAGGCGCCAGTCAAGCTGACATTCAATAATATCCGAACCAAAGCTCAATTGGCCGGACGTTTGTCAAAACAGTTGATGGCCGATTCGCTCACACTGCTTTCTCTGTTAAATGATTCTGTGACAGATGTGAAACTCGGATTCAACCCCGAAACGGTTGTAGCTATGTTTATTCCGAATACGTATGATGTTTTGTGGGATATAACTCCGGTTCAGTTGCTGAAACGGATGCACCACGAATATGAAAGTTTCTGGACGGATGAACGCAAACAAAAAGCGAAGAAAGCCCATTTCTCTCCGGTAGAAGTTGCTACTTTGGCTTCGATTATAGAAGAGGAGACCAACCATAAAGCTGATAAACCTATTGTCGCTGGATTGTATATGAACCGATTGCGATTGGGAATGCCTTTGCAGTCGTGTCCTACCATCAAGTTTGCGCTGAATGATTTTGCTTTGCAGCGAATCACTGGAGTGCATTTGCGAGTTAATTCGCCGTACAATACCTATAAAAATCCGGGACTTCCTCCGGGACCGATCCGTATACCGAGTATCGAAAGTATTGATGCCGTGCTGAATTTTAAGCCAAATAACTATCTCTATATGTGTGCCAAAGAGACGCTGAACGGTGAACACTATTTTGCGGCGACCTGGGCCGAACACAAACGAAATGCCGATCGCTACGCTGCCATGATGAACAAACGCGGCATTCACTAATCAAAATAAACTACGGATGTGATGTCCCGACAGCTCTTTGCGGAGCCGGTCGGAGTCGGGTGTTACGCAACGAAGCAAAGTCCAGAAGCGTTCGCTGTGGTTGTGCTCTACGGTGTGGCAAAGTTCGTGCAGAATGACATACTCGATCAAGTGTTTGGGTAAGAGTAAAAGATAAAGTGAAAGGTTGATACTGTTCACACGCGAACAACTTCCCCAGCGGGTCTGGCTTGACTGAATTTTGACCCCGTTGAATTTGAAGCCGTGCTCTGCGGCTAAGCGAATAATCAGGGATGGCAACTCCTTCTTGGCTGCCTGTCGCAAAAAATAGACCACTCCTTTGCGGATTGCTGCCTGAATGGGCGATGCATGTACATCTTTTTGTGCAGGATATTCGATGGTGAGCACACCATTTGCCAGTCTGAAGAAGAGTTGACTGCGATTGGTGGCCACCACCTGCGTGGTGAAAGTAAGAGTCTTCAGCGGATGGTCGGCATCGATCCATTGCTGGTGCTTCTCTTTTTTCTTCAGCAAAGTCTCTCGCGTCTGTTCCAGAAACCGTACCCCCTCTTCATAAAATTTCTCCGAAGGTAGCGTTACACGCACGCCATCGGCCACCAAACGCAGAAAAATGCGCCTTGAGCGGGGATTGACCGTAAACGAAATCTGTCCCAATTCGGGATCGTGAAGCGATGGACACATGCAGTTGAAGATTGATGTGCAAAGATACGAATTTGAATAATACAAAGAATTTTTGCAGTGAGCCAGATCAAAACGAATTTAATCAACTTGGAAATCGCTTGTCCTTTTTTGAGACTATCGTTTACAAATCACCGTAAACGGACAATACTTGCACTTGTCGCTGTCCTGGGTCTGCGTGAAGGGTAGGGCCGGGTCGAAAATCTCGTCGAGGCACTGTGCAAAAGCTGCCGAGAACTCTTCTTTGTAGTCGTTGAAATCGTCGACAGGGGAGGCTTGTCGTTCGGGCTTGCAGTAGAGTTTGGTATCGGCATCTTTAAACAGGGAACGGATAATAACAATGCCCGGTTCGACGGTGTAATTGCCCTGTTGCTGCTGGTAGAGCAGGGCATACATAAAAGTCTGCATCACCGCTTTGGGACGCTTCTTCTCTCCTTTGTCGAAAAGTTGCGCGATGCCGGAGAAAACGGTCAGGTCGTGACTGCCGGTTTTGTAGTCGAGAATGCGGGTAACTCCTTCCTTGCGGTCGATGCGATCGATAAAACCTTTCAGGTTGACGCTTTTCCCCGAAGGTAGCACAAACCGTTCGTCGAAACGGTACTCCGATGCCACGTATTCGAACGGAGTCAGCTTCTTGTCATTGCGCAACAGCTGTTCGATGTATTTTTGAATAATGCCCGTGGTGAGCAGGTGTTGTCCTTCGGGGTAGACAATGCCCTCTTCCCTCTTCAGAAAGCTGCGGGTAAAGGCCAGCGCCACGGCATCGTTGATGGCCGTCGGACTCTTCAGTACACTATCGATGGCTTCGGCCGTCACCATACGCCCCTTCATGGTGTTGTATAACTCTTCCATTGCTCCGTGAAAAATGGAGCCGAAGGTGCTCGCGGCAATGGTCTCCTCCACGTCGTCGCTCTCCTGCAAACCCTCTACCGTGCTGAGGTAAAACTTCAGCGGACAGTCGAGATAGGTATTGATGGCGCTTGCCGAGAGCGCACGGCGGCTTCCTTCGGTCAGGAAAGGGGTCAGTTTTTGCCGGATGGCTTCGGTTTTGGCAATTTCCACCGTTTCGGGCTTGCTGAAACTGATGTCGAACGAAGCGATCTTTTCGGTGATCGGCTGGCGGTAATGGTACTTTAGCTGGTGGATATAGCGGCTCACTTCACCTGACTGCAATCCTTCCGAACGGGTGTCGTAGGTGCAGATTACCTTTTTTGCCCGATGGATGAGGCGATAGAAATGGTAAGCGAAGATAGCATCCTGATGTTCACCGGTGGGTAGCCCGAACCCTTTCCGCAGGTGGTAAGGAATAAACGACGGAGCCGACTGTTTTTGCGGGAAAACACCTTCGTTGAGCGAGGTGATAATCACATTTTCGAAATCGAGGCCGCGCGTTTCGAGCAGACCCATGATTTGCAATCCGGCCAGCGGTTCGCCTTCGAACGGAATGGAGACGGCCGAAATAAGCTGTTTCATCAGCCGGGCGAAAGTCTCGTTGGTAAGCTCGATTTCGGTGTTTTGCAATAATCCTTCAATACGGTTGACCGCTGTGTAGCAATGGTACAAAAACTCCTGTTCCAGATGAACCGGGGGAGTGTTTTCTTCCGTTTCCTGGAGCCGTTGGAGCAGCAGGCGGAACAGCTTCGTCAGGTAAGCTGCCATCTGGCGTGGCGATTCGTTGCTGACGAACAGTGCTGCTAAGAGTTCATTGTCGGCAAACTCTTCGGCCGGAATGTATATTTTGTTGTACTGCGCAATGCTGTCGGAGATGGCTTTGGCCTCTTTCCCGGCCAGTTGCAGCAAGTAGGGATGTTGCAGGATAATCTGCACGTTGCGGTAGTAAAACAGCGTTTGTGCTCCCTTTTGCCGGATGGTTCGCTGCAGGGCAAAGAGGTTGTCGATAAGCGTGGCGGCCGGCGTGATGGAGAGTGGATAACCCATCGTCACATTCACCTTGTCCAACTCCTGCGGAACGGAGTGCAGCATCGGCAGCAGCAGGTTTTCGTCGGAGAGGATGACTACTGTTTTCATCAACTCTTCCGAGGTGTATTCTTCCTTGTTGCCGGGATAGAGTTCGCGCAGCAACTGGTGCACATACTTGGCTTGACCAACAGCCGATGGGATGCCGGTCAGTTCGATGGTGCGTTCGCGGGTTCCTTCGCCGGTCAGCTCGTAGCGCGGTTTGAATTGCTCGAGATTGGCTTGCCGAAAGTCGCTTCCTCGGTTGGTGGAATCTTCCAGCTCTTCTATGTCGTAGTCCCAGTAAAAATCGGCCAGGCCGTTGTTCCGGAAATAGGTAAACAGCTTCTCTTCGGCCGGCGTCAGCGCATTGAAACCTACAAACACGATGCGGCTCCACTCCACCGGAAGCTCTTCGCGGCGTTGCATCCGTTCGACTACTTCGCGGAAAATCATTCCTTCGTACCCTTCGCTTGAGGCAAGTAATTCGGCGTGCAGCTTTTCGTAAACAGGATAGAGAATTTCCCAGGTAGCCCGGAAATCTTTCTGTTTAGCACTTTCGGAGGTGGGCACAAAACTCGACCAGAAGCGGCGGATGGCCTCAATCTGGTTTTCGGAAAGGTAGTCGAACAGCGAATCGATCTGTTTTAGTTCGGTGACGTTGGTAAAGAGCTGGCGTGCATCGGCCAGGTATTTGTCCACATCGTCGAAGTCGTTGAGCAGCATTTCGCCCCAGTAGGCAAACTTGTCGAAAGTCTCCTCTTTCTTGCTCAGCGATTGGTAGATCGCGTATAGTCGGAACAGCAGGCTGATTCGGTCGGCAGTTTGCAGGTTGGAGAGGCGTGCAAACAGTTCGTTTACCGTCATCGTTTCGGGGGCAAACAGCGGCTGGTCGATCATTTTCGACAGGTAGTTGAGGAAAAAGAGCCCGGCTCGCCGGTTGGGAAAGACAAAGAGCATATTGCCCAGTTCCTGCTCGTGTTCGCGCAGGTAGACGGAGGCTATTTGTTGTAAAAGAGGTTTCACGCTTTACTGAACGTTAGAATGGGTAGCCGATGGAAAAGAACATCTCCATGTTTTTGGCAATGTTTCGAAGCGGACGTATCCACCGGTCGGTGCCGCTACTGGCAGGGTTATAGAGTTTGTGCCCGAAATCGAGTCTGAAAATAAAATAGTTGAAGTTCATGCGTAAGCCCAGACCATAACTCCAGGCAATTTGTTTGTAGAACTTCGAAAGTTGAAATTTTCCCTGTGGCTGGAAATCATAGCTTTTAATTGTCCAGATATTTCCGGCATCGGTAAAGGCCGCTCCTTCAAATTTCCAGAACATTTTGAAGCGATATTCCAGGTTGGCAACCAGATTGATATCTCCGGTTTTGTTTACAAAATCAATTTTTCCGTCGGTGTCTTTGTTATAGTACGATCCCGGGCCAAGGGTGTACGATGACCATCCCCTTACGCCGTTGGCACCACCTCCGTAGTAGCGTTCTTCGAAAGGAATGATGGAGGCATTTCCGTAAGGACAAGCGACACCCAATGCAAGGTGATATACCAAGTGGTTGTCCTTTGTTATCTCCTGATTGTAGGAGATGTCGAAATCGCTCTTGATATATTGAGCAAACGGGAGATTCAAAATTCGGAAATGGCCTGCAGAGTCGCGACGGGCTTTGAAAATGTTACAGATGCCATTCAGAATATTGCCTGCTTCAGAGATGCTTAGCCTCCAGTTTAGAACATCGCCACTAATACTTTTCTTTCCCCGCTGGCTGTTATAGTTTACACTAACGCCGGTACGCAGAATCAGCTGGCTTTCATAACTATATCGGAGCGGAGAGGAGTTCGATAAGTATGTATCTTTGAAATCCTGCGAAATACGGGAAGTCGGCAGATAGATATAGCTGAAGTTGAGAAGATCGAACGAGTAGAAGAGATTACGGCGGCTCCAAGCATATTTCACGCCAATATTTGCCAGTGTGCGCACAAACTCGGGTCGGGTTTGGTAGTTGTATCCGATAGTAAATGCAGTCGACGCGTTAATTCCTCTTTTGAAGTTCTTGCCGAGGAAAGGGAAGAGAAAGGTCGGATATTTTATTGAAACATCTGTAGCTAACTCGGTAGCATTGCGCGAAAAAATATTGGAGATATTCCCGAAAGATTCAAAAGAATAGCGGGTATGAAACTTAAACAGTTGCGCTCCTTTGAATATGTTGCGGTGCTGATAGGAAAAATCGCCGGCAACGCCAAAATTGCCACCGGAGTTGGTGCCTTCCAAATCAACTGTGAAGGATTGGTTTTTGTCTGGAGTAATTACGATGATGCAGTCCAGCAGATCATTTGAACGTTCGCGAAATACCACATTGACATACTTTACCGGAGGTAGTGCATTGAGAGCGGCATAGGTTTCCTCTATTATTTTATCGTTGTAATAAGTGCCCGGAAAAATAAATGTGTTGGATATAAGCGATTTGTAAGATATCGATGGTTTGCTGTTGAATAAAAAACGATAACCGTCGTACCATAAAGAGTCCATCTTTTCTCTTGTTTCGCGGGGAGCTCCGGCATTATACGCTTGTGTGCGTTCGGTTGTGGTCAACAAGAAGGTGATATTGTTTATTTTCTTCCGACTGAGTATTTTTTTTGCGATTGAGTCGTTCCCATTTATTCCCGGCCTGAGTTTTAGCGCAACGTCGGCTTTCAGGTCGCCGGAAGTAGTGTCGGCCAGAAAACGGAAAGTTTCTTTTGTGAGATTGTAAAATCCTCGTTGTCTCAAAAATGCGGTAAGGTCGGTTCTCTCTTTCTCAAGCGAATTGATGTCGAAATTCATGCCTTGCTTTACCGATGGAACATACGAATCTTTGGGCGTATTGATTGTTTTTAAGAGCGAGTCATTCGAAATGTCTATTTTGAAGTTGGCAATTTTGTAAGGTTTGCCTGTTGTAATGCGATAGGTGATATTTATCTTTTTCTTGTGTGTCTCTGTAATGGTCTGAACTGTGGCTTTTGCAAAGCCACGGTTGACCATCTCTTTATTTAGTTCGTTGCGAGAAAGTTCAGTGTCCGATTCGTCATAAATCACCGGTTTTTCTCCGGCTCGCTTCAGCCAGTTATTCCACCAACTAGCAGTGTCGCGTCCCGAAAGATTGTAAACTCCTAATTGGAGTCTGAACAAGCTGAATACTTTTTGATTCGGTGTTTGACGCACATAAGATTTCAGTGTCTCTTTGTTGATGCTTTTATTGTCGGATGTTATTTTGAATTTGTTGAGCAAATACTCGCCGTCGGGCACATATTTCGTGCTGCTACAACCGACTACCAATAGCGCTAAGATAATTGTATATAACCACTGACATTTCATTCGTATCAAAATAAAGACGTTACTTCCTAAAAAAAAAAAGGTGTAGGGTTAATTTGTCAATGGGATTTTTCCCATTGACAAAATTAGCAAAAATATATTGTTCCGTATATTTTAGTACCGTTTTATAAGTTCGGCTCCTTTGAAATAGTGCAAAAGAATTCGGTCGTAGGCATATCCGTTGGCACTCATCACGGCAGCTCCTATTTGACAGAGTCCCACCCCGTGTCCCCATCCGGCGCCGGTCAAGGTAAAGCTTTCTGGAATGCCACCGGTTCCGGCGCTCTTGTCAACTACGAAAGCAGAGCTGTAAAGGTGTGATGTCGAAAGGGTTTTGCGGATTTCGAGCTCTTTCCCGATGGTCATGGTGCGTTTGGTGCCGACAATTTTCAGACGGATCAAACGTCCAGATGTGCCTCTTTCAACCGGAATGAGGTCGATAATGTTACCGAAGTCAATACCCGATCGTTTGGCAATCAGAGCCGACAGCTCCTGTTGGGTGTAAGTTACATGCCAACGGTAAAAATCCATTGTCTCCTGATCGTAGTCGTTCAGAACCTGCGACAGAATCTCTTTGTCGTGCGTGTTGCAAAAGGCAGGTGGATCGGTACGTATCCATTTTTCGGCCGTAGTTTCGTTGGTCAGATCTTCGAAATCATTCTCCTCGGGAGTGTCGCGAAGCACTGTCAAATAATTGTGAGCGACAGGTTCCCAGCAATTCTCGAATGTTTCGGTTACACCTCCGCACGATTTTGAGAAACGAGCGTCGCAAATCTTTCCGTTATATTCCAGCACCGTGCCCCGAGTTGCCTCAATGGCAAGAGAAACTGCGTCATTTTGGCGAATAATGCCCTGATAACGCTGACAATGGTCATCAGCACAGACATCAAACAGCGTGTGATCTTCGCGGTCGTACCAACGAATCAATTCGTCGTCGGTTTTGAAGGTTGATTGATAATGTGTTGATGCTTCCAATGTTTTGGTCTTGTCTATCTGAGCCAGCAACCAGCTGCGCGAAATCACAGCATGGGCTTTCAACAATTCGGACGAACTGGTAGCGCTCATCTCCGACGAAATAACACTTGTCAGATACGATTCCACTCCGATTTGGTTGATCGCAGTAAGTTTCTCGTTTTCGACAATCAGCTTCAAACCTCCTTTGAAGCGTTGATTTTCTTTCCTTTCCCAGTGGAAATTGATGCCAATCACCACATCTTTCAACTCCACGTAGTCGGTATCATCATTCGATGGTTCAAATACCAATTCGTCAAACAACTCATTTTCATAGCGAATTTTTCCTTCGTCGAAGAAGGCTGTGTGCAGACCAGTCGGTATCGACCCATTTGAAACGCAGCGGTATTTGCCCTGAAATTCAAAGTTGATGATTTTTTCGAATAAGATGCCGACATTCACCATTGGCTCTTTCATAGGTAGAAATAAATTAAAATTATACGAACAAAGATAGCCATTTTTATTGCCTTAGCATGAGTTCGGTAAGAGAAAACCGGCTTGGAAGTTTCTCCGGATCGTATCTGCAGAGTCTATTGGCTTTTCTGCCCTATTTTTAATGTCATTCAAAACGCGAAAAAAGGTTTGGAAAAAATCTGCTTTGATTATAGTTCTTGAATGACAAAAAGGAGGAAAAGAGTGTTTTTCGCAAAAAAATGATGTTTTTAATCATTTTGTAATGTCAAAAATGATGTTTTTGGGTTGTTTTTTGAACAAAATGTGTTTGGTTTTATGCCTTCAGGAAAAATATTTATGAAAATGACATGGTTATGAATCCCCTATAAATAAAGCAAAATGACATAGTTACAAACGAACAACTTTCATAATGACATAAAAAACAACAAAAAACTACCATAATGTTTTGTTTGTTTGAAAATCGTGCTTATTTTTGCATTGTAAATAATCCGAAGAGGTAACCGACAGATTGAGCGCCATAACAAAGATTGAAATGGCGCGGTAATTTTTTTCAGGTAAAAAGGTTGAAAAGTCTCAGAACAAAAAAAATTGTGTAGAAATTTAACAGAACTTGTAGCTTGATCGAAGTGAGGATGAATGGGAGAAGAGGAAGAGGCAAATGAAATTTGACGCGACCGGAGTAAGGATCCACACCGTTCGGAGTTTGAAAAGTATTTTGAATCGTCAGGCCAATGAGATGTGAACTCGTAGTATTAATTCTTCAAAACAAAATTGTATTATGAAAGTATCTTACAAAACGATGGCAAAATGCCTTTTGAGTGCAGTGTTGGTAACAGTAGCGGTATCTGCTGTTGCTCAGGATTCTAAAGGTGGAAGTTTCAGCGTAGGTGCTGATTTAGTTAGTTCGTATGTTTGGCGTGGTGTAGCTCAGGAAGGCTCGCGAGGTGGCTCTCCCAATATTCAGCCTACCGTTTCATACACCAACGGTGCGTTCAGCATTGGTGCATGGGGGTCGTATGCATTTTCGGGCAATGTGAAAGAGGTTGATTTGTATGCAACTTTATCCTTGCCAAGCGCATTCTCTTTTACCATTACCGATTATAACTGGAATAACGGTAATGATGGTAGTGGTCCGCGTTACTTCAATTATAAAAAAGACGAAACCGGACATGTTTTTGAAGGCACTCTGGCTTATGGAGGAACAAAATCATTCCCTGTGTCAATAGCATGGAACACTATCTTTGCCGGAGCAGACAAAAAAACGGATGGAGATAACGCTTTCTCAACGTATTTGGAACTTGGCTATCCTATCGCTTCCAATGTAAAAGCATTTCTTGGTGCTTCTTTGTTTGACAGCCCGGGTATCTACGGTAACACCGGATTTTCGGTAGTCAACCTCGGTCTTAAAGTTTCGAAAGAGATCAAATTCTCCGACTCTTTCAGTTTACCCGTTTACGGAATTATCGGAGCTAATCCACAGGCAGAAAAAGCTTTCTTCGTAGCAGGTATTACTTTGTAATAAAACAGATAGCCGGAATCTGATGCAAATCGGGTTCCGGTTGCAAAATCAAATTTTTAATTTTTGAACGTATGAAAAAAATTGAAGCAGTTATCCGGAAGTCAAGATTTGACGATGTAAAGCAAGCATTGTATGATGCCGGAATAGAGTGGTTCTCTTACTGGGATATTACCGGTCTGGGTAAATCTACTGAAGAACAGATTGTAAGAGGTCAGGTTTTTCAGTCGAGCTACATTCAACGTCGCATGTTGTCTATTGTTGTACGTGATCAAAATCTCGAGAAAACAGTCAATGCCATTATCAATTCGGGTCGTACCGGCGATATGGGAGATGGTAAAATTTTTGTTTCCGACATTGAAGCAACCTATCGTATCCGTACGGGGGAAAGTGGTCCCGAAGCATTATATAACAAAGAAAACGGGCATTAAATGAAACACAGAATCGGGAGATGAAAGATGATTTTACTCTTGGTTCATATATCATAAAAATTAAAAATATTTCAGCATGAAAAAGATAATTTTATCTCTGACGGCTTTTTTGACGTTGTTTAGTTTGCCTGCTTTGGCACAAGCTGCTGCTGCAGTCCCTGCTCCGAAAGTGGATTCGGGCGATACCGCCTGGCTTATCGTAGCTACCGCTTTAGTGATGTTGATGACCATCCCTGGTCTTGCTCTTTTCTACGGAGGCTTGGTTCGTCGTAAAAATATTTTGAATGTATTGATGCAGTGTTTTATTATTACTGCCGTAATCAGTATTGAGTGGGTTGTGGTTGGATACAGTTGGGCCTTCGGTAGTTCAAAAGGTGCATTGGCTCCTTTTATCGGAGGTTTCGACTGGTCATTTCTTCATGGTATTAAACCGGGCGATTTGAGCCCTTATTTTATTTCACATTCACAGCCAACCGGTAATATTGTGAATGGTGCTCCTGAAATGACCGGTACCATTCCTCATCTGGTATTCATCATGTTCCAGTGTATGTTTGCTGTTATTACTCCGGCGCTGATTATTGGGGCATTTGCCGAACGTATTAAATTCAAAGGTTTTCTTGTATTTACTGTGCTTTGGGCTTTGTTCGTTTACAATCCTGTTGCACACTGGGTTTGGTCTGCTGACGGGTGGTTGTTCAAACTGGGTGCTTTAGATTTTGCCGGTGGTACTGTGGTTCACATCAATGCTGGTATTGCGGCTTTGGTTACAGCTTTAATGCTGGGTCGTCGTCGCGATTATCAGGGTCATGCGCTTCCTCCTCACAATATTCCTTTTGTTGCTATTGGTGCTGCTTTGCTGTGGTTCGGATGGTTTGGATTCAATGCAGGTAGTGGCTTGGCAGCCGACGGTCTTGCCGGTAGTGCATTTCTGGTAACTAACCTTGCAACTGCAACTGCTGCTTTTGTGTGGGCTATTTTGGATTGGTTCGTTGGTAAAAAACCGACTGTCGTTGGAATCTGTACAGGTGCTGTTGCTGGTTTAGTCGCTATTACTCCTGCGGCTGGTTTTGTTGATGTAACAGGTGCTTTTGCAATTGGTATTGCAGTTGCTCTTATTTGTTACTTTATGGTTGCTTTCGTAAAACCGAAACTCGGATATGACGATGCTCTTGATGCATTCGGTGTTCACGGAATCGGCGGTATTATTGGAGCTCTGTTTACAGGTTTGTTTGCAACTCCGTTCATTCAGTCGGCCTATAGCGGGGCATTCTATGGCAACGCTCATCAGTTCCTTATTCAGCTGATTGCTGTTGGTTCAACCATTGCTTATACGGCTATCGGAACCTTTATCTTGTTCAAGATTGTTCAGATTACTATTGGGATTCGTGCTACCGAAAAAGAAGAGGCTATCGGTTTGGACGAAACACAACATGCTGAAACTGGTTATACCTATTTCGATTGATAAATAATTGTTTTTAAGAAATCTTTCACCTGACAGAGCGTTGGGTGAAAGATTTTTTATTTAAGAAGAATTCGTTGCTGATTTTGAGACAAAATAATGGGATATACATAACCGTTAGTGAGTTTATCTTGCTAATGGTTTTTTGTTTGTAATGGACTTTGTAATGCTCATAGCAATCTTGTAGTCGACTATTGAATAGGGATTAATTAATTTTTATGTCGCTGTTTTTACGACTACATTCAACCTCAGGATAGATGATCTGTTGGCGATTGCACTGAATTAATAAAAGAAGGGCATTCCTTTTGGAATACCCTTCTTCTTGAATTTGTCAAAATACGACGATCCTATTTCTTCTTAATACCTATTATGTTATGATGAAATCAGCGTTATTTCTAATCTATGCATATATTCTTGCTGAGATTATAAAGAGACATAGATCTTGTTCTTCTTCATTTCTAGCTGTATGAAAAAAAGTCTATTTGAAAGTATGTTACCGAATATAAATTATTCGGCAACATACCTTTTTAATTATCTCCAAGTTACTGATTGTAAAAGAGTTCCTTTGTTCTTTTTGATTTCATTGGTTTGTATCGGAAGTAGATAATTTTTTTCAGTAAATGTTCTTTTCAGTAATAGCACAGGAGTATAGGTTTTCACTCCCGTATTTACATCCTTAACAACATCCATACCGTAAAGTGGTCGATTTTCAACGTCCATCATAATTTTCCATCTTCTTACATCCCAATATCGGTGTTCTTCGAAAGCCAATTCAATTCGGCGTTCGTTGTACAGTCTTGTTCGAAGAGTCTCTCCTGTAACAGTCGAAGGCAGATCGGGCATGCCAGCTCTTGCTCTCACCAAATTGATATATTTTCTGCATTCAACTTCATCTCCAAGGTTAAATTCAGCTTCAGCATAATTTAGATATATTTCTCCTAAACGGAAGATAATCCATGGAATAGTACAAGTCGTGTTCCAATCAATCTGGATGTCTGCATCCGGCATGAATTTTTTTATGATATAATTGCCTCGTGGATTATCGCTACTTTGCTTGTAGGAGTCATATCCCCATGTTTTAGTATCGGAAGCAACCCACATTTCGTTCAATTGTCCGCGGTACACGGTCGAGTCATGAATAATGGAGGCGTCAAAACGAGGATCCCGATTCCAATATGGGTGCTGAGGATCATAACCGGATGCCGGATTGATCGTTTTAACTCCATTTGTCCAAATGAAAGCAGGTTCGCCATTGGCCATATCATAGTCATCTACTAAATTTTGAGAAGGCCCATTGCTTGCCGAGAATCCGCCATAGCCACCAAAGCGGCGTCCTAGATTATACATAGGTGCGTTATGTCCATTATTAACAGTGAAGTTTCTGGAAAAAATGACTTCACTATTAGCTGCTCCACTGGCTAAAACGAAGCATTTTCTGTAATCGGGGTATAGTGTATAAGCATTTCTATCTATCAACGCTTTTGCAGCATCAGCAGCTTTTTGCCACTTGGTTTTGTCTTTGCCATTTCCTGCAGTATCAAAGAGAGGAGATGCTGCATATAAGTATAAACGAGATCGTAACGCAAGACAAGCATCCTTCGTTGCTCTTCCAAAATTAGCGTTTGTTGAATCGTATTTTTTTGGGAAATCGCTATCGCTTGTTGCCAATGCTTCTGTAAGATCCTTATCAATGAAAGTTACACATTCGTCGAACGTATTACTGGTAAATGTCATAGTCGTACCAAGGTCATAGGTTTGAGTAACTATTGGGACTCCTCCATATCGTTCAATTAACATAAAATACAGATAAGCTCTTAAAAATTTTGCTTCAGCAATCAATTGTGCTTTATTCGAGAGGGTGACCGTAATTGTATTCATCTTCTCAAGAAAAAGATTAATCTTTCGAACATATTGATATGCATAATCCCAGTAGTTTAAGTTACACCCTCCAGCCCAGTCTGTTACAGAAACATTGCCTACATTGTCGGGAGAAAGAGTTCCATCTACAATGATATTTACGCCCCATGTCATGGTGTTAATAGCTTCGTCAGTTGCCTTCGATTGCATGTGCACTCCATTGTATCCATGCTTAATTCCGTTATACAAAGCAGTATGATATGCATTTATCAAATTGGCATCCACCCATACCGAAGCTTCGGAAACGCGATCTTCAGGGGTTATATCAAGAATGTTGTTACTACAAGAGACCAGCGACAAGATCATTGTTGCAATTAATAATAATTTTTTCATTGGAGTTATCGTTTAAAATTTCACATTAACGCCCACATTGATTACACGCTGTTGCGGATAATAAAGGGCATCCCCGCTCAATTCAGGATCTTCCCATTTGATTGATTTAGCCCATGTGAGCAGATTAAATCCGCTTGCATATATTCTCAAGTCACTCAAGCCGACTATGGAAGCTATTTTTTTTGGTAGGGTATATCCGAATTCAGCTGTCTTTAATCGTACAAAAGTAGCATCATATAAGAAAAATGTTGTAGTTCCCGGAGCATTGGCTCCGGCTCTGGGCATAGTCCCGTTTGGATTATCTACCGTCCAGTGGTCTTCCTCTCTGGCAACAAACGCATTGTCATTGTTATTATCACCTAAATTGGCAAACTGCCCATCATAGTGGTATGCTCTTGTTTGTCCCTGAAAGAAAAGGGTCAAATCAAAGTTTTTGTATTGGAAGTTGGTGTTGAAGCCGAATACAATTTGAGGAGTATCCGTATAATCGAACCGGAACTGGTCATTTGAATCGATTTTCTTATCGCCATTCAAATCGGCAACTTTAATGTCGCCAACCTGTGTATTGGCTTGATGCGGGTACGCATCTATTTCAGCCTGCGTATGGAAAATGCCAAGCGACTTATAGTACAATCCAGCTCCCAACGGATGACCGGTAGCATTAGCATAGGCTTCTGTAGCAGGAGTTTCGTCGATATAAATAATTTTACTCTTGGCAAACGACATGTTACTTTCCAGCCTGTATCCTAAATCTCCAATCTTATTTCTATGGCTTATCTTCAATTCAAATCCATGGTTATTTACCTTGGCAATATTTTCATCGGGTAAGCTCGAAAAACCTAACGTGTTGGGATAAGTAACGCTCCTTGCGTGCAAGATGTTCGATCTCCATTCTTTGAACATTGTGAATTCAACACCCAATAATCCTTTCCACAAGGTGGCATCCAATCCAAAGTCGGCTTTTGTACTTCGTTCCCATGTTATACGGGTATTAGGCATTGTGTTGGCGTAAATGCCTGATACATCGCTTGATCCAAACACATAATTGTTGCCAAAAGAGTAAGTTTGCAGGTATTGGTAGGAATTTACTTTGTCGTTACCGGTTTGTCCGGCCGATAATCTCAGCTTTAACTGATCTACGTAAGGAGCAGCATTATGAAAGAAGGGTTCTTCCGACAAACGCCATCCTATAGAAGCGGCGGGAAAGAACCCGTATCGCCTAGAGGACGGGAAATTCTGCGATCCGTCATAACGAAATACGAATTCAGCTAAATATTTGGAACTGAAATCATAATTAAACCGTCCGAAGTAATTATCCCGAGCCGTGTTGGATGCAGAGCCGTTATTACTTTTATCTGTAGAGGCATTACTCCCTACCGCAATTTCCTGAATGGCTGCACTGACGAAGTTTTTCCGGTAAGCCTGGGCGTAAGACCACGTATTCTTCTGCTGCTCCTGTCCCACCATCGCCCCTACGTGGTGCTTGCCGAATTTCCTGTCGTAAACCAGTTTGAAGTTATACAACATGGTCGTCCATTTGTTGTATGTATCGGTCAGTTCTATAGTAGTCTGTCCTGTTCCCTGCTTCTTGTCATATTGCTGGGTGTTTACATTGTATTCGTAGTAGTAATAGGGTTGGCTAAATGATTTCTCAAAAGTATTATTTAAGTCGTAATTGAATGAGGCGTCAATTCTTAGCCCTTGTACGAATGGTATTTTGTAAGATGCTGTAAAAGTTGAATTGATAGGAGTCTCCCGAGTTCTGTCATATCCTCTTTGGTTTAATAATAGAGGATTCTCTCCTAAACGACCTGGAGCAATCAACCCATTCGGATAAACACATGCCAGAGTAGGAGCTGCATTTACTATATTGAAGAAATTAGTCCAGGTACTTACAGGCGAATAGTTTTTATCCGTGATGATTGCATTGATATTCACTCCCACACTCAAATATTTATTTAAATCTGCTTCAATATTACTGTGCATATTGAATTGTTTATTGACTGTCGGATTATTTTTATAATTTCCGTTCTGATACATATATGACCCGGAGAGCATATAACGGACACCTTGCGAACCTCCTGTTACTTGTAAACTGGCGCGAGTCTGTAGTGCCGAAGATTTCAAGATCTCCTTTTCCCAATTCGTATTTGGGTATAAGACAGGATCGGAACCATCGCGGTATTTTTGAAGTGCGTAGTCAGAGTAAGTAGGAGTAAATCCGGATGTAGGCATTCCGGCTTTATACCATGCCAGTTCGTTGTATACTGTGGCATAAGTATATGAATCCAATAGTTTGGGTACTTTTGTGGGATGTTGGAAAGAAGTATTCATTGAGAAACTGAATACGGGTTTTCCTTCTTTGCCTCTTTTAGTTGTAATCAAGATAACGCCATTTGCTGCACGAGCCCCATAAATAGCAGCTGAAGCATCTTTTAAAACAGTGTAGCTTTCAATATCTTCAGGATTCATTCTACTCATATAGCTACGTTCTACGCCATCGATAATAACCAAGGGAGATGTGTCTCCTGTGGTTGCTCCACCACGAACTAATATTCCTGGGTCATCTCGTCCCGGTTCTCCGGAACGTTGGGTGACAACCAGACCCGGTAGTTGTCCTTCCAAAGAACTTGTAATATTGGGTGCCGGACTCTTTTTAATTTCTTCTCCGGCAACATTAACAACCGAACCGGTCAAAGTTGCTTTCTTTTGCGTCCCATAACCCACAACAACCACTTCTTCCAGTTTTTTAACATCCGGATCAAGGGCAATTTTCAATTGAGTTTGTCGCCCAACATTTATTTTTTTATTTGTATATCCTACATAAGAAAAATCAAGAACAGTACTAGAAGATACTGTAATTGAAAATCGACCATTGACGTCAGAGATAACTCCATTATGAGTTCCTGCGGCCACGACGTTAACACCAGGAAGTGTTTCTCCCGTATTAGAATCCACGACTACGCCACTCAATTTATGCGTATTGTGAGACAAATTATTTTGTGCAAGACCTACGACCGAAAATGACACAAATAGTGTGAATAATAAATAGCCAAGAATATGTTTTTTCATCTATGATGATTTTAAATTCAATTAATTAAAGAATAAGGTTAATAGGCCATTTAGATAAAATGACCTTAAGTCTATTTCTTGCCCTAAGTTGTACCTTGAGCAGGAAAAGTACATTTACAGACTCAAACTAGCATACAAACATTTATTGATTTCTATCAAAAGAATCAATAAATCGAATGGAAATGTGTAGCTTGATTATGGAGAGACAATGTTAACGGCATTGTTCCGTTTTTCAATAAAGAAGAGATTTATGAAGTGTTTTCTGTCATAAGCATTTTTAGATTTAAGGTTAATAATTGATGCTCTAGTTAGTCTTTAAATAAACTTTATTTGGCATTATTTTCTATAAAATTTCGGGCTTATTTTTGCTTATTAATCCCTCGAGAACTCACCATTTGAGGGTTGGATGTCAAAACAAAATCGAGCCGACTTCAATATGAAAAATTGCCATTATTTAAAGCGCTCTATTTCTCATAATTTTACTTTATATTTATATCCATAAGCAGCCTTTATCCCCTACATAAGTTTTCATATTTTACACTATTTAACTAATATGTTGTGCTATTTAATAGTAAAACGGATTACACATAAGTTAATCTCAAAATAAAGGAGTTCGTATAAAATCATTACGAAGACGGACAAAGAAAATTATAAGTGCAAGAGAGTCGGATAATTGTAAATTTTATTTAATTCCGGTATATATTCTTTTTATTTTTGTCACTGATTTGTCACTTTCATACAGTGACAAGTAAAATGAAATTAGTTACAATGTCAGTAAGAGCATAAACAAAAGATCCAATTTGGAATAAGCATCACAAATTGGATCTTTAAATAATTGGTTATTAAAAGCTTTTTGTACTATATAGGAAGGAAGAGAGCCCTAGGTGTGTAGATATTTTTTAAATTGCTATACAGTAATTAGTTCTGAGAAACAATTCCTGTGGTTATCGGGATCCGGAAGTTCGCTTTAAAATTTAATATTAACACCTAAGTTGATTACACGTTGTTGTGGATAATAAATACCATCTCCGCTATTTTCAGGATCTTCCCATTTAATTGATTTGGCCCATGTAAGCAAGTTAAAGCCACTTGCATATATTCTCAAATCGCTCAAGCCGACTATGGAAGCTATTTTTTGGGGTAGGGTATATCCGAATTCAGCTGTCTTCAATCGTACAAAAGTAGCATCATATAAGAAAAATGTTGTAGTTCCCGGAGCATTGGCTCCTGCTCTGGGCATAGTTCCATCCGTATTGGTAATCGTCCAGTGATCTTTTTCTCTGGCGACAAAAGCATTATCATTGTTGCTGTCGCCCAAATTTGCGAACTGGCTTTCATAATGATATGCTCTTGTTTGTCCCTGAAAGAAAAGTGTCAAATCAAAGTTTTTGTATTGGAAGTTGGTGTTGAAACCGAATACAATTTGAGGAGTATCCGTATAATCGAACCGGAACTGGTCATTTGAATCGATTTTCTTATCGCCATTCAAATCGGCAACTTTAATATCGCCAACCTGTGTATTGGCTTGATGCGGGTACGCATCTATTTCGGCCTGTGTGTGAAAAATACCAAGGGCTTTATAGTATAACTCAGCTCCCAATGGATGGCCGGTAGCATTAGCATAGGCTTCTGTAGCACGAGTTTCGTCGATATAAATAATTTTGCTCTTGGCAAACGACATGTTACCTTCCATCCTGTATTCTAAATAGCCGATCTTATTTTTATGGCTTATCTTCAACTCAAATCCATGGTTATTTACCTTGGCAATATTTTCATCAGGTAGACTTGAAAAACCTAACGTGTTGGGATAAGTCACACTTCTTGGATATAATATATTCGATCTCCATTCTTTGAACATTGTGAATTCAACGCCTAATATTTCTTTCCATAAGATGGCGTCCAATCCAAAGTCGGTTTTTGTACTTCGTTCCCATGTTATACTGGCATTAGGCATTGTGTTGGCGTAAATACCTGATATATCGCTTGATCCAAACACATAATTGTTGCCAAAAGAGTAGGTTTGCAGATATTGGTAAGAGCCTACTTTGTCATTACCTATTTGGCCGACCGATAATCTTAGCTTCAACTGATCTATATAAGGAGCAACCTTGTGAAAGAAGGGCTCTTCCGACAAGCGCCATCCTACAGAAGTGGCGGGAAAGAACCCGTATCGCCTAGAGGACGGGAAATTCTGCGATCCGTCATAACGAAATACGAATTCAGCTAAATATTTGGAACTGAAATCATAATTAAACCGTCCGAAGTAATTATTCCGAGCCGTGTTGGATGCAGAACCATTATTGTTTTTATCTGTAGAGGAATTGCTCCCTACCGCAATTTCCTGAATGGCTGCACTGACGAAGTTTTTCCGGTAAGCCTGGGCGTAAGACCACGTATTCTTCTGCTGCTCCTGTCCCACCATCGCCCCTACGTGGTGCTTGCCGAATTTCCTGTCGTAAACCAGTTTGAAGTTATACAACATGGTCGTCCATTTGTTGTATGTATCGGTCAGTTCTATAGTAGTCTGTCCTGTTCCCTGCTTCTTGTCATATTGCTGGGTGTTTACATTGTATTCGTAGTAGTAATAGGGTTGGCTAAATGATTTCTCAAAAGTATTATTTAAGTCGTAATTGAATGAGGCGTCAATTCTTAGCCCTTGTACGAATGGTATTTTGTAAGATGCTGTAAAAGTTGAATTGATAGGAGTCTCCCGAGTTCTGTCATATCCTCTTTGGTTTAATAATAGAGGATTCTCTCCTAAACGACCTGGAGCAATCAACCCATTCGGATAAACACATGCCAGAGTAGGAGCTGCATTTACTATATTGAAGAAATTAGTCCAGGTACTTACAGGCGAATAGTTTTTATCCGTGATGATTGCATTGATATTCACTCCCACACTCAAATATTTATTTAAATCTGCTTCAATATTACTGTGCATATTGAATTGTTTATTGACTGTCGGATTATTTTTATAATTTCCGTTCTGATACATATATGACCCGGAGAGCATATAACGGACACCTTGCGAACCTCCTGTTACTTGTAAACTGGCGCGAGTCTGTAGTGCCGAAGATTTCAAGATCTCCTTTTCCCAATTCGTATTTGGGTATAAGACAGGATCGGAACCATCGCGGTATTTTTGAAGTGCGTAGTCAGAGTAAGTAGGAGTAAATCCGGATGTAGGCATTCCGGCTTTATACCATGCCAGTTCGTTGTATACTGTGGCATAAGTATATGAATCCAATAGTTTGGGTACTTTTGTGGGATGTTGGAAAGAAGTATTCATTGAGAAACTGAATACGGGTTTTCCTTCTTTGCCTCTTTTAGTTGTAATCAAGATAACGCCATTTGCTGCACGAGCCCCATAAATAGCAGCCGAAGCATCTTTTAAAACAGTGTAGCTTTCAATATCTTCAGGATTCAAACGGCTCATGTAACCTCTTTCTACTCCGTCAATTATAATAAGTGGAGAACTGTCTCCCAAAGTGGCGGCACCTCTCACCAAAATATCCGGGTCATCTCGTCCGGGTTCTCCGGAACGCTGGCTGACGATTAATCCTGGCAATTGTCCTGCCAAAGAACTCATAATGTTGGGTGCCGGACTCTTTTTAATTTCTTCTCCGGAAAGATTTACGACAGATCCTGTTAAGGTTACTTTGCGCTGTGTGCCATAACCTACTACGATTACTTCATCCAGTTTTTCTATATCCTGATTAAGAGTAATCCGCAATTGAGTTTGCTCTCCTACATGTATTTTTTTTCTGGCATACCCGATGTAGGAAAAATCAAGTTCGGCATCAGGTGGTACTTCTAAAGAAAAATGGCCGTCAAGATCAGAGATAACGCCTGTTTGCGTTCCCGGCACAACAATATTAACTCCAGGAAGAGACTCTCCGGTAAGAGCATCGATAATCGTACCTGTTAATTTGTGAATATTGGGCGAAAATGCTGGTTGATTATCAATTTCCGGTTTGGTGTCAAGCGCAATGAGGACAATTTGTTTGTTGCCATCAATTTGGTATCCAATACCGGTATTTTGCAGCATTTGATTTAATATTGATTCAATATTCTGATTTTTTGCATGAAGGTTAATTGTTTTTTCTAAACCAGGGAGACTATTGTTATAAAAAAATCGATATTCGCTGTACTTTTCAATCAAATGGATAGCTTGCCTGATTGTTTGATTTTTCGTAGTAAGGGTAATTTGTGCAAAACCAGCAGTTGCACAAGACATGAATAAGACACATAACGACTGCCAAAGAAAATGTGATTTTATCCGATTCATGCGTATATGTGATTTTGGCCATTGTAAATGCAACCGTGCAATTTTTCACACACTAACTCAAATATACATATAATTATTGCACATCTGCATATCAAACAACATCGGATTGGTCTTGATGCTTAAATAAAAATAAGTAACCACTATTAGCAGCTAATTAATGCAACTTAAATTGTTAAAAATAGGTTGTAAAAGATTAGATATTAATTACGGCTGTAGCTCCTTCTTTTTTGATTAGAGTTTTGTCTTAAGGTTACAATAGAATCATTAATGTCATAGTGTATGGGCGATGTAAGCGCAATATATTGCAATACACTTTCCAATCTGTTGTTTTTAATAGTGCCACTAAAACGTATCTGTTTAATCTGCTCAGAATCAAATACCACCTGAACATTGTATATTCTTCCCAAGATCTTCGCAATATCTTCAAGGGTTTCTGCTTGAAATACTAATTGATTGTTTGTCCACAAACTGGCAACTTTTGCATCGCATATTTGTGTTTTTTTGAAAGTGTGATTTTTTTTATTGAAAATAATCTTTTGATTTGGTAATAGGTCGGATATGAGTTTGCTATCTGAAACGTTTACTTTTCCTTCTATGAGGGTGGTCGTAATAGTATTTTCGTCGTTGTAAGCCTTTACATTAAATGTAGTTCCCACTGCTCGAATAGAAACGGCATTTGCTTTTACAATAAACGGACGTTTTTTATCTTTTGCTACTACAAAGTATGCTTCTCCTTCCAGTGCAATGATCCGGTTGTTTTTATTGTACGTTTTGTCATATTTTATCCTGCTATTTGAGTTTAGCCATACCTTTGTTCCGTCAGGTAGCTGTAAATTGGCTTTTTGTCCTTTTGCTACATTAACCACCATGTCTTTATTGTCAGCAATCGAAAATTTACTGTCAACGAAATAGTATCTTACTCCTAAAGCCACGCACACAGGAAACAAAATAATAGCCGCATATTTCCATACTTTGTTGAAATTGAAATGATCTACACGTTGAGAGTTGATTTCTTTTCTGAGATTGGAAAGCATATTTTCTTGAATGCTCGTATCCATACAACAAGAAGCCTTTTCCCACTTTTCTTTATAAAAGGCAGAAAGAGGTTCTCTACTTTCGGTATGGGAAAACCATTCTTTTAGTAGGCGAGTTTCTTCAACAGACGTTTCTTTCTTGAAAAATTTTTCAAGAAGAATTTGATGGTAATTATCTCTCACATTCATATGTTTTATATACGCAAAAGGTTTACATCCCTTACAGTATATATGTATTTAGTGAATAATCTCTTTTTTTAGATATTTTAAAACCCAACTAAATAAAATAACAAAAGCCCCGCAAGGGCCACATGTGGTTTTAGATGTTTCTTGAGATAATGAATAGAACGGGTAATTTGGGTTTCTACCGTCTTTTCCGATATGGAAAGTCGGTTGGCTATCTCTTTGTTGGAAAGCCCTTGCTTGCGGCTAAGCATAAAAATTTCCTTACGAGAAGAGGGTAATTGGTCTATCAATTCCCAGATCAATCTTTCCAGAAATTGATAATCAATATTGTCTTCGACTCCGACTTCTATTCCGATCGGAGACTTTTTTACATGCTCTTCATACTTGTAAGAAAGCAAAGCTCTTTCCGTATGACGATAAACTTGATTTTGAGCAATTGTAAAAATATAAGACGAGAAACTTTTAGAAATATCTATCTGGTCACGGTGTTCCCATATAGAAAGAAATACCGATTGAGTAATATCTTGAGCCATACTTTTATCATAAATAATAGACATGATAAAGTTATGTATCTTAGCATTGTACTTCCAAAAGATGACTTCAAAAGCATCCTGATCTCCTCTTTTCAGACGATAAAGTATGTCATTATCTGTCTCCAAGGTATTAGATAAGTTTAGGTTATTTGCAGGGCAAAGATAAGGGATAAGTTCATAAAAAACAACCGATATGATAAGAAACTCTTAATTCTACGGATTTGCATTTTGACTAAATCGGATTTCCCAAAATTAGGCCTAGAAAACAACTCCGAAGTTGCATGGAATCTGTATATCTACAACTAATGGCTGATTGTATAGCCCAATTTAGCAAAAATCACAATGTTTTGCAATGTCGAGATGACAAATTCGGAAAAAAGATGCTATCTTTGTCGTTCAAAATTTTTGATGTGGAAGCTCTTTTCAGAACCCATAAGTACTTGGTGGAACATGTAGAATCGCCCGTACAACGTCAGTTGATGGACGAGATTGATTGGAATCATCGCCTGATAGGTATCAAAGGGAGCCGGGGAGTGGGGAAAACCACTTTTTTGCTCGAATATGCCAAGCAGCGTTTTGGAGCCGACGATCGTTCCTGTCTCTATATCAATCTCAACAACTTCTACTTTACTACCTGTTCATTATACGATTTTGCCGATGAATTTTGTAAAGTCGGTGGGCGTACGCTGTTGATCGATCAGGTATTCAAGTTACCCAACTGGTCGGAGGATCTGCGGGAGTGTTACGATAAAATACCGGATCTCAATATCGTATTCTCCGGTTCGTCGGTAATGCGACTGAAGGAGGAGAATCCGTTGTTGCGCGACTGTGTAAAGTCGTATAATCTGAGAGGCCTTTCTTTTCGTGAATATCTCAACCTGATGGCAGATACCCACTTTCAGTCGTATACGCTTGATGATATTTTGAAAAATCATGTCGAAATAGCGGCAGAAATTGTGGATAAAGTAAAACCTTTAGCCTATTTTCAAAACTATCTGCATCACGGTTTTGCTCCGTTTTTTCTTGAAAAGCGAAACTTTTCGGAGAATCTGTTGAAGACGATGAATATGATGCTTGAGGTGGATGTTCTGTTCATTAAACAGATAGAACTCAAATATCTCCCCAAGATTCGTAAATTGCTTTATCTGATAGCCAGTACGGCACCCTGTGTGCCTAATGTGAGCCAGCTCAGTACTGAAATTAATATATCGCGCGCTACGGTAATGAACTATATTAAATACCTGAGCGAAGCCCGTTTGTTCAACCTGTTGTATGCCGAGGGTGATGAATTTCCTAAAAAACCGGCAATGGTTTACATGCAGAATACCAATCTGATGCACGCCATAACACCGGGAAATGTCGATCTGCAGGCACAGCGCGAAACGTTCTTTTATAATGTGTTGTACAAAGATCATAAACTAAACAAAGGTAATCGCGATGCCCAGTTTCTGGTCGATCACTCATTTCAGTTTGTTATTGCCGACAGCGATAATAAAATGAAGATTAAGCCCGATTACTACTATGCAATCGATAAGATTGAAGTGGGATCGAAGAAAGTGATTCCTTTGTGGCTGTTCGGATTTTTGTACTGATTGCTTTGTCCTTTTGCGGATGGAGTGATTTGTTCGTTTTTTAGTGAAGACGAACCTTTTTTTGACCTTAAAACGATACCGGATCCTATTTTTATATTAAACTCAATCACATTCATATCTAATTAATTCACAATTATGGCAAAAGACAAGAAATTTTTGACTTGTGACGGTAATCAGGCCGCTGCCCACATCGCATACATGTTCAGCGAAGTGGCCGCTATCTACCCGATTACGCCATCGTCAACCATGGCCGAATATGTTGACGAATGGGCTGCCGCCGGCAGAAAAAACATTTTCGGTGAAACCGTATTAGTAGAAGAAATGCAATCGGAAGCAGGAGCTGCCGGTGCTGTTCACGGTTCGTTGCAAGCCGGTGCGCTTACAACTACCTTTACCGCATCTCAGGGTCTTCTGTTGATGATTCCGAATATGTACAAGATTGCCGGTGAATTTTTACCCTCTGTATTCCACGTTTCTGCTCGTACACTCGCTTCTCATGCACTTTGTATCTTTGGCGACCACCAGGATGTGATGGCTTGCCGTCAGACCGGTTTTGCCATGCTCTGCGAAGGTTCGGTACAGGAAGTGATGGATTTGTCCGGCGTATCTCACCTCGCCACACTCAAATCGCGCGTTCCTTTTGTGAACTTCTTCGACGGTTTCCGTACTTCTCACGAAATACAAAAGATCGAAGCGCTGGCTAACGAAGATCTTGCTCCGTTAATTGATCAGAAGGCGTTGGCCGAATTCCGTGCCCGTGCCCTTAATCCAAACACTCCGGTTGCCCGTGGTATGGCCGAAAACCCCGACCATTTCTTCCAACACCGCGAATCGGCCAATAGCTTCTACGACGCAGTTCCTGCTATTGTGGAAGAGTACATGAACGAAATTTACAAAATCACAGGCCGCAAATACGGTTTGTTCGATTACTACGGCGCTCCCGATGCCGATCGCGTAATTATCGCGATGGGTTCCGTAACAGAAGCTATCCGTGAAACCATCGATCACCTGAATGCGAAAGGCGAAAAAGTGGGTTTGGTTGCCGTTCATCTCTACCGTCCGTTCTCTGCAAAACATTTCCTTGCTGCCGTTCCCAAAACAGCAAAACGTATCGCTGTATTGGATCGTACCAAAGAACCGGGTGCTACCGGCGAACCTTTGTACCTCGACGTAAAAGATTGCTTCTATGGCGCTGCTGATGCTCCGCTTGTTGTTGGCGGTCGCTACGGCTTGGGCTCTAAAGATACTACTCCTGCTCAGATTTTGGCTGTTTACGACAACCTAGCGTTGCCGGAACCCAGAAATCAATTCACCATCGGTATTGTCGACGACGTTACCTTCACTTCACTGCCTCAGGAAGAGGAAATCGCAATGGGTGGCGAAAGTTTGTTCGAAGCCAAATTTTATGGTTTGGGTGCCGACGGTACTGTAGGGGCAAACAAAAACTCGATCAAAATTATCGGTGACAACACCAATAAATATTGCCAGGCCTATTTTGCCTACGACTCTAAAAAATCGGGTGGTTTCACCTGTTCTCACCTTCGTTTCGGCGACGATCCTATCCGTTCTACCTATCTGGTAAATACGCCTAACTTCGTTGCTTGCCACGTACAGGCTTACCTGCATTTGTACGATGTAACACGCGGGTTGCGTAAAAACGGGACATTCCTGTTGAATACCATCTGGAACAGTGAAGAGCTGGCTAAGAACCTGCCTGCCAAAGTGAAGAAATACTTTGCTAAAAACAATATTTCCGTTTACTACATCAACGCTACCGAAATCGCTCAACAGATCGGTTTGGGTAACCGTACCAACACCATTCTTCAATCGGCATTCTTCCGTATCACCGGCGTTATTCCTGCTGATTTGGCGGTAGAACAGATGAAGAAATTTATCGTAAAATCGTATGGTAAGAAGGGTGAAGACGTTGTAAACAAAAACTATGCTGCGGTTGATCGTGGTGGAGAATACAAACAACTGGCTATCGATCCGGCCTGGGCTAACCTTACGGATGATGCGGCTGTCGGAAATAACGATCCTGCCTTTATCAACGAAGTGGTTCGTCCTATCAACGCTCAGGATGGCGACTTGCTGCCGGTTTCTGCTTTCAAAGGCATCGAAGACGGTACATGGCATCAGGGAACATCCAAATACGAAAAACGCGGTGTTGCAGCTTTCGTTCCCGAATGGAACCCCGAAAACTGTATTCAGTGTAACAAATGTGCTTACGTTTGTCCTCACGCTGCTATCCGTCCGTTCGTGCTGGATGCTGAAGAGCAGAAAGGTGCAAACTTTACTTCCCTGAAGGCCAACGGTAAAGCATTCGATGGCATGACCTTCCGTATTCAGGTCGACGTTCTCGACTGTATGGATTGCGGTAACTGTGTCGATGTTTGTCCGGGTAATCCGAAGAAAGGCAAAGCGTTGACAATGAAACACCTCGAAAGTCAGATGGGCGAAGTTGCCAACTGGGATTATCTGACTAACAATGTAAAGAGCAAACAAGACCTCGTCGATATCAAGGCTAACGTGAAGAACTCACAGTTCGCTACTCCGTTGTTCGAATTCTCCGGCGCTTGCTCGGGTTGTGGTGAAACTCCGTACGTGAAGCTGATTACTCAGCTGTATGGCGACCGCGAAATGGTTGCTAACGCTACCGGTTGTTCTTCAATCTACTCCGGTTCTGTTCCTTCAACTCCTTACACAACCAACGCAAAAGGTCAGGGTCCGGCTTGGGCTAATTCACTGTTCGAAGACTTCTGCGAATTCGGTTTGGGTATGGAACTGGCCAACATGAAAATGCGCGAACGCCTCACTCAGTTGATGACCGAAGCAATCGCCTCGGAAGCTACTCCTGCTGAAACTAAAGCATTATTTCAGGAATGGATCGACAACAAACTGGATGCTGAAAAGACAAAAGTTCTTGCCGCACAGATCGTTCCAGTTGTTGAAGCTGCAAAAGACAAATGCGATGCCTGCGAGCAAATTTTTGAATTAAAGAACTTCCTCGTAAAACGCAGCCAGTGGATCATTGGTGGCGACGGTGCTTCTTACGATATCGGTTACGGCGGTCTCGACCATGTAATCTCTACCGGTAAAGATGTAAATATCCTCGTTCTGGATACCGAAGTTTATTCAAACACCGGTGGTCAGTCTTCAAAAGCAACTCCTGTGGGCGCTATCGCTAAATTTGCTGCATCGGGTAAACGTGTACGCAAAAAGGACCTCGGTCTGATGGCTACCACTTACGGATATGTTTATGTAGCTCAAATTGCAATGGGTGCCGATCAGGCTCAAACCATGAAGGCCATCCGCGAGGCAGAAGCCTATCCCGGCCCATCGCTTATTATTGCTTATTCTCCCTGTATCAACCACGGTTTGAAAGCCGGTATGGGTAAGAGTCAGGCCGAAGAAGAGAGAGCTGTAGAGTGCGGTTACTGGCACTTGTGGCGCTACAATCCCCAATTGGAAGAAGAAGGAAAGAATCCATTCATTCTCGACTCGAAAGAGCCGCAATGGGATAAATTCCAGGACTTCCTTAAGGGTGAAGTACGTTACACCTCGTTGCTGAAGCAGTACCCTGCCGAAGCTGCCGAGTTGTTCCAGGCTGCCGAAGATAACGCTAAATGGCGTTACAAAGGCTACAAACGTCTTGCATCTGCTGCTACTGCCGAATAAGACCTTAGTATTTCCAAAAAGAACGATCATAGAAAAAGGAGGCTGTCTCAATTTTTATTTTGAGACAGCCTCTTGTTTTGTTTTTTCTGAAAGTTGATTTACCTTTGCTTGCATCAAAACCTACCTTTATGAAATGGCCTTTGCAAAAAATATTGATTCATTCGCTTTGCTGGATTGCTTTTACACTTTTGCCCATCATCGTTTCTCCCGATTTTTCGTTTTTCGGGACATGGGAAATCGGCAAGCCGGATATTCGTAATTTTCTCAGTTCGCTATTGATGATTCTTTATTTCTATGCCAATTTTCATTACTTTATTCCGACATATTATCACAAAAAGAGGTACCTGTTATTTGTTCTGATTACTATTGCCTGTTTTATCCTCATTGCGATTTTTCCCTCTCTGTTGCTTCCTGAACAGTGGGGTGTGCCGCGTCATCTTCCCCATGGTTCACACAACATTTTAATGCCTCCACCGATGGAGCAGCCGGGAATGATGCCACATCAACCTCATTTTCAATGGATCATTCCATTTCAGATTGAATCGAATTTTCTTAAATTCCTGATTATATTTTTCTTGTCCATTTTACTTAAAGTGAGAGAATTATGGATAAAAACACAAAATGAAAAAAAAGCGACAGAGCTCTCATATCTGAAACTCCAGGTCAATCCGCATTTTCTGTTCAATACACTGAATAGTATCTATTCTCTTGCACTGGAAAAATCGGATAAGACCCCTTCTGCAATTATAAAATTGTCTGAATTAATGCGTTATGTTACAAGCGAAGTGAACGACGACTTTGTTCCGCTTCAAAAAGAGGTCAACTACATCAGTAACTATATTGAATTGCAACGCATCCGATTAGGTGAAACGGCTTCCATTGATTTTAGCATAACCGGAACTATTGAAAATCAAAAGATTGCTCCTCTTGTTCTTATTCCGTTTATTGAAAATGCATTCAAGTTTGGTGTGAATCCAGAAGAACTTTCGCGTATAAAAATATCTCTCGTAATAAATCCGGATCAACTTACGTTATCTATTTATAATAAAAAGGTAAAACTGGATAGGAACGTAAAGACCAATGGTACAGGGCTTAAAAATGTCCATCAAAGGCTTGAATTGATATATCCTACATCACATGTACTCACCATCCGGGAATCGGACAAAGATTTCACCGTTGAATTAATTCTCCAACAGATATGATAAGAGCCATTGCCATTGACGATGAACCCCCAGCACTGAAAGTTATTGAAAAATTTTGCAACGATAGCGGTTTTATCGATCTTCAAAAGACTTTTACCCAACCACAAGAAGCTCTGAAATATCTGAGAAGATATCCGGTCGACTTGCTGTTTTTGGATATTCAAATGCCATCAGTAAACGGCGTTGATTGGTATAAAAGTCTAAATGTTAACACAATGGTGGTATTCACAACTGCTTATGCCGAATATGCTGTTGAAGGGTTCAATGTCAATGCTATCGATTACCTACTCAAACCGTATACTTACGAACGGTTTTTGCTCGCAGCACAAAAGGCTCAAAATTTGTTACAAAGTAAAGTGGGATCAACCACTACAGGTTCGTCTCTGCTCATCCGTGCTGATTATACTTTATTAAAAATCAATTATGATTCTATTCTTTTTATAGAAGGATTGGATGACTATCTGAAAATTTATTTGACAGATGGCAAGCCTGTTGTGGTGAGAATGACAATGAAGAGTATTCTTGAAAAATTACCGTCTGATCTTTTTTCGCGTACGCATAAATCGTTCATTGTGTCGCTGGATAAAATAGAAAGCATTAGAAATAAGATTATTACAATAAAGGATAAGCAAATTCCAATTGGTAATCGATTTGAAGAAAGCTTTTTGGATAAGTTTCAGCAATAGTTTTTCCCCTCAAAATTATAGCATTTCACCTCTTTTTTTTGATAGATGAAGAATGTTAAATTACTTTTGCATTGTAATAATTTTGTAACAATTTCTGCTGTCACCCGGCACAGTGATTGTCTGAATTAATACATAAAGTTTATCGCTTTATTTATAGGAAAGAATCTGCCGGAATTCATCGGCACAATGCAGTTTCGGCAGACTCTTTCTAATTACTTGAATCATAAAAACACCTGCCTATAAGTTCCATCTTTACTCGTTTTTCAACTTTGTTTTAATAATTTCGGCTGTTGTCCTCATTAGAGGTAAATGCGCGCACAATTCATTGTTACAAGGTTCAAGCATAAGCTAACGACGAGAAGATGAACACAATTTCCGATATTCTTTCTTCATTTGATCCGATCTCTCTTCCCGAACTGAGTGAAGTACAATTACTTGACAGAACCGACATGAAATACATTTTTCATATTGGTCAGCTGGAGAGAATCCTTGCTCAAAGTCAGGCCGATTACAAAATTCTAACAATTGACGGGCAACAATACGGCCACTATGAAACCCGTTATCTGGACACTCCTGACTATTCTCTCTACACCAATCATCACAATGGGAGATGCAACCGCTATAAAATACGGTTTCGGACTTATCTCGATTCGGGACAAAGTTTTTTCGAAATAAAATTTAAATCGAACAAAGGACGTACGGTTAAAGAGCGTATGCGATTGCATGAGAATCAGCATGCAATGACTCCCGAAAGTCGCAAATTCTTAGAAGAAAAGACAGATCTAAAGGCAGATTCGCTTGCGGAAACCATTCAGATTAATTATAACCGTATAACGTTGGTAAATAAATTGCTGACAGAACGACTTACCATTGATTTCGACATGACTTATCGTATTGATCGGGAAGACCATTTATTCCCGAATCTGGTGATAGCCGAAGTCAAGCAACAACGCAACGGGCATTCTCCATTTCGCGATATCATGCAGGACGAGCATATCCAGAGCTTATCAATAAGCAAATATTGTCTCGGAATAGCAAGTTTTTCTCCCAACGTAAAAACGAATTCATTTAAATCTAAACTGTTGTATGTTAATAAATTATCTCACTACAATGCGAATTAATATCGTTTTATTTGTTCTAATACTGGCGACGATATTGCCTTGTACTGTGCAGGCTGCACCGTCTTTGCCCGATGGCATCTTCTCTTCCGACGATCCGATCAATGTCAACGTTACGACAGAAAAGAAGAAAGAAATCATCGAAATCAATCCCAATTTCTTTATCGGCATCGCTATAGATCTTGCGACCATCGTACTTATAATACTTTGTGTGTATTATCCGAATTATAAAAAGATGGACACCATCTTTACGTTTATCCTGTTCAACATTGTCATCTTCTTGTTGACTTTTGTATTGAACAAGGTAAAGCTATCCATGGGTGCAGCCTTCGGCTTGTTTGCCGTCTTTTCGATGCTGCGTTACCGGACTTCGAGTATCGGGATGAAAGACATGACTTATCTTTTCATTTTTATTGCTGTCGGTTTAATAAGTGCTATTCAAATGGGAGTATGGGATTTGGCTGTTATTTGCAGCATTATTTTCATAACTACATTACTTCTTGATTCAAAGCTTATTATAAGACGAGAATCTACGAAAATCATTCTTTTTGAAAAAGTGGAAATGATTAAACCTGAATATGCGGAAGCTTTACTGAACGAACTCAGGAACCGTACCGGATTGAATATTCACCGTTTCGATGTGAACGAGCTCAATTATATGAAAGATACGGCGTCGATCACAATTTATTATTACGAATAATAATCTATTATAAATAAACACCTTATGCATCATTTTCGAATCTTTCCGCTGCTACTCGCTTTGCTGTTCGTGTCTCCAGTAATTCGATCCCAGACAAACGATTTCGGGATATGGACATCGTTGGGTCTCGAAAAGAAACTGGGTAAATGGGACCTTGGCTCGGAGCTCGAACTCCGCACGATGGATAATTCTTCGAAAATCAGCCGTGTGAGTATGGAATTTGAAGCTTCGTATGTTCTGCTTAAACCGTTGAGAGTCGGCTTGAGCTATCAGTTTATCGATTTCAACGATACAAAATACACTGATTTTCAGCCTCGTCATCGCTTCAATCTATTTGCCATAGGATCTCAAAAACTGGGAAATTTCAATTTCTCTTTGCGCGAACGCCTTCAGTTGACTACTAAAGATGAAAGTGATCGGATTAAATCAAGTGGGGCTATAGATACATACAAAATTAATCCGGCCTGGGTTTGGCGGAACCGTTTGAAAATTTCATACAATATTCCACATTGTAAAATTACCCCCTACGGATCATTCGAAACATTTTACCAATTGAATAATCCGGACGGCAATGTTTTCGACGATTTGCGCTACACGATAGGGGTAGGTTATTCGTTGAAAAAGCGACATAAATTCAATTTGTATTATCTGATAGACAACGAAATAAATGTGAAAAATCCGGTCCGTGGCTTCGTGTTGGGTGCCGGTTATACCTATTCGTTCTAAAATCCGGATACCCTTATAAATACTAAAAAAGCAACACCTATGTTTCGAAAGTTTTTGTATTTCACACTTTTCTCATTTTCTGTTCTCTTCATTAGCTCTTGTAACAAAAGCAATCTTCTTGACGAAGAAACCGATGATGACAGTGATAATGTACGTGTCGGAGTTACACATGAGGAAGCCTCCGATTATGTCTACGATGCCTCTTCGGCCATCAGTATCGTTTTTAACGGGACATCAATTACTACAAGCTCTTCTAACGTAACTGTAAGCGGAAACACCGCTACTATTACTGCCGGGGGTACCTATTCCGTTTCAGGATCGCTTACTGACGGACAACTGATTGTAAATGCATCAGGAGCCGTGGTAAAAATTATTATGAACGGAGTTACGATGGTTAATTCGAGTACATCTCCGTTTTACATCAAGAAGTCGCAGAAGACTATTCTTATTTTGGCCGATAATACTACCAATACCGTTACCGATGCCAGTTCTTATGCATCTTCCGATGAACCGAATGCCGCTATTTTCAGCAATTGCGACATGACGATTTTCGGGAATGGAACTCTGACGGTAAAAGGAAATAGCTACGACGGCATTGCTACCGACGATGGTCTGATTATCAAAAGCGGAACTATCAATGTAACTGCTGCTGACGATGCCATCCGGGGGAAAGATTACCTGATTGTACGAGATGGAGTAATAACGGCCAAAGGAAGTACCGGACATGCACTAAAATCAAATAACGATACGAATAAAGGCTACGGTTTCATCGATGTGGAAGGAGGAACGTTTGACCTCACCTCTTCTTCTGCCGATGGTGTACATGCCGTAAAAAGGGTGATAATTAACGGAGGAACATTTAGTATTGCCGCTGCAGCTAGTCAGGCATTTAAAGCCGATTCTTCGGTAATAATCAATGACGGCACTGTCAATGTTACCACTTCGAGGGAAGGAATTGAAAGCTTTGTCATCAAAATAAACGGAGGATCGACCAATATTATTGCATCTAACGACGGATTGAATGCTACGGCCGGAACCGTCTCGGGAGGTACTGAATCCAACGACGGAAGCAACATATACATTAACGGGGGTACTGTCAACTTAAGTGTCTCCAGCGGAGATTGTATTGACAGTAATGGTAGTGTGACCATGACAGGAGGAACGGTTTCAGCTCACGGTCCGAGTTCGCAGCCCGAGGTAGCTCTCGATTATAACGGATCATTCAATATTTCAGGGGGGACACTTATTGCAGTAGGACCAAACTCGGGAACTATGATTCAGGGCGTGAGCTCGGGTTCTTCACAATATTCTGTTTTGGCAAAATTCAGTTCTACTCTTTCGTCCGGGACTTTCGTCCATTTGCAGGATGCAAGCGGCACTGATTTGATAACATTTAAACCATCAAGAGCCTATTATTATGTTGTATTCTCGTCGTCGATGCTCAAAAGTGGTTCTACTTATTACCTCTATACAGGGGGAACATCGACAGGCACTGCATCGAATGGAGTCTATACCGGAGGAACTTATTCTGGCGGAACTTTAAGAAAAACATTTACTATCTCAAATTCGGTTACTTCATTATCGGGCATATAAAGCTTTGTATAATCAGATTTTCAGGGCATTCTGTATTACATTAAACTATTTATATTTTCTGTGGAAATCATATTATGACTGGTTGTTTAGAATTAGTCATGTTGCCTAAACAAATGATGTCTACAAATAACCTGGAGGAGGATTCCCAGTACGATTGATTCAACTAACCAAAATCCGAGGGCGGCAAATAATATTTTTGCTGCCCTTTTTCTCGTAATCATTCTCATGTAAGAAAAACACCGCAAATTTTGGACGAGTACCATTTTTACACTAAATTTGTGCTCCCAAATAAGCCTCTTTAGCTCAGCGGTAGAGCAGCTCACTCGTAATGAGCAGGTCGAGGGTTCAATTCCCTTGAGAGGCTCAATGTTAAAAGGTTCCATCTGTAAATCAATAGTTTATAGATGGAACCTTTTTGCATTCTGATTATAGTCCTATTTCAACGGTTGTGCACTATCGTTTGCATAAACCGATACAATAGGAACAAAAAAGAAGAAAGATTCTGGGTTATCTCCTCAAACGAAGAATTATCTAGGGCCAGTGAACGTATTCAACACAAAAGAGGCTGTCTCAAAAAAATGAGACAGCCTCTTTCTATCATTATGAATCTTAAAGGGATTTATTTGATGATGTTTTGGAAGTCAGAATCTGTCAAATATTTTGCAAATTCAGCATCTGTAGTTGCTCTACTAGCCCATTTTTTACTTGAAGCAACGGCTTTGCGCATTCCATCGTAAACCAACTGGCGATCGTTTGTGCGGGCACCGAGGATAGCTTGCAAGTAAGCAGTTTCTCCATTCGGTTTTTTAACGTTGTTCAGTGTAGCACGAGCTGCGCTGTAATCTTTTGTCAGGATTTGAGTCAATGCTGCATTGTTGCTGGCGGCATTACCCAGAGACGATTTAGCTTTTGCAAAATCACCTTGTTGGATATAAATGATGCCCAATGCCTGATTCAATTTATCACCACCTACATTACCGGCATTGCCAAGATATTGTTGAGCTTTAGCAGTTTCACCTTGTGCAAGTGCAGCGATACCTGCATTGTAATTTGCTTCTGCCGATTTCGAATCAATAGCCAGTGCCTTTGCAAATAAACGAGAAGCTTCAGCATATTCTCCTTGATTGAATTTTACAGTACCTAAGTTGTTGTATCCACGAATATCGCTTGGATATTGATCGATAGCGCTCTGGTAAATGGCAGCTTTTTTGGAATTGTCGTTTGTAAGTGTAGCTGCGTAAAGCAACTCTTCTACATTAAGTGCTTTTGCATTTTCCTGAGCCAGTTTGGTAATCTCTTCGTCAGATTTGCCGATCAAATCCAAAGTCAACTGTAATTTAGAACGACGCAATTGCGGAAGAATGTCTTTCGCAATGTTTTTGAATGCAGCAGAGAGGTTACGGATTTCATGTTCGCGTTGTTCCGGATCGGAGTACATTGACAAAACACGAAGAATAACTTCCTTGTCCTGAATGTTGGAAGAAGACATCAATTGTTGGAAACCTTCCCAATCTTGAGCAGTAAAATTTGCATTTACATCCAACGAAGTTTTCAATTTCTTGAGTTCTTTTTTGATGTAAGTGCTTGTGTTCTTTTCACGTTGTTCCGACAACTTTGTGTTCAGTTTTACACCACCATCAGGCGATGCATAAGAATTCAGATCAAAGCCTGCCACTTTCAGGTTTTGATCGTCTTTAGCTTCTTGAATTTTTTTGACCAAAGAAATAAGATCATCCTTCTTCAACTCATTTTTGCGAATATTGGCTTGTTGAATCAAGAACATGATATTTGCGTCATGTTTTTCTTTGATAATGCGTTGAAATTTGTCGTTGATGATCGGGGCATCAATGTTGTCACCATCGGCCGAAGCAAGAGTTGATGTTGCAATAACGCCATCAGCAACTTTTACAGAGGGAATAGTGTACGTTTTGTTTCCCCGTGTGGCTTTGAATTCAAGAAAAAGTTCGCTTTTTGCCAAGTCGGGTACATAGTCGAACGAAGCATTAATAGAGGCTGTGCCACCTGCTTTGTACGCAATTTGCTGATTGTTGCCCTGAACTTTTTCTCCTTGGAAGAGTACAGGTGTACTTTTGTACTCCTGACCTGTAGATGTTTTCAAAACAGGAGTTACTTCAACAACAGTCTTTTTATCGAAGTATTTTTCTGGGAATTTGCCTGTAATAGTGGCATTTACCTTGCCTCCAACGGCTTCCAGAGGATTGGGGGTTGTGTTAAAATAGCTGGGGTCCAAGGCACCCATCGGCTTTGAGCAAGACGTAAAGACGAACGCTAAAATGGCCGCGGAAAGAAGATAAAATCCTTTTTTCATAAAGCTAATAATTTGATTGATTGAATAAAAACTTTTTGAATTAGTTACAGCAAATATAAGCACAAACAATTTGTAAAAAAACAAGATTGGACTATTATATTTTTGTCGTAAGTTCGCTTTTTATTTCGATTATTTGATCGATCTGCATAATATCCTGATAGATAGATATATATATATTGTAAATTTATTTGTATGGCAAATAGCTTAGAGTGTTAATTTCAACTATTTAACTTTATTCCTGCGCGATAAACCTTATTTTTATATGTATTTTACAAAACAATACGCGTTTTGTTTTTTCAAAATCATTAATCTGAGCCGATTATCTTTATCGTTTTTACTTTATGGTATGACGGATAGGCTCAGAATCTGCTTTTTGCCGGCTGCTGTGTCGATTGAACCGATCAACAGGTGTAATTTATGTTGTCCGGAGTGTCCTGCAGGAAATCAATCTCTCCTGCGCGAAAAAGAGTTAATGAAATGGGATGTATTCGTGAAAGTCATCGACGAACTCTCTCCGTCTTTGTTTTGGACTACACTCTATTTTCAAGGTGAGCCGTTTTTGCATCCTCAATTTCAGGCGATGATAAATTATTGTCATCATAAAAAGATATTTACCTATACCTCTTCCAACGGACAGTTGCTAACGAGTGAGATAGCGAAGAGAACGGTTGAGTCGGGGCTGGACAAAATCGTCATATCTGTGGATGGGTTGACTCAAGAGGTGTATCAGCAGTATCGTCGGGGCGGGAATCTTCGGAAAGTCGTTGAAACAATCCAGCATATTGCTTATTGGAAAAAGAGGCTTAAAAGCAGAACTCCGGTTGTTGAAGCTCAGTTTATAGTGATGAAACACAATGAATTTCAGTTGCATGATGTAAAGAAGACTCTTCTGTCGTGGGGGGCAGATCGAGTTTCTCTGAAAACAGCCCAAATTGAATTTGAACGAATTGAGCAGTTGGTGCCTTCTCAGAAAAAATATTCACGGTATGAGAAAACAGCCAATGGCTCCTGGCAATTAAAAAAGAGGCTGAAAAATCGTTGCTGGCGTCAGTGGAGTGGTGCGGTAATAGCGGCTAACGGCGATGTATTACCCTGTTGTTTCGACAAAAACGGAGAATATGTTTTCGGGAACGTAGAACACGAAAGTTTTTTTGAAATTTGGAATGGGGGAAAAGCAAATTTGTTTCGATCGAAGATTCATACCAACCGGAAAGAGATAGCCATTTGCCGAAATTGTACGGAATAAGAAAGAAGAGGACTAAAGAGAAGAGATTCAATCGGGTTTTCTTCTGGTGTTCCGATGACAATATTTAGAAAAATAAGGCAAAGTTCTTATATAGATCTTTGCCTTACTTTGAGGTTCCTGGCGGATTCGAACCGCCGTAAACGGTTTTGCAGACCGGTGCCTAGCCACTCGGCCAAGGAACCCTATTTTTTCGGATTGCAAAGGTAATGTCTTTCTTTGTGTCAACCAAATTTAGGTTCTCATTATTTTATTTTTTAACTAAAACAGATGGATGTCAAAGAGAGTCTTGCCGGTCGAACGGATAGAATAAGGGCATTCATCGGGGAATTTATTGTTTTCATCGATTTTACCTTGTATAATAAGGGTCGGATCTTTTACCTTTGCAAAAAAAATCAAAAACAATTTTGTTATGGAAAATGAAATTAAAACTCATCGTCGGCATCATCATACAATTTCACTTGCTTTTGTATTGATTGCCGCCGGTCTTATATTTCTTGGATTCAATACAGGAGTTATACCTGTTGCATACAAGAGCATTTTTATTTCATGGCAAATGCTGCTTATCGTATTGGGTATCTCGTCATTTTTCAAATGTCACTTTTGGGGAGGGACGGTTCTTATTTTGATAGGTGGTTTCTTTATTATGCCGGAAATAAATAGCATCAATCCGAATTGGATCGGTCCATTTCCGACTGACTTTGTTCATCTTTACTGGCCTGTGCTTTTAATTATAGCCGGAGCCATTATTTTGTTGAACTGGATCTTTCCTTCCTCCAGAAAGCTTTGTTGGACAGAAACAAAAAATTATCGTCACTGGCATAAAGGTTCGGAACATTTGAACCACTCGGTGAATACAGAGAATGGCTATGTTTATAGTAATATCGTTTTTAGCGGACGGGAACATATTGTACTCGATCCGATATTCAAAGGAGGTGAAATCAATGCCGTTTTCGGTGGTACCAAACTTGATTTGAGACGAACTAATTTGGCCGAGGGAACGACCCGCCTCGATCTAAATGTTGTTTTTGGCGGAATTACCCTTTTTGTGCCGGAAAACTGGAACGTGGTAGTCCGGGTTGATTTTGTGATGGGTGGCTTCGAAGATAAACGGTATAAAATAAGTGAGGATCTAGATACATCGCGTACGTTACTTATTTGCGGTTCATGTGTCTTTGGCGGCGGCGAACTAAAGAACTGATGATGGAATGGAATATCCTGCACTTCAAAACAAAGTATTTTTCACCGCATATTTCTTAATCTGGACGGTAGTTTCTCTTGCTATTTCTTTTATAGTGACTCCGTTAATTGCGCTGCCTTTTGAGTTTTGTCTTTTGTTCGGGGCAGTCTCCGGATACCTTTTCGGGGTTCTTGCCATATTTTTATGGAGTGTGGTAAAATATGCCGATTACTCAGTTCGAAACGGATTTCAGCGAATGGTCAGTTATCTGGCGCTGGCATTGATGAGTGTAGGGATATGGATTGGAGTCTCATTTTTCGTGTTATACCTTTGTATGCCAAAGAATAATATTACTCCTTTTGAGCCGTTAATTCCTCTCGAGTTGATGCTGGGATGTTGTTTTTTTATCATCGTGTTGTTGATATACAACAAAATGCTCGATAACGTCAATGATTCGGAAGAAGAAGAGGAGTTGGAGAATTTGGAACAAATAATTGAGCAAGAACAACCGGATGTAGCAATAGAAATGCTTGAACGGATAGCAGTTAAGGTGGGTTCAAAGATTGAGGTTATCATGGTTCCGGACATACTGGCCGTTCAGGCCGAAGGCGACTATGTTATGATTCATACGGCGCAGGGACGTTATCTCAAAGAGCAGACGATGAAATATTTTGAAGAACATCTCTCATCCAATCAATTTGTTCGTGTGCACCGATCTTGTATTGTAAATGTGCAGTTTATCTCTAAAATTGAACTTTTTGAAAAACAAAATCAACTGTTGACATTGCAAAATGGCCTGCAGGTAAAAGCAAGTGCCACAGGATATAAGCTTTTGAGACGAACATTAAATCTTTGATTACCAATAACCATTGGTAGTTTGATGAGAATCTCGTTCTTACAAACGTCGGATCTTTAAATAATTCGTAGTCTGTTGTAAACAGCAAGATTTGACAAGAACGATATCATCTATTTCCATACCTTTGTTCCTTCAAATTTCACAATCGGGAGATGGATGTCGGGTAAAATCATGACTAAGAATAAGTTTTATATCATACGATAAAAAGAATAAGTTATTTATGAGAACAAAAATCAGTTTAGTATTGCTCTTTATCAGTTCTTTTGTTTGCGGTGGATGGGCACAGGAAAAGCTTTCGTTGACGCTTGAGCAGGCGAGGCTTCATGCTCAGCAATACAACCGAACGCTGAAAAATGCGGGATTATCGGTTAAAGAAGCGCAAAGTGCTCTTTGGGAGAGCATTTCGAAAGGATTACCTCAGGTGCAGGTTTCGGGAACTTATACGAATTATCTGGGAGCATCCGCCGACTTTCAGGGCATGAAAATCGACTTCGGACAGTCGGGTTCCATGCAGACACAGGTTAATCAACTGGTCTTTAGCGGGAGTTACTTGGTTGGTTTGCAACTGTCTAAACTGAGTAGGCAGATGGCGGAAATATCGAGACGGAAGACGGAACAAGACGTGATTCAGCAGGTTACGAATTCGTATCATTCTATTCTGGTATCGGAAAGAACAAGCCAGTTGCTCAAACAGAACAAGGAGAATTTATTGGATGTACAGAAACGGACTCAGGCGACCGTCAATGCCGGAGCTGCCACTCAAACTGATGCGGATCAGATAAGTGTTCAGGTATCATCGGTCGACAATCTTATTAAATCGAACGAGCGGCAGACGGAGTTGGCTTACAATATGCTTCGTATTCAGTTGGGTGTTGGCGCCAACACGGTGATTGAGCTGAAAGATAGCCTGGGTTCGCTGATGAACGAAGAAAAGACCTTTCGGTTACTGGGCGAACAATTTGAGATGGAGAAGAATCCCTCCCTGCAACTTACCGAGCAGCAATTACAAGTTGCAAAGAAACAGGTGACACTTGAAAAAGCCAACTGGTTACCCACTATTTCGGGATATTACAGCTATACCTATAAATACATCAAGCCGCAATTCGATCTTAATCCGAGTAGCGTTGCTGGCCTTCAGGTCAGTTGGCCGCTTTTTACAAGCGGAGGTACCTCCTCAAAGATTAAACAGGCAAAATTCAAAGTGCAGGAAAACGAGAATAATCTGGTTGCTCTCAAAGATCAGTTGATGGTGCAGGAGAGACAGGCTCGTTTCAATCTGACTAATGCGCTTGAAAAGCTCGATACCCAAACCAAAACCATGAACGTGTCCAACCGAGTTTTTGTCGATATCTCGCGCAAGCACGACCATGGAATGGCTACCAGTCTCGATGTGACGACCGCATCGAACAATCTGATACAGGTTCAGTCGAACTACCTTACTGCATTGTATGAGGTATTGACTGCCAAAACGGAACTGGAACAATTACTCAATAAATTTTGAATAAATAATTATCAAATACAGATCAAATGAATACTTACTCATTTTCTAAGAGGAATATTTACACAGTCGCAATGGTAGTTTTATTGGCAGCAACAATGGTTGGCTGTTCGGAAAAGAAAGAGGCTGTAGCGAAAAAGGTGGAACTGGTGCGTGTAGAATCGCTTCGTAAACAAGTAATTACCCGTGATATGGAATATTCGACATCGTTGGTTGCCAATGAAGAGGTGAATGTTGCTCCTGCATCTGCGGGTAAAATAGATAAGATTTTTGTAAACGTAGGATCTCGGGTAAAGCAAGGAGAGCTGGTGGCGCGAATGGATCCGACGCAGCTCAATACAACCCGTATTCAGTTCAACAATCTCAAAACCGATATGCAACGTCTTGAAACTTTACGTCAGGCAGGCACCGTTTCGCAACAAACCTATGATCAAACAAAGGTTCAGTACGATCTCACCAAAGAAAATCTTGTGTTTCTTGAGAAGAACGTGAATCTCCGGGCTCCGTTCAGTGGCATCATTTCCGTAAAGAATTTTGAAAACGGAGAGTTATATTCCGGTTCTCCCAGTGCGGCAACCGGTAAAGCGGCTATTGTAACGCTCGTTCAGATCAATCCTTTGAAAGCGAATCTTTTTGTTCCCGAAAGTTTTTTGCCGCAGCTGAAGCAAGGTTCCAGAGTGAGTGTGAAATGCGACACTTACCCGGATCAGGATTTCAGTGCCCACATTGCCCGGATCTATCCCACCGTGGATGCAGCAACCCGTTCGGTGCAAATAGAGTTGAAAGTGAACAATGCAGGCGAAAAACTGAGACCGGGAATGTTTTGTCGGACAACCATCGATTTTGGCAAAGTAAAAGCGCTTGTAGTTCCGTCTCAGGCGGTATTGCGTATGCAGGGTTCAAACGAACGATATGTATTTGTTGAGAAAAATGGAAAGGCACAACGTGTAATCGTGACCCTCGGAAAACGTTTTGACGATCAGATTGAGATCATTTCCACTCAATTGAACGAGGGTGACAACCTGATTGTTACCGGCCAAAATCGCCTTATCGACGGAGTTGCCGTCAAGACGGTAAAATGAGGCAACCTATTAGTATAAAATAGAATAAAGAATAATCATGAGTATATATAAATCAGCTGTAAACAATCCGATTAAAACGATACTTGTTTTTGTCGCTGTTATGATCTTCGGATTGTATTCGCTCTCAAGGCTACCCATTGACTTTTATCCGAAGATGGATTTGCCAATGATATCGGTGGTAACCACATACTCGGGAGCTAATGCCGCAGATGTAGAAACGAATGTGACCAAACCGCTCGAAGATGCGTTGAACAGTATTCAGGGGCTTAAGGAACTCTCGTCTACTTCGCAGGACAATAGCTCTGTGATAACATTGCAGTTTGAATGGGGAGTTAACCTTGATGAATCGATGAACGATATCCGGGGTGCTATCGATATGGCATTGAGTAGTCTTCCTGACGGTGTGGAACGTCCTTCGGTGGTTAAATTCAGTACTAGCAGCATGCCTATCCTGATGTACACCATAACGGCCAACGAAAGTTATCCTGGATTGTCGAAGCTCATTACCGAAAAAATTATCAATCCGTTGAACCGGGTAGATGGAATTGGTTCGGCAGCTATGACCGGCGATCCCAAACGTAAAATATATATCGACATCGATCCGAATCGTCTGGATGCATATCATTTGTCGCTCGAACAGGTAGGCAGTGCCATTTCGTCCGAAAACCTGAATATGCCTTCGGGGAACATTAAAATGGGAGCTTCGGATTACCAATTGCGTGTGGAAGGCGAGTTCAAAGAGAGTGAACAGGTGAAGAATATTGTAGTGGGGACATCGGCAGGGACGCCTATTTTTTTACGTGATGTGGCACAGGTACGCGACACGTTGAAAGATGTGACGCTGGATCAGAAGACTAATGGGAAGAACAGCATTCAGCTCTATGTGATGAAACGTTCGGGAGCTAATACCGTTTCGGTGGGTCGCGACGTAAAAAAGATGCTGGAGGAGATCAAACCGACACTTCCGCCCGATGTGCAGATTCATGAAGTGTTCGATTCATCGACTTTTATCAAAGGTTCCGTTTCCAATCTGTCCGACACGTTGTTGTTTGCCCTATTGTTTGTAGCCACGGTAGTGTTCTTCTTTCTCGGGCGTTGGCGGGCGACCATCATTATTTTACTTACGATTCCTATTTCGCTGGTTTCGGCTCTGATTTATCTGGCGGTGACCGACAATTCGCTTAATATTATTTCGTTGGCATCCATGTCGATGGCTATCGGTATGGTGGTAGACGATGCCATTGTGGTACTCGAGAATATTACCAAACATATCGAGCGGGGAAGCAGCCCCCGCGAAGCTGCCATCTATGCCACCAACGAGGTGTGGTTGGCTGTAATTATGGCAACGTTAGTAGTTATCGCCGTGTTTATGCCACTCACCTTTGTGTCGGGAATTACTGGCGTGATCTTCAATCAGCTCGGATGGATCGTTTCTATCACTGTTGCCGTGTCGACGATAGCAGCTGTGACCATAACGCCGATGCTTGCCGCACGCTTTATGAAAGTACGCGAGAAGAAGGAGAATCCGAAAAAGTATAGTTACGATGCTACCATTGGGAAGTGGTTGAATGGTTTGGATATCTGGTATGAGAAAATGTTACATTGGGCTTTGGAGCACAAACTGCGAGTGATTCTTGTTTCGGCAGGTATTTTCATCGGTTCTTTATTTCTGGCTCCGTTGGTGGGAACCGACTTTATGTCGCAAAACGACGAGAGCCGTTTGACCATCAAAGCAGAACTGGCACCTGGTACCCGTATGGAGATAAGTTCGGAGACTGCCCGGAAAATTGAGAAAGTGCTTCAACAAAAGGTGCCTGAAATAGAATTGATCAGTACCTCCTGCGGTGCCGATGACCAGGGCGGCATATCGTCCATCTTCTTAGGATCGGCATCGAGCAATACGATCAATATGACTTTGCGATTGAAAGATATAGAAAAGAGGAAGCGATCGGATGTGGAAATCTCGGAGTCGATACGTCCTGAGCTGGCCAAATTTCCTGAAATCGTCAATTATCAGATCACCCGAAGCGACCTGGCAACTGGGAGTTCTACCTTCGACATTGAGGTGTACGGCTACGATTTTGCCTCTACCAATGTATTGGCACAACAGATCAAGAAGAGCGTGACCGGTCTCAAGGGAGTGCGCGATGTGCAGATCAGTCGTAAAGATGACCGTCCGGAATTGGAAGTGGTGCTGGATCGCGAAAAGCTGGCGCTTAACGGGCTGAGTAGTGCCACGGTATCGAATGCTATTCACAACCGGATTAACGGAATGACGGCAAGTAAATTTCGCGAAGATGGTGACGAATTCGATATTATCGTCCGTTTGCAGGAACAGTACCGCAATTCGGTGAATATGCTCGAGGAAGTTTCCGTTCCCACCCCTTCGGGCAAGATTGTGAAACTGAAAGAGATCGGAGCCGTGAAAGAGTATTGGTCGCCACCCAACATTGAGCACAAACGGAAGCAGCGTATTGTAACCGTCTCCATTACACCGGTGGATGTGTCGCTTACCGATCTCGCTGCTGATGTAAAAGGACAGCTTGCCAAAATGAATATTCCGTCCGACGTGCAGATTGTTTTGGCTGGTATTTACAAAGATCAGCAAGAGTCGTACCAAAACCTGGGATTACTGGCATTGCTTGTGCTTCTGTTGGTATTTATCGTAATGGCTTCGCAATTCGAGTCGTTTTCCAAGCCGTTTGCCATTATGTTCTCCATCCCATTTGCATTCACCGGAGTTATTCTGGCTCTGTTGCTTACCGGTACCAAACTGAGTGTCGTAGCCTTGTTGGGAGCGGTGCTGCTGATCGGCATCGTAGTGAAGAATGGTATCGTACTCATCGACTTTGTGAACTTGCTGCGCGACCGCGGAATGCCGCTGAACGAAGCGATTGCGGTAGGCGGACGTTCACGATTGCGACCGGTATTGATGACTGCTTCGGCTACCTTCCTCGGCATGGTGCCAATGGCATTGAGCGTGGGCGATGGTGCCGAAACCTGGACTCCGATGGGAATTACCGTAATTGGAGGATTAATTTTCTCTACGGTCATCACCATGATTATCGTGCCGGTGATGTATGCCCTCTTCTCCCGCCGTGGTGAACGCGACAAAGAGAGTCTCGTGCGGAAACAGTTCCATTTTATGGACGAAAACAATCAATAATAAATGATTTGAGGATTTGGGGATGTGGAGATTGAATTTCACATTCACAAATCCTCTTATTCTCAAATAAAAATATAAGATGAAAGCAATATTTATCTCGTTCAATCAGGCTAATACCGAGCGTATTGCCTTTATGCTCGATAAGTTGGGTGTGCGCGGCTTCACCTGGTGGGACAATGTACAAGGTCGAGGTTCCGTCGATGGGGAGCCGAGAAGAGGAACCCATACCTGGCCCGAAATGAACTCTGCCGTATTGACCATCGTTCCCGAAGAACAGGTGCAGCCGCTTTTGAAAGCCATTAAGAAAATTGATGATGTGAACCATGAAATCGGCATCCGGGCATTTGTCTGGAACATAGAAACCACATATTGAAATTCATTTTTTAATCATTAACCTTACAGCGTATGTCTAATTATCGAAAAGGGCTAACTTTTCTGTTAGCATTTACCGTAGCCACGGTAGCGTTATCGGCTCAGGTTTTTCAAAATGCGCAGATAACATTCTCAAAACTTAAAGAACATGTCTGGGTGGGTGAAACATCCGACAATTGTACCATGTACATCATCGAGGGAAGTAAAAAAGCCTTGCTGATTGACACCGGAACGCGATGTGATTCACTGGACAAGATCGTCCGGAAAATCACCTCGAAACCGCTGGAGGTGGTGCTCACCCACGGGCATCACGACCATGTAGGAAATATCGGTTATTTTGGTTCTGTGTTTATGCACAAAGCCGATTTATTTATGGTGCAGGGCTACAAAGGAAAGGTCAATTTTGTGGACGAAGGATATGTGTTCGATCTGGGGGACCGGAAAATTGAAGTATGCCATACTCCGGCTCATACTCCGGGATCCATTATTCTGCTCGACCGTGCCAATGGCGATTGTTACTCGGGCGATGCTTTCGGATCGAATCAGGTGTGGCTTCAACTGCAACCGCTGTCGCCCATCACCGATTACATCAAAGCGTGTAAACGGATGTTGGCGTTTATCGACAACGGCATTCCCCGCATCTACTGTGGACACTATGTTTATTTGAAAAAACCGATTGGCAAAGAGTATATGACCAAGATGCTGACACTGGCCGAAGAGTTGAAAAGTGGCACCGCAAAAGATATTAAACCGTTCCGGTCGGAACTTCCTCTTGCCGGATACCACGGCCCGCTGATTGCCAGCAAAGAGGATATTGCTATCGTGTACGATCCGGCTATACTGAAGTAAAGATCACTGAATGAATCGTATCAAGAAAAGAGGCTATCTCCAATGACCGGAGGTAGCCTCTTTTTCTGCGTAATAGTCGGTCAAAAACAGTGGCTGAGTTCTCAGCCACTGTTTTTGTATTCTTCTATCTTTATTTTGTCCGGTAAAACCGTAAGTTTTGTGGACTAATAAACCAGTCTCCGCATAAGCAGCGATTGATTCATTAAATAACTTATTTCAAACCGGTACGTGTATCCCACCACATCTGCTTACCCCAGAAATAATCACTCTCAGCAGCCGCTTCAGGAGCACAATTAGTTGAGTTTAGATTACGTTCTGTATCAGGATAGCCATAACACATAGGAGGAGTGTTATGTCCAGAATAATAGCTATCAGGTGCAATTACATTGCCTGAAGGATAGCCGCTCATGCGGAACAGAGACCATGCTTCCATACCATTTTTGAATACAGACACCCACCATTGAGTGAACAATTGCTTCTGTGTTCCATCATACAGCCCACTATTGGCTAAGAATGTAGTAGCATCACTGTCAGTTCCACCATTTTCTGTAATCGACAAAGTCACCGCTTTTTCATAAGCTGCCTTTTGCGTCATGCCCACACTCCAACCCTTGCTGGCAGCATAAGCGATAGCAAAATAGGTTTCACAGCTACGCATCCACGGAGAAAATCCGGTAAGCGAACCATCAATTGACATAAAACGTGTTCCAATACCAGAATAGGCAGAAACATTTGCAGCGGCTTCTAAGCCGTTCTGATAGCCTACATAAGGAGTCGTACTATTACCATTTGTGTAGTCCGCAGTTTGTTTTGCATAAACAGATAAACGAGGGTCGTTTGATCCTTTCAATGTTTCAACCATTAACTTGCTAACACCATATTCATTCGGACGGGTTTGATAATAGTCTGCATATGGTTCCGGATATTCATTATCCCATTGAAAAGAGACATTATCAGCATTACTTTGTAGGATAGGATACTTTGTAGTATTGCCCAGAATCTCCTCAAATGTCGATTGAGCATCTGTTGGATCTATGTTGGCAATACGGGCAGCAATACGAAGGCGTAAAGAGTTTCCATATTTCTTCCATGCTGTAATATCTCCATTTAACAAAACATCGCCTTTACCCAAAGCATCACCATTCACATCCAATGCCTCGACAGCAGTTTTTAATCGCTTCAATAAATCTGGATATATAACAGATTGTTTATCGTAAGCCGGTTTTGTAACACCATCTTCCAATTTTAAGGCATCCGAATAGGGTACATTACCCCAACGGTCACTAATAACCTGAAAAATTTGGCACTGAAAAATCGTAGCTACAGCCCACATATTAGAGCCTTCTGTCGACTTATCTATGATTGCTTGTAAGTTACTGGCTGTTAAATAGCATACATTCCAAGAAGCTGTATTAACCGTTGGACGAAAACTGTAATATCCTTCATCGGTATACATCCATTTTGCAATTTGCCCGGAAAAACCACAAGATTCATTCAAATCAAACCATTCGTCAAACATATTGTCTGTAGAATAACGAAGACAATAAGCGAGAGTGTTAGTTAAGGGCACATCTGTTCCGTTTGGGTTATCCGGATCGGAATTTACTTCATCAAAGCTGCTTGTACAACCGGTCATCACCAGTACTATTGCCATTAGTAGCACCGATATTTTGATTTTATATATTTTCATATCCCTTGTATTTAAGAATTAAAACGTAAGATTAAATTTAATACCAATGCTTCGCGTTGGAGGACAAGAGTTACTTTCAAATCCTACACTTGTATTACCAGATCCCTCACTACTTTCAGGATCAATTTTTGCTTGGTTGTTACCGGACAACCATAAAATGGCCACATTACTACTTACTAATGAAACTTTAGCGTCTTCTACAACCTTAAGGCGTGATATAATTGATTTCGGGAAAGTATAAGTAAGATGAATCTCTCTCAGTTTCAAATAAGATCCATCACATATATCCAACTCTTTATTGGAATAGTATGAATAAAACCATTTTTGCGCACTGATAGTCTTTGTATTTGCACTTCCATCGGCCAATACACAAGTTTTATTGGTCAAAACATTTTTACCAACAACAACACCCGTTTCACGAATATTTCCTGCTGCCGTGTAATCCAAAAGGCCGGTATAAGTAGTAAACATCTGTGTCTCTGAGAAGAAATCGCCACCCTTACGATAGTCAAGTAAGAATCCGAAAGATAAGTTTTTATAAGAGAATTCATTACTCCATCCGGCCAACCAATCAGGAGTAACGTCACCTATCTTTTTACTACTTACCAGAGTCGGAAGTCCATTCGAACCGATAATCACACGACCTTGGGCATCAGTCTTGAATCCAGTACCATAGAGAGAACCCCAAGACTCACCCGCTTTAGCATAATTATATACGCTCCAGTCGGAATTAATGGTATATGTATCCAAACCTGGAGAAAGTTCTATTACTTTGCTCTTATCTTTAGACCAGTTCAGCGTTGTAGTCCAATTGAATCCTTTGGGGTTTTTAATGACATCTGCAGAAAGAGTAAGTTCAAGACCTTTATTACTAACCTTACCGGCATTAATCAATTTATACCGATAACCGGTTGAAGCAGCCACTTCTACAGTCATGATCTGATCACTTGTAGTCTTTGTGTAGTAGGCCATATCCAAGCGAATTCTATTCTTCAGGAATGCAGCTTCAACACCCACTTCCTTCGTATTCACACTCTCCGGTTTCAAGTTAGGGTTATTCAAAGTCTTCGATCTATAATATTGACCCACTCCGTTAATAGTAGCACTTGTTGGTGTAGCTTCAGATGTCGGATTTATATAATTAAGCCCGGTACGATATGACGTAGTTGCATTACCTACCTGTGCAATATTTGCACGAACTTTTAAATAGCTTAAAGCATCACTTTTTAGTGCACTGAATGTTTCTGTGGGAATCCAACTTAAACTTACCGAAGGATAGAAAAATGCATCATTAATTGTTGAGCTCCAATCATTTCGGGCACTTACTTCCAGGTAAGCCTGACTGGCATAGCCTACAGAGGCATTCGCGTAAACCGAATTAGATCGTATATGTGAATTATCCATTGATGTATAAGGTGTTCCAGCAACATTCGCCATGGTATACAATCCTTTGATTGTAAGACCACTTGATGCGGTAGCTCCTTCTGCAGATTGACTCCAGGTCATATCTCTATAGTTTGCACCAGCCAACGCATCTACAGAAAAATCACCAAATTTTTTATCGAAATAGGCAATAAAGTCCGCATTCAATTCATGGCGATCTTCCAAAGTTTGACGGAACCAGCCATTCGGACAGTCTGTGCTGTATAATACTTTCTGGAATGTCTTATCAAAATAGAAATCATAACCGGCTCTACCTTCGAATTTCAACCAATCGGTTGGTTTATAAAAGAGAGAACCTTTTGATATTACACGGTCACGATCATACGCATTCGTGTTATTATACAAATTATAGTAGGGATTAATGTGGAAAGCCTGAATCCAGTTATAGGGGTTTCCGGTTGTAGCATCCGTTTCGGTATAATGAGCCTTCAAATCTTTCATGTCAACCTGACGGCCAAACCACTGCATGATTGATTGCAATGGGTTAGAAGATGAATAACCAGTTGCCATAAGATTATCACTCTGAACCTTGCTATATGTAAGCGAGAAATCGGAACTGAGATACTTGTTAAAATTATATTGTCCGGTTAAAGATATATTATATCTTTTTTGATCGGTATTAGGAACTGTACCTACCTGATCACGATAACCCAGAGATGCACGATAGGAACCTTTTTCGCTTGAATTACTAAAAGCGATGTCATGACTTTGAGATAGTCCTGTCTGAAAAAAATCTTTAATATTGTTGGGATGCGATATCCAGTCAGTGGCCTGACGTACCCCATTCACAATAGGGCTATTGTATTGAGGAATCTTTAAGCCAATATCCAAACGAGGACCCCAGCTTTCATCGTCCCCATCATTAACGCCGTTTCCGGTGCCATCAACATATTTGTATCCCGCATTTGGGTCTGAATCAGCAGGTCCTGTGTATGTGAAATTATGGGTTGCATAATCCTGATAACTGGTTCCAGAAGAAAAATAGCCTGCATTTTTATAGAGATTGTAATAATATTCGGATCCTGAATATCCTTGTCCGTATTTATTCTGATATTTTGGCAAATGGTATACGTTATCTATGGTAAAACTGCCATCGTAGTTGATTTTCATTTTATTACCGGCTGCTTTACCTTTTTTCGTTGTAATTAAGATGACACCATTTCCGGCACGCATTCCATACAATGCGGCAGAACCACCTTTCAATACTGAAATATTTTCAATATCATTGGGGTTAATGTCGTTCAAGCCTGATCCCGTATCCAAAGTACCTTTGCCATCACTACCATACTGACTCCCAGCAGTACCTCCATACTGCTCTCCAGCACTTCCTCCATCCATAGGAACTCCATCAATTACGATCAACGGATCATTGCTATTGAAAGAAGAGTTTCCGCGGATTAAGATACGCTGTGAAGCACCAACCGCTCCTCCTGCCTGTGTAATCTGAACACCAGACACCTTACCTTGCAACGCATTGGCAACATTCAACTGAGAAGTTCTATTTAAGTCATCCGACTTCACATCCTGCACCGCATACCCCAAGGCCTTCTTCTCTTTTGTGATGCCCAAGGCAGTCACAACAACTTCACTCATCTGCTTGCTATCAGATTGAAGTACAATCTTCATGCTAGATTTTGCTTCTTGTTCTACTGTAGTCATCCCAACATAAGAAAAAATTAAAGTTTTCGCATTCGCGGGAAGATTAATAGAATACTTACCATTGGCATCTGTGATCGTACCCGTAGAAGTACCTTTCACCAATACCGTAGCACCAATAACAGGTTGACCGTCATCCGCAGAAATGACAGTACCTGAAACTTTTGTTTGAGCCGATGCCCAACCAATGCCTATTAACAGGCATAGCAATGTAATCGCTTTTCTCATAGGTTTCACTTTTTGTTAAAATTCACTCTTTTTTATTCTTTTTATTCCGAAAAACGCAGCAAAGGTATAATAATGCATTTTTATTTCCAAATTTAAAATTTCATATTGAATATATTTGATGTCAAAAACCATCAAAATGTAATAGTTTACGCATCAATATACATAAAAATAGATATAAAAGAGGCCATTCCGTTTCATTAATGTCAAATCATGAGCCACTAATACTAATTGTATGTGTAAATATCTGTAAATATGCAATTTGTGTGTATAGTTAAAAAATAAACATTCATTACTTTTTCTTTGTATCTCCTCAACTATAAGAACTTATTTAGAATATACTTTTCACGTCAATCAATGCTTATGAATTATGCTTAAATAACATTTATTGTCTGTAAGATTCAAACTCAGAAATATCGTTCATCCAATAAAATAAGGGTTATAAATGCCAACAATTCTCTCTATAATAGAGTTCTTTATCTCGATGGATGAAATTATAACTCGTATAATAGAAGCAAATTATAAAAATTCCAATTCTTATTGTTCAATGACCTTACTTCCATTTTAAAACACTTTCGAAGTGATTACAGCTATTTTTTCTGTACAAACTGACGTCAGCTATCCTGCGATTACACGCATTCTATGTACTACACAAAAAATATTTACAGATTTTAATTCCTCATAAACAGATGATTAAATATTTTGGACTCCATATAAACCAAATAATATACAAGATTAGGAAGGCGGAACGCAAAAAAAATCACATACTCTAGGCATTGTGTACCATAAGTATGTGATTTGTTAATTTTATAAAAATTGAGCGAGAGTAACTATTTCATTCTAAGATAATATTACACAGATTGGTGGTCAAGTTTTAGCTTCTGTATATTATTGGTCAATGAATCAATACATTCTCCACTTTTTTTGCTAGCTCTTCAAATGCGATTGACATTGGAGACAACTCATTTAAAGAAATAGGCGTGCCGGCATCTCCGCTTTCGCAGATGCTCTGAACCAGCGGAATCTCACCCAACAGCGGTACGTTCATCTCTTCAGCCAGGCGTTTGCATCCCTCTTTGCCAAAGATATAGTATTTATTTTGCGGGAGTTCTGCCGGTGTAAACCATGCCATATTTTCGACTACTCCCAAAACGCGTACATTGATTTTGTCGTTGGTAAACATATTGATTCCTTTCCGTACATCGGCAAGAGCTACTTCCTGCGGTGTCCCTACAATAATTACTCCCGATAAATCCACTGTCTGTACCAGCGTTAGGTGAATATCGCCCGTCCCCGGCGGCATGTCGATAAAGAGATAATCGAGTTCTCCCCAAGCTGTATCATTAATTAACTGTTTGAGTGCATTGCCGGCCATCGGACCCCGCCAAACCAACGCATTCGATTGATCGACAAAAAAGCCGATCGACAAAACTTTGACGCCATATTTTACAACGGGTTGAATAACTTCTTTTCCATCAACAGTTTCGACGGTCGGACGATCTTCTTCTACTCCAAACATTTTAGGTATAGAGGGGCCGTAAATGTCAGCATCGAGCAGACCGACGCTAAAACCAAGGTTGGACATAGCGACCGCAAGATTGGCCGCAATGGTAGATTTGCCAACACCTCCTTTCCCGGAATAAACCGCTACAATATGCTTGACTCCCTTCAATGGTTTTTCTTCTACTGATTTGGGAGTCTCTTTAAATTTCACAGAGATATTGCCTACAATATCGACATCAGAACCGATATATGTATGGATAGCTTGTTCACACGCTTTTACAAGTGACTTTGTAAACGGATCGTTTTGCTTATCAAAGATCAACGAAAAAGAAACGTTGTTTCCTTCTATGCGGATATTATCTTCAACCATATTGCTACTTACTATGTCAATTCCGGTGCCCGGATAACGCACGTGAGCAAGCGCTTCAAGAATTAATTTAGGATATAATGTCATGATTGTTGGTATTTTATGTATTTGCTATTTCTAATTATCTAATCTACTGTTGTTTTTCATCAGTCTGTCAGATTTAGTTCACTTCGCTTATTGCGGCCATAACTACGATATGGATCCATTTCGATTTCAATCTCAGGCTCTTTCCATTCAGTTCGAGGCTCAAGGACGAATTTGATATATTTAATGGTAATGCCACGAGCCAACCATTGCTGTTCGTAGTAAGTTTTAATCGACAAAATTTCATCCTCCGGACGCAGGGCATAAATATCGTCACAAATATCTATTACCGGCAACCCATTTTCAGCAATCACAGCTTTGGTATAGGTAAACATAAAATTACTGTCTGATTTGAGATGCAGAATACCTTCCGGTTTCAGAATTCCGGTATAACGACGAAGGAAACCGGTGCCTGTGAGTCGTTTGTTTTTTTTCTTCATCTGAGGATCGGGAAAAGTCAGCCAAATTTCACTCACTTCATTCTCTCCGAAGAAATAGGGTAACATCTCAATGTTGGTACGGACAAAAGCCACATTTTTCATTCCGCTGTTGAACGACTCCTTTGCTCCAGCCCACAAACGCGCTCCTTTGATGTCGACACCAATATAATTTTTGTCGGGAAAACGCCGACCTAAAGCCACAGTATATTCACCTCTTCCACATCCAAGCTCGAGCACAATCGGGTTATCGTTTCCGAAAAATTCGTGCCAACGACTTTTCATTTCGCATAGAGCTCCATCACGAAGCTGCAACGCCGAAATCTGAAATACATGCGAAAGTTGTTCTAACTCTCTAAATTTCTGTAATTTATTTTTTCCCATATATTATACTTACAAAGAGGAACAAAGATACTCAATTTTCGTACCAAATATCTACCGACTGTGGCGTTGCATAGTGTATCGAAGTATCCGCTAAACAGAATTAACCCGGAGCAAGACAATTCTGAGTCCATTTTGGTTGACAAGATAAGAGATTGCGTACTAACAATGAGAGAAATAAGTGTTCGAAGAATGAACAAAAAAATGATTACCTTTGCCGTCGAATTTTTTAGATATTACAATATGCAGAATCCTACTAATAAGGATAACTCTAATCATATCGACCCGGCTACTCACGACAAAAAGCTTTTTATAGAAACCTATGGTTGTCAGATGAATGTGGCCGACAGCGAGGTTGTTGTCTCCATTCTTGAGATGGACGGCTATACGTTGACAGACAGAATAACAGAGGCTGATGCCATCATGGTAAACACCTGTTCGGTAAGAGATAATGCCGAACAGAGAATTTTCTCTCGCTTGGATTATTTCAAATCGCTACGGAAGACAAGGCCGACCCTGATTGTAGGTATTATCGGCTGCATGGCCGAACGCGTTAAAGAAGATTTGCTTAACAATCACAATGTTGACGTAGTAGTAGGACCGGATGCTTATCTTGACATTCCCAACCTCATGGGAGCCGTTGAAAAGGGGGAAAAGGCCATTAATGTAGAACTGTCTACAACAGAAACGTATAAAGATGTGCTGCCGGCTCGTATTGGCAATCCGATTTCCGGATTCATCTCCATCATGCGTGGTTGCAACAACTTTTGTTCGTATTGCATTGTTCCATACACACGGGGACGTGAACGCAGCCGCGATCCGGAAAGTATTCTGAATGAATTACGGGATTTACAAAACAAAGGATACAAAGAGGCAACATTGCTCGGTCAAAACGTAAATTCTTATCATTTTGAAAAAGAAGGGGAAATGGTCGATTTTCCCGCACTGCTCGAGATGGTAGCCAAAGAGGCTCCACAAATGCGGATACGCTTTACCACTTCACATCCGAAGGATATGAGTGATAAAACATTAGAAGTAATAGCTGCTCACAAAAACTTATGCAAAAACATTCATCTACCGGTGCAATCGGGGAGTAACGATGTTTTGAGCCGGATGAACCGGAAATATACTCGTGAGTGGTATCTCGACCGGATTGCGGTCATCAAACGTATTTTACCGGAAGCAAGCATTACTACGGATGTGTTCTGTGGATTTCCTTCGGAAACAGAACAAGATCATGAGCAGACACTTTCGCTAATGAAAGAAGTGGGCTTTGACTCTGCTTTCATGTTTAAATATTCCGAACGTCCAGGCACTTATGCGGCCAAACATCTACCCGATGATATTACGGAAGAGGTGAAAGTAGAACGTTTGCAGCAAATCATCGATTTACAAAACAGGCTTTCGGCCGAGGCCAACAAAAAAGCGATCGGAAAAACATTCGATGTATTGATTGAGGGCTATTCCAAACGGTCGCACGAACATTTTTTTGGCAGAACATCTCAAAACAAGGTTGTTGTGTTTCCCAAAGGCGGACATCGTATCGGTGAATTTGTAGACGTGAGAATCATCGATTCTTCATCGGCAACATTACAAGGAGAATTAATTTGATTGATAAAGTACGACGCAAAAACATATAGTTTCAACATATAACTTTAATACGTTATGAACAAACAACTTTGGTCGAAAGTTTGGCCGCACATGGCTGCTATTCTGTTTTTTATTGTAATTTCGTATGTCTATTTCAGTCCGGTTCTCGACGACAAAGTGGTGGTTGGTCACGACAACCAGACATGGGCAGGGATGTCTAAAGAGACAAATGATTTCAACAGTTCGCACAACGCTCCTACATTGTGGACCAACAGTATGTTCGGAGGAATGCCAACCTACCAAATTGCTATGGCGCCTCCTGCCACAGCCGTAAGCTTTATCTATTCCTTCTTTACCAACTTTCCGCGACCGGTATTCTATTTGATTCTTTACCTGATAGGATTTTATATTCTATTGCTTTCGCTACGGGTAAATCCGTGGTTAAGTGCGGTGGGAGCTATCGGATTTGCTTTTGCATCCTACAATTTTATCATTATAGCCGCCGGACACAGCAGCAAGGCTATTACGCTGGCTTATATGGCGCCGGTGATTGGCAGCGTTGTGATGTCGTACCGGAGCAAACGCTGGCTGGGGGTGATCCTGACTGCTATTTTTCTGGCACTCGGCATCAAATCGGGGCACATTCAGATTGTGTATTACGTAATGATGCTTTTGGGTATTTTCATCGTTTCGGAACTCGTATATGCCATTCTTGAGAAACAGATCAAATCGTTTCTGGTCACTTCGGCCGGACTGCTCGGCGCCACGATTATTGCTATGGGCATCAATGCTACTACCCTGATAACCACCTATGAATATGGCAAATATTCTATGCGGGGACAAAGTTCGGATACAGCTCATAGCTCACAAAAATCGAATGGAGGTCTTGAAAAAGACTATATTACGCAATGGAGTTATGGAATTGGCGAGACCTTTACGCTGTTAATGCCTGATTTTTATGGAGGATCAAGCATGGAAACTCTGGATGAAAACTCAGCAACTGGGCAACGATTGTCAGCGCTGGGAGCCAATGCCACTCAAATAATGAGTACTCAAAAGTGGCCGCTATATTGGGGAAGCCAACCAAGCACATCCGGTCCGGTTTATATTGGAGCTATCATTTGTTTCTTGTTTGTTTTAGGTTTATTTCTGGTTGATGGAAAATATAAGTGGTGGCTATTGGCAGCAACCGTATTGTCCGTTATGCTGGCTTGGGGCAAAAACTTTGGATTACTTACCAACAGTTTTATCGATTATGTCCCGTATTACAATAAGTTCCGTACGGTAGCGATGATACTGATTATTGCCGGATACACGATGCCGATCATGGCAATATTGGCATTGCAGGCTTTGATCAAAAACAATATCGATAAGCAAAAACTGACAAAAAGTTTATACTGGTCGGCTGGTATTACCGGAGGCCTTTGTCTTCTGTTCTGGTTGATTCCTTCGCTGGCAGGCAATTTTGTTTCTCCGGAAGATGCTCAGTTTTCGGGCGATTATGCATTTCTGAAAACCACTTTGCCCCTCGACCGTCAGGCAATACTGAAAGCAGATGCGCTTCGTTCGCTAATCTTCATCTTGTTGTCGGCCGGAGCAATCTGGATCTACACCAAACAAAAACTAAAAGCCGCGCACCTGTATCTGATTTTTGCCGTACTTTTTATCTCCGATATGTATCCGGTCGCCAAACGTTATTTGAACGACGACAATTTCGTATCGAAACAGGCGACGGCTGCCACCAAACCGACGCAGGCAGACAAATTCATACTTCAGGACAAATCGGATTATCGCGTGCTCAATTTGGCGGTAAGTCCATTCAATGATGCGTCTACTTCCTATTTCCATAAAAGCATTGGAGGTTATCATGGTGCCAAATTACGCTCCTATCAAGATTTGATTGATGTTCAACTTATTCCTGATATACAGGCAATTAGCAATATATTTCAACATGCCAAGACATTGACCGATGTTCAGGCTCCACTTGCAAAATTGGGTGTATTGAACATGTTAAATATGAAATACTTGATTTACAATCCCGATGCCATGCCCATTCCAAATCCGTATGCAAATGGTACTCAGTGGTTTGTTCACAAAGTAATTCCGGTTGCGAATAGCAGCGAGGCACTGCGTAAAATAGGACAGATTGATACCAAGCACGAATTTATTGTCGAAAATTCGGTACTGGCATCGCTTCCTGCATCTTTTGGAAAAGATACGACAGCAACCATCTCGCTGAAGAAATATGAACCAAATCATCTGATTTATGCCTACAAATCGGCCAGCGATCAGGTTGCCGTTTTCTCGGAAATTTACTACGACAAGGGCTGGAGTGCCTATGTCAATGGAGTGAAAGCACCTTATTTCAAGACCAATTACCTCCTCAGAGGAATTGCGCTGAAACCAGGGCAATACGATATTGAGTTCAAATTTGAACCGGCCTCCTACTCAACAGGGAATGCCATTTCGTATGCTTCTTCTATCCTCTTGATTCTGATTGTTCTTGGAGGAGGGTTCGTCGCATGGAAAAAGAGAACAAGTGTAGAGCCAAAAGAGAACTAAAAATCGGGGTGTTTTCGGATATAAATCCATTCCGATCATAATTGTTTAATTTTTTGTTCGCCTGTAAGAACAGAAAGCGTTATCTTTGCATCACATTCCGGTTAATGGAATCGATTGTCAAGTTTAAACTATAGAGATCAGATGTCGAATTCAGCAAAATCAGGGAAAAAGAAGTTTTTTAATCTTCACTTTACCGTCACCGTCAGCATTGCCCTTGTGTTGTTCCTTATCGGATTTATAACACTGCTACTGATGGTTGGGAGAGATGTATCGAACTATGTCAAAGAAAATGTTAATATGTCGGTTGTGTTGGAAGATACCATATCGCCAATCGACCATTTTGCTTTGGAAAAGGCAGTGAAAGCTATGCCGGCTACCAAGTCGTACGAATATATCAGTAAGGAGCAGGCGCTAAAAGACCATATCCGCGATTTGGGTGAAGATCCGCAGGAGTTTCTCGGTTACAATCCATTGCTGGCCTCTTACGAAATCAAGCTGAAATCCGACTACGCGAATCCCGATTCCGCAGCCAAAATAGAGGCTCGCTTAAAACAATTTCTGGGAGTAAAACAGGTGATGTATCAGAAAGACATTGTTCATCTGGTAAATAACAACATCCAGAAAACCAGTTTTATCCTGCTGGGAGCCGCCATTATTTTGCTTTTTGTGTCTGTCGTTTTATTAAACAATACCATACGAATTAGCATCTATTCAAAACGATTCCTGATAAACACCATGAGATTAGTGGGAGCCAAAGCGTGGTTCATCCGCCGTCCGTTTATCTGGAAAAGCCTGTTCAACGGGTTGACAGCCGCCGTGCTGGCTTTATTGATGCTGGCCGTGGCAGTGTATTATTTGCAATATGAAATCGGGACGACATTCAATCTTTATCGGGTAGACGTTTTGCTAATTGTCGGCGGATTAGTTGTCTTATTTGCACTGATTATTACCTTTTTTGCCTCATTATTTGCAGTAAATCGCTATATCAGAATGTGCACCGATTCGTATTACTTTGTATAACCGAACTTATAAAATATGACTTTTATGAAAAAGAAAGCAACTTCGGAAGTAAAACCCAATTCGCAGGAACAAAAGAGTTTTGCACTTGGCAAAACCAATTGGCTGTTAATCATCGCTTCATTAGTGTGCATCGTGGTTGGTTTTTTACTGATGACAGGAAGCTCTTCGGGAGAACAATTCAATCCAGATATATTCAGTGTGCGCCGGCTTCATGTTGGTCCGATGATCGCACTTTTCGGCTTTTTGTTTATGATTGTGGCTATTATGTGGCCAAACAAAAAGGGAGAGTGACGGATGAATTTATTGCATGCGATTGTACTTGCCATTGTTGAAGGGTTGACCGAATTTCTTCCCGTATCGTCGACCGGACACATGGCTTTGGTCTCTGCCTTTTTCGGCATTGAAAAGAGTGATTTTACCAAATTATTTATCGAGAATATCCAGTTTGGCACTATTCTTTCGGTGATTGTTCTTTACTGGCGTAAGTTTTTCGATTTCAAAAGACTGCAGTTTTATGCCAAATTGATTGTGGCTTTTATCCCTGCTGCAATTTTTGGCGTTTTGCTAAAAAAACATATTGATGCGCTGATCGGCACTCCGTTGTTTATTGCCATCGTCATGTTTCTGGGGGGTATTGTTTTATTGTTTGTCGACAACTGGTTTCGTAACCCTCAGATTGAATCGGAAGAAAAGGTAACCTATAAAAAAGCCTTTTCCATCGGACTGTTTCAGGTGTTGGCCGTCGTCCTTCCGGGTTTAAGCCGCAGTGCAGCAACCATTATCGGTGGTATGCAACAAAAGCTGACCCGTACGGCAGCTGCCGAGTTTTCGTTTTTCCTGGCGGTGCCCACTCTGGCTGGTGCCTTTGCAAAAAGCCTCTGGGATGCCTACAAAGAGACACCCGAAATTCTCACATCGCACAATATAAGCATATTGGCATTGGGAAATTTTATTGGTTTTATTGTGGCCATTATTGCTATCAAAGCATTTATTTCATTCCTGACCAAGCACGGTTTCCGTCTCTTCGGATATTACCGTATAGTTGTCGGTTTTATAATCATAGCCTGTTTGTTGTGGGGTAAATTCTAACCCTCCGGTTTTTCCGCCCAGTGATTGGGAGAAACAATCAATTGACAGCACACAGCTCACAAGAATGATCCGGTACGTCGGTTCGGTACGCGAACAGACGGTGGATTAATTCATTTATCACTAATATGGATTTTTTAGAAGGCGAAGTTCTTTATTTTAACAAACCTCTTCACTGGACCTCTTTTAGTCTGGTAAACAAAGTCAGATGGCTGATTAGCCGACATCTGAAGGTGAAAAAGATCAAGGTGGGTCATGCCGGCACACTCGATCCGCTTGCTTCGGGTGTTATGATTGTTTGTACTGGCAAAGCCACCAAACGAATCGACTCGTTCCAGTATCAGACCAAAGAGTATATTGCCACTCTTGAACTGGGTGCCACCACTCCGTCGTTCGACCTTGAAAAAGAGGTGGATGCCCGATACCCTATTGAACACATTACCCGCGAAATGGTCGACGAACGATTGAAACAGTTTGTCGGAACCATTCAACAAGTTCCTCCCGTTTTTTCTGCCGTCAAAGTAGAAGGAAAACGAGCATATAATTATGCCCGCGAAGGAGAAGCTGTCGAGCTGAAAGCCAAAACATTAGTTATCGATGAACTGGAGATTCTCGAATTTACGCCGCCTCTGCTTAAAATTCGGGTGGTGTGCAGCAAGGGAACTTATATCAGAGCATTGGCTCGCGATATCGGCCTCGCTCTTGGCAGCGGTGCACATCTGACAGGGCTGGTTCGTACCCGAATCGGAGAGTGTACCCTGGATCGATGCATTACCGTAGAGAAATTTCAGGAACAACTTAATAGTTTATCCTCAAAATCCCCAAATTAAATTCAACAACCATTTTATTACAATATCAATACCACTTTCTTTTTGATTACAGATAATTAACCATTATACTCTTGACTTTGCCTAGTTGAAGGTTGTATTTTTGCAAACACTTTACTAAATAGCTATTTTCCTTTTTAAAAAGGTGGAAGCCCTGATGTATATTGTTGATGATAATCGTGAGATTTTTTTCCATCTAACTAACTCTTTATATGAAACTTTCGCAATTCAAGTACAAACTTCCCGATGAGTTAATTGCCCTTTATCCTACAAAACACCGAGATGAATCCCGCTTGTTAGTACTACACCGCAAAACCGGAGAAATTGAGCATCGCACGTTCAATGATATTCTTGAATACTATAACGATCAGGATGTGTTTGTGTTTAACGACACAAGGGTTTTTCCTGCCCGTCTGTATGGCACAAAAGACAATTCGGAAGCAAAAATTGAAGTGTTTTTATTGCGAGAGTTGAACCATGACCTTCGTATGTGGGACGTGTTGGTTGACCCTGCCCGCAAAATCCGTGTGGGCAACAAACTCTATTTCGGAGAAAACAATTTACTTGTTGCTGAGGTTATCGACAACACAACATCGCGCGGACGTACCGTTCGGTTTCTGTATGACGGAAGCTATGAAGAGTTTCGCAAAACATTATATGAACTGGGAGAAACACCACTTCCCCGGTTTATCAAACGTGACGTGGAACCCGAAGACGAAACCCGTTATCAAACCATCTTCGCCAAAAACGAGGGCGCCGTTGTAGCGCCGACAGCCGGGCTGCATTTTAGCCGCGAGTTGCTGAAACGTCTGGAAATTTTGGGTGTCGATTTTTCATATATCACACTACATGCCGGATTGTGTAACTACCGTGAAATCGATGTGGAAGATCTGACCAAACACAAAGTGGATTCGGAACAGATGCTTGTAACGAACGATGCGGTAAACAGTATCAACCATGCGAAAGAAACCGGTCGTAAAATTTGTGCCGTAGGAACTACCGTAATGAGGGCGCTCGAAACGTGTGCCTGTACAAATGGTACGATAAAACCGTATGAAGGATGGACAAGTAAATTTATCTTTCCACCGTACGATTTCGGAGTAGCCGACAGTTTGATTGCCAATTTCCACTTACCTTATTCACCCTTACTGATGCTTACCTGTGCATTCGGAGGTTATGATCTGGTAATGGATGCATACCAAAAGGCTGTTCAGGAGGGTTATCGCTTTGGTATCTACGGTGATGCCATGCTGATAATCTAACCCGCGTCAGATAAAAAGAATAAAAAGCAAAGAATAAAGACCTCAATCTACTCAAGTCTTTGTTCTTTGCTTTTTTATATTTGTGCTAAAAACAATTTTTCTTTATGATCGATTATACTGCATGGTTGCCAACCACAAAAAAAGAGGTTGAAATGCGAGGCTGGAACGAGTTGGATGTAATACTCTTCTCGGGCGATGCCTACGTAGATCATCCGGCTTTTGGTGCGGCTGTAATTGGCAGGGTGCTGGAGGCCAAAGGGCTAAAGGTTGCCATCGTGCCGCAACCGAACTGGCGGGATGATCTTCGCGATTTCAAAAAGCTGGGTAAACCCCGCCTATTCTTCGGCATATCGGCCGGGTGTATGGATTCGATGGTGAATCATTATACTGCCAACAAACGACTCCGGTCGAACGACGCGTATACTCCCGGAGGTGTTGCGGGCTTCCGTCCCGACTATGCCACCATCGTTTACTCTACGATCCTCAAACAGTTGTTTCCTGAAACACCGGTAGTGATCGGGGGAATCGAAGCTTCCATGCGGCGCTTTTCGCACTACGATTACTGGTCGGACAGCTACAAGCGGAGTATTTTACTCGATAGCAAAGCCGATATACTCGTCTATGGAATGGGAGAAAAATCGATACGGGAGATAGCACAACGCCTCGAAAATAATGCCGATATTTCAACGATTCGCGATATTCCGCAAACGGCATTCGTTGCCAAAGGGAAAGAGGGGCTCGATGAACTTCCCGAGATGCCAACCATCGCTCTTTTGCCGCATGAGGCCTGTCTGAAAGACAAACAAAACTCGGCAAAGAACTTTAAAATAATAGAGGAGGAGTCGAATAAGATTATCGCCTCCCGGTTGACCCAAAAAGAGGGCAACCGCACAGTGGTGGTCAATCCGCCTTATGCCTCCTGGACCCAGAATGAGGTCGATTCGGCTTTTGAGTTGCCCTACACACGGCTTCCACATCCGAAATACAAGGACAAACCCATCCCGGCATTTGAGATGATCCGTTTTTCGGTTAATACCCACCGCGGATGCTTTGGCGGATGTGCGTTTTGCACCATCTCCATGCATCAGGGCAAACAGGTGATTTCTAGGTCAGAAGAGTCGATTCTCAACGAAGTGAAGCTGATCGGCAAAATGCCCGACTTCAAAGGCTACCTGTCCGATTTGGGCGGGCCGTCGGCCAACATGTTCGGTCTGAAAGGAATTGATGAAGAGCAGTGCTTGAAGTGCAAGCGGCCCTCCTGCATCTATCCTGCCGTTTGCCGCAACCTGAACGTCGACCATTCGCGCATGTTGAAACTGTACAAAAAGGTTGATTCGCTGCCTTTCATCAAAAAGAGTTTTATCGGAAGCGGAGTCCGTTACGATCTGTTGCTGCACCGGACAGGCAATGGCGACACAGACAAATCACTTGTCGCCTATACCCGCGAACTGATTGCCCATCACGTTTCGGGCCGGTTGAAGGTGGCACCCGAACACACCTCGGACGCGGTATTGAAGTTTATGCGTAAACCGTCGTTCAACCTGTTCAAGGAATTTTACCGACAGTTTGAAAAGATAAACCGGGAGGAAGGGTTGAACCAACAGTTAATTCCCTATTTTATTTCGAGCCATCCCGGTTGCTCTACCGAAAGCATGGCGGAACTGGCCATTGAAACGAAGTCGTTGAACTTCAAATTGGAACAGGTCCAGGATTTTACCCCGACGCCCATGACGTTGGCTACCGAAATTTACTATACCGGTATTAATCCGCACACCGGAGAGACTGTATTTACTCCTAAATCGGCAGACGAAAAGAAAGCGCAACAGCAATTCTTTTTCTGGTACAAACCTGAATTTCGGCAAACTATACTGAAAGAGTTAAGGGCGCTAAACCGACCGGATTTGATAGATAAACTGTTGGGACACAAGGATGCATTTCCCAGTAAACATTTCGGGAGTCGTACCGAAAAAACACCGGGCAAGCGGAAACGTTAATAAGGCATTTCGGTTTAAAGTTTTTCACCGGGCATTGATACGATTTGCTTGAAAAAGCGTATCTTTGCACGAAATTTTGCTTTCAATTTACAACAAAGCCCATTTTCAATTCTTCATTTTGTAAGAAAAATCGGAATTAATTGATATGTCGGTCATCGGTAAATATCCTTTTCAGCTAAGTCCGCAGGATTGCGATTTCAGGGAACAGGTATCTTTACCTGCATTGGGAGATTTGATTTTGCAGGCTGCCGGGAAATCGGCTGATGAGAAGGGCTTCGGAATGCAAAAGTTAAACACGGAAAACCGCACTTGGGTGGTCTCCCGGATGGCCATCGAAATGGATCGTTTTCCCAAATGGAAAGAGTGGATTAACATAGAAACCTGGGTAGAGGAGGTTGGCAGGGCAGCAACAACTCGAAATTTCCGTATCACGGACAATAACGGAACGGTGATCGGAGGAGCGTCCACACTCTGGGCAATGATTGATGTTACTACCCGGAGAGCAATTGACCTTCAGACTGTTGAAGGACTAAGCAAGGCGGCCTCGGGAGTGCCTTCCATTATAGAAAAACCTAGGCACCTGCCATCGGTAGAAGAGAATATGCTGAAAAATCATGAGGTCAGTTACAGCGATATCGACTTTAACCGGCACGCAAACAGCATGAAGTATGTGGAATGGATGCTTGACTGCTTTTCACTCGATTGGCATCAGAAGCATGCCATTAAACGATGTGAACTGAATTTTCTTCATGAAGTGTTTTATGGTGATAAAGTAGCAATTTTTCACAAGCATCAGGAGGAACTCTCATTGTTCGAGATCAAAAGAACCGATGACAACGGGATATGCCGGATGAAACTGGAGTGGCAATAACCATCTTATTGAGATAAGAACCATAATTTCAATTAAATATAAATAAAATGGCAGTAATGAATTTTGGCGGGGTTGACGAAAACGTTATGACCCGCGATGAATTTCCTTTGAAAAAAGCGAAAGAGGTATTGAAAGACGAAGTAATCGCCATCATCGGTTATGGAGTACAAGGCCCTGGACAAGGTCTGAACTTGCGCGACAATGGTTTTAAAGTAATCGTCGGACAACGCAAAGAATCAAAGACATGGGACAAAGCCATCGCCGACGGTTGGGTACCGGGCGAAACACTATTCGAAATAGAAGAAGCTTGCAAACGTGCAACCATTATCCAATATTTATTGTCAGATGCAGCACAAATTGCTGTTTGGCCTCGCATCAAACCTTACCTGACAGCAGGTAAAGCGCTCTATTTCTCACACGGCTTCGGGATCACCTACAAAGAACGCACAGGAATTATTCCTCCGGCTGATGTCGACGTTATCTTGGTTGCACCGAAAGGCTCGGGTACATCTCTTCGTCGCATGTTTCTTCAGGGACGTGGATTGAACTCTTCTTACGCTGTTTTCCAGGATGCTACCGGCAAAGCAAAAGACCGTGTCATCGCACTGGGTATCGGTGTTGGGTCAGGTTACCTGTTCGAAACCACATTCAAACGCGAAGTTTATTCTGATCTTACGGGCGAACGTGGAACTTTGATGGGTGCTATTCAGGGCCTTCTGTTGGCTCAATACGAAACACTTCGCGAAAACGGACACACTCCGTCCGAAGCTTTCAACGAAACTGTTGAAGAATTGACACAATCGTTGATGCCTCTCTTTGCCGAAAACGGTATGGACTGGATGTATGCCAACTGTTCGACCACCGCTCAACGTGGTGCTTTAGACTGGATGGGGCCTTTTCACGATGCTACGAAACCCGTATTCCAGAAATTGTATTCTGAAGTTGCCTGTGGTAACGAAGCACAACGTTCGATCGATACCAACTCGAAGGTTGACTACCGCGAAAAACTCAACGAAGAGTTGAAAGCACTTCGCGAAAGCGAAATGTGGCGTGCCGGTGCAGTTGTTCGCAAGCTCCGTCCGGAAAATAATTAATAGCATATTATCGGATAATTCAAACCGACTCTGATCGTTACGACAGAGCCGGTTTGTTTTTTTACGATGGATGACGAGATTTTATATTTTTTGTATCTTTGTGCCTGTTTTCTAACCAAGATAGCTTATGTCAATCACCATAAAAGAGGTAACCAGTAAGAGCGAACTGAAAAAGTTTGTGATGTTCGGAATCAAGATGTATTCGGGTCATCCTTATGCAGCACCTCCTTTATTGATGGACGACATGACGGTACTATCGAAAGAGAAGAACCCGTCGTTTGACGTATGTGATGCGGCCTATTTCATGGCTTTCCGTGATGGACAGATGGTCGGTCGTGTGGCGGCCATCATCAACCACAACGCCAACGAAAAATGGCAGTATAAACATGCCCGTTTCGGTTGGCTCGATATGATCGACGACATTGAAGTAACAAGAGCCCTGCTCTCGACTGCCGAAAAATGGGCATTGGATCGGGGTATGGATGTTATTCAGGGTCCTGCCGGTTTTACCGATTTCGACCGGGAAGGAATGCTTGTTTGGGGATTCGACAAGATGGGAACGATGGCCACCAACTACAATTTTCCCTACTACCCAGAACACATGGAAGCGCTTGGATTTGCAAAGGATGTAGATTGGAAGGAGTATAATATAACGATACCTTCGGTCTTCCCCGAAAAATATTTTCGTATAGGCGAGATTGTAAAAGCAAAGCATAAATTAACTGTAGCCCACTTTACCTCAACCAAAGAGATGGCAAGCAAATATGGGGTTAAAATATTTGACTTGTTAAATATTTGCTATAAAGATTTGTACGGCTTTTCCACCCTCTCGAAAGCCCAAATGAATTTCTATATCAAATTTTACCTCACCTTTGCCCGACTCGATTTGATTAGTGTTATCCTTAATGAACTGGACGAGGTAGTTGCGGTGGGAATATCGATGCCGAGCATGACCAAAGCGCTTCAGAAGATTAAGGGTAAGATATTCCCGTTCGGATGGATTCACCTGCTGAAAGCCCTGAAGGGAAAATCAGACGTCATCGACCTCTATTTGATGGCTGTCCGTCCCGATTATCAGGTAAAAGGGGCCAGCGCTCTTCTTTTCACCGAACTGATGCCCCAATATGCTCAGATGGGTTTCAAATATGCCGAAACGAATCCCGAACTGGAAGATAACCATAAAGTATCCACACTTTGGGATAATTTTGAAACCGTTCATGTCAAAACACGCCGTGCATATTCTAAGAAACTAAAATAGAAGATTTTCCTTTGCTGTCCTCTCTTATGAAAAAATGGAAAGGACGTTAGTGCCGATTGCTATTTTCGATAAATAATTGTAAGTTTGTAGCCTCTTTTTGTTTCAAAAGATAAGTTCAGAACGCCTTTTTTGTAATTATCTTTTCTTTTTGTTAATCCTTAAACTACAAACACATATCGGCAATGATTTGGAATGAACATGCAGAATGCATGGATCGAGAGCAACTGCTCCGACTGCAAAACGAGCGCTTGCGCAATATGGTAAGCCGCCTTTACTATAACGTCCCCTTCTATCGTAAAAAGTTTCAGGAAGCAGGCATTAACCCCGGCGACATCACCGGCATAGATCAACTGAAAGACCTTCCGACAACAAAAAAACAAGACCTTCGCGATAACTATCCCTTCGGATTGTTTGCCGTACCCCAAAGCGAAATTGTACGGCTCCATGCCTCCAGCGGAACCACAGGGAAGCCCACTGTGGGCGGATATACCCGTGCCGATTTGCGCACCTGGTCGGAAGTGGTGGCTCGTAGCCTTTATGCTGCCGGTGTCGATAAAAATGATATTGTTCATGTTTCGTACGGTTACGGTTTATTTACCGGAGGTCTGGGGATCCATCAGGGCGCCCAGAAAATCGGAGCCACCGTTATTCCTGCATCGGGCGGAAATACCAAGAAACAGATCCAGATCATGCACGACTTCGGTTCTACCGTTTTAGCCTGTACCCCTTCGTACGCGCTCTATCTGGCCGATACCATGAAAGAGATGGGCATGGATCCCTCCGAATTGAAACTGCGTCGGGGCATCTTTGGAGCCGAGCCTTGGACCGAAGAGATGCGAAAAGAGATCGAAGCCAAACTTCATCTTAAAGCGATGGACATTTACGGACTGACGGAAGTGATGGGTCCGGGTGTTGCCATGGAGTGCGAGCACCAGCAGGGTTTGCACATATTCGAAGATCATTTTATACCCGAAATAGTAGATCCGGTAACACTGCAACCGGTTCCCTACGGACAAGTGGGAGAATTGGTTTTCAGTGCTGTTACCAAAGAAGGGATGCCCTTGCTTCGTTACCGTACCCGCGACCTGACTACCATGACGATTGAAAAATGTACCTGTGGTCGTACACTGGCTCGTTTGACCAAATTCCTCGGACGTTCGGACGATATGTTGATTATTCGCGGAGTGAACGTCTTCCCGTCTCAAATTGAATCGGTATTGCTCGAAATGAGCGAGACAGAACCGCACTACCAGCTGATTGTCGACAGAATAAACAACTTAGACATCCTCGAAATTTGTGTAGAAGTCAACGAAGCCTTCTTCTCCGACGAAATTCGGCAGATGGAAGGTCTTGCCAAGAAAATCAAAGCCAACATCGAGAGTGTTCTCGGAATCAGTGCCAAAATAAAGCTGGTAGAACCCAAAACCATCGAACGTTCCGAAGGAAAAGCAAAACGTGTAATTGACAGACGCAAACTGATCGATTGATTTGTATATTTGCCTTACTATACCAATAAAACAAACATTAGCATGTTACTGAAACAACTTTCTGTTTTTCTGGAAAACAGGCCCGGCCGTATTACTCAGGTAACTAAAGTTCTGGACGAGATCGGAGTAAACATTTCCGCATTCAGCATCGCCGACACCTCCGATTTCGGCATTCTGCGAATGATTGTCGACAACATTGACGCTGCATTGCAGGCGCTCAAAGCACAAGGATTCTCGGTACGTACCACGCAGGTAGTAGGGCTGGTTGTGCCGCATCAACCGGGGGGTATGCATCAGGCACTCGAACATGTGGATAAAGCCGGCATTGAAATAGAATACATGTATGCGTTTGCGTATAATTCGAAGGCAGCTGTCATTATCAAAGCCGACGACACGCTAAAATTGGTAAATGTATTGACCGAATCGGGATATCACGTTCTACAGGAAGGTGAACTGATGCACGAATAAACGGCTTTTCGGCATGACATTCAACGCACTTGTATTTTTACAGTGGGTGGGGTCGTTGTCGTTTTGTAGATATGAAAAAGTATCGTATCTTTGCAGCGCTTTATAAAAGCATAAGTGTGATGGGAAATTTAGCAATTAAAAGCTTGTATCTCAACTGCTTTAATTTTGAGTAACACAAAACATTTAACAATGAAAACATTTGAATTGAGCGGAACTCTCCGCGCCGATTTGGGCAAAAAAGCTACCAACGCAGTAAGAAACTCCGGTAACATTCCTTGTGTATTGTACGGAGGAGAACAAAACATCAATTTTCAGGTAACAACCGGTAATGTTCGCAAACTGATCTATACTCCTGAAATTTTTGTTGTTAACCTGACTATCGACGGTAAGCAAACAAAAGCAATCCTCAAAGATTTGCAAATTCATCCTGTAAGTGATAAAGTTTTGCATATCGATTTCCTCGAAGTATTTGATAATAAACCGGTTCAAATTAACGTTCCCGTTCGTCTCGAAGGATTGGCAGAAGGGGTAAAAGCCGGTGGTAAACTGCAACAGAACACCCGCTCGCTGAAAGTAAAAGCTTTGATCAACGATGTGCCAGAGCAATTGAAAGTAAATGTTGAAAAACTGGGCATGGGTAAAACCATTCAGGTTGGCGAACTTTCATTTCCGAACCTCGAACTTCTGACTACAAAATCGGCCATTGTTGCTACTGTTAAGGCAACCCGTGCCGTTAAAGCTAAGTAATCGGACTGTTCGGATAATTTCTTTTTTTGAACATGAAGTACCTCATTGCAGGACTTGGAAATATTGGGGCAGAGTATCGAAATACTCGCCACAACATAGGATTCAACGTATTGGACGCCTTAGCAGGGGCGTCCAATGTTGTTTTTGAAGACATACGTTACGGAGCCGTGGGAGAGCTGTCTCTCAAAGGGCAAAAGCTGATACTGCTGAAACCATCCACTTACATGAATTTAAGTGGTAATGCTGTCCGTTACTGGATGACGAAAGAGAACATACCTCTCGAAAACGTGTTGGTGGTCGTCGACGACCTAGCGCTTCCGTTTGGCATTCTTCGACTGAAGCAGAAAGGAAGCGATGCCGGCCACAACGGACTGAAAAACATTCAGGAAATGGTGGGTACGAATGCCTATTCTCGCTTGCGTTTCGGCATCGGTAACGACTTTCCCAAAGGCAGGCAAATCGACTTTGTGCTGGGCCAATGGTCGGATGAAGAGATGGTTGCCTTACAACCTCGTATCGAAATAGCCTGCGACATTATTAAAAGTTTTTGCCTGGCAGGTGTTCAAAACACAATGAATCAATACAACAACAAATAGCCGATGAGCCGCGTGCAAATGGAAGATGCAGACTATATGCGCCGCTGTTTTCAGCTTGCCGCCAACGGACTGGGAACCGTCGCTCCCAACCCGATGGTAGGGGCTGTAATCGTATGTGACGGCGAGGTTATCGGCGAGGGGTATCACCGTAAATACGGAGAGGCTCATGCCGAAGTGAATGCCATAGCAAGCGTTACCGACGAAACCAAGCTATGCCGTTCGACGATGTATGTCAATCTGGAACCCTGTTCTCATTACGGCAAAACGCCGCCCTGCTCCGATCTTATCATCAGTAAAAAGATTCCGCACGTAGTCATTGCCAACGTCGATCCGAACCCGAAAGTGGCCGGACGAGGCATCCAAAAGATGCGAAAGGCCGGAATTGAGGTTATCACCGGCATACTGGAAGAGGAAGGCAGCTGGCTCAACCGTAGATTTTTCACCTTTCAGACGCAGCACCGCCCGTATGTGCTGTTGAAATGGGCGCAAAGTGCCGACGGTTTTCTCGATCGTCCCCGTGAAAACAATTGTGAGGTACCCCCGGTTCAGATTTCGAGCGAATTTACCAAATTGCTCGTTCATAAGGTACGTACCGAAGAATCGGCCATCATGGTAGGCACCAACACAGCCATTAAAGACAATCCGAAACTCACGGCTCGCCGCTGGGTGGGAAACAATCCGGTGCGTGTGGTGGTCGATCGCCAGCTACGGATTCCGGCACACTACCACCTGCTCGACCAAACTATTCCAACTATCGTATATACGGAACAAAATTCGTCGCACAAGAGCAATCTGCACTACATTCATATTAACTTTGTCGAAAACCCGATCGGGCAAATTATGGACGATCTGTACAAACGGAATATTCTTTCGATCATTGTCGAAGGAGGCCAGCTGTTGCTGGATGCGTTTATCAAAGCCGGCGTTTGGGACGAAGCTCGCATCGAAACGGCTCCGCTCTGGCTGGGCGACGGCGTGAAAGCTCCTCAACTTGACGGCAGCGTGACAATGACCGAAAAACAGGACGAAATTCAGATTCTGACCATCATACCCAACAATAAACAGAACTGGTAATGAACGAAAATCCCTCTTTTCACTTTCCTTCGATTGATGGCGAATCGGCGATAGAGCTGCTAATGGCCATGATAGAGATTCCCTCCTTTAGCCGGGAAGAGAATACTGTAGCCGATTATCTCGAACGTTGGATCGAAAGTTGCGGATATGCCGTGAACCGAACTGGGAATAATGTGTGGATGCTTTCGCCGGGATATACTCCCGACAAACCCACTATTCTGCTCAACTCCCACATCGACACTGTAAAACCCAATGCCGGATGGCAACGCGACCCGTTCAAGGCAATACTTGAAGAGGATCGACTTTACGGATTGGGAAGCAACGATGCAGGAGCCAGCGTGGTGAGCCTGCTACACGCCTATTTTGCCCTGACAAGCAAAGAGCAGCCCTACAACTTGATTTTTGCGGCAACGGCCGAAGAGGAAATCTCCGGGATGAATGGTATTGCCTCCCTGCTGCCATTGCTGCCCCCGGTCGACTTTGCCGTAGTGGGGGAACCTACCGGGATGGATGTTGCCGTGGCCGAAAAGGGGTTGATGGTGCTCGACTGCGTAGCTTACGGACAATCCGGCCACGCAGCCCACAACACCGGCGTCAATGCCATCTATCAGGCGTTGCCCGATATCGAATGGTTTCGTACCCATCAATTCGAAAAAATATCGGACTGGCTTGGGAGCGTAAAAATGTCGGTTACATTAATTAATGCAGGCACGCAACACAATGTCATCCCCGACCGCTGCTCTTTTGTGGTAGACATTCGCAGCAACGATTGTTACTCCAACCTCGAGTTGCTTGATGAAATCAAAGCGTCGGTTGCCTGTGAGGTCACTCCCCGCTCCATCCGACTGAGCTCATCGCATATTCCGTTGATCCATCCGGCTGTTGAAAAGGCTATTCAAATGGGGAGAAAGAGTTTCGGGTCACCCACTTTATCGGATATGGCTGTTATTCCGTTCCCAGCCATTAAAATGGGACCGGGGAACACGACACGGTCGCATAAAGCGGATGAATTTATTCAGAAACAAGAAATTATAGAGGCTATCGCACTGTATATTGATATTTTTTCGGGATTGCAACTATAAAACAAGAACAAATGGTTTTAAATTAAATTAGTCAAACGCTGCTATCAAAATAACAGATGTTTAGAAAATACCGGCAGATGCATGTCATATATTTGCAGCGTATAAATTAATATTCACAAAACACACTCGTATGAAAAAAATTGCAAGTATTATGATGGCTATGGCCTTCCTGTTTTCTGTATCGGCAATGGCGCAGGCTCCCGCTACAGCTAAAAAAGAAGTAAAGAAAGAGTGCTCCAAAACATGCAAAAAGGACGATAAAGCCTGCTGCAAGAAAGGCGAAAGCGACAAGGCTTGTTGTAAAAAAGGAGATAAAACTCCGGCAAAAAAATAATAATGTAAAAGGGAGTTGAAATTCGGTTTTCAATTCCCTTTTTCTTCTTCACCTCCGCATCTCAAGCCATCTCCAGATTGAAATAGGGCTCCGAATTGTCCTGCACTTCGAAGTTATCGACAGGCTTCACCATGGCGAAAAGATCACCTTCTGCGGCCGAAACAAAATATTGTACCGAGATGACTTTGAAGTGCCTGCATAACAGTGGGGTGAGCCATGGCAGGAGATTCTCTTCCACGCTGGTTTCCCTAACAATCAATTCTCCTTTTCTCTTTTCGTATAGCAGGTAATCTTTCCGTCCGTTGTTCCACTGCAGACCGAAGTATCCACCTCCCTGTTGCTGTAGCATGGCAATAGTGAAGGCAATGTGCTTCTGGCTCCACCGAACCTGATAATGGCTCTTAAATTGCCTGTTTCGTATATAGACGACTTGTCTCAGCGAAAGTTTGCAGGTCTTCACTATTTCCATCTCTTCGTCGTAAACTACCGGAGTCATTTTCTCTTTTACGGAATAAGAAAAGGGGACAAATCCAAGACGACCGTAATATGTTGACAGATGTTCGTTGGCCGGAACCAACAGTAGCCCCCAGGCATCCTGTTGTTTGGCAAATGCATGACTTATCTGCAACAATTGATCCATAATGCCCAACTGCCGGTATTCGGGGAGTGTGCCGCAGGCATAGACGTAGTAAAGCAGTCGAAGAGAGTCTTCGTCCATCATTTTTGCAGGACACAAAAAAAGCATGGAGGCAATCCGCTCGTCACGGATTGCAACCATGCAGGTAGTATTTGGAAAATATTCGGTAAAGAAAAGATCCAGAAAAGCATCCGTGTCACCAAAACAGACCTTGAAAAGTTGTTTCAATTGCGGAATATCCTGCTCTGAGGCTTCTCTAATCATGTTTAGTGTGTGGCTAACTTAAAGAACCGGTTCCAACGGATTTTTCCCAGAAAGGTCTTATCCTTGTCGAGCGACAACCATACGAATAACGGTTGACCTACGATATGGTCTTCGGGCACAAATCCCCAGTAACGTGAATCGGCTGACTTGTGGCGATTGTCGCCCATCATCCAGTAATAATCCATCTTGAAAGTATATGTCTTTGCCTGCTTCCCGTTGATATAAATCACTCCATCAATCACCTGAAGTTTGTTGTGCTCATAGGCCTCAATGATGCGCTGATAGGCCAGAAGGTTGTCTGGCGTTAAAGCCACGGTAGCTCCTTTTTTTGGTATCCACAGCGGACCGTAATTGTCGCGTGTCCAGCCTTTGGTATTGCCCAACGGGAAGACATCGCCACCCATAATCGAGGGTTCTGTAAGAATCGAACGAATATTTCGGTATTTTTTCAGAAGCAAATATTTCTCATGTGTCAGCGGCAAGCAATATACAGGGTCGATTTTACCATTCGAAGCAAGTCTATATCCCAGCTGACGCAGGGCATCGTCTCCGTAGGCCTGATTGAGCAACAGCCGGTCTTCGTTGCTGATTCCCAACTCTTCAAATTGTTCGTCGGAGAGCAGACTACCGTCGGTTTGAATCCAGTAGTTGTACTGAACGCCGGGGTGGTCATACACAATTTTACCGTCGATATAGACCTGGTTGTTAACAATCTTCAATGTTTCGCCGGGGAGACCTACACAGCGTTTTACATAGTTTTCGCGTTTGTCTACCGGTCGGAACATCATCTTTCCGTAGTACGATTCTTTTGCCTTCACAATATCGCGGCCGAAGCGATAACACATTTCCGGAGTAGGTTTCGTTTCGGGAGCTTGTTGCTTTAGAAAGGCCAAACCCTCCGAATAGCAGTTGGTATAATAGTCAGGATTTTGTTGCAAGATGGTGATGGTATCACCTGCCGGAAAGTTAAACACCACAATATCGCCTCGTTTCACATGCCCCGTTCCCAGTAGTCGTTTGTAGTCCAGTTGCGGATGTTCCAAATACGATTTACAGTTGAAGATCGGTAAGGTGTTTTGTACCAACGGGAACGAAAATGGTGTGTTGGGAACACGGGGGCCGTAAGCTACTTTCGACACAAACAAAAAATCACCCACCATCAATGATTTTTCGAGCGAAGAGCTGGGAATCTGATAGTTCTGGAAAAAGAAGAGGTTGATGATATAAACGGCCACCAGGGCAAACACGATGGCATCCACCCAGCTCATTACGGCTCTGACCGTCGGGTTCTTACTTTCGCGCCACCAGGTCCAGGGTATTTTTTTTGTAATATAAACATCGAAGATGAAGGGGAGCAGCAGTAAAATCGGCCACCAGCCGATCCAGATTGTAAACAGGATGCAGATTAGCGCTGCAACACCGAATTTAATCCATTGTTTAAGGGATTGTTCCATGCTAAGAGTATTATGTTTATTTTAGATTGTTCGACGATTGTAAATCGGAACAAGTTGCAAAAGTACAAAACAAAGAGGATGTTACAAGCAATTTTTAATCAACGCACTCTTAACATTTCTCAAAAATAACGGATTCCGCTCTATTCACGCAAATGGGAGTCGATGAAAATGGTTACCGGCCCGTTGTTGAGCAGTTCTACCTGCATGTCGGCGCCAAAGATGCCGGTTTGTACCGCTTTGCCCAAAAGCGAACTTACATTCCTGCAAAATTGTTCGTACATCGGAATGGCAAAATCGTGTTTGGAGGCCCGGATATAGGAGGGACGATTGCCTTTTTTGGTGGAGGCCATCAACGTGAACTGACTTACAATCAAAATGTTTCCATTTACATCCGCCACCGAGCGATTCATCACGCCATTTTCGTCGTCGAAAATACGCAGGTTGACCAGCTTTCCGGCCAGCCACTGACTGTCGTCTTCCGTGTCGCTATCTTCGATGCCCACCAAAACCAACAATCCTTCTTCAATCTCTCCTGTAATTTTTCCTTCAACGGCCACCGATGCGCGTTTCACTCTCTGAATAACAAGTCTCATTTTTTTATTGTAGTAATTTATTTTCGGTTTAACCCTCCTGGGCCGCCATCTGTTTCAGGGCAACGACATTGACAACGGTAATTTTTTTCTTTTCGACATGAATAATGCCATCGCTCACCATTTCGCCGATGGCACGGGCCAGAGCCGGGCGCGTCACTCCGAAACGATCGGCAAGCGCTTGCTGGCTCTCCTCCATCGGAAATTCGATGCCGGGAACGGAGGCCAGTTTCTCGACAAAATAGGAGGCCAGTTTCTTTTTCATCGTCCCGAATTGCAGGAAGCGTATCTTTTGGGTGAGGAATTGGGTTTGGTCGGAAATCATCCGCAAAAAGTTGTTCAGCACCACAATGTATTGTTGCAGCAATTTACTGAAACTCTCCCGCCCGATCACCAGCAGCGTGAGATCGGTAGTGGCCGTAATATCGACCGGAAATTCGTTGCGGGCGGCATAGATAAAGGCCGGAGCCAGAATATCGGGCACCGTAAGTGTGGCAATCGTTACCAACTTACCGGCCGGATCGGTCATGTTGCTGCGGACGGTTCCCTCCAGAATCATCATCAGCGAACGGCACGGGTCACCCTGCAAAGCCACCAAATCGCCTTTGGCATAATGCAACTCTTTGTAGTGACCGTCCAGAATCTCTGTCAGATCCTCTTTGCTTAAGCCTTTAAACAGTGGATTCTCCTGAACGATTGCGGCTATATCCTTCATAATTTCCGGGTTGGATGAGTGACAAAAATACGCTTTTTTATGCTCATGTAAACCATTTAGTCGTTTAAAATTCGGAGTTGTAATATAGGTTACAATTTTTGCCTTTTGCCCTGCCATACCTTTGTCGTACAAAATGAACAACAGCATTCAATCGTCAATTGTAAATATTCAAATTATAAATCATTCAATTATGTCAATGTTTTGTTATCAATGTCAGGAAGCCGCAGGCGGCAAGGGATGTACACTGAAAGGTGTATGTGGAAAAGACGATCAACTCGCCGGTTTGATGGACGTGCTGATTTACGTCACCAAAGGAATCGCCGTTATCAACAGCGAAATGAAAAACTGTTCGGCCGATACCGCCAAAGCCGATCGCTTTATCCTTGACGCTTTGTTCTCGACCATCACCAATGCCAATTTCGACAAAGAGGCGATTAAAGAACGCATCACCAAAGGGCTGCAATTGAGAGACGAACTGTTGAAAGAGACCGAGATCTGTCCGGTCGATTTCGACGAATATCCGCAGGTAAGCGTTCAACTTACTCCCGATCAATACGAATCTTTTGCCCCTTCGGTAGGAGTACTCAAAGAGGAGAACGAAGATATCCGTTCGCTGAAAGAGCTGGTGATGTATGGGCTGAAAGGACTTGCGGCTTATGCTCATCATGCCCTCAACCTCGGTAGCGAAGACGAATCGATCTATACCTTTATGTCGAATGCGTTGGCTCAGATTTCAAGAACCGACAACGGTGTCGATGCGTTGGTTGCGCTTACCCTGCAAACCGGTGAATACGGTGTAAAAGGAATGGCACTGCTCGATGCGGCCAACACTTCGCACTACGGCAACCCCGAAATTACCAAAGTAAATATTGGGGTAGGTACTAACCCGGGAATCCTCATCAGCGGTCACGACCTGAAAGATATCGAAGAGCTGCTGGCTCAGACCGACGGCACCGGCGTGGATGTGTACACTCACAGCGAAATGCTTCCGGCTCACTATTACCCTGCTTTCAAGAAATACAAACACTTTGTGGGCAACTACGGTAACGCCTGGTGGAAACAGAAAGACGAGTTCGAAACCTTCAACGGTCCGGTAATCTTTACCACCAACTGTATTGTTCCTCCTTCGTCGAAAGCGACCTACAGCGATCGCATCTACACGACCGGTTCGGCCGGACTGCCGGGGGCAACGCATATTGCCGACCGTGAAGAAGGCGGACAAAAAGATTTCTCGGTCATCATCGAACATGCTAAAAAGTGCGCTCCTCCGCAGGAGATAGAAAAAGGTGAAATCGTGGGTGGATTTGCACACAACCAGGTGATGGCGTTGGCCGACAAAGTGGTGGATGCCGTAAAGACGGGTGCTATCAAAAAGTTTGTGGTGATGGCCGGTTGCGACGGACGTATGTCGGCTCGCGGGTACTACAGCGACTTTGCAAAGGAACTTCCGAACGATACCGTTATCCTGACTGCCGGTTGTGCCAAATACCGTTACAACAAACTGCAACTGGGCGACATCGGTGGTATTCCCCGCATACTCGATGCCGGGCAGTGTAACGACAGTTACTCGCTGACTGTTATCGCTCTGAAACTGAAAGAGGTGTTCGGACTGGAAGATATCAACGAATTGCCGATCGTCTACAACATTGCCTGGTACGAACAGAAAGCGGTGATCGTGCTGCTGGCTTTGCTCTATCTCGGAGTAAAAAACATCGGTCTCGGCCCCACCTTACCGGCATTCCTCTCGCCAAACGTAGCAAATGTTCTTGTAAATAATTTCGGCATCAGAGGTATCTCTACCGTGGAAAACGATATGCAGAACTGGATTAACAACTAACCAAATCCTTTTCCCGGGGTGCGGCGCAGGTCGCGCCCCATTTTATTTTATTTGTGAGGAGGTTTTGAAACAGGCGGTCAATTCGTCGATTGATTTCGCATCGTCGGCCATGACGTAGATGACGTCGCCGGCATGGAGGCGGGTGGCACCGTCGGAGATAAAGAACTTGTTTCTTCGTTCCACCAGGGCAACAATAATGGTCGGAGGGAGCTTCAATTCGACAATGGAGTGACCGATACAGTTGAAATGAGAAGCGATAGGGATTGCTTTATAAACCGATTTGGTCTCCCATGCCTGTTCCAGATCGATTACCGATTTCTTTTTACTGGTTACCGGAACGATCAGTTTCAGCCATCGGGCTACTAATGGCAACGTGGTGCCCTGAATGAGTACCGACGTGGTGGAGATAAAAAATACCAGGTGAAAGATACCGTTCGATTTATCTACCGCCGCAATCATCGGATAGGTGGCCAGAACGATGGGTACGGCGCCACGCAAACCCACCCACGACACAAACAGCTTTTCACGTATATTGATCTTGAAGAAATGGAGCGTGACAAAAACGCTCAACGGACGGGCGATAAAGATCAGAAAAGCGGAAACTAGCAGCCCGATTCCAATCAGCGGTTTGATCTGGCTGGGAACCACCAGCAACCCCAGCGTAATAAACATGATGATCTGCATCAGCCAAGCCTGCCCGTCGAAATGTTTGATCAGACTCTTTTTGTGAATAAAATCGGTATTGCCCAGCACGTAGGCCGACAGATAGACTGCCAGAAAAGCGTTGCCTCCGATAAAGTCGGTAAACGAGAAGATGAGCAGTACCATTGTCAGTAGCAGCACCGAATAGAGACCCTCAAATTCGAGCTTCACCCAGTTAAGGATACGCTGCATTCCCAATCCGGCTCCGTAGCCGACCACTCCTCCGAGAATCATTTGTTTGAAAAAGATGACAAGCAGGGATACCCAGTTGGCATCCTGAGCCGTCAGCAGGTAGGTAAACGAGATGGTAAGAATATAGGCCATCGGGTCGTTGCTGCCACTCTCCAGCTCCAGTAACGGTTTCAGGTTGCCTTTCAATCCGATGCTGCGCGAACGAAGTATCGAGAATACGGCTGCCGCGTCGGTCGACGAAACGATGGCGCCGATCAGCAATCCCTCTCCCAGCGACCATCCGGTGACCCACGAGACAAACCAACCGACGACTACCGCCGTAAGGATAACTCCCAGCGTGGAGAGTGTGAGCCCTTGCCACACAATCGGTTTGATATCGGCTTTGCGGGTTTCGAGACCGCCCGAAAAAAGGATAAAACTAAGGGCGATGGCTCCGACGAATTTGGTGATTTTCGGATCGTTGAATACGATTCCTCCCGGACCATCCTGTCCGGCCAGCATTCCTACAAGGAGAAAAAGTAAAAGCGTAGGAATGCCAAATCGGGTTGTCTTACTTACCAGCAAGCTGACAAATAGCAGGATCGACCCGATTAACACAATGTTATCGAGCGTGATACTCGAGAAGAGTGGGGCTGTCGCATTCAATAACACCATGCGTGCGGATTAATCTTTGTTCGATAAATCGGTTAGTGGTTGATAGGCCGGATGACGATCGATATAGACTTTGACGAACGGGCAGGTTGGAATCACCTTCAGTTCGTTTGTTGCCGCATAATCGAGTGCAAAACGAGCCAATTGCGCCCCAATGCCGCGTCCTTCCAGTTCTTTTGGAACCAGCGTGTGATTCATATCCAGAGATCCATCACCACGCAGGTAGTCGAGATGAGCCAGATGACCTTCTACCGAAAGTTCGAAACGGCTCTTTGATTCATTGTGAATAATTTCGTAATCCATGTTCGTTCTTTTAGGGTATATTGCAAATATAGCTATAAAAAAACGATTGACAGTTGTTTGCTACTCTTATCGTTTGATTCGTTTGTCATTCGGAATATTAACCCTGCCACATCCATCAACGAGCCAAACACCATTTTCAGCCTTAACTTTCATCGTTATTCTGAAATCGGGCAAGTCTATTCCTCTTACAATCAGATAATTTGATTCGGTGTCAAAAGATTCTGTTACAAATCCCTTATCCGGATAATCCTGAGCATCAAATATTGGGTCAGCATCAATTCCTGATTCCGGATCATTTTTATAAGCCTCGTCAATGATTCTTTTTAGCTCCTTTTTGAATTTTGCTGTTGATAAATGATTCGCATTAACCCAGTCTGTAATGCCAACACCATGGTTCATCTTATTGGCATTTTTAGTATATTCATTGATGAATGCCAATGCATTATCAATCTTGCTGATCTTCTTTACGCCTGAGACTTGCGAAGTATTACTACGCCTATGATTCGAAGCTTGTACGCCGGATGCCAATCCGATTATTGCTATAAAAAGTATCAGTCTCATCATTGCGTTGGGCGTAATCAATTGTTCTTTATCGGTTGCTTGCTTCTCTGTAGTTGCGTACCACTAACCGATTACTGCCTTGGCAAAAGGAGGTAATGAAATGTCGCAGAACTCTCCCTTCTGGAATTTGTAATATCCCGTGATGGCAATCATCGCGGCGTTGTCGGTGGTGAAAGAGAACTTGGGCACATAGACATTCCATCCGTATTTCTCTCCGTGTTCCACAAAAGCGTTGCGCAGTGCCGAGTTGGCCGAAACACCTCCGGCCACAGCCACTTCGTTAATTCTCAATTCCTTTGCCGCTTTCCGCAGTTTTTGCATCAAAATATCCACCACGGTGCTTTGCAACACGGCGCACAGGTCGTTTTTCCGCTCTTCGAGGAAATTCGGGTTCTTCTTCAGTTCGTCGCGAATCATGTACAGAAACGAAGTCTTCAACCCGCTGAAACTGTAGTTGTAACCCTCTATCGACGGTTTGTTGAGTGTAAATGCTTTCGGGTCGCCCTCTTTTGCCAACCGGTCGATTACCGGCCCGCCGGGGTAGGGAAGTCCCATCACCTTGGCACACTTGTCGAAGGCCTCGCCGGCTGCATCGTCGATGGTTTGTCCTACCACCTCCATTTCGAAGTGAGACTTTACCAGTACGATTTGCGAGTTACCGCCCGACACCAGCAGGCAGAGAAACGGAAATTTCGGCGGATTGAACGGTACCTCCTTTTCCTGAATAAAATGAGCCAACACGTGTCCCTGCAGGTGGTTTACATCCACTAACGGAATGCCGAGCGCCTGCGAAAAACCTTTGGCAAATGAGGTGCCTACCAGCAACGACCCCATCAATCCGGGGCCTCGGGTAAAGGCTACCGCGCTCAGTTCGTCGCGTTTAATGCCTGCACGTTTGATAGCGGCATCTACTACCGGAATGATATTTTGTTGGTGAGCGCGCGATGCCAGTTCGGGCACTACGCCCCCGTAAGCCTTGTGCACGTCCTGATTGGCCGTTACGTTGGAAAGCATAACGCCGTTGCGGATCACTGCGGCCGAAGTATCGTCGCAGGAAGATTCTATACCTAAAATTGTGATATCCATACTATTTAACAGTGAAAGCAAAAAATTCGTGTCGTGCAGAGCTCATCATCGAAGCTTGCGCGGGAGTAGGTGCAAAGTTACTATTTTTTGAACGAATAGGCGGAATGCAGGAATCATATTCAGTAAGCAATCAGACCTCTCCCCAACCACTCTCCCGAAGAGAGGGGCTTTACATCTGTATTAGTGAGGTATATCTCATTGTATTACTGTCGTGTTCCTCCTCGCCTTTGGAGAGGAGGTTAGGAGGAGAGGTCGGTACACCATATTATGAATCACTCTCATTTTGCAATGTTATAGCCCCCTTGAGGGGGTTGGGGGTTGATGTATATAATTCCGCTTTTACGAATCGTCATATAATTTGTATCTTTGTGCATTATCAAAAACAGTATCCCCGATAATGGAAACGAATCCGGAACAATTCAACGATATTTGTCCGCTCCACAGCGAGCAGGTACCCGATGCCGTCAGCAGCCTCTTGTCAGAACCCCGTTTTGTGGGTGTGCTGTCCTATCTCTTTCCCAACTTACCGATCGAAGAGGTGAAGGCTCTTTTTCAAAGTGTCCGGACGGTAGACGATTTTCAGCGTAAGATCGACTATCCTTTCTTGCGTAAACTCGAAGCGAAGGCCAGCAAAGGGATCGATCTGGAAGGAGCCGAAAAACTCGATAGATCGATCTGCCATCTCTTCATTTCGAACCACAGGGATATTGTTCTCGACTCGGCTTTTCTCTGTATCGAACTGATCGATGCCGGCTTCGATACCGTGGAAATCGCTATCGGCGACAACCTGCTGATCTATCCCTGGATCGAGACTCTGGTACGTCTCAACAAAAGCTTTGTCGTTCGCCGGGGAGTGAGTGGACGCAGTCAATTGGAGGCCTCGCAGCACCTTTCTCGCTATATGCGCTATGTCTTAAGCGAAAAGCATCAGTCCATCTGGCTGGCGCAACGCGAAGGGCGAGCCAAAGACGGCAACGACCGCACCCAGGAGAGCTTGCTGAAAATGCTTAACATGTCGGGCGAAGGTTCTATTACCGACAACCTGGCTGGTCTCAATATCTGTCCGCTCACCATCTCGTACGAATACGATCCGTGCGACTTTCTGAAAGCAAAAGAGTTTCAACAAAAAAGAGATAATCCCGAATACAAAAAAAACCCCACCGACGACTTGCTCAACATGCAAACCGGCATTATGGGCTACAAGGGAAAGATCATGTACCGCCTTGCAGGTAACATTGCCGACCGCATCAAAGCAATGCCGGTGCTGCCCCGTGGCGAACAGTTCGCAGCTATTGCCGCACTCATCGACCGGATGATTCACAGCAATTACGAGATATTCGATACCAACCGCATCGCCTACGACCGGCTTTATCCTGAGAAAAAGATCGGAGGATATACGCCCGAGGCCGAAACCGCATTTCTGAAATATATCGACGACCGGATAGCAAAGATCGATTTGCCCGACAAAGATGAAGCGTTTCTGCGCTTCAAACTGACGGAGATGTATGCCAATCCGCTGGTCAATAAGTTGGCCGCTCAGGAAAAGGCATAATACCTTTGCAAGAGAAGAAGTAAACAAGTCCGTGAAGCAATCGTTTCACGGACTTTTATTTTGTGCCGGGGAAAAACCATTCGGTTTTTTTACCCCAAACCCACTGACGATCTGCGATGTCACTACTACAAGCCTCAAGGGGCTTTAACCTGCCGTTTTGCCGATTCAAATTGCCCCCTTAAGGGGGTTGGGGTAGTTGTTGGGCTAAAGCGACTGTCTCGTTCGTAAATACATTTACTTGTCTCATTGTTGTCCTGTTTGTGATTTACTCTTTCTGTAAACGTATTTCAGGACTAGACAAACCCCTCTACTTTGCTCGTACCGACCTCTCTCCCGTCGCGGCGGATTTACAATCCGTCGCCGCAAAGAGTATAGGGATCTGCGATCCCGAACAGAAGAACATCTGAATAATAAGTGCCATACAAAGCCAACGGTAGAACATTGTCGGATTACAATTAGCTGCGCTGATCTTCGATTCCGTCCACTCGATTCCGTCGTCGGATTGCAAATCCGACGGGACAGAAATGCTATTGGGCTAAAGCCCCGCGAAGAGAGTTGCTTTTTTATTCCGTCAGCTAAAGCAGACGGCAATAGCAAACCTCTTTCATTCAAATCCCTTCGCTTTGCTTATCCCGACCTCTGACCCAACCCACTCCCAGGGAGAGGGAGCCGGATCGTACAACAGGCCGATTAAGTCTTCCTCCCGATAGCTATCGGGATCAAAGGAAATGTCCGCAGGACGATGGGTCAGATACGTTTGTTCTTGAAACGGAAAACCCGTGAAACAAGGGCTATAGCTGCCGTTTCACGGATTTTGTATGCAAGAGCAATACGATGTTCTGAAAATAGAATCCCTCGTCAGGTAACTATTTTGGAGACCGGCTCGGTGTAGTCGGTGGTGCCCGAAGGAGTCACCATGGCTACCCGGAAATAGTAGCGGCATCCGGCTATGAAACCATCTTTTTCGATGCTGGCCGAGGTACTCTTATCCATATCCTTCCACCCCTCTTCGGTAGCAGGCAGCGTATCTTTGGCCGATTGCCAGAGATAAGCCCCGGCATTACGTATTGCTTTGGCAACCAGTTTCACACTGCCCGAGTGCGATCCGTCCACTGCCGTTAACGCCGCTTTCTGATGGGCTTCGGGCTGACTGCTCGGTTCGAATCCCGTACTCAGAATAATCGCCTCGTCTCCATCGGCAACCCGATCGACGTTGGCCGCCAGTATGCGGAATACCGCATCGGCTTTCGCTTCCGCCTCGTGCAGAAGGGCAATCGCCGTATGCGATCCGTCCTGTGCTGCTATCTGCGCTTTCTCCAGCCCATCGGTGACCGCCGTCGCTTCGGTCAGCGGCACATCGGTTGTGGGAATGGCAGCATTTCCCGTCATTTTGGTTACAACGTTGCGATAGAACGCAATCTTGCTAGCAACTGCCAACTTGATAAAACTCAACAAAACTTTAATTCGTTTCATAGTTTAGAAATTAAAAATGGTTATATAAATAGATGTTCCGGCAACACACTTCCGTTGCCGTTTTCGTAAGATCTCTGTTCCTGCTGTTATGCCCTCTCCGCCTTCCAGAATCGATCCGCTAACAGCTATCCGGTTACCCGAAACAGCTACTATCGGGTCTGTTCCAGTTGGAATCGCTGCTATTCCTGCTGTTTGAGCCGCTGTTCCAATTGGAATCGCCGCTGTTCCTGCTGTTTTAGCCCCTGTTCCAACTGTAATCGCTGCTATTCCAATTGTAATCGCTCCTGTTCCAATTGGAATGTTGTCTGTTTCTGCTGTTATAGCCCCTATTCCAATTGGAATAACACCCGTTCCAATTGTAATCGCTGCTGTTCCTGCTGTTTTAGCCGCTGTTCCAATTGGAATAGCCGCTGTTCCTGCTGTTTTAGCATCTGTTCCAACTGTAATCGCTGCTATTCCAGTTGTAATTGCCCCCATTCCAATTGGAATGTCGTCTGTTCCAATTGAAACAGCCCCGGCTCCAATTGGAATGCAGGTTCCGGCAGCTGAAATCACATAAATAATAGATGTAATACATACTATTACAGTTGTTTGTGGCACGCTTGCACGCAAAAAAGTTGCAATATAAGATAGAAAAAAACAAAAGTCAATGGTAAAATTTCACCATTTTGGTGTGGTAAAATTTTACCATAAAGAAAAAACCGCATTTTCAGAAAAGTGCGGTAGAATGGGCGTTTTGCCCTTGTGCTGCGATATGCAGCGGCAGTGGTACCCGTCGGAACAAAATTCTTGTTCGGCGCAAAAAAACGGCAACAACCTAAAATTTAAATTAAGCCAATTTGTGATAATTCAAAAAGAAGTTTGTAGATTTAAGGCGTGAAAATTTTAACCCAAAAGGCAGTAAACAGGCGGGTTAGGCGGATAAGTTTGATGCGGGAAGGTGGGCTTTTGTGAAAAATTCGTATTGGTGAGTCTGACGGGACGTACAGATTAGATATGTGCAACACTGTTGCTCATCACAGATGTTATCAGTAAGCATCAAAACGCATCGCGAAAGGCCCAATAAAAAAACAGAAATTCAAATGAGTAATCTATGGAAACAATCTGGAGTGCCACATAAAGGATGGACTTTAGTTGATGTAATAGACATAAGAGAAGACGGTCAGTCTGAAGATGATACTTCATATGAATCTTGCATGATGTGTGGCAATGAAAAAATCCGATATGTTCATATTGTGACTCATGATGAAATTGATGAGGAATTTAGAGTTGGTTGTATTTGTGCGGAGAACATGACAAATGACTATGTTAATCCAAAGCGTCTTGAACGTGAACTCAGAAACAAAGCAACCAAAAGACGAACATGGTTGAAAAAGGAATGGAAGGTAAATCAAAATGGAAATAGATACCTAAATTACCATGATCATCATTTGTTAATTTATAAGGACAAAAAGAGCGATAAATACAAAGTAAAAATTGGTGAAATTTTTGGCAACAAAAAATTTGACACTATTCAAGAAGCAAAAAATGCAGCATTTAATGGCATTTCATATTTAAAGGATCATGACCAGTGGTAAAGTAATAAAATAGGAATATGAAAACACCAAGATACAAACCATTTGTTGATAAATCAGTGGGTGCAGCATTATCTGCAATCGAGATATATAACAAACCAGACTTCAAATACAGAGAAGAAACGTTTGCGATATTAATGATAAATGCGTGGGAACTTTTACTTAAAGCAAAAATTGTAAAAGAGAATAAAAGTAACCTCAAGTCAATTTATGTCTTAAAAAACAAAATTGGTAAAAATGGGAATAAACTTGCAACACTTACTCCTGACCTTAATAGAAGTGGTAATCCTAAATCTATTGGGCTCCCAAAATGTTTATCAATTTGCGAGCCATCACCTATTAATCTTAATCCCATTGTAAAGGATAATATATTTGTATTGATGGAAATAAGAGATACTGCAATTCACTTTCAACATGATGATCATTATTTAAGTAAAAAGGTTTTCGAAATTGGAACAGCTTCTTTGAAAAATTACTTAAACTTAATTGTTGAATGGTTTGAATATGACTTGTCAATTTATAACTTCTTCTTAATGCCAATGACTTTCTTTCATGAGTTTGAAGCAATCAAAAGCTATTCAATTCATAGCAACAAAGATCAAATCGAGAACCTACTTAAATATATATCTGCAAAAGAAAAAGAATCTCCTTCTGATGAAAAAAGAGAATATAATATATCATTACAGCTGGAAACAAAATTTATAAAATCAACATCGACAGACAGTTTATTAGTTAATTATTCGAATGAGCCAGATGCGATTAAAGTCAATATTACAGAAGAAGATGCTTTGAAAAATTATCCATTTGATTATGCAAAATTAACCACTGCGTTACAACAACGATACACTGACTTTAAAGTGAATCAAAAATATCATAAGATAAGAAAACCTTTACGTAGTATTAAAAGATATTGCAAGACTAGACTTCTTGATCCTAACAACTCAAAGAGTCCCAAAAAAGATTGGTACAGCTCAGAAGTTTTCAAAGTCTTTGATAAACATTACACCAGATGATAAAGATTAAATGCCGTCTCGGCGGATCTGCGATCCGTCGCCGCTACCGCACGATTAGCGAAGCGTATCGTGTGGTCAAACCATACGGTGGAGTAAAGAAATAGTAACAGACGGGCAAGGTATGGCCACACGAGAGGACTCGTGCGGCAGCCGGGGCAGCCGGGATAGGCACAAGATACCGCTTCGCTCAATTTTGCGCACAATAGGTATAAGCCTCAAATTCTTTTATTGCCGTCGGTTTCAACCGACGGATAGCAGCACAGTAATGCCAGGCCCGGCTTTAGCCGAAATGCAGTTGGGCTAAAGCCCCGCGACGAGAGCAGTTCGGATTATTTACCCCAAACCTACTGACGATCTACGATGTCACTACTACAAGCCTTGAGGGGCTTTAATCTTTAATCTGCCGTTTTGCCGATTCCAATTGCCCCCTTAAGGGGGTTGGGGGTAGTTGTTCCCGTCGCGGCGGATTTACAATCCGTCGCCGCAAAGAGTATAGGGATCTGCGATCCCGAACAGAAGAACATCTGAATAATAAGTGCCATACAAAGCCAACGGCAGAACATTGTCGGATTATAATTAGCTGCGCTGATCTTCGATTCCGTCCACTCGATTCCGTCGTCGGATTGCAAATCCGACGGGACAGGCGATGGGTTGGAAATACTGCCCGTTCGTTACGAAGATAGCCGGCGCTCGTATCATTGCTGCCGGAGTTGTAATCTATTTTTCCTAATTTTGCCAACGCAACGGCGCCGCCTTGCTTCCGGAAGATGCAGGAATGGCTGGTGTGGTTGCGGCAAAATAACGAATCATGAAACTTAATCCTTCCGCTCTCTTTAATACTTTTCGTCTGTCCCGGTTGAAACAACGGACAATTGCCGTCGCGATGCTGCTTACATCGGCCGCTACGCTTTCGGCCGCAACGGGAGTGTTTACCAGCCGGGTTACCGGCACTAAAATAGCATACAAAACAAGCGAGGCAAAGGCTCCGGTGCGCGATTTCGCGGGCAACTATCCCACGGTGGTTTACCTGGAGAATCTCGGCTTTAAGAAGATCGGTCGCAACAGCAATGCCGCAAACGTGGCGTGGTTGCGGGCGCAGGGTTACCGCGTGGTGGAACTCGACTACCGACACACTCCGAAGGCGGTCTCTCCGGCCATCAATGCCGATATCATTGCCATCAACGACTCTATCTTTGCCCGTTCGTTTTGCGGTTATACCGATTGTTCGCTCTATCAGTCGTATGTGTTGTTCGAAGGCTACCGCATTCGTCGCAACGTGGCCTATTTCAAAGACGATCCTACCGTTTACAATACGCCGGCGCAATATACCTCCGGCGATTCGCTGCGGATGGATATCGTTTACCCGGCCAATCCGTCGGTGCGGGTGCCGGTTATCCTCTCATTCTCCTATAGCAACAGTTATGCAACCTACGATCCGGTGAGCGGCAAGCTGACCGACGAGCATAAGGATCAGCGGCTGAAGCTGAAGTTTACGCTGGCGGGATTCAACGATTCGTTTCTGGAAGGAGCTCCGGCCAACGGCATTGCCTGGGCGCTGGCCGATCATCCCAAATATTGTCCGTGGGGCGAAGGGCAACCGGCCGATGGGCCTGCCAATGGTTACAAGTCGTATGAGGTAAACCCCGATGCGGCGCAGAAGGTGAAGTCGGCCATCCGCACGTTACGGTTTCTGGGGCGCGGGCTCGGACTGTCGGGTAAGATCGGCATCTTCGGCTTTTCGCGCGGTTCTACTGCCGGGTCGATGGCTATCGGCGATAGCGCAGTGCCCGAATTCAGCCATGCCGGCTTGTACCGAACGGTTTCCGAAAAGGTAGAGGCGGCGGCTCTGGGACCCGGCGTGTTCGACTACACGTTGCTTCCCGGCGAAGCGGGGCGTGAAAGTCAACGATTGAATACCAGTTGTACGCAAGCATGGGGCGCCTTGTCCGATAACCGGTCGAAATGGGAATCGATGGGTTCGTCCTTTCTGGTGAAGAGTGCTGCCACGGCTCCCGTCTTTTTCTTCTACAACTCCGACGACGAGAGCTATTATCACGATCAGATAGTACACCTGAAGGCCAAACTCGATTCGCTGGGCGTGCCCAACACCGTGATGAGCGATTACGGCAAGGGGCACTCGCTCCCTCAGAAAGCCGATGGTCTGAGCCGGTTATACCGTTTCTTCGAACAATACCTGACGCCTCCCGCTATCACCCCGAAAAGATAATGATCCGGAAGATTATCCGAATAAAAAGTATCGGCGGATTGTCAATGTAAAATCAGGGATAGTGGCATCTATTCTATATGTAAAAATGTCTTTTCGAAATAAAACTCGGCTGTCATTTTGTCATCTGTCTTTGAAACAAAGAAAGCTGTTGGTTGATTATGAATTAGATAAATACAGAGTCGATTGATCCGATGGGTTTTGGCATGGCGTTTGAATATTTATGAGTGAAAACAATGTTCTTTACTTGATTGTTCAACTAATAAAAACGGAGGTAATTATGTCACTCATTAAAAGAAATGATTTGGTTCCTGCTTGGTCGAACCTTTTCGATGATTTTTTGAACCCTAACTGGTATGATTGGAGCAATCGTCACTATTCGGACACGAATACGACCTTGCCGTCCGTGAACATTAAAGAGACTGCTGATAATTTCGAAGTTGAAATGGCAGCCCCCGGAATGGAGAAAGAAGATTTCAGGGTGGAAGTCAACAACGGGTATCTCACCATCTCATCGGAGAAACAGTGCGAATCGAAAAAAGAGGATAAAAAAGGGCGTTATACCAAACAGGAATTTTGCTACGAGTCGTTCAGTCGTTCGTTTACACTGCCCGGCAGTGCCGATACCGAAAAGATTGAAGCAAAGTATGAAAAGGGAATCCTGACGATTTCGATTCCTAAAAAAGAGGAGGCAAAACCGAAACCCGTCCGACAGATTTCGATCGGATAATGGATCGAATATTGTGCATAGATTGCAACTTGTAGTCCTGAATAAAAACAGGGGAATACACCAAAGAGACTGTCTCGAGATTAACCAGAGACAGCCTCTTTTTTTTGTAATAGATATCGTATTATTTAGCTGGAAGTTTCAATGTATAGGTCATTGGCGAGTACTGAGAAGTGGAAGTGACCACAAATAGTAATTTAGTACCTGCTTTATTCGCTTTTGTCACTATATATTGTATGGTAAATGAGAAAGAATAAATATTCAATCCGGCAAAATTAAAGTAGCCTTTGGTAGGATCCGACTTACTTAATACGCTTTGATCCAAAGACGCAATGTCTGGAAATGAAATGCTTGAATAGTCAGATTCATTCGTAATCTGAACAGAAGTCAACGGTTTTGATACACCATTGGCGACACACGATAACAATAATACATCTCCCACCTCCAATGTATCCACACTGGTTTGGGTAACTCCGTTCAGCACAATAGATGAGATACTCATTTGGGGTGAATAGTCGGATTCCCCAGTTCCAACACTGCAAGAAGCCAATAAAATCACTCCCAATAAACTAAAAAGAAATATCCGTTTTGCCATTACTTTACTATTTTCTTTATAAAATAACCTTAATCAGAGGAGAAAGCTCTTTTCCATAAACACAATCTTATAAAGTATAGACGATTAATTTCATGAAATGCTGCATTTATCAGCGGATATTAACTTTTTGTGGTATAAACTGAAAACATCACTTCCGGGATCTTCTTCGGAAATGCAACCTTTTCGTTACAAAGCAAAACAGAGTCAGCCTCATTTTGTTGTACCCTTAATTTTTAGATGGCGTTGGAAAGGTTGTAATCAGAGGCGAATAGGAAGAGTTAGAATATACTTGGAAGGTTATTTTCCCATCTTTCTTTACCTGAGTAGGAATATATACGAGCGTAAACGGCATGGAATAAATATTAAATCCGTGCAGGTAAAAGAACCCTTTTGATATGTCGGTTTTGGAGTTGCTCAACACATTTGTATCTATCGAAGAGAGATCTGTAAAAGTCAGAGTAGAGTAACTGGTATCATTGGAGATTCTTACGCTATCCAATGTATTGGTTACTCCCGATACATATCCATATAATGTCAAAACAGTTCCTACGGTTAGGGTATCATACGTCGTTGACGTCTGCCCGTTCAAAGCAAAAGATGTAATAGTTACCACTGGGGTATAATTGGACGATGATGGCTCGAGGTTACAAGATGCAAATAGAAAAATGCTCAACGAACTAAAAAAAAAGATCAGTTTCTTCATGGGTAATAAAACTTGCTGATTAAACGAATATAATATAACTCTTCTTCAGTTGCCAGTTATTCAGGTAATTGCAGATAGGTAGAAAGCTCAATTAAAGTAAAGTCTTAATGCTACCAAACAATTAACAAGATAACTAAACACTAATATTTAATTATTAGACGGTTATTTTGATGAAATGTTGCATTTGCCGGCAAAGATTAACTTTTTTTATCGCATAAAATCAGGTGAGTCATCTTACTATTTTGACGAACAATTACCCTTGGCGAAAATAAAGTATTGTATCTTTGCAAAAATTATCTCTGCCGCACAATAGGCGGAGATTCCTTCTGAATAACGACCTTTTTTTCTTAACGGATAAATTTCCTTGTATTATGAATAATTTTGTCTTTCAAAACCCCACAAGACTGATCTTCGGAAAAGGAACCATAGCAACTCTTGCAACTGAAATTCCAACCGACAAAAAAATATTGATGACTTATGGAGGTGGTAGTATTAAAGCCAATGGCGTTTACGATCAGGTTAAAGATGCCTTGAAGAATCACTTCGTGGTTGAATTTGCCGGAATAGAGCCGAATCCCACATACGAAACCCTCATCAAAGCTGTCGACATTGTAAAAGAGCAAAAGATCGATTTTTTGCTTGCTGTAGGCGGAGGTTCTGTCATTGACGGAACAAAGTTTATCGCAGCCGCTGTTGCCTATAACGGAGATCCATGGGATTTGCTAGTAGATCAGGACAAGATTGTGGATGCTCTTCCGCTGGCTTCGGTATTAACTTTACCGGCAACAGGATCGGAAATGAATGGTAATGCGGTTATTTCCAAGAAAACGACCCACGAAAAATTAGCTTTCGGAAGCTCCAAGACCTATCCTGTTTTTTCCATACTCGATCCGGAAGTAACTTACTCACTACCTAAACGACAAATAACCAATGGTATTGTCGATACTTTTATTCATGTATGCGAACAATACCTTACGTTTCCATCTCAGGCGATGGTTCAGGATCGCTTTGCCGAAGGGATTCTCTCTACGCTTACCGAACTGGGTGAAAAAATAGTAGACGACAGCACTAACTACAACCAGATGTCGAACTTCATGTACAGTGCAACGATTGCCCTCAACGGATTCATCTCTATGGGAGTTCCTCAGGACTGGGCAACACATTCGATAGGACATGAGCTGACGGCCCTTCACGGGCTCGACCATGCCGTAACACTGGCCATCGTACAACCTTCGCTCTGGAGGGTAATGCGCGACGAGAAAAAGGCAAAATTGCTTCAATACGGCGAACGGGTATGGAATATCACTCAGGGTACAGAAGAAGAGAGAGTCGATGCAATCATCAACGCGACCGAAAATTTTTATAGAAGTGTGGGAATGAAAACAAAACTGAGCGAACATGGCATCGGTAACGAATCGTTCGATACTATTGTCGGCCGTTTTACGCAACGCGGTTGGATGCTCGGCGAAAATCGATCCATTACTCCCGATAAAATAAGAGAGATCCTCAACGGATGTCTCTAAAAACTTTCCATCAAATCGCTTTCTCAATGCGCAAATCATTCATTCTCTTTCTGTTTTGCTTTTCAATAATAAGAGCCGGAGCTGTTACCCTTTCCGATTCGGCAAAGGTATCACTCCTTACCTGTGGTCCCGGTCCGGAACTGTATGCAAAATTCGGTCATTCGGCCATTCGCATATTCGACCCGGCCAATCATCTGGATATTAGTTTCAATTATGGTTATTTCGACTACAATACTCCTGGCTTCTATTATAAATTCGTCAATGGCGAAACCGATTATCAATTAGGAGTCTGCGAAACTTCCGAGTTTATTCTCGAATACCAGATTCGCCGAATCAACATGTGGGAACAGGTGTTAAATCTTCAGCAAAGCGAAAAACAGGCTCTATTCGATGCCCTTGTTGAAAATTATAAACCCGAAAACCGCTTCTATCGCTATAATTTTGTTTTCGATAACTGTGCCACGCGTCCACGCGATATGATTATCCGTGCTGTCCACGGGAAAGTGGTTTTCAATAAAAATCTGGAGGAAAAACAGGAGACATTCCAACAACTGATAGATCTTTATACGATCGACAGCCCGGCAATCTTATTCGGCATACACCTTGTTTTGGGAGCTCCTAAAGATAATATAGCCTCGTTTCGGCAAACGATGTTTCTGCCGGAAAGGCTGATGCAGGCCGTGGCTTCTGCTCGTATCGAGCGCGGGAGCACTTCCGTACCTCTGGTAGCCAGTTCATCGCAACCGGTAGTTATTCAAGGGAAAGAAAGCAGATCTGCCTTTAATTATGTCCCGTTCCTGTGCGGATTATTGCTGCTGGTAACATTATGGATAAGCTCGAAAGAACGGCGTAGCCGAACACTTCTGTTCTGGTTTGATGCCATTTTGTTCGGAATAGGAGGTCTGGCCGGTTTTGTCGTATTTTACCTGACATCCTTTTCGGTGCATCCGTTGGTTTCGTTCAATTGGAATGTCATTTGGTTAAACCCTCTCCTGTTGGTTTTTGCACTGACGGTTTTATTCCAGAAAACACGCAAATTTGCATTCTATCTTCAAGGGTTGTTTTTGGCGTGTGATGTATTTATGCTGGCGGCTTTATTTATGCTGCCTCAGAGTTTTATAATTTCCGAAATTTTATTGATTATTGTTTTGGCGTTACGTTCTATCATGTATCTGAGACTCAAAAACGAATATCTCAGTCCCATCATAGTCAAGACAAAGGAAAAATGAAAATGAAATCATTCTGTTTGTTTTTGGTTCTTATTTGCGGACTGGCAACCTCCGTATCGGCTGCTAACGAACCCGAACGTCCGCGTTTGGTAGTGAACATAGTTATCGACGGCTTTCAGCCCGAGCATCTAACTGCCCTTTGGAACCTGTTCGATAAAGGCGGATTTCGCCGGTTATATAGTCAGGGAGCAGTTTGCCGTCATGCCTACTATCCTATTCTTTCAAACGGAGCAACTAGCGACTATGCCACAATTGTCTGTGGCACGACTCCTTATGATCACGGAATTACCGGCGATCGGTATTACGACAACAAAACAGGCAAATTACAACTCAGTCTGATAGATCCTGCCGCTGCTGGAATCGGTACTCCCGAAACTCTTTCTCCTAAATCGCTACTGGCTTCCACGGTGTCGGACGAATTGAAAATGAACAGCGGAGGAAAATCGCACGTTTTTGCTATTGGTATCAACAGTCAGGAAACCATCATGCTTGCCGGACATGCTGCCGATGGAGCAGTATGGATAGACAATGCATCCGGAAATTTTGCTACCTCCTCATTTTATCCGTTGGGATTACCTCGTTGGGCCGATCAAATGAATGTCGATCATTCGCTGGGAAATGCCATAACAACCGATTGGGTTCCTTTATATCCCATTAACACATATCTTTTTCCTCCCAAAAGACAAGATCCGGCAAAAGGGTTTGCCTATTCCAACACAGGCACATCAACCTCCGAACGAGTTCTTCAGTTCAAACGAACTCCTTTTGTCAATCAGACAGTAAAGGATGTGGCTCTGAAGGCACTGGAAGCGGAGAAATTGGGTCAGGGAGGAAATCCTGATTATCTTGGCTTACAGTTCTCATTGCAAATGATCGGAGACGACTCTTTCGAACTCCTTTCGGCCGAGAAAGAGGATATGTACCTGCGTTTGGACAAATATCTCGCCGAGTTAATCGAGAAAATAGATCAAAGTGTGGGCCTAAGCCATACCTTGTTTGTCGTTACCGGTAGTCAGGGTGACGTACACTCACAAAACACCTTGTCGAATTACAAAATAAGCGGAGGTACCTTCTCACCTTCCAGTTCCATGGCATTGCTTAATCTTTACTTAATGGCAATTTACGGACAAAGCCAGTGGGTAGCCGGTTATTTCAATAAGAATATCTATCTCGATCATACTGCCATTGAAAAAAAGGGAATTTCGATGACGGCGATGCAACAGCATTGCGCCGATTTTATGCTTGAACTTCAGGGGGTACAAGCTGCTTTCACTACGCAAGAGATCCTGCATTTCGATGGTAAAGGACATGATGAGCACTCGCGATTGAAAAATTCTTATAATAAAAATCACTCCGGTGACGTAATTTTCACACTTATGCCTGGCTGGGTCGAAGCAGATGCTTCAGGCAATATTGTCACAGCCAGCAACCGCAAGGAATCTTATGTCCCCCTTATCCTGTTCGGATACTCTATTAGTTCACAAACCATTACTTCTGCAAATGTAACCGACATTGCGCCTACCATAAGCAATCTTTTGCATATCACCAGCCCGAATGCATGCACGGGTCGAAATCTCACACTTGTGTTAAATGAAGTAAAACATTGAAAAACGTGCTGTTGTAGACAAATTCTTAGTCAAAAACTTGTGAGGTAAAACAAATTTTTTTATCTACCTTTGCGTAGTTTTTTGACTTAATATCCTTATTTCATCAATAATGGGAGAAGCTACCAAAGTATTGTTTATCACGCAAGAAATTGCTCCTTACTTGCCTGAATCAGAAATTGCAACCATTTGCAGGCAATTGCCGCAAGCGGTTCAGGACGGAGGAAAGGAAATTCGGACATTTATGCCGAAATTCGGTTGCATTAACGAGCGTCGTAATCAACTTCATGAGGTACAACGGCTTTCGGGCATGAATCTCATTATTGACGATACCGATCACCCGTTAATTATTAAGGTTGCGTCTATTCAAGCAGCCCGTATGCAGGTCTATTTCATCGATAATGAAGATTACTTTCATCATCGCCAAACGGTAGCTGATGAAAGTGGAACAGAATATGAAGACAACGATGAAAGAACCATTTTCTTTGCACGTGGTGTGCTGGAAACGGTAAAGAAACTGCGCTGGACACCCGATGTGATTCATTGTCACGGATGGATGACGGCATTGGTTCCTCTCTATATCAAAAAAGCCTATCACGACGATCCGTTTTTTCGCAATTCAAAAATAGTTTACTCTGTCTACAACGATGATTTTCAAACTTCTTTCAAAGAAGGTTATGATTCCATCTTGCGTCTCGATGGGGTGGAAGATTCGGATCTGACTACTATTAAAGATCAATCGGTTGATTTTGTTGCCTTGTCAAAACTGGCACTCGATTTTTCAGATGCCGCTATTGAAGGGAGCGAAACAATCAATCAACAGGTAAAAGAGTATGCCGCATCCAAGTTTCCCGGCAAATTCGTGCCTTATCAATCCTCAGAAACCTATATTCAGGCATATACAGAGTTATATGACAAGGTAATGTGAGACTTTACAGCAGAAGAGTATAACACATAATAATTTAATTGCTCAATTCTTCGTTTTATGAAGCACTCCGGATTTTCACCCCTTTACATCATCGGTAAAAACCCGGATAGGTATATCCTCATTCTTTAATGACCAGAATAACAAATTGTTTTCGTATGAAATATTTCTTGTATGTAGTATGTGCCACTGCTATTTTTATGTTTTCCTCCTGTTCGGGAGATTCGGATCTGGGGTTGTCTATTCAACCGTCGGGAGATGAGATAGTATTGGGAGTCGACACATTTCACGTCAATTCTTTCAGTATAAAAACAGGATCCTTCAGTTCGCCGGCCAGTTGTTCAGCCGACTCTCTGTTGTTGGGAGAATTTTACAATCCGACATACGGAACCACACGGGGCGAAGTGCTTGCCGAGTTCACAACTCCCTCGGCATATACGGTTCCGGCAGGAGCTAAGGCTGATTCATTGACATTGACATTGATTTTCAATACGTGGAAAGGCAGTAGATATTCGCCCGTGCAAATTGCAGCGTACGAAATGGACAAAGGAGCGCTTAGCTACAACACGACCTATTACACGACTGAAGATCCGGAAAATTATTGCTCCAAAAGCCTACTGCTAGGTTCGCGGATCTCTGTTGCCGTACCCGACACGGTCATCGATACTGCTTCGTATCAGCCTCATTTGAGATACAAATTTTCGACTACACAGGTCAATCGATTCTTTCAGGCAGCAAAAGATGGCGTGTTTAAAACTCAAAGCGCATTTTCGGACTTTTTTAAAGGCATTTACTTGCGTTCGGAATATGGAGACGGCTCCATTTGGAATATCAACCATTTGTACATGACATTGTACTACCACTATCACGCTTTTGTCTCCAACAAAGATACCACACTTACCAATGGATTGATTTTTCCAGCTAGTAAAGATGTCCGGCAAATCGGACTGATTTCTCATAAGGATATTGTTAGCACCATTTCTTCTATCCCCGATACCGTTACCTATGTCACTTCTCCGGCAGGAATCTATACACAGATAAATCTACCTGTCGGACGCATCCTCAATAAAGCCAAAGAACGTTTTGGAAACAAAGTAATCAACTTCAACCATGCCGGTATGAACGTTGAAGTAACCAACCGGGACACGACCCATGTTTATGCGCTGAAACCAGCTCCGACATTAATGCTTACAAGGAAAGCAAATCTGCTGAATTACCTGAAGAATTACAACTATTCAACCGACACTATTATGACGGCCACATATAGTACTACGACGCATCGCTATGTGTTTGACTTATCGACATACCTCACAAGTAAACTTCATAAATATTATGATGGAAAAACCATTTCCGATGCCGATATTGAAGAGATGGTGCTAATCCCGATCGAATACGTTACGGCAAGCAGCTCCTCAAGCACAATCACTGCTATCAAACAGCAGTCCACGTTGAGTGGTATGCAGCTGCGCAATAAAAAATGTGATTCGCCTCTTCGGATAAATATATTCTACAACGGATTCTGACAGGAAGAGAAGGAACTTTTCACCAATTTACAAAAAGGTTGTCCAAACGGACAACCTTTTTGTGTCTACTCCTAGTTTCATCTATCCATTCGTATGTCTGTTCAACGTATCCATTGCAGATTCCATTACTTGCAACACAATCACCAGATTATCACTAATGTCCATAAATAGTTAATGAAATATAAATTAAATTGCATTATCTAAATAATTTGGTTTATTTAAAAGTAAAGGAATATATTTGCGGAGTAAAGCTATCCATTATATCAACAGCAACTTATAAACGGCGCTGTTTGATTCGAGACTAACTAACCAAAATAGAAAAGTAATTCGGGCTACATTGGCATTGACAACTCAAAAGTCGACCGCACACCCGAAGAAAAGACTTTTCAGAAGTCAACATTTACGAAACAATATCTGTGGTAGAATGTGCTATGCTTTCTTCCGTAGATAGATATGAAATATCTCTTCCCGGACAAATTATGCCATAAAAGAGGCTGGCGGGAAAGACAACCATTGAATACAGATTCAAACCGTAAAAAAGACTATTATGGTTATATTTTCTCATTTTCGGCCGGCAAACAGACCAACCGAAAGAAAGCATTCAATTGCGCTTTTCATCTCGGTTTTTCTGCTGGTTGTTATTTCTGCAACTATTTCAAAGCAAGAACAGCAACTTACTCCTTACGAGCTCGGTCATGCAGTAGGAGTAGGACAAATACTGAAACAGTTGTTCGGAGATCTTTGGCTTTTCTATCTGATCTGTAAAGTGATTAGCCAATTGAAAAGCTGAAGTATAATCAAACAGGAGTCATTTTTCATATTAAACACATCAAACAATGAACAAAAAGCTACTTTTCACGGTATTTATTGCCCTGTTAATGACTTGTAGTGTAAATGCTCAACTCTTATGGAAAATATCGGGAAACGGGCTGGTAAGGCCGTCGTACCTTTTTGGAACCCACCACCTGGTAGATAAGGATCAGATAAAAAATGTAGACAAGATTATCGACCTCGGCAAACAGACCGACGCGGTGGTCGGAGAGATGGATATCCCCGATCCGTCAACCGTGCAGATGACAATGATGCAGAAAGGTATGCTTACCGGAACGACCATGAAAGAGCTATTATCCCCGGAAGATTACCAACTGGCCGACACGGAATTTCAGCAACTGATGGGTGCAGGCATGGCGCAACTGGGAATGATGAAACCGATGCTGCTCGAAACACTTTATTCCAGTATGACATTCATGAAAGCCTACGGCATGAGCAAACAGCCCGAAGCAATCGATGCCATTCTTCAAAATGCAGCCAAAGAAAACAACAAGAAAGTGATTGGATTGGAGACCCTCGATCAACAGATGGATATTATTCTCAATCAGATTCCCCTGAAGCGACAAGCTGAAGTCCTGATGAAAGATATCAAGGAAAAACAGAAGGGCATCGATCTGCTAATAAACATCACAGATGCCTATAAAGCCGGCGATATGGCAAAAGCCGAAGCGCTTGACAAAGCCGACGACAGCATGACTGCCGAGGAAAAGAAGATTCTATCCGAGAACCGTAACAACGCATGGATGAAACAACTGCCCGACCTAATGAAAACGCAATCATGTTTCATTGCCGTAGGTTTTCTGCATTTGGTAGGTGAAAAAGGGCTTGTGGCTCAACTAAAAAAAGCGGGTTACTCCGTCGAACCTGTTGTTTTATAAAGCTGCCATTTCGCAGAAATTAATAACCGTAAATCGTTGCTGTAAGTGGTAACGATACTTTGCTTAAACATTTTAGTATTTTGTTTCAGGGCGACGCGATGTCGCTCTGAAATTTCTTTATCTAACACACCAACCCAATTGTAGATGAATTTATTATCCATACTATTCAGTTTTTACGGAAAATCTGAAAAATCCACCAAGGAAGTACAACACTCATTCCCTGATATCGATTCAGTCTCCCGTTATTTCTACAATGAGGAACCTACTACCGGCAGCAACCGTATTTCTGATAAAGTATGGAGCGATTTGGATGGTGACGATCTTTTCGTATTTGCAGATCATACCCATTCTTGCCCCGGTAAGCAGCTTCTATATCAATCATTACGTACGTTAGACAAAAAGAATTTTATAACCGAAAATGAAGAATTAATCCGTTATTTCGATAATAACAATTGGCAAATGCCCATTGAAAAAGAGCTTACTTGTCTGTCTCATCACGACGCTTATGAATTGGCGTCTCTTTTTCAACAAACCCAGGAGGTACCGTCAAAAACGATGCAACAGCTCTACCGGGTGTGCCAGTTGCTTCCGTTCGCTCTTGCTGCCCTGTTTCTGATCTCAAACCAAACGATTACTTTATTGCTCCTACTGACAGCCGTTATTCTGAACGTCGTGTTGCACTACAAGCATAAATACCGGCTGTGGCGATACCTGCATGCCTTTCCGCAATTTCTCACCCTGTTGAAAGTCGCATTTCGTTTGTACAAAGACTCCGATTTAAGTCGTTTATCGCCCGATCTCGGCAGGCATATTCAAGCACTGAAACCACTCAAAAGAGAGCTGCAACTCTTTCAACTGGATACCAAGTTAGACTCGGATGCAGCTATTATTGTTTATGTGCTGATTGAAATTCTTCGCATCTTTTTCCTACTGGAACCGAATGCTCTTACAAAGGCTACCAATCTCCTGAACAGTAGACAAGAGGATGTAGAGGCTGTTTTTCTGTTTGTCGGCAAAGTTGATGTGCTATGTTCCATGGCTACACTACGCAAAGACCTACCTTACTACTGTCGGCCGGAATCAGCAGAACCAAAGATCATCGAGACCAAAGCAATTTATCATCCACTTATTCCGGATTGCATCTCCAATGACTTTTCAAATGGACATAAATCAGTTATTCTTACCGGATCGAATATGTCGGGCAAAACCGCCTTTATCCGCACCATTGCCATTAATATGCTGACGGCACAAACACTCAATCTTTGCTTTGCCAAAACATTTCGGGCTCAACCAATGCCCCTGTTTTCGTCCATCCATATCAACGACGACCTGATGAATGCCAAAAGTTACTACTTGCAGGAAGTCCTTACGGTAAAAGAGATGATAGACGCTTCCGAAAATGGATATCCGGTACTATTCTTACTTGATGAACTTTTTAAGGGCACCAATACTACAGAACGAATTGCGGCAGGCAAAGCCATTCTTTCTGCACTGAACTCAGGTAATAACATCGTGCTAATGGCAACACACGACCTGGAGCTGGCCGAACTACTGCATGATGAGTTTGATCTCTATCACTTCAGCGAACAGATAGAACAAAAAGAACTAACATTCGACTACAAGTTAAAAAGCGGCATTATGACACACCGCAACGCAATTCGTATCCTTGAACTTTACGGCTATCCGGTATCGACGGTACACGAAGCATACGAGATAGCAGGCGGCAACGTGCAGGCTTTGGTACATAAAATAAGGGGGTTAAAGCTACGCCAAAGCTGACGGAAGAAGAAAAAACCGTGCTTGCCGCCGAAGGCAAGTCGACGAAAGAGATATCGGTTTCGCAAATGAGTTACGACAGTCGGCTGGAGAATCTCAATAAGCTGATATTGCAACTCGGTTCGATACCCGAATACAAACCCAACGAACCGGAATTGCAGATTACGACCCTTCAGTAGCTATATACAGAATTGAATTCATTGAATGTTGCCGTGTCAACCGCCGAAACGGCACGCGCCAATGCGCGTGCCGCCCGCAACGAGGTACTTTACAACAGCCTTAGCGGACTGGTCGATATTGCAGCCGATGTCAAAACCTATATCAAATAGGTATTCGGAGCTTCTGCCCCGCAATTTAGGAAGTATCCAATCTGAAATTTAATGTCAATCGTAAAAACAGATTAGCGAGAGCGTTTCTCAAAGGAATGTCCCCACTATGACTCTCAACTCGTATATCGGGTTAGCCCGACATCTATCTTTGTTTTTATAGGATTTGATTTCAATCTCTTTTTGTTCATGCATTTGCTCAGGAGTTCTCATGTAGCAAGAATAATGAGGCACTTTCGTATTGTAAAGGCGTACAGTATCTTTTACTAATAATTGCATGGTTTGGATATCAACCTGATATTCTTCCAGCAAAAACTCCTGTTTTAAGATTCCATTTACTTTTTCGCCAATTGCATTAGCATAAGGATCATAACTTCCGGTCATGCCCGGTATGAGTTTCCTCTTTTTCAATACCCGTTGGTAATCGTTGCTACAATATTGCAGTCCCCTGTCTGAATGGTGAATCAATCTGTCTTTATATTCCCTTTATTTGACAGCCATATTCAAAGCTCTCAGCGAACCTTCTGTCGCCAAACTGTTAGAAACATCATAGCCCATAATTTTCTTTGAATCGGCGCAACAAAAAAAAGGTGCCCAAAAACTGGACACCCTTCGTGAGTTGTATATTCACTTGTAATTATAATTTTGCAATACCCTTTTTGGTAGTTGAAATAATAACTGCAGCAATTTTGTATGGATCACCGTTAGAAGCAGGACGACGGTCTTCCAAACGACCTTTCCAGCCATCTTCTACTGTTCCAATAGGAATACGGATAGAAGAACCACGGTCAGAAACACCATAAGAGAATTCGTTGATAGAAGCAGTTTCGTGTTTACCTGTCAAACGTTGGTCGTTGTAAGCTCCGTAAACAGAAACGTGTTCTTGGATGTGTTTTCCGAATTCTTCGCAGATTGCTTCAAATACTTTTTTGTCACCGCAAGTTCTCATCAAACCGTTAGAGAAGTTAGCGTGCATACCTGAACCATTCCAATCCAAGTCTTTTCCAAGTGGTTTTGGATGCCATTCAACATAAACGCCATATTTTTCAGCAACTTTTTCCAGGAAATAACGAGCAGCCCAAATTTGGTCACCAGCATCTTTTGCACCTTTAGCGAAGATTTGGAACTCCCATTGTCCAGAAGCAACTTCAGCGTTGATACCTTCAACATTCAAACCGGCTTCCAAACAAACATCGAAGTGTTCTTCAACGATTTCACGTCCGTAAGCAGCTTTAGCACCTACGCCGCAGTAGTAAGGACCCTGAGGAGCAGGATAACCACCTGCGGGGAAACCCAAAGGCAACTTTGTTTCCATATCCATCAAGAAATATTCTTGTTCGAAACCAAACCAGAAATCATCATCGTCCGATTCGATAGTTGCACGACCGTTTGATTCGTGTGGAGTTCCATCAGGATTCAGCACTTCAGTCATCACAACATAAGCGTTTTTGCGAGTTGGATCCGGGTAGATAGCAACTGGTTTTAACAAAAGGTCGGAAGAACCACCAGTAGCTTGTTCGGTTGAAGAACCGTCGAATGACCATACTTTGCAGTCTTCCAATTTTCCACTAAAGTTGTCTTTAGACATCATTGTCTTTGCTCTCAACGATTGGGTTGGTTTGTAACCATCCAACCAAACATACTCTAATTTTGCTTTCATGTCTTTGCCTATTTTTAATTGCATTTTATTATATAAACTACTGCAAAGGTAGCAAAAAGATTAGAAATGCAAGTATATAATAGCAATTATCTTACAATTCATCCTTTTTTAATGTTTTTTATTCTCGTTTTGATATGTGCAGTAAAACTTTGCAACAACGCCAGATGCTCTATTTACAAGGAATTGAGAGATTTTATGAAGAAAGCGAAAAGCATAAACACAAAAAAGCCGGAAATTGATTTTTCATCAATCGTCCGGCTTTCTCTATCAATTTTCAGTTTTCAACTACATTGAAATCAATCAGGCAAGCAATATCTGTTCAAGTTGAGCCACCCCTTTTGTAGCAGGTTGTTGGATATAAACAATCCGTTTTGAATAGGATGTCTCTACCTCTTTCGGATCTATCAGATAAATAGGAACGTTCCTTGGTACATAATGCAACAACCCGGCAGCCGGATACACATTGAGCGAGGTGCCTATCACGGCGTAAATATCTGCCTGTGAGCTTAACTCGGCCGCTTCTTCAATAGCAGGTACAGCCTCTCCAAACCACACGATAAACGGACGCAACTGCCCACCTCTTGGACATTTATCCCCCAATTTAATGTACGGTGCATCCGATGGAAGCTCAACAACATAACGAGGATCGTAGGTCGAACACACTTTGGTAAGTTCTCCATGCAAATGCAATACTTTTGTGCTTCCGGCTCGTTCGTGCAGGTTGTCAATATTTTGCGTAATAATCTGCACATCGAAATGCTGCTGTAAACGCGCAAGTCTCCAATGACCTTCATTTGGTTGTGTTTCGAGCAACTGGCGGCGGCGCTCGGCATAAAAATCGAGCACTAACTTCGGATTGCGTTGCCACCCTTCGGGCGTAGCCACATCCTCTACGGGATATTGATCCCATAATCCACCGGCATCCCGAAAGGTACTGATACCGCTTTCGGCACTCATGCCGGCTCCTGTCAGAATAACTAATTTTTTCATTTGAGCATTCAATTAAATCGAACGCTGTCAATTAGTAATTGGCTGATTGATAGCTTTTATTCTTCTATGGTTACTCTTATAATTTTCACATCCTCCTCCGGACGGTCAGCCTTGCCTGTCTTTACTTTCGATATTTCGTGAACAATTTCAAGGCCTTCGACCACTTCCCCGAAAACGGTATAGCTACCGTCGAGATGAGGCGTGCCACCTACTGTTTTGTAAACCTGACGGATCTCATCTGTTAACTTGTAAGTCGGATTGGCGTCTGCTTTTTTAACTGTTTCGGCATAAATCGAATCGCGCAATGCGTTGAGCCCGGCAGTATCTTTTGCAAGTTGCAATCCCTTTATTTTTTCCATTTGTTCTCCTGCAATTTGCTGAAAAATAACTCTCTCCTGATTTACGCGCGCCGATTGTTCAACCTGATTCAATTCATTTTCGGAATACGTACGACCCTGAACGATATAAAACTGCGATCCGGAAGAGGCTTTTTGGGGATTCACTTCATCTCCCTGACGAGCAGCTGCCAATGCACCACATTTGTGAAACAGAGCCGGATAGTGAATTTCGGCAGGAATCGTGTAACCCGGGCCGCCGGTGCCAAGCATCTGATCGGGTTTAGCGTCTTTCGATTGCGGATCGCCGGTTTGTATCATAAAATCACTTATAACACGGTGGAACAAAATTCCATCGTAAAAGCCCTGTTTGGCTAACTTGATAAAATTATTGCGGTGCAGAGGCGTTTCGTCATAGAGTTTTATGAGAATATCGCCATGATTGGTTTGAATTTTGACCATAGTCGGTTTTTGAGTTGTAGCTGCATGGATAATGCAGACATTGATAAAAATAGTAATTATTAATAAGATTCTGTTTGTTCTCATTTGATTTTCAAGTAAATTTGCCGAAGCATAAGTAACTTGCAGAAATTATGTTCGTTTCATTCACGCGAACAAGTTTTCGTGTTTACTTACTTTTCTTATTCATAGAAGGATAGAGATGGCTACAAAATAGCCATTCCTTCTGCTTACATGGTTCAAATAGAATGTTCAAAATTAAACAAAAATCTCTTAGAGTGCTATTGATAGCCACTGCAATTACGGCGGCTGTCATTGGTATTGTTTTTATTTTGTTGAATTTGAGCATTGTGCAAGATGCTATTCGCAAAAAAATAGTTGTCGACCTATCGCAAAAGCTTCATACGCGTGTGGAGATCGGAACGCTCTCTTTTTTTCCTTTTTCCGAAGTCAATCTGGGCAATGTCTATCTGGAAGACCAAACCCGCGATACCTTGTTTGCTGCGCATCAGCTAAAGGTGCACCTCAATTTTTGGCGGTTATTTCGCAAGGAAGTTGCCATAACAGCTGCCGATCTGAAACAACTGAATTTCAACCTCAAAGTAGATTCGACAGGCAGAACCAACTTCGATTTCGTAGTCAAAGCATTTGCTTCGAAAGACACGACGAAATCGAAAATGAATCTTATTTTCAGCGTCGACCGTTTTCGGCTGGCCGACAGTCGCTTCCGTTTGACTAATATAGACAAACCGGAGCGTCTTCGCACCTTTGATGCCGCACATCTTGATGTGCGAAACATTAATTTGAATTTGACCCTTCACCGCTTTTCTTCCGACTCCCTATCGGCCGACATTCATTCGTTAAGCCTTCAGGAAAAATCGGGTTTGAAATTGTTAAGACTACAGACGCGCATCAGAGCCAATAAAAAGCAATTGACAATGGCATTCTTAGATCTAAAAATGCCCGCCAGCGACTTAAAACTAAAGTCCATTGCATTTAACTACAAGACACTGAACAACCTGAATAATCTGATGCAAAAGGTTAAGGTGAGCTGTACGCTTTTACCTTCAGACATTTCGCCAAGGGACTTTGCCTGTTTTTTGCCTCAGTTGGCCACTCTTCGCGATAAATTCAAGCTGGCAACAGAGGTAAGCGGTACGGTATCCAATTTTCGATGCAAACAGCTAAGTCTTTCCAGCAACAATCATTTTAGTCTTTCCGGCAATTTTGATCTCAACGGGTTGCCAGACATCAATGAAACTTTTGTCTATGCCAATGTAAAACAGATGAATATCAATACCTCTCATCTGCAGGATATGATTGCTCATTTGTCGGGGAAACCATTTATGTTGCCGAAAGAAATGCTACGGCTGGGGAATCTTCGTTTCAACGGTTCGCTTACCGGATTCTTCAGCGAAATGGTAGCCTATGGAAATTTGTCTACTCGCTTGGGTAATCTGTCGACCGACATCAAATTGAATTTCAGCAACAATCTGAACAAATTGCTATTTTCGGGCACCGTGAATGCCACAAACTTTCGTCTGGGTGAGATGCTCAATTCACCAAGCATGGGCAATATTTCATTACAGGCTAAATTGCAAGGGCAATCCGAAAAGGGAAAACCGTTCTCGACAAATGCAAAAGCTGTTGTCTCTTCTTTCTCATTCAACAAATACACCTACAAGAATCTGACCATCGATGGTAATTTTGATGGTTACAAATTTGATGGATCTGCCGAGATTGCCGACCCAAACATTCGTTTTAATCTTTTCGGTCTTATCGACATCTCGAAAAAACGGCCTATTTATCAATTTACCGCCGACATTCAGAATTTGACACCTTACAAGCTCAACCTGACAAAAGAGTATCCCAATCTGACTATCGCCTTGCACATGGAGGCAAATCTACAAGGCGATTTAATGAAAAATGCAGACGGTTCTGTCGTTTTTAATAATATTGCCTTAACAAACAAAGATAAAGAGTATCGACTCAACAATCTAACTATCAATGCTCTTCCTGCGTTTGAGAATAACAACAGATTGGATATAAACTCCGATCTTATTAGTGGATATGTTCAGGGCAAGTTCAATTTTATCAAACTACCAAACGATATAACTTATATTGCTTCTAAATATTTGCCATCGTTGTGGCATGCTTCAGAACAATATGACGCCTTCAACAATTTCGCTTTTAAATTGAAAGTTGATGCTAGTCAGGCCGACAAGCTCTTTTCGGTTCTTGATATGCCGGTTCAAATCGAAAATGGAGCAAACATGGAAGGAAATGTCAATTCTGATTCGCGACAGCTGAACTTTACTCTTGACATACCCACGCTGATATCGAAAGATTCTCATTTTTCGAAGTTGCATCTCACCTGCGATAATCCCCGCAATGTCATGCAGCTGACGGCAAAAGGGATGATTCTGCAAAGCAATAATACGTTTATGAACCTGTTTGCTTCGTTTGCGGCTGCCAAAGACTCTTTAAGTACGCGACTGATGTGGGATAACAATGGAAAAGAGACGTATGCCGGAGAAATGGTAGCCAAAACCAGGTTTTGGAAAGAGAGCAATCAGCTATGGGCAGATACCCGAATTTTACCTACACAAATAATCATGAATGACTCTGCTTGGAATGTTCGTTCGAGCACAGCCAAGACCGATATGAAAAGCGTGTGGATAAAAGATTTCATGATAGAGCGCAAGCAACAATATCTCGGCATTAACGGAACCATGTCATCCCGGACTTCCGATAGTTTGAATGTTGACATCAAAGGCATTCAATTGGAGTATGTTTCCAAGATGCTCCACATGCAAAATCCTTCCCTGAACGGTACCGTTACAGGAAAGGTTTCCATCCTAAGTGTCTTGAATCACCCGATTGTAAAAGCCAATCTCTTTACGCGTGATTTCGGATTGAATCATTGTATATGGGGTGATACCTATGCCGAGAGCAGTTGGAATGAAACAAACCACAAATTAAATCTGTTGGGGCGCGTCATAAACAAGAAAGATACGGTAGCTTTAATGAAAGGTGGTTTTTACGTAGAAAAAGACTCTATGGCATTGTTCGGATTTGCCCGACACCTACCTATCGACTTTTTAAATCCTTACCTTACATCCTTTTTATCATATCCCAAAGGTACAGCTTCGGGCAAAATGGGGATGTTTCTTGCAAAAGGAAATGTATGGTTTGATGGAGATGTAAAGATTGAAAACGGACAAGCCGGAATCAGTTCTTTAAATACCATTTATACGTTTAGCGATTCCATACACCTGCGAAGAGAGGCGATAATTCTCAAAAACGTAGTTATTCATGATGCCGAAAACAATACCGGACTGGTTTCCTGCACCGCTCCCAATACATATCTGAAAAATTGGAAGTTCAATGTACAAGTATCGACTAACAATTTGCTGGTAATGAACACCAAAGAAACAGACAGCGAAAATTTCTGGGGTAAAATATACGGGAGTGGAAATGTACGCATTGCAGGTGATAGTCAGGGAACTAACATTAGCATTAATGCCACATCAAGACCCAAAACCAATGTCTATATTTCGGTTGGTTCGGCGGCGAGTGCAGCTGACAATTCGTTCATCGACTATGTAGTCAAAAAGAAACGGAATACAACAGTTCCCGTTACGCAACAAAACAGCAAATCGACCAGTAGTTCCCCTACGGTTATCAGTGCCACGCTCAATGTTACTCCCGATGCTCAATTGCATTTGATACTTGATCCTAAAGCCGGAGATAAAATCGATGCTGTGGGATCCGGCATTTTGAATGTCGGCTACACGCTGCATAACCCCGAATTGCAGATGCAGGGCAGTTATACAATAAATGAAGGCAAATACCTGTTTACTTTCTGGAATGCACTAAGCAGAGAGTTCAAAATAGACAAAGGAAGCGTGATACGCTGGAATGGAAATGCATACAATGCCCTGATCGACATCAATGCCCGCTATCAGATGAATGCCTCTTTGGCCGATCTGGATGCCGATATTTTAAAGACGACAGGACGATCGAGTATTCCTGTCGAGTGTTTGCTGAATCTGACCGGCAACCTAATGAAGCCCGAGATTAAATTTGATATCGATCTTCCCAATTCACGCGAAGAGGTGAAAAGAGCTGTAAAAAGCGTTATCAACACTAACGATATGATGAACCGCCAAATGATCTGGCTGCTGGCTTTCAACCGGTTTTACAATCCGGACTACCGCACATCGACAAACCCTATCGGGCAAAACGAATTGATGGCTGTGGCAAGTTCTACCTTGTCCAACCAGCTCAACAGTTGGTTGTCACAAGCAATTTCCGGGTTCAATGTCGGATTCAATCTTCGCCAGTCTGGACTGGGAGAATACACCGGAACCGACTATGAAGCTAACATTATGTACCAGAACAACCGGTGGGTCATAAATGGTAACGTAGGATACCGGAATGACAATTTTTCAACCAGTAAATTTATTGGAGATGTTGATATTCAGTATATTTTATCCAATAACGGAAAATGGCGAGTACGGGGATATAATCGTACGAACGATTACAAGCAACTCAATCCGGCTCCTTACACGCAAGGATTAGGCTTTAGCTATACTGAAAATTTCAATAGTTTCAAAGATTTGATGAAAGACTATTGGGAGGCTTTCAAAGCCATTTTCCGCAAGAAAAAAAGCAAAAACAAATAAACTTGGTAACGAATTCTAAAACATAAACAGATGTACAGACAGATTATTTTACTGGTTTTCGGTGTATTATCCATTTTGTCGGTGGCAGCTCAAGGCTCCGTCGAAAAGTTATTTCAATCGATGCCAGATGATCTCCTTTGGCTCGATCAGACACAACGTAGAGATCTGTTTGCCTATTTCACAGACAAAAAAGTAGATTCTATCGGCAACAATCTGAATGGTTACTGTAAATTGGTTGATTATAATGAAACCGCAAAGCATCTTTCGATCAATACCTCTCAAAAAGGGAATATGGAGTTACAGATTTTGGGTAACGAATCGGTTCAGTTTGTAGGGGTTATTTTTACCGTATGTGCCCCTGCTTGCCATTCAAGCATCCATTTTTATTCTTTTGATTGGAAGCCAATTGATATGCAATTTCCGGTACTCGCAGCATCCGACTTCTGTAAAGACGGATTATCGGAGGATGATAGGTCGGCGGCCAATCGTCTATTAACGCCACTTTTTGTCCGCTACTCTTTTCAGGGAGGAACAAACGACATTATTGCCAGTTGTAGTGCTGAATCTTTTTTGGCAGAAACTGATTTCAAACAACTGAAACCACTACTGAAAAGTGATAAAATAATTATTTCGTATCAAGATGGCTTATGGAAACTTCAAAAATAACCAATACAAAATAGTTCTACATCAAAAAGATCAACATTCATGAAGAAGATCCTAAACACACTAGTATTATTAAGCTTGGTATCGCTCAGCCTTGCAACCCAACAGCGTCAGCCCGATTTTGAGGCATACATTAAAAAATATCAGTCCATTGCCATTTCGGAGCAAAAGAAATATGGCATTCCCGCAAGTATCACTTTGGCACAGGGTTTGTTAGAGTCGCGTGCAGGCAAAAGTCTGTTGGCAACCGAGGCAAACAATCATTTCGGTATCAAATGTGCCGACTGGAATAGAGCCACCTTTTATCAGGACGACGATCAGAAAGATGAATGTTTTCGTAAATATTCGGATGCTCGCGAGTCGTATGAAGATCACTCTTCATTCCTTGCAAAGAGAAGCCGTTACGCATCTCTTTTTGCCTTGAAACCAACTGATTACAAAGGATGGGCTAATGGTTTACAAGTAACCGGTTATGCTACAAGCAAAACATATGCCTCCAGCCTGATTAACCTGATAGAACTATATCAGCTCAACATATTGGACTCGGACAATAACAAATGGCTGGCATCAAACGCAAAAAGAAGGAAACCGGTAATTGAGGAAAAAACAATTGCAGAGGCATTGGCCGATTCTTCGTCCGTGGTCAGTAGTGACTTCGGAGTTATCGAAGAACCTTTTGCTCATAAAGTCTATAAAAACAATGGAGTGAAATATATTTTGGCTAAACCCGGCGATACATTCCGATCGATAGGCAAAGAGGTAAACCTTCCGGAAAGTGTGTTGCGCTATAAAAACGAAGTACCCAGCGACTATGTATTGAGTCCGAACGAAGTGGTTTACCTGGGCAATAAGAAAAGCCATACAGCTCCCAACGTACCGGCCACACATCGTGTCGAAGCCGGAGAATCGATGCATTCTATCTCGCAATATTACGGCCTCAAAGTAGAAAAACTATACAAACTGAACAACATTCCGTATGGAACTCCGGCTGTTTTGGGCAAAGAGCTGAACCTTCGATAAACCCAGATACAGCTATTGAAGCGTTATAATACACACAGTAAATCTTCACCCACTACACATTAATCGTTTAAAAAGTCATGTCTGCACCATTAGCCGAACGGATGCGCCCGAAGAGTCTGGACGAGTATATCGGACAAAGACACCTCGTAGGAGAACGGGCCATACTTCGCAAAATGATCGAATCGGGAAATCTCTCCTCGTTCATTTTGTGGGGTCCTCCGGGTGTAGGCAAGACTACGTTAGCCAGAATCATTGCGAACCGGCTCGAACGTCCTTTCTATACACTGAGTGCCATTAATTCGGGAGTGAAAGATATTCGCGAAGTAATTGACAAAGCCAAAAACAATCGCTTTTTCAATCAACGAAATCCGATTCTCTTTATCGACGAAATTCATCGTTTCAGCAAATCACAACAAGACTCATTGCTGGGAGCCGTCGAAAATGGTACCGTTACTCTGATCGGAGCTACGACTGAAAATCCTTCATTTGAGGTCATCACTCCGCTATTGTCTCGCTGTCAGGTATATGTACTCAAGTCGTTAGATAAAAAAGACTTGCAATCACTTATTACAAGAGCATTAGCCGACGATTTTGAACTAAAACAACGAACAATACGCGTTGAGGAAGACGATGCCCTGCTCCGTTTTTCAGGAGGCGATGCCCGCAAATTACTAAACATTCTGGAGTTGGTTGCCAACTCATCTGCCGAATCCGAACTGGTTATAACCAATGCGTTGGTTACGGAACGTCTGCAGGAAAATCTGGCCACCTACGACAAAGGCGGCGAAATGCACTACGATATTATCTCCGCTTTTATCAAGTCGATCAGAGGTAGCGACCCGGATGCTGCCGTTTACTGGCTTGCACGGATGGTTGCCGGAGGTGAAGATCCGAAATTTATTGCACGTCGGCTGGTTATTTCGGCTGCCGAAGATATTGGACTGGCGAATCCGAATGCTCTTCTGTTAGCCAATGCCTGTTTTGATGCCTTGCAAAAAATAGGATGGCCGGAAGGCAGAATTATTCTATCGGAAACGGCTGTTTATCTTGCTAATAGCCCTAAAAGCAATTCGGCCTATCTGGCTATTGATGTAGCTCTGGCTTTGGTGAAAGAGACCGGAGATCTTCCGGTACCGTTACACCTGCGCAATGCTCCGACTAAATTGATGAAGGAACTCAACTACGGTAAAGAGTATCATTATGCGCATGATGGAGACAATCACTTCATTGAGCAGCAATACCTGCCGGACGAAATTAAACACCGATCGATTTGGCAGGCTGCTGAAAACCCTGCTGAGCAAAAACAGGCGGAATGGTTGCGGAAACTCTGGAAAGGACGATTCTGATAAACTTTTTACAAATAAATGCTTACTATTCAATAAAAAATAGCTTTCTTTGTTCATTCAAATATTGTGGGTTGATAGCTCTCTAATTCGGTGTATGTCAACAATCTAAGAGTTATGGGAGTTGTGCTGATGATCTTGTTTAATCATTTATTCATCGCAAAATGTGTGGAATTGTTGGATATATCGGCACAAAAGCCGCCGCTGACGTTTTGGTTGACGGCTTACGCAAATTAGAATACAGAGGATACGACTCCGCCGGAATTTCAGTGTTTGAAAACACTAAAATTCAAGTCGTTAAAGCCAAAGGTCGACTTGACAACCTCGAGGAAAAGATGAAATCTCAGGGTATGCCTCTCGGTACGGTCGGAATCGGACATACCCGCTGGGCTACTCATGGAGAACCCTCCGATGTCAACTCCCACCCCCATGGGAACGAACGGGTCACGATCGTTCACAACGGCATCATCGAAAATTACCTTCAGCTGAAAGAAAAAATGGTTGAGAAAGGATACAAATTCCTTTCCGAAACCGATACCGAGGTCGTGGCCATATTGCTCGACTATTACTACAACGGTAATCCTGTAGAGACGATCTCCATGGTTATAAAAAGTTTGAAGGGTTCCTATGCCTTGGGAATTATGTTTCAGGATTGTCAGGATAAAATATTTGCCGTCCGCAAAGATAGTCCGCTTATTGTGGGCATCGGCGAAGGTGAAAACTTCATCGCATCCGACATACCGGCTATCCTCAAATATACCCGTAACTATTATTTGCTGGAAGAAAATGAGATTGCCATTCTCGAAAAAGACAATATCACTGTTGTGGATACCGATGGAGATCCTCTAAAAAAAGAGGTTTTTACGGCAACCTGGGACATTGAAGCAGCCGAGAAAGGTGGATATCCACACTTCATGCTCAAGGAGATTTACGAGCAACCAACGGCCATTACGAATACAGTCTCACCCCGCATTATCGATGGTCAACCCGACTTTGGTATAAAAGCGCTGACCGACGACATTTTGAAGAGTTTTAAACGAATTTGGATAGTTGCCTGTGGTACGGCCATGCATGCCGGAATGGTGGGCAAATCGGTTATCGAACAACTGGCACGGGTACCGGTAGAAGTTGATATTGCTTCCGAATTTCGCTATCGCAATCCTATCCTGTCTCCGAAAGACGATTTAGTGATTATCATCTCTCAATCGGGTGAAACTGCTGATACATTAGCCGCTTTGCGTCTTGCGAAGGAACAGGGAGTGCACACACTGGCCGTAGTCAATGTTGTCGGCTCATCCATTGCTCGCGAAGCAAACAGCGTTGTCTATACCTGGGCTGGTCCCGAAATAGCTGTCGCAAGTACCAAAGCATACACCGTACAGCTCTCGGTAATGTACTTGTTTGCCATTAAACTGGCAAGTGTTAAGGGAATAATCGATAAGCAGAAGACTGTAAAGTTATGCAACGATTTACTTGCTTTACCGGCAAAAATTGAAGAAGTACTCGAAAATGCCGACAATTGCAAATTCGTTGCCAGTAAATTCCAGAATGCGCACGACATTTTCTTTATCGGTCGCGGGCTCGACTATTCACTCTCGCTCGAAGGTTCTCTGAAATTGAAGGAAATTTCGTATATCCACAGCGACGCGTATGCCGCTGGCGAATTGAAACACGGTACCATCTCCCTGATTACAACAGATATGCCGGTTGTGGCTATTGCTACCCAGACACATCTTTTTGAGAAGATGATTAGCAACATAAAAGAGGTAAGAACACGCGGTGCCAAAGTGTTGCTTATTTGCAAGCAAGGTACCGAGCGCCAGTCAGACTTATCGGAATATGTAATCGAAATTCCTGATTATAACGAATATTTCTCTCCTATCCTGACTGCAGTTCCACTGCAGTTATTTGCCTACTATACCTCTGTATTGAGAGGCTGCGATGTAGACAAACCTCGTAATCTGGCAAAATCGGTAACTGTGGAGTAAGATTTAACTAGACTCATTTGGTTGTTGATTCGTCGAAGATATATGCCAAGAGGCTGTCTTAAAATAAAAATTAAGGCAGCCTCTTTTTTTTGTCGAGATAATGTGGTAGGTGCTCTAAAATCTCTTGTTTCTAGGTTACTCGAAGTTGTTGGCTTTCTTTATTAACTGAATAATATGCTTGCCGAGAGCCTCTTTGGCTGCCATGTGTTGTTTTATGGCCAGTACCGAATCGTCGGTTTCCATTGAGCCGCGCACATTCTCGAAGTCTTTTCGTTGGGCTTCCTCATCACCGTCGATACCGAATCCGATGCGTTGGGTCAATGCAAATTCCTTTTTTGCATCCTCGTACAGCCAGCGGTCAATATTTAGAACGGCAGTCATCCACTCTTCAACCACCGCTATGACATCTTCGGGTGTAAACTCATCGGGGTGTTTACCATACCATTGCGATAACGTGTTGTAGGCCCAGGTCCACTCGTAGTCGTAATAATTCTCGTGAATTTTCTTGAACGCAAGACTGATATTCTCCAAAGAGGTTTCGTTGCCATTTTCAATATTGTCGAGCAGAATATTCAGAACCGGAGACGGACAGATCATTCCGGCAATGTCTACCCATTTTCCACAGCCTTCCGAAAGTGTGACTTTCAAAATGGATTGGATCTCTTTTTTGTCAAGTGCTTTTTCGCTTTTTTCAAGTTGGGTGATAAGCGAGTTGCCCAGGAACTTCCAAATAGCATTTTCGTACAAACGGATGCCACGCGATAAGATTCGTGCTTCAATTTCTACTCCCTGATATTTATAGAGAGCACACGTCTCGTCTTTTTCCCGCATGGTGAGGAGTAGATTCCGCCCGTGTATCATCCGCTCGACGGTAAATGGACTCAATAGGTTGTAGTTGATCGAATCTAGCAGGTTTTTGCTTTTGCGGACATCACGCTTGGGCCACTTCTGCGAATCGCGGATAGTGCCTATGCTGCGCAGATTTACTGCCGGAGAAAGATAAGAAACATCTTTGTGTTCAATAAGATATGAAAACGGAAGCTCGGATGTGTCGCAGTGAGTATAGTGACGTCCTGAGATTAAAGTAAAGGCACCTATCTTGGCAGGCCAGAGAATATACGAATCGCTTGCCGTTTTACTTCCCCGTTCTACGAATCCTTGATGAATAGGACCCAGTTTATACATGTGGTTGCTTTGGTTCGATCCGCTGCCGGCATTCAGAAACGAATACATGCCGGCAATCAACAAAGTTGATTTATGGTGAGTAACCGTGAAAGGTCCGGCAAATATAGAACAAGCCTCACCATGCAATCCCTGACAGTTGGCAAAGAAGAGTGAATTGTCGGCCGAGTAGTGCTTGTCAAGAATACAGCCTTGTCCGATGAAACAGTTGGTTACCAACGTGGCATTATTGACTTTTGATCCCGCACAAATGATGAAATTTTGCATGTGGCTTCCATCGCCGATGTAAACCGGATCGGCACTTTCGCTATTGACCGTTCCGTTTTTAATCAGACGAGCGCCTTCGATATGCGCTTTCTCTCCGATCTTTACATTCAGTATGGTGTCGCAACGGTAGATCCGTGCACCAGTGCTGATAATGCCTTGCGAACTTTTAACCCGGTTGCTATAAGCATTTATCATCTGCTCGATATTTTCGATCAGTTGAGGACGATGGCGGTACAGAGCAAGAATATATGCCAACTGTGCCGACAGCTTGTCGTATATCATTACGCTACGGTTACCGGCCTCGCTAATGGCCTCAACGCTGATACCGTTGCCGAAAGAAGATTCTCCGTCTACAGCCAGAAGCTTTACGTCAAAGATAATGGCATTGTCCTCGATGGTATAATTGGCCACATAGTCGCGGATAGTATGTATCAGCACATTGTTGCCTATGGTACAGTTATGAATCCAAGCATCGTAAATACCGGTATGCGTCGTAATGCCTCCGGCAAGGGTTATTTCATTACCAAATCTTCCTAAACGGTTGTATCCGGTAAATTTTACATTTCTGAAAAATTCAGGAGTAAAATCCTCTACTACTTCAATATCAGTCCAGTTGTCGGCTTGGCAGAGTTGCAATTGTAAGCGGGCAATCTCTGTTTCTGTTAGTTTTCGATAATTCACGGATTAACTTTTAATTTTCTGTAAATTTGATATTTATCACAAATATCTTCGTATCATCTCACCGCTCATCATCTCCATTGAAGATACCTCTTTCTCTTATTTCAAACCATACGTGGTTTTAATTACTCGAAATTCCGTACGTCGATTGATTTTATTGGCAATCTCTTGTTGCTCACTGTTCAACGATTTTATAAATGCTTCGTTTAGCACGGTTCCTTCTTTTAGGAACGGATAGGTAGCCGCGAGATTTGCATCCACTGTTACCGGCACGCTTGCTCCGTATCCTTTGCCCGAAATGCGGTCTTTGGCAATACCAGCCTGAGCCAGAAAATCGACAACAGTTTGGATTCGTTTTTCAGACAGAACCTGATTTGTTTCGGCTGTTCCGATCATGTCCGTATGGGCAGCCAGTTCAATGGTTATATTTGGATTGTCTTTGAGTATTTTTACGAGGCCGTTCAACGATGTTTCCGATTCTTTTGTCAGAGTCCATTTGCCGAATTCAAAGAAAATATTGTTGAGGGTTATTGGTTTGCCTACGGGGGTTAACTGAAATGCGACTTTGAAAATTTTGCTTTCCTTAAGACCTTGTGTAGAGAGTTGATTTCGTTGGTTGAGGAATCCCCGGCAGGTAGCCAGCAGCACGTAATCTACATTGGGTTCTACTTTGTAGTAGAAGGTGCCGTCTTTCTTGGTACGTAGTTTTACATTGGCTCCGTTGGTGCCGATAATACGTATGATGGCATCTCCCAAAATCTGTTTGTGATTGTCAGAGACAATCCCTGCAAGGGCATATTCTTTTTCGGGAAGATTGAAACTCCATATTTTGTCGTATCCTTTGCTCTCGCCTCTGTTGGAACTGAAATAACCTTTGGGCTTCTTTCCTTCGAATGTGATACCGAAGTCGTCTCCGTTGGAGTTGAAGGGAGGCATGAGATTAACAACATTCCACGTGGTTGCATCGACTCTTGTTGCATGAAAGATGTCCAGTCCGCCAAGCCCTGGGTGCCCGTTGGACGAGAAATATAGAGAACCGTCGGGGTGGGCATAAGGAAACATTTCGTCTCCGGTCGTATTGATTGTCGGACCGAGATTTTTCGGTGTTTTCCATATTCCCCGTTCGTTCACAGACATCCAGATGTCCTTTCCGCCGTAACCGCCTTTTTTATCAGATACAAAATAGAGTGTATCGCCGGAGGCATTGATGGCTGGGTGCGCAGCGGTTATGCTGCTGTCCTTGAATAGAATGACCTGTTTGGGTTCTGTCCATTGTCCTCCCGAACGATTTGATACAAATATTTGTGCACCAAGGCTCTTGTCTTCTTCATAAGGGCATCGGGTGAAGTAAACGGTTTTGCCATCAGCGGTGACGGAAGCGGCTCCTTCGTCGAAATCGGTATTGAAGCCACCCTCTATGGGTTGTGGTTTTTCCCATTTACCGGCTACATTCTTTTGCGACAGGTAAAGGTCGTTTTGAGGAATTCCGGTAATGTTGCTCGGTTTGCGGATAGTAGTATTGGTGCGCGATGAGGCTAACATCAGCGACGATCCTTCGGCATCGGCAAACACAGGAGAGAAATCGGAGGCGTTTTTTGAATTGAATTCTCCGGCGCGCTGAACGACGTAGTCTGTTTTAATTTTTTGCCATTCGGATAATTTTTGACATGCAGTTGTCCCATTGTTAGCTAGCTGATTATTCGGGTACGCCTTGAGGTAAGTTTGGTACATTTTCAGTGCCTCACCATAATTTCCGTTTTCGTGCAGAACCCGCGCATACTGGAGATAGACGATGCTGTCCTTGTATTTTCCTTTGATAGAGGCAGCGTAGGCATTGATCGCTTTGGACGGTTTGTTGATTATCCGAAAGCATTCTCCCTGCTGGAAAGCGGCATAAGCCCGTATCTGTTTTTTGTTTAACGGTAGTGTGGAGTAGGCCTTCCTGTACAGATTGCCAGCAGTGTAATATTCGCCGATATCATATTTTTTATCAGCTCGTTTTAGCCTTGCCATGGGTCCGCAAGATTGAATGAGGACGCATATGACCAATATCCAGCAAGCTGTAAAGGTATGTTTTGCCATCTGTTTCATTGATAGTTTATAAAGACAAAGTTAGTTATTTTTTAGATATTATAAAACTATTACTCTTGCATCAGATCAGTGATGATACCGTCTGATAAAAAGAGCCCTTCGGGAGTCAGGTGGAGGTGATTATTGTCCAAAAACATAATTCCGGCTTTAATAAAACGTTCGGATTGTTGAATCAGTTTCTGTTTGGTTTGTGTGCCGAATTCGGCTTCGATTCTCTCGACAGATATGCCTTGAATCGTTCTTAACGAGATCATTATCTTTTCATTATATTTATCGGTAGTCGATAATAGCTCTTTTTCGAAATAGTTCTTTTTCTGTTCTATGCTGGTGATGTATTGCAACGTATTAGCGATATTCCATTGGCGCGATTCACCGTCGAACGAGTGAGCCGAAGGTCCTATTCCCAAGTACTTAATGCCTTCCCAATACGATGAATTATGTCGAGAATGGAATCCGGGAATGGCGAAATTGGATATTTCATATTGCTTGATGTCCTGATCTTTGAGCCTGTTTTGCAATAAATAATACATTGCCACACTAATTTCTTCGGTTACCGGTACGATGCGACCCTCTTTTCGCTTCCGATCAAGTAGGGTGCCTGTTTCATACGTGAGATGGTATGCCGAGATATGTTGTATATTCAACGCGAGAGCTTGCAAAATAGTGTGTTCCCATCCGGAAATAGTTTGTCCCGGCAGTCCGTACATAAGATCGATACTGATATTCTGGAAATAGGGTTGTGCCTCCCTTACCGCCTCTACTGCCTGTTGTGCGGAGTGTTTGCGGCGAAGCATGGACAATTCTTCGTCGTGGAAAGATTGTATTCCGATGCTTAACCGGTTAATCGGAAGCTCGGAGAGCTCTTTTAATTTCTCTGCGGAAAGATCGTCAGGATTGGCTTCAAGCGTTATTTCTGTGCATTTACCGATATCCCAGATCGTAGCAATGGTAGTGAAAATATTGGATAATTGCCTGTGGGTTAATATGGAGGGAGTTCCTCCGCCGAAGTAGATAGTTTGCAGCTCATCTCCTTTCAGGTAATCTGCCCGGAGCCTGATTTCATGTTGCAGTGCATCTACCAGTTTGTCGGTCAGCGATCCTTGTACTCCGGAATAGAAATCGCAATAAGAACATTTTGATTTACAGAACGGTATGTGAATGTAAAGACCTGCCACAATAAAATAGTGAGATTGTTGATGGTGCAAAGGTAAAAATCATTTGTAGAAATAAGAAAAATGGTTTACCTTTGCAGTCCGAAAAAACCGGAGGTGTTGTTTACCATCGGTTTTTCAAAGAAATCATTCGGGGTGTAGCGCAGTCCGGTTAGCGCACCTGCTTTGGGAGCAGGGGGTCGTGGGTTCGAATCCCGCTACCCCGACAAGAAAAGAGCCATTTGCAAATTTTGTAGATGGCTCTTATCTTTTGAGAAGTGAAAATAAAAGAGACTGTCGGTCAATAATTGCTGGCAGCCTCTTGGAAAATATAGGGAGAGTTATTAGCTTACACCGAACGTCATTTGATCAATTCCCGAAAACGAGTGTGCCGCCAAGGGCATCTACCACAATCGGTTTGTTCCGATCGATAGTTTGTGCAATCAGCCGTTTGCTCAGTTCGTTGAGCACTTCGCGCTGAATGACTCTTTTGACGGGACGTGCTCCGAACTGAGGATCGAACCCCTCTTTGGCTATCTGAGCTAGGGCAGCTTCGGTGACCTGAAGATCCACACCGTTCTCTTGCAACTGAAGTTTGATATGTTCTACCTGTAACCCTACGATCTGTTTGATTTCATTCTCGTTGAGTGGTGCAAACATTATCAGTTCATCGATACGATTTAGAAACTCCGGTCGAATGGTCTGTTTTAGAAGTTCGAACACTTCGGCTTTGGTACGGTCAATCACCTCCTCTCGGTTGTTACTGTCGATCTTGGAAAAGTTTTCGCGGATCAGGTTTGAACCCATGTTGGAAGTCATGATAATGATAGTGTTTTTGAAATTCACGGTTCTTCCCTTGTTGTCGGTCAACCGACCGTCGTCCAATACCTGCAACAGCACATTGAATACATCGGGATGCGCTTTCTCGATTTCATCGAACAGAACTACCGAATATGGTTTTCTACGAATTGCTTCCGTCAACTGCCCGCCTTCGTCGTAACCTACATATCCCGGAGGCGAACCGATGAGCCGGGTAACGGAGAATTTCTCCTGATATTCCGACATGTCGATACGCGTCATCATATTCTCGTCGTCGAACAAAAATTCGGCTAATGCTTTGGCCAGTTCCGTTTTTCCCACGCCGGTCGTTCCCATAAAAATGAACGAACCGATCGGGCGTTTCGGGTCATTCAACCCGGCACGACTGCGGCGTACGGCATCGGCAATTACGTTGATTGCTTCGTCCTGCCCGACTACCCGTTTGTGAAGTTCTTGTTCCAGACTAAGCAGTTTATCCTTTTCGGTTTGCAACATTTTGTTTACAGGAATCCCGGTCCAACGCGAAACCACATCGGCAATATCTTCGTCGTCTACCTCCTCTTTAATCATCGGAGAGTCGGCTTGCAGCTGGTGAAGGTTGGATTTCTCCTCTTCAATTGTGCTTTCGAGACTTTTCAGCTTTCCGTAACGAATTTCGGCCACTTTTCCATAATCGCCTTCCCGTTCGGCTTTGTCTGCTTCAAATTTGAGGTTTTCGATCTCTATTTTTGCCTGTTGTATCCGGTTCATCACCTCTTTTTCGGAGAGCCATTTGGCTTTGCTAACGCTCTCCTGTTGCTTCAGATCGGCAATCTCTTTGCCGAGTTGTTCCATTTTCTGCGTATCGTTTTCCCGCTTGATTGCTTCGCGTTCAATCTCCAGTTGTTTTATTTTTCGCGAGATTTCATCGAGCTCTTCCGGCACAGAATCAACTTGCAGGCGCAAACGGGCGGCTGCTTCATCCATCAGGTCGATGGCTTTGTCGGGAAGAAAACGGTCGGTGATGTAACGACTCGAGAGCTCTACTGCGGCGATAATCGCGTCGTCTTTGATACGTACTTTGTGGTGGTTTTCATAACGCTCCTTCAGTCCACGCAAGATGGAAATGGCATCAGCCTGATCGGGTTCGTTTACCATTACAATCTGAAACCGGCGTTCGAGCGCTTTATCTTTTTCAAAATATTTTTGATATTCATCGAGGGTGGTGGCTCCGATTGCACGCAGTTCGCCACGGGCCAGTGCGGGCTTCAGAATATTGGCTGCGTCCATGGCACCCTCGCTTTTTCCGGCTCCAACTAATGTGTGTATTTCGTCGATAAAAAGGACAATTTCTCCATTTGAACGGATCACCTCGTTGATGACCGATTTTAACCGTTCCTCAAACTCTCCTTTGTATTTGGCTCCGGCAATCAGCGATCCCATATCCAACGAAAAGAGTTGTTTCGACTTTAGATTCTCCGGAACATCACCACGGACAATACGGTGAGCCAATCCTTCGGCAATGGCCGTTTTACCGGTTCCGGGTTCTCCGATCAGAATCGGGTTGTTTTTGGTGCGTCGACTCAAAATTTGCAGCACACGCCGAATCTCCTCGTCGCGGCCGATTACCGGGTCGAGTTTGCCCGACCGGGCTCGTTCATTCAGATTGATGGCATATTTGTTCAGTGCATTGTAAGTATCTTCTGCCGACGGATCGGTTACTTTGCTTCCTTTGCGTAATTCAGCGATAGCCGACCGTAATACCGATTCATTCAAACCGGCATCCCTGAGCAACGTCGATACCTGACTTTTCTCGGTCAAAAGGGCTAAAAGTATAAATTCGAGCGATACATACTGGTCGCCCTCTTTGTTGGAGAAATCGAGCGCTTTTTGCAAAACAGCATTCGTTTCGCGACTCAGGTAGGGTTCTCCGCCGGTTACTTTCGGAAACGATTCTACCATTTGATCGACGGCGGAAGAGATGGCCGGGCCATTCACTCCGATTTTTCCGAACAGAAAATTGGTAACATCCGTTCCGGTTTTGAGGATGGCTTTCAACAGATGCGGTGTTTCAATGGCTTGTTGATTGTTGCTTTGTGCCAGTTGAATTGCTTCTTGTACGACTTCCTGTGCCTTAATTGTAAAATTGTTGAAATTCATATGGTTGTAATTGTTTTATAGATTTCTTCTCCGTTAATGTGTGAATGCGGTTATAGTGCTGCAAAAAATTTGCCAGATTATATTTAAGACAAAAAGTCATTTTATTGTTAATAAATCGGAAAAAATGTCATGTCGCTGGAGGATTACTAAACTTGAGAGCATTGAAGTGAACGATTATAAGTTGTATCTTTGCAAAGTAACAACAAGTATGAGCAGATTGATGCAAAGCAACAGACAGAATATCGAGTGGATCGATTCGTTACGGGTCATAGCCACGATCGGAGTAATTATGATACATGAGGCTACGCCGGTAGTCAAGATGAGTTATGGCGGCAATATGGGTAACTGGTGGACAGGAAATATATTCGATAGTGCCGTTCGGTTTGCAGTGCCGTTGTTTTTGATGCTGAGCGGGGCAACTATGCTGGGGAAAGAGTATGATCTGAAAACATTTTATAAAAAACGGTTTGTCCGGGTGCTATTTCCGTTTCTATTTTGGATGTTGGCTTATTGGGTGTACCGATGGATGGTGCTTCCAGCCTCTCTCCAACCCCATACGTTTTCTTCCATCTGGTTTTGGGCAGTCAAATTATTGGGTAACGAAGGGATCTCCAAACACTTTTGGTACGTCTATATGATTCTTTTCTTCTATCTGCTTTTCCCCTGGATCGGGAAGGGTGTACGGGGCCTGAAGAATCGGGAGGTATTCTGGTTAATTATTGGCTGGGCACTACTCAGTTTTTCTTCGCGCAAGTTATCGGTTAATTTTTATAGTTGGACAGATCACTATCCGGCAAAATTACTCGGTTATTGCCAATATTCCGGTTATTTGGTGTTGGGCTATTACCTTACTAAGTTTAGTGTTACAACAACCCTTCAACGGATGATTGCCGGAGGCTTATTTGTTATTTCTATCGCGTTTACGGCGGTTTCTACTTTTTACTATAGCCAGCAAGCACATCATCTCGATTTGAGCATGTATGGAAATATTACATTCAATGCTATGTTGCAGGTTATTTCTCTGTTTCTTCTTTTGAAAGATACGACTATAAAGAATAAAATTTTGCTTCAGATTCAACGGTTGATCAGCAAATTCAGTTACGGAGTATATTTATCGCATATCATGGTGATCGGTGTTTTGTTTCAGTATGATATTTTCTGGACGATTGGCCACCCGGCCTGGACGTTACCGCTCCTGACATTGCTTACACTGACTATTTCGTTACTGATCGTTTTTTTGTTGCGAAAATTGCCCTACGGAAGGTATATTTCAGGATAATCAATTAAAAATACAATATGAAGATGGACTATATTTTGCTCGAAGATATGCGTTTTTTTGCTCATCATGGGGTTTTTGAAGAGGAGCGTCGGGTGGGGAATTATTTTACGGTCGACCTGAAACTCGGGACTTCGTTGTCGGCAGCTGCCGAGAGTGATAATCTGATTGATACGCTCAATTATGGTGTGGCTTATGAAATTGTAAAAAAGGAGATGGCTGTGCCGTCAAAATTGTTGGAGCACGTTGCCAGGCGCATTATCGATGCGCTATTTGATGAGTTCGGACGCCAGTTGGCTTCGGTAGAGATCCGGCTCTCCAAACACAATCCTCCGCTGGGAGGGGAGGTTGGTAAGGCAACGGTGATCCTGAGCAGGGAAAACTGAATAAAAAACGGGTAAATCTTTGAACTGTACCCCAAAAGTTTTTTGTCTAACTTTTGGGGTACAGTTCACTTTTTTGAGGCTTACCCGTTTTTTTATTACTCTTTCGGTTCGTTGGTATTACCGGTTCGTTTCAGAATACCCCATGCAGCCAATTCACCTTTGATAGCTCTTAAGTACGATTTCATTAAAACATACCAAAGCAATTGCCGGTAGATGATTCGCTGAATGAAGAGATAGAACACGTATTTGAACTTAAATTTTTCTCCGTCGAACTTAAATGCCATCAACGAAATGATTAGATCAAGAACGAAGTAGGCGAAATAGAAAATAATCAGTAACGATGCTTTGGGCATAAAGATGGACACAAGAAAGATAATATCGACCACTGGCGACATCAAAGGCAAGAACAATTGGAAAATCATCTGATGCGGCAGCAGAATCCAACTCATATTCTTGTGTTCTTTCTTAAACATCATTTTGCGGTGTTTCCAGAACGATTGCATGATGCCGAACGACCAACGTAGGCGTTGACGAAGCAACATGTTCATCGTTTCGGGAGCCTCTGTAAATGCCAATGCTTCGTTGCAACAATGAATCACATATCCTTTGCGTAGCAGACGCATGGTCAGGTCGCAATCCTCGGCCAACGTATCGGTGTCGAAGCTGCCTACCTCGATAATGGTATCGCGACGGAAGGCGCCAATCGCTCCCGGAATCACCATGATGGCATTCAGGATGTCGAATGCACGACGATCGAAATTCTGACTGGTGATATATTCGATGCTTTGCCAGTTGGTCAGTAGATTTACACGGTTGCCAACCTTTACATTTCCGGCAACAGCAGCTACCTTCGGATCGATGAAGTAGGGCGCCAGCTTGCTAATTGCATCCGACTTGAGCAGGGTATCGGCATCAATACATACCAGAATTTCTCCGGTTGCTATCTGGATGCCATAGTTGAGAGCCGAAGCTTTTCCTCCGTTCGGTTTTGTGTTGACGCTTACTTTGGGATGGTTTCCAAATTTTTTCAGTACGTTTTGGTAGGTATTGTCTTTCGAACCATCATCCACAAAGATGATTTCAAGATTCGGATAGGTACTCTTCAAAAGATTCTCTACCGTCTTGCACGCCGTCACTTCTTCATTGTATGCCGGGACAATGACACTCATCTTGAGATGTGAAATTGCTTCCGGTGGTAACTGTTTTTGCATCCTCCGATTGTGAATGATGGCAAGAACGGCTACGGTAAGTATCTTTCCTACAGAGAGCAACAGGGCAACAAAGAATATAATGGATAAAATGCGGTTTACAATGTAACTGGCCGTTACTACCGTTGCATCGGCTGTTTGCAGGTATTGGTTAAAATCGCCGGTTTGTTGAGGCATCAGATCATCACGTTTCCGATCAAGCAGATCGGCAATGCTTACAAATTTATAGCCCTTTGATTTGAAGTATTCGATGAGATGAGGTAGGGCGGCTACGGTTGCCGACCGGTCTCCTCCTGCATCATGCAGCAATATGATGTTGTGAGGATCTCCAGTAAGTTCGGCAAGTTCATTTTGCCGGATTACGCGAGCTAAAATAGAGTCTGGGCGCGCTCCTATCTCCCAGTCGAGCGGGTCTATATTGGAGCCGATGGTAAGATATCCTTCCGAACGGGCAAGTGCCAGTGGCTCGATAGCTGATTGGTTGGTCGGTGTAATATCGGTATCGTAGGGTGGACGGAACAGCATGGTGGCATGGCCCGTGATTCCTTCGATGATATATCCGGTTGCGCGCAATTCGGCTCGGAATCGCGACGGTGAGATAACGGCAATATTGGGATGTAAGAAGGTATGGTTACCTATTTCATGCCCTTCGCGGTAGATACGTTGCATGATAGGCAGATTTTGCTCGGCATTGATGCCGGTAACAAAAAATGCAGCCGGAACATGATGTTTGCTCAGAATTTCAAGAATTTGAGGTGTATAATCTTCATCAGGGCCGTCGTCAAAGGTGAATGCAATCATTTTATCCTTTTTGCCTGTCTGGTTGATTACATAACTGGAAGGCATTTCCATATATGTTTCTTCCGAAATGGCCTGTTCTGCAGGGTTGACTTCCAGTCTGATGCGTCCCGGACGAGGAGAGGAAACAATGTTGAGCACTTCTCCTGATCCAATATAGTCGACACTAAATGATGATTTTATATATTCGAGTGAATGGTAGTCGAATGGTTTTTTCTTCAGAGCTGGTAGCGACAAATCTTTAGCAAAAAATCCCCATAGCCGAGCATCTTCGGATCCAAGACGCCAGAGGGCATAGCCTGCCATGCCATTGTCGTAGGCGGTTCGGATTGCATTATAATTAGAAACAGCATCGGTAAAGAATACCCGGTGAAGCTTGTTGTCGGCATCGTAATAAGAAAAATCGAGGTTGTAGGTTTGGTTGTTGAAATGCACCGGAGCATTATTGCCTAACGCATCAGCCATTGCCTCCTGATAAGTGCTGTTGCGTGCTTCGTGTCCTTCGGTCCAATTGTAGCCATAACCTGCGATACAAAGCACCACTTTCTGGGGACTAACCTTTTTGAATATATCGTCCATGGCCGCTTCTATCCAGTATTGGGCTGCGATCGGGCCGGGAGCTTTCGAGGGCGCATGTTGATCGTAAGCCATCAGAAAGAGCAAATCATTGGCTTTGCCCAATTCTTTTACATTGTAATCTTCATTAAAAGGAGATATGTCTTGCGATACTAAAAATCCTCCGGCATGAAGTTTTTTATAAAGTTCCTGTTGAAAGGCGATCAGATTGGCATCTGTTTTTTCAACCAGATCTTCAAAGTCAATATTGATACCGGCAAATTTATATTTCTTGAGAATATTGTAAATGTTGTTGATAACGGCTGCCCGTCGTTTCGGTGAAGCCAAAATTTTATGCACGTTGGATCCATTCCATTTTTTATTGAAGAAGTTAGAAAGGATGGGTACAATGGCAACGTGGTTTTTGCGCATGAAATTCATCGCAGTCGAGTCCACATCGTCATAAATTTCGTCTGAAGAGTCTGTAATAAACAGCCACTCAGGCAAAATCATATTAAGTTTGTTGATGTTATGTTTGAGCGAGAATTCAGATTGCGGATCCCAGTTGACATAAAAACCGGCTTTAACGGGATAATAATTTTTTATGATGCCGGGGACTGCTTTGTGTTCAACGTAGAATTCGTGTTTGCGCGTTTTACGTGCTTCGCTTATGATTCGTTCCAGCCGTTTGTACTCCTTTTGGTCGTTTTTTGCAATGACATTGTCCGTTACTTTTCGAAATACGCCCGTTTGCTCTTTCAGGGGCGGAAGTTGCAAGGCTTGCTTGCGTAATAGTGATATGGTAACCGCAACAATACCAATGACTAAAAAAATAAGAACAATTCTTATACCCCAACGAAAACTCTTCCATCGTGACTGAGATTCCGTGTAAAAAATTGGCTTTTCACCCATAAACGATCAATTAAAAACAGCTGCAAAGTTAGCTTATTTTCAGAGAAATTAAACAGTAAGGTTGTAGGATGCCGAAAAAACTATAAACTGTTGAATATAAATGATATATTGCCGTTGTAATTGTGCTTTTTTCTTTTGATCTGGTTGTCTCTTCTGGAGATGCCGGATTAGCCGAACGTATTTTTTCGTATGGATTAGAGTAGTTTGTGGTCGTAACCGGTTAAGTTATGCTGAGTTATTGCAGTCGGAAGCCCGTTCTATTACCGAATAATTTCTTCTGCTATAGCATGCTTCGACAAAGAACGGGCTTAAAGATAACTTTTAACAACTATCTATCTTACTCTTCTGCAATGGTATTGGCCACACTTTGTGCAAGAGAAGTAGTGGGTCTGCCTATCAGTTTGGAGAGTTGGCCTCTGTTGTCAAATAAATCGCCTTTTGATGCGCTTACATCCCAGCCTGCAATAGCAGATGCCAATCCTTCGGGTAAACCGATACTTTTTAAAATATTGGCATACTCTTCTTCGGGTAAATCTTTGTATGGAATGGGTCGCCCTGTTTGGTGAGAAATTTCAGCGGCTAATTCCGTGAGTGTATACGCTTGGTCGCCGGCAAGTTCATACGTATTGCCCTGATGCTTTTCGTTTGCTAGTACAATAGCTGCAGCTTCGGCAAAGTCGGCTCGTGATGCCGATGCAATTTTACCATTGCCGGCACTTCCCAGAAATGCCCCACTAGCAATAGCTCCTTTGATCGATCCCGTGTAATTTTCAGTATACCACCCATTTCTCAATAAGGTGTACTGGATTCCGGATGCTTTTAAGAAAGCTTCGGTTTTCCGATGTTCTTCGGCAAGACTCAACGTAGAAGAGTCGGCATGAAGCAGGCTTGTATAAACGATCCATTTTACTCCGGCCTGTTTTGCCGCATTAATTACATTGGCATGTTGCTGTGCGCGTTGTCCGATTTCGTTGCCCGATATAAGCAATAAACGGTCAATACTAAGCAGAGACGCGGTTTGACTTTCGGGTTGGTTGTAATCAAACCGACGGACTTCCACTTGCAAGTCACTTGCCTTTTGCGGGGAGCGAACCAAAGCGATAATCTCTTCTTGGGGAATCCTCTCCTTCAATTTTTCTATTACAATGCGACCCAGCATTCCGGTCGCTCCTGTTACTCCTATTTTCATTTCAATTTGGTTTTATATATAAATAAATTGCTTGTATATAGTTTGTTGTCTTTTGTTGTTGAAACAATATGTTTGCTTCTTTAATGAGGTAGTTGATGTTAAATAAATGTATTGTTTTGGCATTATTGTACAAGTCATTCATGTTATGGTTATATTTGTTACACAAAGTAACTAATAATAGTTCTGTTTTGTAACAGGTTACTTTGTTGTAACCCTGTAAAAACTGGTAACTAAAAAGTAACTATTATGCTGCAGCAAAAGAGAAATATCAATTGTCCGGTTACGGCTACCCTCGATCTGATTGGCGGAAAATGGAAAACTATTATTCTCTATGCCCTTTTGTCGGGAAAACGACGATTTGGTGAAATAGCCGTGCGTATACCCGATATTTCGCGAAAAGTACTAACCGAGCAATTAAAAGAATTGGAGACTGATGGATTGATTTTGAGAGAGTCATATAAGGAAATTCCGCCGCGTGTGGAATATTCTCTTACTGATTTGAGCAAAAGTCTTTCTCCGGTATTTCGCGAACTGGAAATATGGGGCACGGAAAATGTATTGGCAAAGCGTTAGTTTAGGTTCTTGTTTTGCTTAATTATCTTGATCGGCTCTGAAAATTTAATCTTCAGTTTTATTGATCGTTTTCGGACGCAAAAAGACTAATTGCAGTACTAGTGCAATGGCAACAAAAATAGAAAGAAATGCAATGTCGCGGCTCAAGTGACCCGAATCGGCCGATTGGCCCAAAGTTGTGGTAATAAGTGCTCCGGCTGAAATGCCTGCCATATTCATCAATCCGTACCCAGTGGCGCGATGGCGGGGAGAGGCAAACTGGCAGAGGATAGGCATATTATTTACGTCGAACATACCGAATCCGAATCCAAAACACATCGCTCCACCCCAGATGGTGATAAACGAACCTCCAAAACCGAGTAAAAGTATGGCTGGAATAGTGAGCGCCAACCCGATAGCTCCGGTATAGACGCGTCCTCGTAGGTTGCGTTGTACCCAACGGTCAGAAAGATAACCTCCGACCAGCACGCCTACCAATGCCGACAGAGCAATGGTGATGGTTGCCAACGGACCGGCATTTTGCATATCTATATGTAGAACATTACTGAAGAGTGTAGGTAACCAGTTTTTTGTTGCCCAACCCGGAAGACTTGGCGCCGAAAAATAGAAGAGTATGACCCAAAAGGTAAGGCTGCTCAACAGAGCTCCGGCACCTTTGACCATGTTACGTAGTTCGGTTCCTATTGACCGGGATTTTGTAGTGATGGTGTAGGCTTTTTGTTCTTTGAGAAAAAGAATCAGCACAATGCTATAAAGAACGCCGATTATACCGAAGATATGGAAAGTGGTTTGCCAAGAAAAATTATGGGCAATGGTGGCTCCGAACCCTCCGAAAGCCTGCCCGAGATAGATGCCGGTCATGTGAATCCCGACGGCAATCGAGCGGGTTTTTCCCTGATGGTAGTCGGCAATCAATGCCAGACCTGCGGGAATATAAAACGCCTCACTGACTCCCATGATGGCTCGTAATACATAGATTTGTCCGAAAGTGTGAGCATAACCCATTAGCAGGGTTACTCCCGACCAGATAAAAAGGCTTCCGACAATCAGCCATTTGCGGTTTAGTCGATCGGCTATAATGCCCGAAAGCGGGCTCATAATGGCATATATCCAGAGAAATATTGCCATCAGCCGACCAAAATTTGCTGCCGTTTCCAGTTCTACAATATCTATCATCATCGATTGTTTCATGGTGGCAAGCATTTGTCGATCAATATAATTGAGTAATGCCACAAACCACAACAAGCCGACAACAACCCAGGGATAGATATTTTTCTTTTGCATGGAGATCTTGGATAAAAGATTAATGATCACAAAAATAGCGAATTGTTTAGAGAAACAAAAGCCGGAGAGGAATGTATAGGCTGATATTAAGAATCATTGAGTAAATGTTCGGATATGGTTTGCTATTTTTTGGAGGAATCGGGAAATCTCTGATTATTTGTATTGGAAGAAATACATATCTTATAAAAAAATTATCCTCCACCTGTTTTGGTAGAGGATAATCGGCAACAAAAGATTTGGTTAGTAGAAAGTACACTGTTATCAAACCTCTTTCGGTGTGGTGCATTTGTCGACGAGATAAACTATCGACATATATGGAATACCGCTATTAGTGGTCAGTCCTATTTCACAGGTGCGGCTGTTGGAATAGCCTTTTCGGATTTCCTTTGCTTCCAGTTGCGGACGTAATTTGCGCAATGCGTAGCGATTTACTTCGGGCGTCGTAAAACCTTTGTCGCCAGCGAAACCGCAGCATCCGACCTCTGCCGGAATAAATACATTCTCGGAGCAGCGTCCGGCTAAAGTGATGAGGGCGTTTTTTAATCCCATTTTCGTCATGGAGCAAGTGGTGTGAATGGCTACGGCATCTTTGACGGGGTGAAAATTCAGTTTGTCAACCAAATAGGTCTCGATAAATTCGACGGGTTCGTAAAGTTTCATCTTTTTGATTTTTTCTCGCATTCGGTAAAGGCACGGACTTTGATCGCAGACCACCGGATATTTTCCGTGTTGGCTTGCTTCCCACAGAGCGATTTCCAACTCTTCCGTTTTTCGGTCGGCAATGTCATACATCCCTTTGCTTTCCCAGATGGTGCCACAACACATATTTTCCATCCCTTCGGGGAAGATCACTTCATAGCCGGCTTTTTGAAAAAGATCCATCATTTTGTCCGATAACGGAATCTGTTCAGGACAATCCTTGTGAACACCCATCGACTGGTTGATGCAACTTGGGAAATAGACTACTTTTTGCTTCGAAGATTTAACATTGAGCTTGTTGCTATGTATTTTATGTGCTTTAGGCATGGCCGTCGTCCAGAGTGGTAAGCCGAACTTGTTGGCTTCGTTGCAGAGATAGGTCATGTTTTTACTGCCGATTACCGTGTGGGCAACATTGGCAAGCGTAAGTACCGACCGAAGTCCGGTTTTGATCCCGGCAAAATGGTTGGCGGCAAAATTACCGATGTTCCATCCGAAGCTACCGGTTGGTAATGATGCGTGGCGGACGTCGTGAGTCAGATGCCCGGTGTTGATCTCCATAGGACAGGAGGTGGCGCACAATCCGTCGCCGGCACAGGTGGCATTACCCAGGTATTTGTATCCTTTTTCAAGCTCTTGCAGAATTTCTGAGTCTTTGTCTTCTTGCTTCAAGCGGGAAATTTCTCTTTGAATTACAATGCGTTGTCGAGATGATAGCGTGAATCCTGCGGTCAGGCAATTTACTTCGCAAAAGCCACATTCTATACACTTATCAACGTGAGGATTGGTCAGGGGAAGGGGCTTGAAATCCTTGATAAAACAGTCGGGATCATCGTTGAAAATAACGCCCGGGTTGAGAATGTTATTTGGGTCAAACAACTTCTTTACTCTTTGCATGGCGTTGAATGCTTCCGTTCCCCACTCTTTTTCGACAAAAGGAGCCATGTTACGCCCGGTTCCATGTTCGGCTTTCAGCGATCCGTCATATTTTTCGGTTACGAGAGCTACCACGTCTTTCATCAACGATTTGTAACGAGCCACTTCGGCATACGAATCGAATCGTTGGTTGATGATAAAATGGAAATTACCTTCGAGCGCATGTCCATAAATTACGCTGTCGGTATATTCATACTTTTCGAGTAGTTGTTGAAGCTCGGAAGTAGCATCGGCTAGATTTTCCATGTGAAAGGCAATGTCCTCAATCAGGGTGGTGGTACCCGGTTCGCGCATGCCTCCTACCGAAGGAAAAATGCCTGAACGTATTGCCCACCAGACGCTGTAAACGTTCTCGTCCTGCGTGAATGAAGCCGGTAGCATTGTGTCGAACTCCCGAATGCATTTTTCGATGGTTTCTATCTGATTCAGGAGGTCGGTTTCCGTATTTGCTTTTGTTTCGATTAATAACGCCGTTACGTTGTCGTCAAGGGTTAAAAGATAATCCGGCATTCCATCCTTTCCTTCAACCGATTTTAAAGCTTTCCGGTCGAGTAGTTCCACTCCGGTGACGGGGGTCTCTTTTAATTTTTGGACTACCAGACAGGCGTATTTAATGTCTTTGAGGTAGAGCATTGCACTGGCTTTGAAGTGTTTTTCCTGTTCGGTTGCCACAGTTGCTTCGGCCAGAAACGCCAAGGTACCTTCCGAACCAACCAGCAAGTGGGTGATAATGTCGAACGGATCGTCGAAAGTGACGAATGGAAGTAAATTAAGGCCTGTGACATTTTTGATACTGTATTTATATTTGATTCTGTCGACCAGTTTTATGTTCGATCTAATCTCATCCCGGAGAGTAGTGATGTCAGCAATAAAATCGGAATGACTTGTTTGAAAAGCTTCTTTACTTTGCTGATTTTTAGTGTCAAGTATGGTGCCATCAGCAAAAATAATGCGTGCCGAAAGCAGAATTTTATCGCTATTGGCGTGTGTACCACAACTCTTTCCCGAAGCATTGTTGATGATAATACCGCCGACCATGGCCGAATGGAGCGATGCTGGGTCGGGAGAGAAAATCCGGTCGTATGGTTTCAGTAGTTCGTTTACGCGGCTGCCTACAATGCCTGGTTGTAATGAAATTGTCTCTCCGTTGGCATGAATCGTATATTTTTCCCATAGTTTTCCCGTTACAATGAGTACGGAGTCGCTGATGGCTTGCCCTGAAAGACTTGTCCCCGCCGCACGGAATGTTACGGGAGTGTTGGTGCTATTTGCTACTTTGAGCAACGAAGCTATCTCTTCTTCTGTCGATGGGTGTATTACCAGTTGCGGTATTTTACGATAAAATCCGGCATCGGTTCCCCAAGCCAAACGTCGTGTAATGTCGGTGAATCTGTATTGCTTGCCGATTGTTTCTGAAATCGCTTGGCTAAAAGCAAATATATTTTTCGTAGTATTCATAAGATATGAGTGTGGAGAAAGCGGTTGATAAATGAAGATACAATGATAACACATTTATTCTGTGTTATGAAATTGATATTTCAATGTTGCAAAGTAAGTCATAATGTATTATATTTGTGCTTTAATAGTGTAAAAATATTATATAATAACATAAAAACGGAATAAAAAATATAATTCAATCAGATCTCTTTGATTTGTGAATAGAAGCTTGCATCTATCTGTTTTTTATTAATCTAAACAAAATAAATGAATTTGTGTTTATGATCTTGTGATTTAAGAAGATAATGGTTAAATTTGCACTTCGTTTCTCGTGGAATAAGTTGGTTTGAACGATATTTGATTTCTCGTTTTTTATAAAACGTAGTATTGATAGTTCAGGGCTTGCGAACATTAGTGTAATTGTTTCGTATTTATTCAAAAAATATTTCCAATGAAGTTAATTGCTGACAGTGGTTCTTCTAAAACCGAATGGTGTCTTGTAGAGGGTATCTATGTTTTGGAGAGAGCTTTTACCGAGGGATTGAATCCTTATTTTCAGATGAGGAGAGAGATAAGCCGATCCATTCGATTACAATTGCCCGAAGTCTTTTTTAAGAAAAAGGTAGATCAAATTTATTTTTATGGGGCCGGATGTTCTTCTCAGGAAAAGAAGGATGTAATTAAAGCTTCGCTGGTTACCCAGTTTCGGGCGCCTTCTGAAGTGGAAAGTGACCTTTTGGGAGCTGTCAGAGCTTTGTTCGGTAACCAACCGGGTATCGGTTGTATCCTTGGAACCGGGTCAAACTCGTGTTTTTACGATGGAGAAAAGATCGTGGCGAATGTGGCTCCCTTGGGATATATTCTGGGTGATGAGGGAAGTGGTGCCGTTTTGGGCAAGATGTTTTTGAGCGATTGCATGAAGCAAATTGCGCCGAAAGATTTGTGCGATATGTTTTTTGATGTGTATAAAATTTCTCCGGGTGAAATAATGGAAAATGTTTACAGCAAGCCTTTTGCCAACCGTTTTCTGGCCAGTTTCTCATTCTTTCTTGAAAAGCATATTGACCATGAGTATGTGTATGGACTTGTGAAACAAAATTTTCGCAATTTCTTTATTCGTAATATTTTGCATTATGATTATAAAACTTATCCTATTCATTTTATGGGTCATGTTGCTTATCATTATGCCGACATTCTGCGAGAGGTAGCTTCCGAATTTGATGTAGTGGTCGGACAGATTGAAAAATCGCCGATGCCTGGATTAGTTCGTTATCACACCGCAAATTGCCGTCTTGACTAAAAAATGGTAAAAATGAAAAGTTAGTAATTCTTTGCCGGATTTCTAACTTTTTATGCTATGCAGGAGCTGGCATTTGCTGTATATTTCATTGATAAATATTTACAAATCGTTTGAGGCGATGATGTGTGCGTTGGATCTTCTTTCGCATTGTTGTTGATGCAATTTTGTTTTGTATTTCACATACAATCATTTTATTATGTTTGTTGTTTTAATTGATTTATCTGTGGTAAATTGCAATTAAAATAAGTATGAAAACAATAAATAATATGAAAATAATGATTTATATGTTGTTTCTGAGTCTCAAATTATAAACTTTGAATTACCTTTGTCTCGAGAATAATTCAAAAACTGGTTGGATATTTGTTTCCTCGAATATTTTCCGGATTTGTATACTCTTCAGATTAAATAAAATAAATTTGATAAATCATTTTCTCAAGGACTCGATATGATACTGATTGCGGATAGTGGTTCAACAAAGACTTATTGGTCGTTGCTCAAAGCAGATGGTGGTTGCAACCATTATTACACACAAGGAATTAATCCTTTTTTTCAAACTGAGTATGAAATAGAGGGTTTTTTACGGATGACGTTGCTCCCTCAATTGGGAGTAGATACGATTTCGGAAATCTATTTTTACGGAGCCGGATGTGCTACAGAAAAACAGATCAATTTGATGCGTTCGGCTTTCTCGAAAGTATTTAGTTATGATATCCTTGATGTGGATAGCGATTTGTTGGGAGCGGCAAGGGCTTTGTGTGGTGACGAACCGGGTATTGCCTGTATCTTGGGAACCGGTTCGAATTCCTGTTATTATAACGGACAGGCCATTGAAAAGCAGGTGTCGCCGTTGGGTTTTATCATAGGTGACGAAGGGAGCGGAGCTTCATTGGGTAAACGTCTGGTAGCCGATTGCCTGAAAAATCAGTTACCCAAAGGTATCAAAGAGCGCTTTCTGGAGCGTTTCAAATTAACTCAGGCTCAGATTGTCGAAAATATTTACAGTAAGCCTTTTCCCAGTAGATTTCTGGCATCATTATCCTTATTTTTAATAGAAAATATAGAGGAACAGGCCTTATATCAAATTGTTTATGATGGTTTTACCGATTTCTTCAGACGAAATGTATTTCAATACGATTGTCTAAATAAAAAAGTGAATGTGGTCGGATCTATCGGATATCATTATCAGGATGTTTTGTCAAAGGTTGCGGACGATTTGTCTTTGCAATTGGGCAAAATAATTCAGGCTCCATCGGAAGAATTGATCAAATATCACAAACAAAGATCCATTAAAATCTAATACGCGCATGGCGTTTCAAAAGATAACGGAAATGTCGTCGTTACACGACAATCTTGATAAAAGTTCAGTGCTGGAATTACTTACCGGCATTAACGAAGAAGACAAAAAAGTGCCTCTTGCTGTAGAAAAGGCGATTCCCCAATTGGAAAGATTGGTCGAATCGATTGTGATGAGGATGAAGCGGGGCGGACGAATTTTCTACATGGGAGCAGGTACCAGTGGTCGGTTGGGAGTCCTCGATGCATCGGAGATTCCCCCGACTTATGGTATGCCCAATACGTTGGTCATCGGATTGATTGCCGGAGGAGATACTGCGCTCCGAAATCCGGTGGAAGCTGCCGAAGACAGTGAAGAAAAAGGGTGGCAAGAGTTGTTGAACTATAACATAAATATCAATGATACGGTAATCGGTATTGCAGCTTCGGGTACCACTCCGTATGTGATAGGAGCTTTGCGGCATGCGCAGGAAAAAGGTATTTTGACAGCTTCTATTGCCTGTAATCCCGATTCTCCGGTTGCTCGATATGCCGATATACCCATTGACGTAATTGTGGGTCCGGAATTTGTGACCGGAAGTACCCGAATGAAAGCCGGAACGGCTCAGAAATTGGTACTGAACATGATTACGACAACCACAATGATTAAGTTGGGTCGTGTAAAAGGAAACCGGATGGTAAATATGCAGCTGACCAATAAGAAGCTGATCGATCGGGGTACCCGTATGATTATGGAAGAGTCCAAGCTGGAATATGAAGCGGCCAAAAGCCTGCTTCTGTTGCATGGTTCGGTAAAGAAAGCTACCGATGCGTTTTTTAATATTAACCGTGAAGAAAATAAGAAATGATACGAATTGATTGTTTTTTGCCTTTTGCGTCAAGAGAGCAAATTGCTCAGACACTAGAGCAACTGACTGCATCGTCGTTGGTGGGTAAAATATTTTTGCTTGCTACCGAGGAGACTGAAGGATTTGGCGGCTATGAAGTGCTTCGGATCGATAGTCTGAAAAGCAGTGCGACCATGCATCTGATTGCTGCAAAAGCGACAGCTGATTACGTTTTCGTATATCAAAAATATTCTCCCCTGCAGTTGGGTTATTTTGCGCTCGATCGTATGGTGAACTTAGCCGATGATTCGGCTGCCGGCATGGTGTATGCCGATTCGTATCAGGTGCTCGACGGCGTGAAGAAAATTCATCCGGTGATTGCTTATCAGGAAGGAAGCCTGCGCGACGATTTCGATTTCGGATCGGTGCTGCTCTTTTGTTCCAAAGCATTCAAAGAGGCTGTATCGGCAATGACAGCCAATTACGCTTTTGCTGGATTGTACGACTTGCGCCTGAAGCTCTCTCAAAAACATGATCTCGTTCATATTAACGAATATCTCTATTCTGAAATAGAAACGGATAGCCGTAAGTCGGGCGAAAAGATGTTCGATTACGTTGATCCTAAAAACCGTAGCGTACAACTCGAAATGGAGGCTGCCTGCACCGAACACTTGAAAGAAGTGGGTGCATATCTGGCTCCTCAGTTCAAAGATGTTGCTTTCGAGGAAGGTAATTTTCCGGTGGAAGCATCAGTTATTATTCCGGTATTCAACCGCGTGCGTACCATCGAAGACGCCATTCAATCGGTATTGAAACAGCAATGTAAATTCGATTTCAACCTCATTATTATCGATAACCATTCCACCGACGGAACCACGGAAGCGATCCGTAAATACGAGTCGGATCTGCGGGTTATTCATCTGATTCCGGAACGCTTCGATTTGGGTATCGGAGGTTGTTGGAATGTGGGTGTGCAGGATGCCCGTTGCGGAAAATTTGCTGTTCAGTTGGACAGCGATGATGTTTACAGCGGAGAAACTACCCTGCAAACTATTGTGGATGCGTTCTACGAACAGCAGTGCTCGATGGTGGTAGGAACCTACCGTATGACCAATTTCGATATGGAAACCATTCCTCCCGGAGTGATCGATCATAAGGAGTGGACTCCCGATAATGGTCGTAACAATGCTTTGCGTATCAACGGGCTGGGTGCGCCGCGTGCGTTCTATACACCGATGTTGCGCAAAATTAAAGTGCCGAATACGAGCTATGGTGAAGATTACGCGTTGGGACTCTATTTCTCGCGCGAACACCGCATCGGACGTATTTATGACGTTCTGTACCTGTGTCGTCGCTGGGAAGATAACTCGGATGCTTCGTTGGATATTGTGAAGATGAATGGTCACAATACCTACAAAGACCGCATCCGTACCTGGGAGCTAAAAGCTCGCAAAGCGCTGAATAAAACAATTTAATAATATGTCAATGTGCCAATATGCCAATTAGTAATATGATTGGAATTTAGCCCAACAAATATGTTGTTTGATTATGCGGAGAGCCGCTAATCTTTTGAAAGCTTGCCATTTGATATTAGCACATTAGCATATTTATATATTGGCATATTTTTTTAGTCGTCGTTTTTTTAATAGTAATACCATGAATCAAAATCCGAAAAACGAAGAACTAAACTCTTGTTGTCAGGGTAAATCGTTGATGGATGAAGTGTACGGACTCCTTGACCAGCAAATTGCTGTCTGGGAACTTCCGAAACGTCATTACATGGCTCTCAATAAAGTCGAAACAAAGACTATGAAAGTAGGGGGCGTGGAAATGACAGTGCAATTCAATCCTTCTCGCATTGTCTCTTCTGCTGCAAAAGTGGACGTTACTTCGATCAAGGAACGCAAGTGCTTTTTGTGTAAAGCACATTTGCCTCAGGAACAAGAGGGAATCCCTTTTGGCAATGGATATTTGATACTGGTCAATCCGTTTCCTATTTTTCCGAGGCATTTTACGATTCCGGCTCTGGAGCACACCGATCAGCTTATCCGAACCCGTTTGGGTGATATGCTGGATGTTGCCAGAGAATTGAATGGCTGTGTTATATTTTACAACGGTCCGAAGTGCGGAGCATCTGCTCCCGATCACATGCACTTTCAGGCCGGAAACCGAGGTTTCCTCCCTCTCGAAAAAAACTGGAATTCTGTCTATCGTGAACAAGCCGAGGTTATTGTCGACCATTCGGAAATTAAAGTTTCACGTCTTCCTTATTATCCACATGCTGCATTAGCACTTGAGTCGATGGACAAAGAGGCTATGAAGCAGCAGTTTGAAAAAATCTACTCTTTACTGACTGTTCCTCAGGATAGTCCCGAACCGATGCTTAATTTGCTTTGTCGTTTCGAGGACGGATTGTGGACGCTCTGGGTTTTCCCTCGGAAGTTGCATCGTCCGTGGCAATACTTTGCCGAAGGCGACGATAACCTGCTGATAAGCCCGGCATCAGTCGATTTGGGCGGTGTGTTTATAACTCCGCTTGAAAAGGATTTCGAAAAAATCACATCAACCGATATTGAAGATATTCTCCGGCAAATTTCAATGGATGCCGACGAATTCGACCTGCTTTGCAGCCGGTTGAAAGAGCTTCGTTAGAGAAATCAGGGAAGCAAGTCTTGCTCTTCGTTTGTTTGTGTTTGCTTGAGGAGGCGTTTGTCGCTGCGATGATAATGGGCTGACTTGATGAAATGGTGAAAACAGGCTTCAAAAGAGGGTAAATCTCCTTCGAAAGGCGGGGCACGACCTTCGAAAGCAGAGGGATGTCTGTCGAAAAGCGTGGAAACTCTGTCGAAACGAGTGGTAGGTCTATCGAAAGGCGAGGGTAAACTGTCGAAAAGCGTGGTACGACTTTCGAAAGCAGAGGGATGTCTGTCGAAAAGCGTGGAAACTCTGTCGAAACGAGTGGTAGGTCTATCGAAAGGCGAGGGTAAACTGTCGAAAAGCGTGGTACGATCTTCGAAAGCAGAGGAATGTCTGTCGAAAAGCGGGAAGTATCATTCGAAACGATAAAAGTATCCTTCTAAAAGGTGTAAGTATCGTTCGAAAAGGAAAAAGTATTTGTCGAAACGATGAAAATGTCGTTCGAAGTAGTTACGCAAAAATAAGTATTGATAAATAAGATGTCAGAAACAACAAAGAAATCTCCCTGGACCTGGATTCCAACGCTCTATTTTGCCGAAGGGATTCCGTATGTGGTGGCCATGTCACTGGTGGTAGTGATGTATAAACGGTTGGGTATTTCCAATGCCGATATTGCTTTGTACACCAGTTGGCTCTATTTGCCCTGGGTAATAAAACCGTTTTGGAGTCCCTTTGTGGATATGATGAAGACCAAACGCTGGTGGATCGTGACCATGCAGCTGTTTATAGGTGCCGGTTTGGCCGGCGTGGCTTTTCTTATTCCGGCTCCCTTCTTTTTTCAGGCAACGCTGGCCGTGCTGTGGTTGATGGCGTTCAGTTCGGCTACGCATGATATTGCGGCCGATGGCTTTTATATGTTGGCGCTCGATAGTTCGCAGCAGTCGTTCTTTGTGGGGATCCGCAGTACGTTTTATCGACTGGCGATGATTACCGGACAGGGACTGCTGATTATTCTGGCCGGAAGCTTGGAGAGTTTTACTGGCTTGCAACCGCTAAATTTTTCGGTTGAATCGTCAACTACGGCTAAGTCGACAATAGTATTGCCCGCACAAACTAGCAATGTGCCCAAGACGGACGAAATGACTTTTGTGGCATTTCCATCCGATTTGGTGCTGAATACAAATCAGATTTTGAAAGATTCGCTGGAAAAAGTAAAATCATTTGCCTTCGAACAAAACAAACAAAATGGTTTTGTGGGCAGCGAGAAAGCAGGTGTTGCAGTGACTTCATCAAAAGAAATGACCGGTAATGCCGGCATTGTGGCCATTCGCCTGACGAAACAGCCTGAGGCCGGTAAATCGGTGGTGTTGAACACCAACTTTTCGAAAGGAGATAAAAGTATTTCGGTGATTTCGGGCGAGCGGATTACCTTCACTGCCGAAAACTGGAATAAACCGGCTTATGTGGTGGTTCAACTCGATAAAAAGCTGAATGGTAATGTGAGAAGCGAATTTAAAGGAGTCTCCGGCAATTTGAAATTGGCATGGAGTATTACCTTCTTTATTCTGGCAGGTTTCTTTGTCCTCTTGTTTGTCTACCATCGTTTTGTGTTGCCGTATCCGGCTTCCGATCATTCGACGGTGGCAAATAGTGTAAGTGGTATATTCAAGGAGTTCGGGCGCACGTTTGCCACTTTTTTCCAGAAGCCAGGCATTGTGCTGGCAATCTTTTTTATGCTGACTTACCGCTTGGGTGAGGCCATGCTGGTGAAGATCGTGTCGCCCTTCCTGCTCGACGGACGTGAAGTGGGCGGACTTGGACTGACAACCGGACAGGTTGGATTGGTTTACGGCACCGTTGGGGTGTTGGCTCTAACTTTGGGTGGCATCACCGGTGGCATTGCGGCATCACGCAAAGGGCTCAAATACTGGATTTGGCCTATGGCAATGTCGATAACCTTGCCGCAGTGTGCCTACATCTTCTTGTCGACATTCCTGCCAGATAATTTTTTCTTTATCAATCTGGCAGTTGCCGTTGAACAATTCGGATATGGATTCGGCTTTACAGCCTATATGTTGTATATGATCTATTTTTCCGATGGCGAGCATAAAACGGCGCATTATGCTATCTGTACCGCCTTTATGGCATTGGGAATGATGTTGCCCGGGATGATGGCCGGATGGTTGCAAGAACAACTCGGATATCAGCACTACTTTTTCACAGTGATGTTGGCTATTATACCCTGTTATCTGGTAGTTTCGATGTTGAAAATAGATCCCGAATTCGGGAAGAAAAAGAAAGCTTAACCGTTTTTACCTAGGTCAATGTGATGATGATGAAATTGAATGTGATTTGGTTGATGACCGCTTTGCTGTGTCTGTCCCAGAACGGAATGGGTGCGCAAAGGGTAAAAACGGGTATTGAAGTACTTCGCGAGAGTGGATTTAAGTTGCTTCAGGGAAAACGCGTGGGATTGATAACCAATCCTACCGGAGTCGATTCGCAGTTGAAATCGACGGTGGATATTATGAACGAAGCTCCCGGAGTAAAACTGGTTGCGTTGTATGGTCCCGAGCATGGTGTTCGTGGAGATGTGTATGCAGGCGATCATGTGGATAATGCTGCGGATCGGACAGGAGTGCCTGTCTATTCGCTTTATGGAAAAACAAGGAAACCGACACCCGATATGCTGAGAGATGTTGATGTGATTGTGTATGATATTCAGGACATCGGGTGTCGTTCCTATACGTTTATCAGTACCATGGGATTGGCCATGCAGGCGGCTGCCGAAAACGGCAAAGAGTTTGTGGTGCTCGATCGTCCGAATCCTATTGGTGGATTGAAAATAGAGGGAAACCTGACGGAAGATAAGTTTATCTCGTTTGTCAGTCAGTTCAAAATACCGTATCTCTACGGGCTTACCTGCGGTGAACTGGCCAAATTGCTGAACAACGAAAATATGTTGGGTAAAAAGTGCAAGTTGACGGTTGTCCCGATGAAAGGGTGGAAGCGCAAGATGAATTTTTCGCAAACCGGGTTGCCCTGGGTACTGACGTCTCCGCATATCCCCTATGCCGAATCGGCAGCTTATTATGCGGCATCGGGAATTCTCGGCGAATTCGATTTCATGTCGATTGGCGTAGGGTATACGTTGCCATTCCAACTGTTTGCTAAAGATTCGATCGATGCAACTTTGTTGTCTGAAAAAATGAATGCTTTGCAATTGCCCGGTGTGTTATTTCGACCAATTAACCTGAAGCCGTTTTATTCGGTGGGTAAGGGATTAAACTATTCGGGCGTTCAATATTTTATTACCGATGACAAAAAAGCGAGGCTTACGGAGATTCAGTTTTATGTGATGCAGGAGATGGCAAAACTTTATCCGCAAAAGCGATGTTTCGGAGAGACAACGCAGTCTCGATATAAAATGTTTGATAATGTGTGCGGTAGTGATCAGATACGACTGCGTTTTTCTCAGAGTATGAGGGTTGATGATATTCTTCCTTATTGGAGAAAAGATGAGGATGCCTTCCGAAAATTGTCAAAGAAATATTATCTCTATAAATAACGCTTCCTATGCAGGTAACAAACCGACTTTTGGCACTCGACGTGATGAGAGGCATCACTATTGCTGGGATGATTCTAGTGAATAACCCCGGTTCATGGGGGCACATCTTTACTCCTCTGGAACATGCTTCGTGGAACGGTTTGACTCCGACCGATCTGGTATTCCCATTCTTTATGTTTATTATGGGAGTGTCGACCTATTTCTCATTGCGAAAATACGATTTCAGATTTTCGTCCGATGCTGTCTGGAAAATATTGCGGCGCACCCTAGTGATTTTCGGGATCGGATTGGCTATCGGTTGGTTCGGCTTGCTTTGTCGGACTACGTTGAATTTCGGAAACACGGAGATGACCTTTTCTGAAAGGTTGATGCACGGACTGATGCCGTTTGATAAAATCAGGGCGCTTGGCGTGATGCAGCGTCTGGCTTTGAGTTATTGCGGAGCATCGTTGTTGATATTGCTGATCGATCAGAAGAAAGTGTTGTATGTGGCCGGCGGAATTTTAATTGCTTATCTGGTAGTTTTACTGGTAGGAAACGGATTCGATTTGTCTGAAAATAATGTGATTAATGTCGTCGACCGGGCATTATTCGGTGTCAACCATATATATAAAGATGTATTACCCGATGGCTCATCCATCGCTTTCGATCCGGAAGGATTGTTAAGCACGCTTCCCTGTCTGGCGCATGTCTTGCTTGGATTTTATGTGGGAAAAATTATCAATTCGGTGCAGGACAATGGACAACGCATACAACAGATCTTTATTTTCGGCACCATTCTTTTGTTTGCTGGATTCCTGTTGAGCTATGGCTGTCCGATCAACAAGAAAGTGTGGAGCCCTTCGTTTGTGATGGTCACTTGTGGATTGGGTTCGTTGCTACTTTCATTACTGATTTGGTTGATCGATATTAAGGGGTATGCCCGTTGGTCGCATTTCTTCGAATCGTTCGGCATTAATCCGCTCTTTATGTATGTACTGGGAGCTTTCCTGTCTATTTTGTTGAGTACCATACCCGTATCGCTAAGCCCGGAAGTGCTAACCATAAAGGGATTTGTTTATAACGATTTACTCTTGTCCTGGCTTCCTGACTTATGGGCTTCGCTGGTATACGCTATTCTCTTTGTTTTGCTTAATTGGTCTATTGGACACATTCTTTATAGAAAGCAGCTTTATATTAAAATCTGATATGTGAGACAATTGATGCACCTCTTATACTTTAAAAGTATTTACGCTCAAAAATGTAGATAAAAAAATGTATGTAAATCATAAAAACAAGTTTTGGTGTTGTATCTCTGTAAAATTAGTGTATATTTGTAATTGATATGTGTCCAAGTTTGTGTATTACTTGTTTTTGTATTATTGATGTCGCTAAATGATTCTTTATTATTGCAGTAATTAATTGAAAATTGATTTTTGATGTCTTTTTGTCAGAATTATTTGTTGCGATAGATTCAAATTCCACTTTGTTTAGGTGCGAAAAGCGAGGTTCAAAGAGAGATTAAAATCTATAAACTACCAGCTTAATTATATTCTCTTGAAATTTAGATGTTAAATTTTTAATAATAAGGAGTGGTTTTATATCGCTCAGTCTCATCTTTAAAAATAGTTGTTAATATTCAAAACCCCAAAAATTATGACTAAGATGTTTAAGCAAAGATGGTTTTATTTGGGTTGTTGTTTGCTGATCGCATTGTTCACTGTAGTGGGCGCTTATGCACAGACAAAAACAATCAAGGGAAAGGTGGTTGATGAAAAAAGTCAACCTATGATTGGCGTTTCTGTTGTTATTAAGGGAACTAAAACAGGAACAATTACGGATGAAGAAGGAAGTTATTCTATTTCGGCATCTCCGAAAGATGTGTTGTCGTTTTCATTTATTGGATACAAAGCTAGCGAAGAGAAGATAGGTTCTCGTACAACAGTAAATGTAGCTCTTAATGAAGATTCTCAAATGTTGCAAGAAGCAGTTATTACAGCAGAATTCGGAGTGAAAAGAGCAGCACGTTCGGTTGGAGCGGCTATTCAAAATGTCAAAGGTTCGGATATTGCCGAGTCTGGGCGTGAAAATTTTATCGATGCTCTTCAGGGACGTGTCGCAGGTGTAAATGTTACTTCATCATCCGGATCTCCGGGAGCTTCTTCAACAGTCGTATTCAGAGCTCCTACATCTATTTCGGGGAAAAATAGTCCATTATACGTAATAGATGGTATTCCGATGAGTAATACTACATTTGATGCAACTACTCAAGCTGCATCCACAACTTTGAGTGCTACACAGAATGATTATACTAATCGTGGTTCTGATATAGATGCTGATAATATTGAAAGTATGACAGTTTTAAAAGGTGCGGCAGCTGCGGCTCTTTACGGATCCGATGCTTCTAATGGAGCTATTATTATTACTACAAAAAAAGGACGCTCAGGAAAGGCTAAGATTTCTTATAACACCGATATTAGGTTTGATCAAGTATACCGTTATCCCAAAGAACAGACGACTTATGATCAAGGAACTTATGGGACAACCAATTACTACAGCTCAGTACGGTGGGGGGCTCCATACGCTGCTGGGACCAAGTTGTACGATAATGTGAAAGAATTATTAAAAACAGGTGTTAGTCAAAAACACAATGTCGCTCTTGAGGCAGGAAATGAAACAATGACATTACGCGCTTCGGCGGGATTGTTAGATCAGACGGGTGTTATACCGGTGGCGTCTTATAAGCGTAAAAATCTTGCTTTGTCAGGATCAATGAAGGCTAATAACTGGCTGAGTTTTGATGGATCTCTACAATATGTAAACAGTGAGAACCATAAAGTCGCTAAAGGTGTTGGTGGTGTTTTGGATTTGGCATTGAAATGGCCTTCAACTGATAATATGAAAAACTATTTGGCTGCAGACGGTAGTTCAATAAAATATCCTGATAAATATGGTGATACTGATATTTTGAACCCTTATTATGACCTTTATAAAGATAAAAGATATGATACGAGTGACCGGTTTATCTCAGCATTAAACATGATTATTACACCGTTGAAAGATTTGCAGGTTAGAGCGCAATTTGGATGGGATGTTTCTGCAAGTACCTATATTACGTGTATCAATCCTCAGTTTACAACATCAACAACCAAAGCCGGAAGTTATGACCAATCTAACGTTGCGGAATCGGATCCCACACTCAATCTATTGGCGTCGTATAAAAAAAGTATTAAGAAATTTGATTTCAATGCCCAAGTAGGATACCACCAATTAGAAGTAGGATCAAAGACGCTTGCTGTATATGGTTCGAATTTTTATGTGCAAGATTTACAGTCTATTAATAATTGTGCTCAATCAACTATAACCAATACGCAGATAACGAAAAAGCGCAGAGTTCAGGCTGTCTCAGGTTCATTGGAGATGTCTTATAATAATATGGCATTCTTGACATTAAGAGGTAGGAATGACTGGTCGTCTACTTTGCCAGTAGATAATCAATCTTATTTTTATCCTGCTGCTGATGTGAGTTTCATGTTGTCTGAATTACCATTTCTTAAAAAGCATTCTGAAACTTGGAGCTATCTAAAATTACGGGGATCTGCGGCTCAAGTAGGTAAAGATGCAGATCCGCTCTCTATTAAGCCTGCGTTACAATTGCAGACAACTACTGGAGCCGGATATGCTTATGGGTATACGGGTCCGAACAATCAGTTGAAGCCTGAAATGAATACGGCATGGGAAGTTGGGGTAGAAGGCCGTATGTTTGATAATCGGTTGAATTTTGATGTGTCTTATTATGATACACATTCGAAGGATCAGATTATTTCTGGTTTTCGTATGTCCTATGCAACTGGATTTGTCCTGAATACAAGAAATATGGGGTCGTTCAAGACTAATGGTACTGAATTCTTAGTGTCATATGATTTTATCAGGAATCATGATTGGTCATTGAATGTTGGAGTAAATGGAAGTCGAAATTGGAGTAAAGTGTTGTCATTGCCAAACGGCGTAACGGAATATTATAATGCCTATACTTGGGTGTCGGGTAATATTCGAAATGGTATTATGGTTGGAAGTCCTATTACAACTATCACTGGCCTTGATTACCAACGAAATAAAAAGGGGCAGATTTTGATTGATCCGACCTCTGGACTTCCATTGATTAGTAGTACTTGGTCGGTATTGGGAGATAGAGAACCGAAACTATCTTATGGATTTACCGCTTTAGTGAAACATAAGAATTTTTCGTTGTCATGCCTGTTTAATGGAAAACTCGGAGCTACGATAGTAAATGGTACAAAACGCCTCATGATGACATATGGTACAAGCACAGAATCTGTGACGTTGAGAAATCGAGGAGCCGTTGTGTTTAATGGTGTTCTTAAGGATGGAAAGCAAGATAGTTCGACTCCAACGGTTAGTAATATAGCAGTGAAATTAGCAGACTTGAACGGTTATACAGGATCGGATATCGAATGGATAGAAAAAGGTGTTAATTACCTTACTCTTTCTGAGGTACGGTTGTCTTATAATTTGGATGCAAAATTAATTGCAAAACTCACTAAAAATCTTGTATCTAAATGCTCAGTGTTTGTCGCAGGATCAGATATGTTTTTGTGGACAAACTACTCTGGAATTGATCCTACGGGCAATGCTAATTCCGCTGCATTGGGAGGAACAGGCGGTGTCGGGTATGATATGTTAAGTATTGGGACTCCTAGAGGATATTCTTTCGGATTTAATATAACATTCTAATTACGAGAAAATATGAAAAAGATATTAATGATATTACTAGCTGTTTATACGTTGTTTGCAGCTCAGTCTTGTAAAAATTATTTGGATGTTAATAATAATGTTGACTCTCCAAGTTCGGTAGAACCATATTTACGATTATCTCCCATTTTGTGCGGCTTTGCATCCAATTATTACGATATGAGAATGATCGGTTCTATGTGCCAGTATTTTAGTGGGAGCGGAACTGTTCCTTCTACGTATGGAGCATCTATGTATTATGCTCCTACGAGTGACTATGCTGAAGTCTGGAAAATGGTTTATTATGAATGGGGCGCTAATCTAGAAGCTATGATTAGTGATGGGAAATCGACCAATAAACCTTTTTATGCCGGTATTGGCTTAGCTCTGAAATCGTACGGATGGTATGAATTGACTTCGTTGCATGGAGAAGCTCCCTGTAAAGAGTTTATGGAAGATGGTAGAACTGTTTTTGATTACGATTCCCAGGAGTATATTATAAACCAGTCGATTGGTTGGGCGAAGCAGGCTATTGCATATTTAACCCAAACAGATGCAACTACCTATCCTGCAGCATTGTCAACTTATGATATCATGTATAAAGGGGATAAATCAAAATGGTTGAAATTTACTTATGGAACACTTGCCAAAATTTATATGACTCTTTCGAGTAAAAATACAGCTTATCTTGACTCTGCAATTACTGCTGTTAATAATTCTATGAAAAGTTATTCTGATGATGCCACTGTGACATGTACTGGGGTAACATCTGCTAATTCAAATTTCTTTGGAGTTTTAAGAGGCAATATATCTAATACATATACGCAATCTGATTATATGGTTGATGTGATGACTGGTAAAGTAAAATATTATGACCCGAATACTGGTAGTACAAGTTCAAGTAACGGAGTTACACAATTGATGGCAAAACAATATGTTACTGATACGTTAACTCTTGATCCGAGAGCAATCTGTTATTTCGGAACGAAGTCTATCATGCCAACTGACTTAACAACAATTAATAAAGGCACGTATTCTTTTGTTGGTACCTTGCCAGGAGCTGCTCCTTCAGTGACTATTTTTGGGACATCCACGGCTCCCACTTCAACCACTTCGGGCACAGGACGATGGTTATTTAGAGATGATGCTCCATATATTGTCATGACATATGCTGAACTTCAATTTATTAAGGCAGAGGCTCAATATAGAAAAGGTTTGAAATCGGATGCATTAACTACATTTAAAGGAGCTGTGGCGGCTAGCATGCAAACAACAGCCGCTTACATTAAACAAGGTACAGCTGTGATTTCTGGCACAACACAAACATCCGTGAGTGGAGATAAAATAAGTGCGTCTGTGTTTAATTCGTTGGCAACGACTTATCTGAATAGCCAATATGTTAATGGTCTTGCTTTAAGTGATTTTGAACTGGCTCATATTATGATGCAGAAATATGTGGCTCTTTATCCGTGGGGACTAGATACTTGGAATGACATGCGGCGCTATCATTATGATTTGAAATTGAACTCTAGTGGAATCCCAGAATCGGGTACTTCATGGACTACGTCAACTGTTTATCATAAGCTAGATACCGATCCAAGTCGTGTTTATAAAGGATTTTATTTATATTCAGCAAATGTTTCTGGTAGAAAAGGAACTTTTACTTCTACTAATTTAGGTTCTCCGTCATACCGATTACGTCCGAGATACAATTCTGAATACGTATGGAATCAATCGGCTTTATCAGCTTTGACCCCGATATCCGGGTTAGCAGCGAATTATAATACTTCGATGGTGTGGTTTTGTATTCCTAATAATTGATAAAAGAATTGCAATATGAAAAAAATACATATTATATTATTGGCAATGTTTGGACTGGTATTTGCATCCTGTCAAAAAAATGAACTTTCGTATCCTTGTTCTGATTTGGATACCAATACAAATTCCGAACTTAGAGTATTGAATGTGATACCCGTGACAGGAACCTGTGATACCTTATTAATCAATGGGCAAAACTATTCGTCGGTATCAACGACCTTGGGTGGTTATATCCCTTTTTCTACAACTAAATATTTGGCTGTACCTATTGGGATTGCTAGTATTTCGTTGAAATATAATGCAAAGACCACCACGCCAGCAGTATCCGCATTTACTTACACGAATAGTGTGACGCTGACTTCAGGTAAATGGTCTGCGTATATTTATAATGCAAGTAAAGCGCCTGCTTTGCTGCAAGATGCAGATGATGTTCCAACAACTGATGCGTGGGCAGATACGGTGTGCTTTATTCGAGTAGCTAATTTCTTTTTCCAGTCAGATGGTGTTACTCCTTTCGGAAACATTACGCTGAAGGCTAAAAAGAATATTACAGGAGCCACATGGGAAACGGTTGCTTCCGATATCGCTTTCGGGACGCAAACGGCAGCCTACTATAAGTATTCGTTGAAGAATACGGCTGCATCTTCTCCTTGGTCGGGTACTGAAACAAATATCACTTTTGCTGTTTTTGATGGTTCTGGAAATCAGTTGCAATACTATGCTTCTACTTCTTCAACTGCACAATCGGCTTATTCAAGTACTGGTTGGAGTTTAGGTAAAGGTCGAGCTTATGTTATTTATCTTAACGGAAAGCAGGGAACCTCTAATGCAACTCAGTTTATCAGGTTGGGATCATATACAGCTAAATAATTAGTTGGTTTAGGGACTAACTTTTTTTCGGGCGGAATAAATTATCTTAGATGGATGGTTATTCCGCTCGAATATTTTTGAGCATTTAATTAATAATTGTTTGGTAAAATGAAGAAAACAACTGTATTTCTCTTGATCTTAATGTTGTGTTTTGCAGTTAACGCGACACAACCATCTTTGTTTGATTTGAAAAAAGCCGAACAGAATGTGGTTTTATTACAAAACCCGCATCAACTTGTACCTTTGCAAGGATTAGATACTTTAAAGGTAACTGCGGTGTCTGTGGGTCAGTCTGCCGATAATGATTTCTCGGAGATGTTGGCGAAGTATATGGCGATTAAGTCGGTGGCATTGTCGGAGAAGAATGTTGATTCGACCCGAAACTGTCTGTCGGTTTCGAACCTGAAAATAGTTGCTGTGTTCAAAAGTGCTTTGTCGGAAAATGAACTTGCCTTTCTGATTCGGCTGCAGAAGCAAAGCGGAGTCGTAGTATGTTCTTTTGCCAATCCTTCTCAATGGTTGGGCATGGTTGGCAAGAGTACGACGTTTGTGCTTGCTCCCAATGCAGAAGTGGCTTCGCAGCAGATGGCAGCACAATTGATTTTCGGTGGCATTGCAGCCCAGGGGAAGCTCACGGCCAAGCTGGGGAGTTTTAAGAAAGGAACAGGACTGACTACTCAGGCAATTCGCTTCAAATATACCTTGCCCGAAGATGCCGGTATCGACGGGAAGAAATTGGCAGCAAAGATTGATTCGCTGGTGAATGATGCCATTGCGCAACAAACCTTTCCGGGTTGTGTGGTGCTGGTGGCCAAAGACCGCAAAATTGTCTTTACCAAGGCGTACGGCTATCATACCTACCTGAAAGTCGAAGGTGACAATTATAAAAATGATGTACTGAACCGTAAAACCGAGGTTGACGATCTGTTCGATCTGGCTTCGGTTACCAAAGTAACTGCAGGATGTCCGGCTTATTTGAAATTGGTGGATGAGGGGAAAATCAATCTGGATGAGAAGTTCAGTACCTACTTCCCGGTTTTGAAGGGAAGCAACAAAGAAAATATCACGGTAAAGGAATTTTTGTGCCATGTGGGAGGTTTGCAGGCCTATTCTCCGTTCTACAAATGGGCGGTGAATGCCGACGGTTCCCTGAATCCGAATTATGTTCGTTCGGTACCTTCGGAGGAGTTTCCGATACGCATCAGTGCGGCGTTGTATGCCCGCAAAGACATTGGCGATTCTATTTATAAAGCCATTGCGAAATCGCCGTTGTTGTCCTCTTATCCGAAACATAAATATGTCTACTCCGACTGGCCTTTTGTGATGACGCCACCGGTGGTAGAAGCTATCGAACACAAACCGTTTGAGGAGTTTCTGCAATCGACTTTCTATCGCTCGCTGGGGGCTTCGGAAATGATGTACAACCCCTGGAGAACGATTCCTTTGTCGCGGATTGTGCCGACAGAACTGGATAATTTTTTCCGCCAAACACAGTTGTTGGGTTATGTGCATGATGAGGCTTCGGGTATCATGGGAGGCCATTCTGCCAATGCCGGTTTGTTTTCCAATGCCAATGATCTGGCAAAATTATTACAACTTTATCTGCAAAAGGGGACTTACGGTGGCAAACGCTATTTCAGCGAAAAAACATTCGATACGTTTAACTCTTGTCCCTTTGAAAAAGAAGGCGTTCGTCGCGGGATTTGCTTCGATAAACCCGACATGAAGGATGGAAAAGTGGTAGGGCATTCTTATTGCTCATCGCTGGCCAGCCCCGAAGCTTTCGGCCACTCAGGATACACCGGTACGGCAATTTGGGTGGATCCGACTTGTAATTTGGTCTATATTTTCTTGTCGAATCGGGTTTATCCGACACGCAACAACTCTAAAATTGTGACGACAAAGATTCGTGCAAAAGTTCAAACAGCTATATACGAGTCTTTTATAAATTCAAAAAATAAATAATGAATCTGTGTTCATTTATAAAGCGAAGATTAGTGATGATGTTGAATAGTAGTATGAAAGGAATTATTGCTTCCTTCCTGTTTATTGGAACGTTGTACGCTCAACAACCGAACGGCAACAGCGGTTTTAAGGATAAACCATTTGTGTTGGTAGAGAATAAAAAAGGCCCGACTTTAGGTTATAGTCCGGCATCAGGTGTAAAAATCATCACCGAGAATGGTCTGAAATTTAAGGATCTGAACAGGAATGGGAAGCTGGATAAATACGAGGATTGGCGATTGAGTACGGAGGAACGAGCCAAAGATATCGCTTCCAAAATGTCGTTAGAACAGATTGCCGGCTTGATGCTTTATAGCAGTCATCAGGCGGTTCCTGCTCTTGAATCAGGCACGGGAAGTGGAATTTATAGAGGTAAGACATTCGCTCAGAGCGGAGCTAAACTGGATGATTTGACCGATGAACAGATTAAATTCTTAAAACAGGATAACTTGCGTCATATTTTGGTGACCAAGGTAAGGAATGCTACAATTGCTGCTCAATGGAGTAATAATGTACAAGCTTTTGTTGAAGGAATCGGATTGGGAATACCGGCCAATAACAGTTCGGATCCCCGAAACAAGGCAACAGCCAATGCTGAATTTGATGCAGGTGCAGGTGGTGATATTTCGATATGGCCGGACGGACTGGCAATGGCGGCAACATTTGATCCGAGTATAGTGAAGCAGTTTGCCGAAATTGCATCCAGAGAATACCGGGCATTGGGCATCACAACGGCTCTTTCTCCTCAGGCCGACTTGGGTACGGAGCCAAGATGGTATCGTATTTACATGACTCTGGGTGAAAATGCGCAGCTGGATGCCGATATGATTAAAGCCTATATCGACGGTTTCCAGACTTCTACCGGCAAAGATGAAATCGGAGGCGGTTGGGGATACAAGAGCGTAAATGCGATGGTGAAACATTGGCCGGGAGGCGGATCGGGTGAAGGTGGTCGCGATGCACATTGGGCTTATGGCAAATATGCCGTTTATCCGGGTCATAACTTCGATATGCATCTTTATCCGTTTACCGAAGGAGCTTTCAAACTGGATGGAAAAACCAAGATGGCTTCTGCCGTGATGCCTTATTACACCATTTCATACGGGCAGGATCCTTCGGGTCAAAACGTGGGCAACAGTTATAGCAAATATATTATTACCGATTTGTTGCGTAAGAAATATAAATATGATGGCGTGGTTTGCACCGATTGGATCATCACTCATAATGAAGGCTCCCGTCCTGATATTGTGCAAGGCAAGCCCTGGGGTGTTGAAAAGTTGTCGGAGGCCGAAAGACACTACAAAGCTTTGATGGCCGGTGTCGATCAGTTTGGCGGAAATGATGAAGTGCAGCCCGTGATTGAAGCTTATAAAATTGGAGTGAAAGAGCATGGCGAAAGGTTTATGCGGGCTCGGTTTGAAGCATCTGCTGTCAGGCTTTTGAAGAATATTCTTCAGGTTGGGTTGTTTGAGAATCCGTATCTTGATCCGGCTGAAAGCCAAAAAATTGTTGGTAATCCCGAATATATGAAGGCCGGTTATGACGCGCAGGTAAAATCGGTGGTTCTGTTGAAAAACAGGGCTGATGTGATGCCGGTTTCTGGTAAAAAGACGGTTTTTGTTCCGAAGATTTACTATCCGGCGGTGAAGGATGTCTGGAGTAGCAAACTTTCTACACCGCACTTCGACTATCCGGTGGATACGACTTTGTTGAAAAAATATTATGCGTTGACTACCGACCCGGCAAAAGCCGATTTTGCCATTGTGTTTGTTACCAGTCCTTATAGTGCCGACGGCGGTTATACCTCAAAAGATCGTAAAGCCGGAGGAAACGGATATTTACCCATTACTCTTCAATATGGAACCTACGTGGCCAATGATGCACGTGAACACAGCCTCGCAGCGGGTGATCCGGTTATAGACCCATCGATCACCGATAGGTCTTATAAAGGCAAAGTGGTAACTGCTACCAACACGATGGATCTTCGGACTATTCTCGATACAAAGACGATGATGGGCAACAAACCTGTTATTGTGGTGGTGAATGCCTCGAAACCAATGGTAATGGGTGAGTTTGAAAAAGAGGTGGATGGCATACTTATTCATTTCGGCGTGATGGCGCAGGCTGCTCTCGATATTATTTCCGGCAGAAAGGAGCCGTCAGGATTACTACCGGTTCAAATGCCGGCCAACATGTCTACTGTCGAAAAACAGAAGGAGGATGTGCCTTTCGATATGGAGTGTTATAAAGATACCGAAGGTCACCTTTACAATTTTGGTTATGGATTGAACTGGAAGGGTGTAATTCAGGATTGGAGAACTGAAAAATATTCAATTCGATAAAGAATTGAAACTCTGTTAATGTTTGAATATCTTCGAGGTGAGTAATATATAAATTCCTATTTTTGCTTTGTCAAGGGAAACGTATTGGTTCCGGTCATTTATTTGTAAATTGCTGTATTCTTATGTCTTTAACTCTTATTCTTAGCGTTTTTGTTGTTTATACGGTGTTGCTTTTTGCGATCTCGTGGTATACTTCGCGGAAAGCCGACAACAGTTCCTATTTTCAGGGAAATAAAAAATCTCCGTGGTTCGTGGTGGCTTACGGTATGGTTGGAACTTCCATTTCGGGAGTGACCATGATTTCCGTGCCGGGTAATGTGACCAATCAGGCGTTTTACTATATGCCTATGGTTCTTGGCTTTGTGGTGGGATATGCCATTATTGCACTGGTGTTGCTGCCGCTTTACTACCGGATGAATCTGACTTCCATCTATACCTATCTCGAATCGCGTTTCGGGTTCTATACCTACAAAGCGGGGGCATCGTTTTTTGTTTTGTCAAGAGTATTGGGTGCTGCCGTTCGTATCTATCTGGTTGTTTTTGTATTGCACGGATTTCTGCCACATGGTACGGTGCCGTTTTGGGTAGTGGCTTTCGTCTTTATGCTGCTCATTTTCCTCTACACGTTGAAGGGTGGGGTAAAAACCATTATCTGGACCGATATGTTGCAGACGACCTTTATGATTCTGGCCGTTATTGTGGCGGTTATTGTTATTGCACAACAAATGGGTTGGAACTTCGGCGAAATGGTGTCGGCAGTGACGGCAAGCAACTATTCGTCGTGGTTTGACATGAACTGGGATAACAACACGCATTTTGTCAAACAGTTTGTGAGCGGAATTTTCGTTACCATTGTAATGACGGGTCTCGATCAGGAGATGATGCAGAAAAATCTGAGCTGTAAGACTCTGAAAGATTCGCAGAAAAATATTTTTACTACCAGCATTACCATCGTTATTGTCAATCTGTTGTTTCTGACGCTGGGAGCTGTACTGGCGCTGTATGTACAGAAGCACGGTGGAATGGCGGCTATGGGTATTCCGGCGGTCGATAAAATATTCCCGACCATTGCCGAAAACTACCTCGGACTGGTGTGTGGGGTGATTTTCCTCATCGGGTTGGTATCGGCTTCTTATCCGAGTGCCGGGGGTGCGTTGACTTCACTCACTACTTCGTTCTGTGTCGATTTTATCGGATTCAACCGTCGTACCGACCTGAGCGACGAAAAGAAATTGAAAATCCGCTATACGACTCATGCAGTTTACACCTTTATTTTTTTCTTGTTGATTTTGTTGTTTTACGTGATTAACAACAAGGCGGTAATCGACCTGGTATATCAGTTGGCAGCCTATACTTACGGTCCGTTGCTGGGTTTTTTCTTCTTTGGAATCCTTACCAAATATCAGGTACGTGACCGCTGGATGCCGATTGTAGCGGTAGCTTCACCGCTGTTTTGCCTTGTGCTCGATTGGGTGGCAAAAAGCATCTTTCATTTTGGATTCGGATTTACATTGTTGATATTTAATGGATTGTTTACCTTTGTGGCTATGTGGCTGCTACGGAAAGCCTCCCCCAGCCCCTCCCAAGGAGGGGAGCGGAATCTGAATTAATGATTTGATTATTTTAGGCGATATTATTGACAATGAAAGAAAACATAAAAAAACGAATTTGCCGATTAGCTCCCTCCCTTGTGGGGAGGGCGGGGGGAGAGGTTCGTAGGGGAAGGCTTCTATGTTTGCTCTTATTGTGCTTTCCTGTCGGTATTTCCGCTCAACAATGGATACGTGTCAACCAGTTGGGTTACCTTTCCGGCGACCGGAAAGTTGCCGTGTGGTTGAGTAAGCAAAAGACCCCGGTTAGTGAATTCAAGGTGGTCAACGAACTGACCGGCGAGGTAGCTTTTCGGGGGCGGACGATCGAAAATAAAGAGGCCAACAGTGCTTTTGGTGCGGCTTGCCGACTCAATTTCTCCGCGTTTGCCAAAGCCGGATCGTATCGCGTAGAAGCAGGTAATGCGGCTTCACCGGTTTTCCGCATCGGCGACGATGTTTACCGTGGAGCTGCCGATGTGCCGTTGAATTATATGCGCCAGCAACGTTGTGGCTACAATCCTTTTCTGAAAGACTCCTGTCACCGTTACGACGGACGGATCATCTTTCTACCGGGACATGAAAACGAAAAAATTACGGCCTGGGGTGGCTGGCACGATGCTTCCGACTATCTGAAATATGTAACTACTTCGGCCAACGCAACCTTCCAGATGTTGTTCGCCTACCAGCAAAATCCGGCTGCGTTCGGCGATCAGTACGATGCTAACGGACTTCTGGGTAGCAATGGCATTCCCGATGTGTTGGATGAGGCCAAATGGGGCTTGGACTGGTTGGTGCGGCTGAATCCCGATAAGGATACCTTTTTCAATCAAATTGCCGACGACCGCGACCACGCTTCGTTCCGCTTACCGACGACCGATCCGGTGGATTACGGCTGGGGATCGGGCAAGGAGCGCCCGGTATATGCCTGCATGGGCGAACCGCAGGGTTTGCGAAAATATAAAAACCGTTCCACCGGCTTGGCCTCGACGGTAGGAAAATATGCCTCTTCGTTTGCTCTGGCTTCGGAGGTGCTGGCAAAATTCTATCCCGATTTTGCTGAAAAGCTGAAACAAAAGGCTGCCGATGCCTACCAAAAAGGGGTGGAGCATCCGGGGGCTTGCCAAACGGCTTCCTGCGTGTCACCCTATTTTTACGAAGAAGATAACTGGGTGGACGATATGGAACTGGCGGCGACACAGCTTTACCGGATGACAGGGAAAGAGGATTACCTCAAAAGTGCCGTGAATTACGGTCGTATGGAGCCGGTGACCCCGTGGCTGGGTGCCGATTCGGCTCGTCATTACCAGTGGTATCCGTTCATCAATCTGGGGCACTATTTCCTGGGCGAACAAAACAACAAACGCATCAGTGCTGAGTTTATACGCAATATGCGGAGCGGACTCGAACGCCTGCGCGACCGTGCCGGTGACGATCCGTTCATCAATGGCATTCCGTTTATCTGGTGCTCCAACAATTTGGTCGTGGCAGCTGCTACGCAAGCCCGTCTGTACCGGATACTCACCGGCGATACTACCTTTCTTGACATGGAAACGGCGTTACGCGATTGGCTCTTCGGCTGCAATCCCTGGGGCAAATGTATGATTGTGGGTTTACCGGGTTACGGCGACTATCCGCATCATCCTCATTCGGCATTGGCGCAGCTCTATCACTATCCGATTACGGGTGGTTTGGTTGACGGGCCGATCTACACTCCGATTTTTGCCAGCCTGAAAGGGGTACACCTGACGAGCGACGACCTCTATGCCGATTTTCAGTCCGACAGGGTGGTGTATCACGACGATTATGCCGACTATTCGAGCAACGAGCCGACCATGGATGGTACGGCTTCCCTTTGTTACTACCTCTCGTCGCTGGCCGGAAAGCTTACCGATAGCCGGTTGAAATTAGATGAAGGTGGTATTGTCCGGAGAAATGGAGAGAAAAAGGAGATAACGCTGGTTTTTACCGGCCATGAATTTGCCGATGGTGCCGAGATCATTGCCAAAGTGTTGAAGAAACATGACGCCAGCGGAGCCTTTTTCCTGACGGGTGATTTCTACCGGAAGTATCCGAAGATCGTTCGCACGTTGCAGCAAAACGGAAACTATCTTGGCCCGCATTCCGACAAGCACCTGCTGTATGCCGACTGGAGCAAACGTGACTCCACGCTGGTAAGCCGTGAACAATTCGATAAGGATTTGAAAGATAATTATGCTGCCATGCGTCAGGCAGGGTTGAAAGTGCCGGAGCAACTCTTATTCCTTCCGGCTTTTGAATATTACAACAAAGAGATTGCCGGATGGACGGCGCAACTGGGTGTTACGTTGGTCAATTATACCCCCGGAAGTACGTCGAATGCCGATTATACGACTCCCGATATGAAGAGCTACCGCTCGTCGGATGAGATTTTGAACAATATTTTGAAATATGAATCGTCTAAAGGATTGAATGGATTCCTGTTGCTGACGCACATCGGCACCGATCCCCGGCGGACGGATAAATTTTATAATAAATTGGACGAATTGATGACCACCCTCGAAAAGCGGGGATATCGTTTCGTTTCGATTACGGAATTGTTGAAATAATCGTTGTAGAGATGCGGCATGCTACGTCTCTACCGAAAAATATAAAAAACGCGATGATGAAAAAGAATTTAATTTCTGGTTTAGTGTGTGGATTGATGTTGTGCCTTGCGGTGGTACAACCAGTGAGAGGTGCGGAACCCGGATATGGCATTGCCATTCAGTCGTTGATCGATTTGCGGTTGGCGCCTTCGTTTGCAGGCGAGATGGGAACCCAGGCGTTGATGGGAACCCCGTTGCATGTTCTTGAAAAAGGGCATGGCTGGGTGAAGGTAACGACCCCCGAAGGATATGCTTCGTGGACAACCACTTCGGAGATAAAATTGGTGGACGAAAAGGAGATGAAGGCCTGGAATAAAGCACCGAAAGTGATCGTGACGGAATATTTTACCCTGTTGCGCAAAGAGCCATCGGCCAATTCGGGCGTAGTGTCCGACGTGGTGTGGGGCGATTTGGTAAAAAATATGGGAGAACAAAACGGCTATTACAAAGTGCAGTTGCCCGACGGACGCATGGCCTTCCTGAAACAGGAGTCGGCTATGCCTTTCGATCAGTGGCTGGCAAGTCGCCGACCGACTGCCGAAAACATCATTGCTACGGCAAAAATGTTCCTTGGCTTTCCGTATGTATGGGGTGGGGCATCCACCAAGGGGGTCGATTGCAGCGGCTTTACCAAAACCAGTTTCTTCCTCAATGGTGTTGTGCTGCTACGGGATGCTTCACAACAGGCAACCACGGGCGATCCGGTAGATATTTCCAAAGGGTACGACAACCTGAAACCCGGCGATCTGCTCTTTTTCGGAGCTAAAAAAGTGACTCACGTGGGCATGTATATCGGCAACGGAGAGTTTATTCATTCTGCCGGAATGGTGCATATCAGTAGTTTGCGCCCTGAAGCATCCAACTACGATGCATGGAATACTAAACGTTTGTTGAGTGCCCGTCGCATCCTTACACAAATCGATAAAGATCCGAACATCGTTTCGTTGAAGAATCATCCGTACTACAAATAAAAAAAGCCTCCCCCGGCCCCTCCACGGGGAGGGGAGAACGAATCTGAGAAATAGGCTTTACTCTGCAATATCAATCGTAAACATTCAATCTGAACGATATGACAACACGACGCAACTTTCTGAAAACATCCGCGTTGGTAACAGCCGGTTCGCTGATTACCCCAGCTTCGATATTTTCACAATCAAACAAGTCCTCCCGCTTGGGTGGCAGCAAAACCATGCAATTGACGTTCAAACCCTACGAAGCCAAGCTGGTACATCCATTTACCGTGTCGGGCTATACCCGCACCACCACGCCTATCGTACTCACCGAAATCACCTACGATGGGGTGACCGGTTATGGTGAGGCTGCCATGCCTCCTTATCTCGGCGAGACCATCGCATCGGTGACTTCTTTCCTTGAAAAGGTCAACCTCAAGCAATTCAGCAATCCGTTTGAGCTCGACGATATTCTCGCCTATGTCGATGCAATTGCCATTAACAATACTGCCGCAAAAGCTTCGGTAGATATTGCCCTGCACGATTTGGTGGGTAAACTGATCGGCCGTCCCTGGCATCAGATTTGGGGTTATACCGCTTCCAAAGCTCCGGTTACCACCTTCACCATCGGCATCGATACTGAGGAGATGGTGAAACAAAAAACCCGCGAAACGGAACAGTTCAAGGTGATCAAAGTGAAACTGGGTGTCGATGAGGCATCCGACAAGATGATTATCAATGCCGTTCGCTCTGTGACCGATAAACCACTTCGCGTGGATGCCAATCAGGGCTGGAAAGACAAACACTACGCCCTGAAAATGATCGAGTGGCTGGCTGCCAAAAATGTGGAATTCGTGGAACAACCGCTTCCAAAGCACAACCTCGACGATATGGCCTGGCTCACCGAACACAGTCCGTTGCCTACCATTGCCGACGAATCGTGCCAGCGGCTTGAAGATATTCCCCGCTTGAAAGGTGTTTTCGATGGCATCAACATCAAACTGATGAAGTGTACCGGTATGCGCGAAGCCAACAAAATGATCAGCATGGCCGAATCGTTCGGCATGAAACTGATGATCGGTTGTATGACTGAGACTTCATGTGCCATCTCAGCGGCTGCACAGCTGGCTCCGAAGATGAATTTTGCCGATCTGGATGGAAATATACTGATTGCCAATGACTGTTTCACCGGTATGAAGCTGGTTGACGGGAAAATTACTCTGAGTAATGAGCCGGGAATCGGCGTGAAAAAGATTTGAAGCCTCTCCCTAAATCCCTCTCCACAAGAGAGGGACTTGTAATTGTGTTGAGAAATTTTACAAGCAAATAGTGAATTTTGCAAGACTTCTGATTATTATCCCCTTTCTCTTGGAGAGGTGTTGGAGAAGTGGTCAAAACTATAAAAATAATGAAATCAATACTCTGGAAAGCAGCATGTGTCTGCTTGTTGATGCTGGCAACGTCTGTTTTGTCGGCGCAGGAAATTACAGATGCCGGTCTGAAACAGGTAATATCCGATTCGTTGACGGCATACTGCAAGAAACAAATTGCAACAACTACAAATGTAAAAACGATTGTAGCCGATCGCAAAGCCAAAAGCGTGGTCGTTACCATGGATGAGAGGTTGGCGTATATCACCATTAATGAGCAAAATGCCGCTGCTATGCAGGCATGTGTGCATCGTTTATTGCCCGATTCGTTGCAGAAATATGAACTGACAATTTTTTCCGACGGTCAGAAATTGAGCGAACTCATTCCGAATGTTTACCGTACGGGTCCGAAAGATAAAGGCCGTATTTTCAATAACAAAGGAAACAGAGTGCCGCTCGTGGAACGAATTTCGCAACCCTATCAAATCAAAAGCGGGTTGCAGGAGAGACATATTGCCCTGTGGCAGAGTCACGGCTGGTACTACGAACAAAAACTGGCACGTTGGGAGTGGCAGCGGGCGCGGATGTTCCAGTCGGTAGAAGACCTGTTTCCGCAAAGTTTTGTGTTGCCCTATCTGGTGCCGATGCTCGAAAATGCGGGAGCCAATGTGTTGTTGCCCCGTGAACGCGACTATCACAGCGTGGAGGTGATTGTGGATAACGATGCTTCGCGTTACGGTTCGCTCTACAAGGAACAGAATGGTGCCGAAAGCTGGCAAAACGGTGAAGGAGCCGGTTTTGCTGAGAAACGGAAAGAGTATACCGATGGTCAGAACCCGTTTGTCGAAGGAACCTTCCGTCAGGCAACCACACTGAAGAAAGGCAAAGAGAGTATTGCCGAATGGCTGCCCGATATGCCCGAACGGGGGAGTTATGCGCTCTATGTTTCGTACAAATCGTTGCCCAATAGTGCTACCGATGCTCGCTATACGGTTTATCATCTTGGCGGCAAAACCGAATTCAAAGTCAATCAAACAATGGGTGGAGGAACCTGGATCTATCTCGGAACTTTCACATTCGATAAAGGTAAGAACGACGCTTGCCGCATCACACTATCTAACATATCAGGCAAAAAAGGTTGTATAGTGACCGCCGATGCGGTAAAGATCGGCGGGGGAACGGGTAATATTGCCCGATCCCCCAATGCCGATGGTTTTATGTCAGGCACCTCCAAACATCTCAACGGTGGCGCGAAGGAATCGATTGTGCCCAATTTGCCCATTCAATTTACTCCCGAAACAAGTGGCGCTCCCCGCTATATTGAGGGCGCTCGTTACTGGTTGCAGTGGGCGGGTATGCCCGATTCGGTTTATAGCCGTACCCATTTCAACAACGACTATTCCGACGATTTTCAGAGTCGTGGTTACTGGGTGAATTATCTGTCCGGTGGTTCGAAAGTGCGGCCCGGGAAAGAGGGTCTTCATATTCCGGTCGATCTGGCGCTGGCGTTTCATACCGATGCCGGTTATACGTCGAACGACTCTATTATCGGAACGTTGGGTATTTACATGACGCATCACAACAATGAAGCGTTCGAAAACGGACAATCGCGTTGGGCTTCGCGCGACCTGACTTCGTTGGTAATGGATCAGATTGTGAGTGACATTCGTGCCGGTTTCGAGCCTAAATGGACACGCCGGGCAATGTGGAATAAGTCGTACAGCGAAGCGCGTGTGCCGAATGTGCCTACCATGCTGCTCGAACTGCTCTCGCACGAGAATTTTGCCGATATGCGCTACGGCCTCGATCCCCGCTTCCGCTTTATCGTTAGTCGTGCCATTTACAAAGGGATGCTCCGCTTTCTTGCCGGTCAATATGGTTTCAAATATGTGGTGCAACCGCTTCCGGTGGAGGCATTCAGCAGCCGTTTTGCCGGTGAAAGCAGCGTAGAGCTGAAATGGAAAGCCGTCAACGATTCACTCGAACCGACTGCCGTACCGACGCAATATGTGGTCTATACCCGTGTGAGCAACGGCGATTTCGACAACGGCAAAATAGTGAAAGGAACTTCGTGCACCGTTGACATCGATAAAGACAAGATATATAGTTTCAAAGTGGCTGCTGTGAACGACGGAGGGGTCAGCTTCCCTTCCGAAATCCTTTCCGTTTGTCGTAAAAGCAACGAAAAAGGGGTGGCGATGATTGTCAACGGATTTACCCGCATCAGCGCTCCAGCCAGTTGGGCAACACAGGATTCCATTACCGGATTTACCGATTTTATCGATCATGGAGTGCCCGACAAGGTGCAGTTTAATTACGTGGGAAGTCAGTACGAGTTCCGCCGCAGTAAGCCTTGGACCGACGACGACTCTCCCGGTTTCGGCGGCAGTAATGGCGACCGCGAGCGGCAGGTCATTGCCGGAAATAGTTTCGACTATCCGGCGCTGCACGGAGTGGCTCTTGCCGAAAACGGCTATTCTTTTGTTTCGACAAGCAAACAAGCTGTTGTCAATGGCGATGTAGCGGTTGAACGATATGCCGTTCTCGATCTTATTTTGGGAAAAGAGAAAGAGTGGGTAACGGCTCACGGAGCCAAACCGCCGCAGTTCAAAGCTTTTCCGGCAGAGCTTCAGTCGGCAATCACCGATTATTGTCTCAAAGGCGGCAATCTTTTGGTGACCGGCGCTTACGTGGGAACCGATCTGTGGGACAATCCCCGTGCGACCAAAGCCGATCGTACCTGGGCAACGAATATTCTGAAATTCAAGTGGCGGAACGACGCCGGAGCTGTCACCGGACGTTTCAAAGCGGTGGCTTCGCCATTCCCGTCGTTTGCCGGAAACTATAATTATTACAACGAACTGAACGGTGAATCGTACGTGGTAGAACGCCCTGATGCCATTGAACCGGCGGATAAGAATGCCTATACCATTTTCCGTTACTCGGAGAATAACCTGAGCGCCGGAGTGGCTTACAAGGGCGATTATTCGAGTTGTGTGCTCGGCATCCCGTTCGAAGCCGTGAAGCCTGAAATGCGAAGCGGATTGATGAAAAGCATTCTGACCTTTTTTGAACAGAAAGTAAAGTAAAAGGGATGCTTACTGGTTTTGCTTTTCGTACGCATGAAACTTGGAATGCAGACGCATCCGTGTTTTGTAATATATAAGTCAAAGCACTACTTAGATATAAGTCTAAAGTATATTTAGATATAAGTCTAGATTGTGTTTAGATGTACATCAAAATGGAAATAGTTGCTTATCGGTTGAAACATACTACTGTATGTAATTGGAATTATATGCGGATAAAGTAAAAGCCGGATATGGTAGCTTTTGCTTTCCGGTGAGGTTGTAGCAATGCTGTTATCGGTTTGGCATTTATTGAGAGGGAAGCGTTATTTCTTGTTATATTATGGCGTAAATAGTTAGCGAGCGTTAGAATTTTCGGAAGGAGATTATTTCTTATCTATCTTTACCCGACGTTATTACCATCTGTTATGGTTACTTGTTGAATTGGATATTTGGATAAAAATTGAAACCAATGAAAATGAAAATGTTTGTTTTCCAGACTATTGCTTTCTTTGTCTCGGTAAGCGCATTCGCTCAGTTTGGGCATGCAACGTATTTTGACAAAGTGATATTGCAGACCGAAAATGCGGGCTTTTCTACTGAAAAAGATACGGTTAATGTACAGGGACGAAATTCTCTCTATTTTCAGTATACAAAGGATAACGAAATCTGTAATGTAAAGGTCTTTCCTTCGGTTGGGTACAAGTTAAAGCGATTGGCGCTTGCCGAATCGGCAGATTATAATTTGTTGGATTCGGTGGTCGATTACAATGGCCAGTATTACACGTTTACGGTGCAGTTTCGGCACTTGTCGGCCAGCTCTTTTGTGCGTTTTCGCTTTATCCTCAGTTCGGACTCCGGCAGGGTGATTCAGGACGTTCCCCTATTGCCGGTTACAACTACTACTTTGGTGCCGGATGTTCCGGAACCGGAGCTGACCGTCGGCGAAGAGAAGGTTTGCGAGTTGATCTCCAATCATCCTGAGAATATCCGATTTGATCCCAATTGGCAGAAAGAGCAGGATGTAGAATACCGTATTGCCGAGCTGAACGGAAAATTGTTTCTTCACTTGCTGGCTCATGCGGTTGGGTCGAAAACGCTTGCCATTCAACTCGGAACCTTTGTTCCTCAATTTGTGAATGGAAAGTTGTCGTATACTCTACCGGTCATAAGTCAGACACTTACAGTGAAGAAAGCTCCGCTGGCCGTGCTGAAGCCCGATAAAAACGATTTTATTCTGGACGATGACCTGAAGAATAAAGGAACCGAAATTTATCTCGACAATGCGAAAAACCTGCAATTGAACAATACGTATCTGGTCGAATCAAAAGAGGCGGTTGGGTCGCCCCTGATTGCGCAAATCTTTACGAAAGAGCGTTTGTCGAATAACCGAATCTTGTGTTTGTTGAGAGCTTATAACTATCATACGACGTCGCAGGGATACCTTTATGTTAAGGATAACGATGTGGCACGATTTGTGACCAATTTCAACATTATTCCCCAAATCGCCATTGAGCACATCCGTGTGATGCGTAACGGCAAGGATTGGCAGGACGAAGCAACAATCTATCCGGGAGAAACCGTTGATGTTAAGCTGGAAGGAAAAAGCCTTGACAAAGGGCGGTTTCGTTTCGACGGAGTGGCAAATCTGAGCGTCGATTCGGTAACCCATAGCGATCATTCGCTGGAGTATAAACTGAAAGTGCCTCTCGATATCTCGAAGAAAACGGTGGAGATATACAATGGAGGAACTAAAACCGGCAGCGTACTGAATGTGAAGGAGTATGCGAAGGCGCATCCGTTCGACTATATTTCCATCAATTATGGCGCCGGGAATAAACGTTTGTCGGACATACATGGGCCTGAGTTGTACGATAAACTGATAAAGGATGTCGTTATCTCCTTCCAACCCGATAAGATCGATTCGGTCGGTAGCCTCTTCGGAAAGCAATATCTGACGGTGGAAGTAAAGATACTGGGGAAAAAGGACGAGATTGTCGATCAGGTTACGATAGATGACATTGCCATCTGTCCCGGTGCAAAATCGCCGCGATATACATTTTATGATAAGGCGGATTGCAAAAATTCGGAAATAAGTGTCAATTCGAAGATCTCGAATACAACCTATAACTTGAGTGACTGGTCGAAAATAAAACTGACATTTAAAAACCAGAAAGACAAATATTCGCAAGAGACACAGGAAAAAACGGTAGAGATTGTTCTTCAAAGGCATACTGATTTTGATATCAATGTCTCCTTTCCAACCGGCTTGCTGGTAAAGAAAATGAATACCAAAGGACTGGGAAATTTCGGAGGCGTCAGCATGTCTGTTCTCGGTGAATTCAGTTTCTACAAACAGGGTAAAATCAATAAATTGCAGCCGTTTAAGATCGGAGCCGGCTTTTTGGCACTGAATACATTCGATTTCAGTAGCGATAACTCCTCGAGAGATCTGGGTGCTGTGGTGTTAGGAACTTTGAGCCCGATCAATACGGATCGGAAATTTACGTTTTCAATTTACTTGGGCGGAGGGTATCTATTCTCAGCAAAAACAATGTTTTGGTTGATTGGACCGGGTATCTCCGTTCAATTTTAGACGAAAGATTATTTACAAATGAAAAAAATTAGTATTGTATTGTTGCTGATTTGCAGTTGCTTGTCGATTGCTGTCGCAGAAAACAAGGCAAAGGTTCAGCCTGGTGCCGAAAGTGTGGATGAATATTTACCCTTGCTCAAAGGAAAACGGGTGGGGGTGCTCTCCAACCAGACCGGTGTCATCGGTAAAGAGCATATTGTCGATTTTCTCCACCGTCAGGGAGTAAATGTCGTTTGCATCTTTTCGCCGGAGCATGGTTTTCGGGGAATGGCCGATGCAGGCGAACATGTCTCCAGTTCGGTGGATCAGAAGACGGGCATTCCCATTAAATCGCTCTATGACGGCAATACCGGCAAGCCGAGCGATGCGGTGATGCAGTCGATCGATGTGTTGGTGTTCGACTTGCAGGATGTGGGCTTGCGGTTCTATACTTATCTTACAACAATGGTGCGTATGATGGATGCCTGTGCCGCCAATCACGTCAAAATGGTTGTGCTCGACCGGCCCAATCCGAACGGACATTATGTCGACGGTCCAATTCTCGATCTGAAATACCGGTCGTCTGTGGGCTGGGTTCCGGTTCCGGTGGTGCACGGCATGACGCTGGGCGAACTGGCCGGAATGGTCAATGGAGAAAAATGGCTGACGAACGGTGCGCAATGCGATTTGAAAGTGGTTAAATGTAAAAACTATACACACGCAACGCTTTACAAACTACCCATCGCTCCATCACCCAATCTGAAGGATATGCGAGCCGTATATCTTTATCCGTCGCTGTGTTACTTTGAGGCAACCCCGGTCAGTCTGGGCCGTGGCACCGATGCTCCTTTCGAACAATACGGGCATCCCGATATGAAAGGCTACGCTTATAGTTTTACGCCACGGAGCATGTCCGGAGCCAAAACGCCACCACAGCTCGATAAATTGTGTTACGGTGTCGACCTGCGGACAAAACCTTCCAATGCGGAAGTGTTCAAAAGCGGAGTCAATCTGAGTTATCTGATTGATGCTTATTCGAATTTAAAAATGGGAGATGCCTTTTTTACCAAATCGTTTGAGAGACTGATTGGAGTCGATTACGTACGCAAGATGATAGAAGAGGGCAAGTCGGCTGCACAGATCAAAGCCTGCTGGAAAAATGATGTGGAGAAGTTCAAGCAGCAACGCAAGTCCTATTTGCTCTATCCTGAAAAATAATCAGACTCTTTGTGTTAATTCAAAACTACGTTACTAGCTGATGAAAAAGATTTTGTCAACCATTGTTGTCGCTTCCCTTTGTGGAATTATGTCCGCTCAATCGTATAATCTGATTCCCCGTCCTGTTGAAGTGACTCCGTCGCAGGGATCTTTTTCGCTGACTTCGGTTACACCGATTGTTGTCGGAAGAGAGGGTAAACAGGTAGCGCTTTACTTGCAACAAAAACTGAGTCGTCCGATGGGAGTATCTCTAAAGATAGTCTCATCTCCGGTTACATCTCCTGCTGTCGAACTGAGCGTGAATGCCTCTCTCGATTTGCCTGCCGAAGGCTATCTGTTGTCGGTTGGTGATAAAGGTGTGAAAATTGAAGGAAAAGATTCCGACGGGTTGTTTTATGGAGTACAAACGTTGTTGCAACTTCTGCCTTCGCAGGTGTATGCTTCACAACTTCAGAATGGCGTTCAATGGACTGTGCCTGCTGTGACGATCAAAGATTATCCCCGTTTTCATTACCGGGGCATGATGCTTGATGTGGTACGTCAATTCTTTGATGAACAAACGGTGAAGAGCTACATCGACTGGCTGGCGATGCACAAAATCAATAAATTTCACTGGCACCTGACCGATGATCAGGGTTGGCGCATCGAGATAAAGAAATATCCGAAATTGACCTCCGTTGCCGCTTGGCGTGGGCCGAACGAAGCGATTGCTCCTACCCTCGGTTCGGGCGATAAGCGTTACGGTGGCTTCTATACGCAGAAACAGATTAAAGAGATCGTCCGCTATGCTGCCGAGCGTCACATTGAGGTGATTCCCGAAATCGATCTGCCGGGGCATAGCTATGCTGCGGGGGCTGCTTATCCCGGAATTTTGTGTCCTACCAGTCGTGTGGAAGAATCGAAGCGTCCTGCCGGCGATAAAGCCGATGTCTGGTGTGTGGGCAACGAGGCTAATTTTACTATGCTTACCAACATCCTGAAGGAGGTTGCAGTATTGTTCCCTTCGAAAATGATTCATATTGGTGGTGATGAGGTGAACATGGCAATCTGGCCCCGTTGCCCCATCTGTTCGGCTTTTATGAAGAAAGAACATATGCAGAAGCCCGAAGAGCTGCAGAACTATTTTGTTCACCGACTGGGCACTATTGTGCATCATTTGGGTAAGCGGATGGCCGGTTGGGACGAAATCCTGGAAGGTGGTGATTTGGATGCCTCCACGCAGGTATATGCCTGGCGTTCGTTGAAACGGGCGGAGGAATCGACCGAAAAAGGGGTTCCTACGGTCATCATGGTGGGCCAAAATTACTATTTTGATATGGCGCAGTCGAAATATGAACGTGGGCATAACTGGGCAGGATTGGTTTCTCTTGAAAAAGTTTATGCGCTCGATCCGACCGATCGGTCGATTTTTACTTCGAAACAATCAAAATTGGTGGTGGGCGTGCAGGGAGCAATTTGGTCCGAATTATTTAATGAACCGGCTCGTTTTCTCGATTATCAATCCTATCCACGTATTTGTGCTTTGGCCGAAGCCGGTTGGACCCCCCAATCGCAGCGCAACTGGAGTGATTTTTATCAACGCCTGACCGCTTCTCACTTTGATAGAATGTATAACATGGATATTGCATTTCGGGTACCACCTCCTGTTGTAACTTATAAAAGTAACGTGGTTACTGCAACGGCGCCTTATTCTGGGGCAGAAGTGCGCTACACCAATGATGGAAGCGAACCCAATGCGTCATCTCTGATTTATATGGCTCCGGTGCGGGAGTTTTATTATGAAAAGCTGAAGTTCAAAACGATTTATAAGACTCTTTCCAGCGTGGCGCTGTCGCCCGAATGCGTGAATGTTGGTGTCTGGAAAGCGGATACGGCAGTAAAACCAAAGGTGCAATCCTGGGATCTGACCGGGATTGTCGATCGACCGGGCATCTGGTATGCTACTTTTATCCCCGATCAGACGGCGAAAGGATCTGCATCAGTATCGCAGGTGAGGGTTTACGAGAATGATCTTGCAGTCTCTTCCGATGATAAGAATAGCTCCACCGAGCGCACTCAGCGGTATCGTTTGCCTCTTTTTGCTTTCGATAAAGCGAAAAAGTACTTGTTGAAAGCCATTTTACAGGGAAAAGATTCGGTTACGGGTGTAGTGAAAATCGAATGTTCGCGCTACCTGGAGCCCGCTGTCGGGGTTTCTGTAAATGCCAACCTGAATTCGGAATATGCCCGTTATCTGACCGATTATGACTTTGAAACTGTTGCTCGTACTATCGACCGGGGTGCTACCGGACAATCGATCACGTATGTTTTTGCTCAACCTCTTACTTGTTCAAAAATAACCTTTAACACCGGGACATTGACTGCATTTTATCTGTTGAAAAACGGGCATGTGGAGTATTCCCCTGATGGAGCAAGGTGGATGCGTGGTGATAAGTTTGAAAAAGGAACGGCTGTCCTTCGTCCGTCACAGCCTCTCAAGGCAGTAAAAATTGTGATTGATGGTCCGAATGATGAGGGAATTATTTCTTTTCAGGATTTACGAATCGAATAAAAGGAGCTGACGATGAGGTGGCTATTGATGAGTTGTGTGTTGATGCTAAGTTTGTTTCTGCCGGCTCAAACAAAGTTTGCATTGCTTACCGACTTGCATGTTTCTCCCGGTAATGCCAATGAACGGGCATTATCCGGAATTATCGATGAGATCAATGCATCCGATCTGCCTTTTGTAATTATTACCGGTGATATCACCAATCAGGGGAGTAATGCCGAATTGTCCAATGTGAAAAGGCAGTTCGGTCGTTTTCGTAAACCTTATTATCTGATTCCCGGCAATCACGAAACCACTTGGTCGCAGAGTGCGGTCCGCGAATATTATCGCCTTTTCGGTTCCGACAGGTTCTTCTTTAAACAAGATAATCTTCTTTTTGTTGGCTATAATACCGGTCCCTATATGAAGATGGGTGACGGACATGTGAAGCACGAAGATTTGCTTTGGCTCGATTCCATTCTTACCAAAGAGTCGATAAAAGGTACCCGCTTGTTGGCGTTTGCGCATTATCCGTTGGTTGAAAACGATATGGGTAATGCACAGGAAGTGGTTGCCATGCTGAAAAAACACGATGCGATCGTTTCGTTTTGCGGTCACGGTCACGCTTACAAAGAGATGGCGTTTGGCAGTCTTAAGGGCATCATGGCTCGTTCCACTTTCTTCGGTCAGGATACCTTGTCTGCCGGATATACGGTTGTCCAATTGACCCCGGATTCTGTCTTTGTCAACGAGAAGAAACTGGGCGATGGTCTGAATCGTCGTTTTGCATTCTCGATAGATGCAAGTAGTAAAATGAAGGAACCGCAATATCCGATTGTGAAGCTGCGATTTCCGGAGCCGATGTCCGTCTCTCTAATTTATCAGGATAAAGCCTCTGTTTTTACCGGCATTTCCATCGATGATAATGCGCTTTATTTTGGTAATTCTCTGGGAGATATTGAGGCAATATCGAAGAAAGGGGCAGGCTTGTTGTGGAGTTTTCCTACCGGTTATTCTCTCTATTCTTCTCCTGTTTGTTCCGGTGGTAAAGTGATTTTTCCGGCAACCGATGGCGTGGTTTATGCTTTGGCGGCTCAAAACGGAAAACAGTTGTGGAGTGTGAAAACCGATAATCCTTTTGTGGCGGATGGTCGAGTGTCTGGAGGAAAACTATATCAGGGAGGTTACAAAGCTTTCTACTGCATCGATGTTGTTTCGGGCAAAGTCGATTGGAAGTTTACGGATATCGACAACTACTGTCAGGCACGACCTGCAATTGCCGACGGTAAAGTATTGTTCGGTGCCTGGGATACCAACCTCTATTGCCTTGATCAGCAAACCGGCACTTTGATCTGGAAATGGAATAACGGGAAGGCTCAGAATCTTTATTCTCCGGCCAATTGTGTACCTGCTGTGCACGACGGTAAGGTAATCGTTGTGGCTCCCGATCGTTGCATGACCGCTCTCGATCTCTCTACAGGCAGGCTGTTGTGGCGGAGCAATCAGTATCAGGTGCGTGAGTCGCAGGGCATTTCGGACGACGGGAAAGCGGTTTATGCCAAATTGATGGATGGGCAGTTGCTGGCTGTTTCAGCCGAAAGCCCGGAATACAAACCTCTCTGGACGGTAGATGTCGGTCTGGGCTACGAACATGCACCTTGTCCGATACTCGAACAAAACGGGACAGTTTATCTCGGTTCCCGCAACGGCGTTGTGGTGGCTGTCGATGCAGTGTCACACAAGGTTTTATGGTCGTTTAAAGGGGGTAATTCCGAAGTCAATCAGTTTAGTGCCGATACTCAAGGAAATGTTTATTTCTCGTTGATTGAGGGCAAAATATATAAGATAGGGGCAAAAAAATAAGGCTTTGAAAAGCCTTATGAAGAATAAACTGTGCGGATGAAGGGACTCGAACCCCCACGCCTCTCGGCACCAGATCCTAAGTCTGGCGCGGCTACCATTACGCCACATCCGCTTTTTGAGAGTACAAAGGTATTGACTTTTTGTCATATCCGAAAATTTCGGATGATAAAAGTCCGCTTTGGACAGAATAAAGCCACTTCGGAAGTTGTGAGAAAACTCCTAATAAATAGGGTTTGAGTGTCGGAATTCGTTGTAATCTGCCGTGTCTCTCGACAACCCGAAGGTGCAGCCCGCCATTGAACTCCTAAACTTATCTCAGTACGATTTTTCTGTTGAGTTTTCCAGCTTATCCGAAGCGGCTTTACATATACAAAGATAATTGAAATTGGCTATTTGTGCAACTCCTTCCTCCTAAAATTCGCATGTTAACATATCCGATCGGGACAAGTTGATTGTAAAAGAAACAAAGTCAGTCTGTTTGAATGAAGAGCTAAAAAATTACCTTGAAACTACGTCCATTGATAACCACAATGTAGAGGGCGTGAGGTTGTAATGCTCCTACCTTGTATATTCCTTGCGGTATATCTCTGTCTATAATCTTCTGACCGGTTGTAGTATAAATTTGTAGTGTGTTGTTATTGATATTGTGGGATTCGACAATAAGATTTCCATCGTTGACATATGCATTTGCCAGTACGCTATTTCGACCCTGAATAGGAATAACCTGTATGATATTGGAGTTTGGAGAGATAAAAACCGGGCTCTGGGCTCTTACCAGATAATAATATGTTTGGCTCTTCGAAACGGGATGGACTAATGTGTAAAGGAATGTACCCATGCTTTTGTTCTGATAACCGGATACATAGGCATTCCCGTAGTACGATGCCTCCATGTCGTCAATATAGATATTGCCTGCAGATCCGGTAAAGATAAACCGGATGCTTAAGGTGCTGTCCGGCAGGGAGGTTGTAGTGGTCGAACCGAAGGTGTAGGTGGTTGATGTTGATGAAAGAGCTAAACTAGAGGCGACTGTTTTCCAGAAGTGTCCATTAAAAGCCTCTATTTTCAGAGTGGTACCGGATGAGCCGTCGCTCACTCCCCAGAATGAAAACGATTGGATAGGACCGCTAAATAGAATTGAGTTCAGCGTGTCATTTGCTGCATTCAGCATAATGGCACAGGGAGAACTGTTGTAGGTCACGGTTGAGGTGGCGTAGTTTCCACTCCATTCATGGGCATTCTTTTCGGTCAGAAATGCGGTGAAATCTTCAGTGTAACTTACGTATTTTTTGCAATAGACATCGAGAAGATATTCTATGTTATTGCCGCTGATCGAATTCCAATTCGCAACAAAGCAGGTATCGGTTATCTGAGTCGCTTTGGTTGCTTCGGGGGCTTGTAATCCACCATTGGGTCCTCCGCAATAATTGAAAGTGATATTCGTATTTTCTGTAATGTCAGTGATGGGCTTCCTCATTTTTGTCGTGCTGTACCATGACCCCATGGCCGGATAAGATGCATCCGATAGTTCGGTTTTTTTTGTAGTTCCCGGATATGGATCTCCGGCTATGCCATTACTGGAGTAGGTCTCGTTGCCATCAGCTTCCATCAGATCGGCATATTGATGTGCGGGTTCTGTATTTACTATATTGTCGTTCCAGGGTGTTTTTGTGGTCATGTCGATGTGCGTTACAAGCATGCCGTGCCCATTCAATGAACTGTCCCAGGAAGTCTGCTGTCTGTTTTCCAGCAAGAGGAATTCGTTATCGGTTGGAAGATTGATTCGGAACACCTGGTTGGAACTGCCGATCGGAGCAAGCGTGTTGATTTGTGCAGAAGACGGAGTTTGAGTCTCGCACCATCCCAATAACCATCGATCAATGGCGCAGAGAAACGGAGGTGTACGTCCGCTGTTGTTGTAATTGCCGGTCGACATTAAATCCCAGTTGGCCAGTCCTCCAGCTTCGGTTCCGACTCCGTTGTAATCGGTGTCATAAAGGTCTACCAACCCCAGGGTATGTCCGAATTCGTGGCAAAATGTACCGATAGGAGCTATTGTTTTACTTGTTACGGTTCCTGTCAATTCGGAGGTGCAGGCATAATTGTTGATTTTGACCCCATTGTAAGTGGGATTGCTGAGCCCGGCACTGGTTAATGTCCATTGATGTGGCCATACAGCACTTGCGGGTCCTCCTTCGGCTTCGTTATGTCCGGCATAAACGATAAATACGTTATCGGCATACCCGTCTCCGTCGTTATCGAATTGTGAAAAATCGACTGATGAACTAATAATTTGACAAGCATCGGTCACCATGTTTGCCGGTCGTAGGTCGTTGCCATTGCTATCGTTGGCTCCGTAATAGGCCATCGGATGAAGCAACGTAACGGGACCGATCACCGTGAAGTCAAATGACAAAAGACCCATCGAATTGTCTTTGTAAAAGTCGTGGACGCTTCCCGATGATCCGTTAACGTTATATCCGGTTTGGTTGAACAGGTTATTAAAAGACGTTTGTGGCGAGGTGATGGTGAATACGGTGTCAGAGAAATTGACCAGAATGACCAACGCTTTTACCGTTTTGACACTTTGAACCCGGCTCGTTTTGGTTGTGCTACTGCCGGCGTTTTGCCCTTTTGCAAGGGTGATAAGTCGGGCTCCCAGCGGCACGGTCTGTTGCGCACTGACAAGTGATGCTGTTTTTTGTCGTCCGGAATTTACCTGTATTCGGACTAATTTCTTTTGGTCAATTTTCTTGATAAAATTGATTTCGTCCGTGCTTCTCTTCTCTGGATCTTTGGCCTGATAACCGGTTGTTTGTATGCCGTTCGATTCAGGTGTGGCATAACAATAAGAACCGTCTGTAGCTTGCAGAAGCATCAGATTGTCGCTGGTGGTCATATAATGCGAACGTTCGTCTCCATGCAGGCGAACGGACAATGATGTTCCATCCGGTTGCCGAATTGTGATGATTCCGGGAATAGCACGGACAGCGGATAGCTGAAACACAATTGCGATGCATATTGAGAATAGAACAATCCTTCGTGTCTGGATTTGCATTCGGATAGCAGGTGTCTTTAAATGTCCGGACATTGCGTGCCCGGTATCGGTTTTCAGTTCTTGTAGTCGGGTTTAGCTTTTGTCACAGGTCTGTATAGCTTTATGGTTTGTAAAACGGTCTTATCAATGATTTATTGCTCTGTTTTGATGTCTTTAATCATCAACTGAACCGTTGTGTTCCCGTTAAATGTGTTCTCTTCCAACGTATAACAGATATCCAGCGGATTGAGTGCTTTCAGGTAATCATTGAATTCCCACATACGGAACGCAATGCCGTTCATTACATTTTCAGAACTGGAGTCAATCAGTTCCATTTTCAAATGTTCCTGTTCTTTTCCTACCAGCCGGCTGGTGCCGTAATCAAACACATGTTTGGTGCAGAAAATAGGTTTCATGTTTTCAGGTCCGAACGGGCTGAACTGTTTCAATACTCTGAAAAATTTCGGCGTAATATCTCTGAATTCTATAGTGGCATCAATGTCTATTTGAGGGTGCTGTTGCTCGGGCAAAATATTCTCTGCCACGTATTTTTCGAATCGTTTGGTGAACGGTTCCACATTTTCTTCTTTTAACGACAAGCCAGCGGCATAAGTGTGTCCGCCGAAATTTTCCAATAAATCGCGGCAGGTTTCTATTGCCTTATAAATATCGAACCCCGGTACCGACCGAGCCGAACCGGTAGCCAAGCCATTCGATTTTGTGAGTACAATAGCAGGGCGGTAATACAACTCGGTAAGCCGTGAGGCTACAATCCCAATTACTCCTTTATGCCATTCGCTGTTGTAGACAACAATCGATTTCTGGTGGCTGAGTCCTTCCAGCTTGTCCAAAATGGCGGCAGCTTCGTCGGTAATGGTTTTGTCGAGATCTTTGCGTGTCTGGTTATACTGGTTGATGCAATCACTTTTTTCGCGCGCAAATATTTCATCGCGTGCAACCAGTAAATCGACGGCCTCACGGGCTTTTTGTATGCGGCCCGATGCATTGATTCGCGGCCCGATCTTGAAAACGATATCGCTGATGGTAATCTCTTTGTCATTCAATCCGCAAATGTCGATAATGCTTTTCAATCCCAATGACGGGGATGAGTTGAGTTTTTTCAATCCGAAATAGGCCAACACCCTGTTTTCTCCCGTGATCGGCACGATATCAGAGGCAATACTTACCACGACAAGGTCAAGCATTTGATAGAGAAGTGCGAGGTCGATGCCGTTGTTGATGGCAAATGCCTGCATTAGTTTGAATCCGACGCCACACCCGGAAAGGTGTTCGTACGGGTAGTGCGAATCGGGACGTTTGGCATCAAGTACAGCCACTGCATCCGGCACTTTTTCGTCGGGCATGTGGTGATCACAAATGATAAAATCGATGCCAAGCGTTTTGGCATATTCTATTTTCTCAACCGCTTTAATGCCACAATCGAGTGCAATTACGAGACTGAAATTGTTGGCGGCTGCGTAGTCTATGCCGATGTGAGAAATTCCGTATCCTTCGGTATATCTATCAGGAAGATAGTAGTCTATATTGGATGTAAACTGGAGTAAAAATTTATAAACCAGTGATACTGCAGTTGTTCCGTCTACGTCGTAATCTCCATAAACCAATATTTTTTCTTTTCTTCCTAAAGCAATGTTCAATCTTTCGATGGCTTTGTCCATATCGGGCATCAGGAACGGATCGTGCAAGTGCGATAGATCCGGACGAAAGAATCTCTTTGCCTCCTCGAAGCTGGTAATGTCCCGCTGTGCCAATAATTGGGTCAATATAGGGCTGATTCCCAGCTCCTCGGCCAATTGATTGCGCGTTTGTTGTTGGTCATCTGTAAGTTTTAGAAAATTCCAACGGATGTTGATTGACATATATAATGCGTATTTATTTGCGATTTATCAGGCTCTTTTTTAAGTATTTAGGCATTGTTTGCAAATGAGTCAATTAGCCTTCAATTAAGAGTTTTAATCATGAGTGTCCACTAAAAAAGGACACGATTAGAAATTAAACAAATTCGGTTCACGAGAACCATAGAGATCATTGACATCATTGATATTCTTTTTGTCGAACAAGTCACGTAAGTGAGTTTTGT